>Ga0105046_10016871_pt1 | contig 11199 bp, 6 predicted proteins | sample MAT03_FD_78385 | JGI IMG/M metagenome (GOLD analysis project Ga0105046, IMG submission 78385) | Freshwater microbial communities from Lake Fryxell liftoff mats and glacier meltwater in Antarctica - MAT-03 (megahit assembly) | ecosystem: Environmental > Aquatic > Freshwater > Ice > Liftoff...
AAGAGACACTGATTCGAGATACGCCCCGAGCGATTTCGGCGTTGCTCGCGAAACCCTCTAGATCACCGTACGAACCGGCACCAACTTGGAAGATCGTCTTGGGCCGTAACGCAGCTTCGAGTGCATCAAAAACAGCCGAGCGGCGCATCCAGATTCCGATGGTGGTGATCTGAACCGCAACGGAATCTCCGTAAACGTCCACAACCAACCCTGGCAAATCATCACCCTCGCTGTTCACCAAACGGTAGACGTTGGTGTTCGCGTTCGGCAACCCAATGGCCTTACGACGAGCCACGGCTTGTTGAATGCGGCGATTGAAGAAGGCGGCATCAATGGCTTCATCCGTTCGCGAGATCAACCGCACAGGGATCTGCGACCGCACGTTCCACAGCCCTTGGCCAATGAACCTGCCGTCGGTGTCCAGCAGCGAAACGATGTCACCTGGTTCAGGTGTGCCATCAACCTTTTCAACCGCATTGGCATAAACCCAAGGGTGACCAAACCACAAAGGCCGGGCTTTGCCCTTTTTTAGGGTAATCTTCGCCGTAGCTAAGGGGTTGGGAAGAGGATTGGACGAGGGCGAAGGAAGCGTTGACATGGACATGAGCGGTGCCGGGCTTACCCGATGCCCAGCCTAAACGCAAACGCCGTATTGACTTGATACCATTATGGACACGCCGCGCCGGGGTCATTAGGGTAGATTCCCTCGTGACCTTTCTGTGTGTATCCGCTTTCGCCGCAGCGGCTTCCTGGGCTCCCTTGTGGGCCCAAGCCGAACCTGCACCCCCATTGAGCACCGCCGAGCTTTCCGACCCAGGACAGGCCTCTGGGGAGCCTTCTGCGCCACCGCCGGGACCAACGGCCGCAGAGTTGCCAGCCGATCTTGCGCCGCTGCCACCCCCATACTTTGCCGAAGCCGCGCTTCGCCTCTCCCAAAGACCCGGTGCGGATTCCACCCCAAAAATCGGTTTCGGGGTCGGGCTGAGCCTGGGATTTCGCTGGGCCATGTTGTGGCAACAGGTTGAACTTTCCACGGCTTTGGACTTTGCCTACGCCCAACACCGCAAGAACGTCGACGGTGTTCGGATTCTTCCCAACGGCATGGAGGAAACCTTTGACGGCCAACGATTGAGTTCCGAAAACACGTTCGGCGCGCTGCAGATCTTAATGCTTCACCTGCCTCGTGTTCGGCCTTGGTTGGGCGTGGGCGGTGGGTTGGGCGTAGGCTATTTTTCGTCAGACGAAAAAGAATATCGGCCTGGCAGCGCGCGCGCGTTTCGCCCCTATGCCCAATTCACCGGAGGCCTGGCGTTCTTAGTGTGGGGGCAAAACTATGTTGATCTGCGCGTCGACTACCATGTGATGACCCAGAACCCCGTGTTCCAAACGGCCACAGGTGCATCGAAAAACGTGTTCGGCGATCTGTTGACGCTGGGTGTGGGCTTCGGAAGTCGGCTTCCATGACCAGTGCAGCACCTCAATCACCCGGCATCTTGGATCGCAAGCTGGTGGTGATCTCGGGCAAGGGTGGCGTAGGACGCACCACGGTGGCAGCCGCGCTGGCCTTCGCTGCGGCCTCAAGAGGCAAACGTGTGTTGGTTGCTGAAACGCAAGGCCACGGACGGCTTGGGCGCTTGCTTGGTTGCAACGGACCTCTGGGCACAGACGTCACCCGCATCAACGACAACATCGACGCCGTAAACATGACACCCGTAGCCGCGCTTCGTGAATACGGCTTGATGGCGCTGCGAATTGAAGCCCTTTACAAAGTGGTGTTTGAGAACCGCCCCGTGCGTGCGTTCTTGGCAGCCGTGCCCGGATTGTATGCGTATTCGATGTTAGGCAAAGCCTGGTACCACACCACGGAAATGCAGGGCCTACGTCGTCGCTACGATCTTGTGATTCTAGATGCGCCAGCATCCGGCCACGCAGTAACGATGATGAAGATCCCTCGCGCCGTCGTAACCACAATGCCCAAGGGGCCGCTTACCCGCGACGCCCAAAGCATTTACAACTTGCTTACCAGCCCTGCAGACAGCGCCTTCGTCGTGGTGACGTTGCCCGAAGAGTTGCCAGCTCGTGAAGCGGTCGAATTGGTAAACACCACCCGCCACAAACTGAACGCACCGCTGGGACCATTGATTGTCAACGCTGTGCCAGACGCTTCGTGGGCGGCCGAGCCGATAAGATTGGCGTTGTCTGCGACAGGCGGGCACAGCACGAATGCAAAACTTCAAAGCACGCTCAATGGAGTGAGCGCCCTGTCCTCTCGCCGGCAAGAAGCTGCACAAATCCTGAAGCGATTGGCACACGAAACGCAGTTGCCATTGGTAACGTTGCCGCGGCTTTTTGCACCCACGTTGGGGCCCGCCGAAACTCAGGCGTTAGGACAGTTGCTCAGCGACGCGGTGTAGGATCACTAGCCTCTAAGCCATGCCAGGGGGCCACTTCCCATATTGCCAAACTTGTTGATGTCAGTGAGCCCCGTGTGCTGGATCATCGACACAAACAAAGAGTGCAACACCAACGATGAGATCTTCTCTGGATCTTTGGTAGCGTAAAGGCGCCCAGGCTTGAGGGTGCCTTGGCTGCTGCCAAACATCACCACGGGGATGCAGAAGTTCGCGTGCGCCTCACCCTGGCCTACGTCTCCGCCTAACTCTGAAGTCCACAACACCAAGGTACTGTCCATCAACGGCTTGCCGTTGGCGTCCACGGTGGTTTTGAGCTTATCAATCAGTAAGGCCACCTTTTCGGCATACCAATTGTAGAATGCCTTGAGCGCAACCCGTTTTGGCGATCCCGCACTCGAGCCATCAGAATGCGTCCATGCGTGGTGCTGCGGCCCGGAATCGCCCGAATCAACTTGGGCTGCACTGGGCACCCCGTATTTCGAAGGAATAGAGAAACGTGAAGCCGTTTCGCCGAATGACAAACCGACCACGCGGGTTACGTCACAGGCAAACGAAAGCGCCGTGAGATCCGTAAACGCCTTCATGATTTCGTCGCGGTTCTCTGCCTGATCGAAGTTCGCGTTGGCAGCCAACGTGGTGTTCGGCTTCGCGGTTTCCACGCAGCCTGGGCTGGACATCGACATGGGCATCTCCAACGACTTGGCGACGCTTTTCTGCAGCGAATCAAGGTTGCTGCAGTGAAAATCAAGCAAGGTCTTGGCTTCTGCCCCTAAAGTCCCTGCAAGCTCTTTGCAATCCTTGTAGGCCGCGTCCAACACGAAGTTCTTGCGCAATAGCAGCTTGTCCGGCCCCACTGGTTTGTTGCCACCAGCGGCCGCTGTTACAGAAGGCATGATGTCAGCCAGGATCTTGTACGGATCAGTCATGGGCAATGCGGGTTTTCCTGCCGCTTCGTACCAAGGCCCCCAGTTTCCAACGTTCTTATGCAACCCCATCAAAATGGATCGCTTCGGGGTAACAATGCCTTTCTTAAGTAGTTCCTGCCCGATGAACTGGTCTATCGAAGGCCCCGTGGAATTGTTGGTGCCTTCCGTGGTACGCGCCGTCAGCGCCCCCGTGCCGCCTGATTGGTGGCCGTATTCGTTGTGCTTTCCAAAGGGCACCCCCGCTTGGTGGCACCCCGTAAAGTAGAAGCCATCGGCTTTATGCCGGGCCAGAGGACCCCAGAATTCGTTGATCGTGAAATCAGTTTCGGTGCCCACTGCAGCTCCCCGCTCCATCACGGGGCCATTGGGGCTAAAGATAACCACCACACGTTTAGGCACCGTTCCGCCCGCAGCGCGCGCCATTCCGTGCTGTACCAATGGCCAAAGCAAGGGCCATGCCCCAGCTTGCATAATGAGTTTGCGTCGAGATTGGTTGATCATCGTTTAACCCTTTCTTTAGCGAACTCGCACGTGGCCAAAAATGGGAGCCGACACAATTTGCTGCAAGGTTTCAGACACGCCCGTGCCACTCGCAACAGCGGTGTTCTCGATCGTTTTTAGACCCGCTTCATCGATGTCAGCTTCGAAGCGCCCATAGGCCCAACGGAACATCCTGCGCGAAATGCATTTTTGTATTTCGGGATGTGCGGCAAGTTTGGTGCTCAAATCAGCGGCGCTTGAAAATGGCATGGGGGCCGAACCTTCCAACAACAGCGAGCCAGCGGTGTCATAAGGCCTTCCCTTTGCATCGCTGTTCTTGAAGCGCCCAACAGGATCAAAGGGCAAGAAAGCAAAGCCAGGAGGCCCTATTCTTTCGTGGCAAGACGCGCACGGCTGATCCTTCGTTATGGATTCAAGCTTCTGGCGCAACGTGGTGGCCAAAGCGGCCTCTTCTTCAACTTTTGGCACCGATGCTGGTGGCGACGGGATCTGTTCGCACAACAAGTTCTCGTAAACGAACTTTCCGATCGGAAACGGCGACGCCCCGCTTTCCTTCGTGTGCGCAGCAATGACCAGCGGGTTGGTTAGAATTCCCAAGCGATCCTTGCTGGGCAGCTGCACTTTCTGAAGATCAGTGCCCGTGGCGGTAACACCTAGAACGCTAGATAGGGCAGCGTTGGCGAAAACTTGATCGGTTTTCAAAAGATCAGAAAAGCGAGGGTTGGCGCCCGTGGTTAGAACTTCATCCACCAACATGTCGAAAGCGCGCGCGGCTTGCTGGGGTAGATCAGAGGGTGTTCCTGTGAGCACCGCGGTGGCCTTTTTACCAAGGTTGTTGTCGAACAAACCCATCCAATCGGCGACGAACGCACGAAGTCCCTTTTGGGCGCGCTTGTCTTTCAACATCCGCTCAAGTTCGGTTTTGCGTACGGTCGGATCCAGTAAAGTCTTTTTTTCAGCGGCCGCAAACAACGTTGCGTCCGGCATCGATTGCCACACCAAATATGAAAGACGTGAAGCCACATGGTAGGCGTTCATATTCTTCGCCGTGGCATCACCTGAAACCGCGGTTGTTCCCAACTCTTTGCGGTAAAGGAAATGCGGCGAAACAAGCAAAGCGTTTAGAAACGCCGTTACGCGTTCAACCTGCGTCGCCCCTGCAGCAGTCGAACTTAAGATTGCGGTGTACCGGTCAAGCAAAGCCGCTGCGGGGGGCTCGCGGAAGGCTCGCAGCAGGAAACCTGTTGCCCACGTTTTGTAACAAGCAGCATCGGCGCACTTCATGTCAGCGTCGATCTTTGCGGCGGCCGACGAGGCCACTTTGTCGCCTAAGTTCAAATACTGGCTGCTGTCTTCGTAGCCAATTTTTTGTCCCGCAGCGATCTCGCTATGGCCCTGGACTACAAGTTCCTTCGGGCGATCGTCAGCGCTTAGATCAACGCCCAATAGGTCGTAAACTGTGTTGGTGTATTCAGCGCGGGTGAGTCGCCGAAGTTCGGAACTGGCAGTCACGTCAACCGGCCCACTGACTCCCCCGCCGCCGCCGCTGCCTTGAGCGACTGCCGCGCCACCGCCTTTGCCACCAGACCCTGGCAATGAGGTGTCAGCACCGGCGCCGTTGCTCGAACCAACATTCCCGGTGCAAGCGCCTAGCGACAACGCAAGAACGCCACCGCACAAAGAATGAACCAGCTTCACACAAGACTTTTGTTTCATCGGGCTCCCTAAAACAAATTGGGATAGGCCAAAGGTCCTGCAAGACACGAGCCGTGACGCAGATATCGGTAACATGCAATAACTAGGTATTCTGGAAACCTTAGTTAAAGAATTTCGGCCGATTTTCTGCGCAACTTACGTTCAGTTGCGCAACTTTAGGTACGCACTCAACTTACTGGCTATGGCTAAAGCACGGTCACAGACAAACACGCAATCGTCGTTTCCATACGGAAGTGCGAAGCGTTCGTATGGCGCTCCGCGTGGAACACGTCGAGCGTATAGGATTTGCCCTTGGTGATCCCGAGATCTGCAGCCTTGGCGTCGAAATCAATGGTCGCACTTTCCACGCCGTGTACACCGCCGAGATCTAAAGCAAGCTTTCCGTTTACAAACACCCACACGTCGTCGTCGCCCTTGAAAGTGAATTTCTCGCCACCTTGGTACTTGAAGCCGCCGCGAATCTCTGTGGTGAAGTGGAAATTGTGGTCTCGCCCTTCCTTGCCAAAACCTTTGTCGTCTAAAGGAAAGAAGGCGTCGTTGTCGAAAACGAACACGCCTGCACCTGCTGACGTTAAAGGTAATGGAACGGAAAAACGCATATTCACACCTTCGACGTCGCGGTACCACTGGCTAAAGGTTGCTTGGCTGGTGATCACCGTCGTCTTGTCATGGGCGTATTCGGGAAGACGGTCTTTATCCAACACGGGCTTCACCAACCCTTTGGTTAGTCCCTTGTTGTAGGCATCTTTCTCGAAATCCGCGTGTGAGCCTTTTAGATCGCGCACGATCGCCACAAGCTGGCCGCAGCTTTCTGCCCCAGTTCCACCCCCGGCGCCGGTGTTGCCCCCGCCGCCTTTGATTTCAGTGGGAAAATCAACTTGAAATCCCGAGCTGCCAGCGCTGCCACCTTTGCTAGTGGAGCTGCCGCTGGTTCCACCGCCCGAGCCAGCTCCTGAAGCTCCACCCTTGCTGCCGGAAGTTAAACCAGCCCCGTCGCTTCCACCGCCAGTGTCGGCACCACAAGAGGTGACAAGCGCTGCCACGCTGAACGTCGCAAAAAAGACAAAAGTGTTTCGAGGGATCGTAATCATTGAACTGCTTCCTTGCTGGCTTCCAGACTGGAAAAACGCCCCATCCCGCATCCCTAAGTGAAATAGTTTAGTCGAAGAACGGGTTCACAGTGTGAGAAAGTACCGGCGACGCACGGGGACACCCCATGTACGTCGGGATTGAACCTACGCCCACCCACCCTATGAAAACACAATCTGCGATCAAACTAGAGTCCTCGCTATTTCGACCTTCGCTGCTGTTAGGAGTCTGTCTTCTCGCTGCGTGTTCGGCTCACTCAAGCGCACCAAAAGACGCCACGGCTGTAACAACGCCATTGCAGCCCGCCACTTCGCTGGTGAGTGCCAGCCCTTCCCTTGGCTTAGACACCGCCGTTAGTGAGGGAAAGTTAGACAACGGATTAACCTATTTCATTCGAAAGAACGCTAAGCCCGAAAAGCGTGCGTCGCTATATTTGGTGGTCTCTGCTGGGTCAGTTCTTGAAGACGACGACCAACGAGGGCTTGCCCACCTTATTGAACATATGGCCTTCAATGGCACCCGCTTGTTTGAGAAGCAGGAAATCGTAAACGTCTTGGAAAAGATGGGCATGCGTTTCGGCATGCACACGAACGCATATACCAGCTTCGATGAGACGGTTTACACGCTTTCAGTTCCCACCGACGATCCCACATTGGTGACGAAAGGCCTTCAAATTCTGCAACAGTTCGCCAGCGACATTGCCTTTGATCCCGCCGAGACCAACAAAGAACGCGGCGTTGTGATCGAAGAGTGGCGCAGCGGCCGTGATGCAGAAACCCGCGTGCAGGACAAGCAATTGCCCGTATTGCTGGCGGGAAGTCACTACGCGGACAGAGCCCCCATTGGTGACAAAAAGACGTTGGAATCAGCTGATTTGGCGACCATTAAGCGGTTTTACCATGACTGGTACCGCCCCGATTTAATGGCGGTCGTGGCCGTGGGCGATTTTCAACCAGAGTGGATCAAAGGCGAAATTGAAAAGCAATTCGGGCCGCTTACCAACCCAAAGAACGAACGATCAAAGCCCGTATTTGCAACGCCGTTACACCCAGATACAAAGGTAAGTCTGGTCACTGACAACGAGCTGACCGATACATCTTTATCCATGGTGCGGAAGTTGCCCAGCCGTCCCCGTGGTACCGAAGCAGATTACCGGCGCATGGTGGTTGAAAACGTGTTTCACGAAATGCTGAACGCGCGTTTTGCCGAGCTGGCGCAATCGGCAACCGCTCCGTTTTTGGGGGCCAACTCGGGATCGTTTCCCTTTGGAAAAGCCACCGACTTGATCTTGCAATCGGCGTCGGTAAAGCCAGGCGGCCTAGAGCCTGCGCTGGCGGCTCTCACCCGGGAACTTAAGCGCATTGTGAAGTTCGGCTTCACGCAAACGGAATTTGATCGAGCCCGCTTAAGCACACTTCGGCAGATTCAAAGCCATGTGGAAGAACGGCTAAAAACACCCTCTCGAAGTTATGCAGACGAGATCGTTCGTCACTTCCTCAATGGAGAGGCCATGCCCGGTATCGAAGCGGAACAGGTGTTGCACGAGAAGTTCTTGGGCACAATGGCGCTGGGTGAACTGAACGCGCTGGCGGCAGCTTGGATGGGTCAGGCCAACCGCGTGCTGCTGGTTTCTGCCCCCCCAAAGAACGCGCTGCCCACGGCTCCTGACTTGTTAGCAACGATGGAAAGGGTGGGCCACGAAACACTGGTCGCTTATGTGGATAAGGTGGCGACAGGACCCTTGGTAAAAGATGCGCCCAAGGCGGGCCGCATTGTCAGTGAAAAGCACTTGCCTGCCATTGATCTCACTGTCTGGACGCTTTCGAATGGCATTCGGGTGGCCTGGAAAGCCACGGACTTTCAAAATGATCGCGTGCTCGTTCGTGCGTTCTCTCCAGGTGGACAATCGTTGGTGCCCACGGCGAACTTCGCAAACGCTCGCTACGCTAGCTTTGTTGTCAACCAAGGTGGCTTGGGCGATTTCGGTCCGATCGAATTGGAAAAAGCACTGGCAGGGAAGTTGGTTTCGTTGTCCCCAACAATCGGGGAGCTTGAAGAAGGTGTCTCGGCCAACAGTTCCCCGAAGGAATTGGGAACGCTGTTTGAGTTGATCTACCTAACCATCACAAAGCCCCGCATTGACCAAGAAGCGTTTGCTGCCTGGAAGGCGCGCCAGCTGAATTTCATACAAAACCGCGCCTCCGATCCGCGAATTGTGTTTGGCGACGCCTACGTGAACGAGCTTTACAACCGCCACCCTCGCCGTCAGCCACCCAGCGTGGCCGAAATTGAAAAGGTCGATCCGGACAAGGCGCTGGCAATCTACAAGGACCGGTTTGCTGATGTCCACGACATGACGTTCGTCATCGTTGGCAATCTGGATGCAGCCACACTGCGGCCGCTTGTGGAAACGTATTTGGCTTCGCTTCCAGGAACCATCAAAGGCAAACCCCGCAAAGAAAGCTGGAAGGACGTCAAGGCGCGATTGGCGTTGGGCGCGCATGCCTTCGAGGTGCGCAAAGGCGTTGAACCAAGAGCCGAAGTGAATCTGACCTTCACGGGAAAAATGCCTTGGTCTCGCCAAGCTGAATTCAACATCACCACGATGGCTGACGCTGTGGAAATTCGGTTACGCGAAGTCGTGCGTGAAGATCTTTCTGGGAGCTACAGCGTCAGCGTTTCTGCGGATCTGAGCCGCCGGCCAGCGCAAGAATTTGAAGTCACGATCGCTTTCGGCTGCGCACCAGAGCGCACAGAAGACCTGATCAAGGCTGTGCTTGCCGAGCTCGAGACGATCAAGGCCTCAGGCTTGGGCGAAAACTACACCACGAAGATCAGGATGGCCGAACAACGGCAACACGAGATCAACCTCAAGAACAACGGGTTCTGGTTGCGAGAGATTGAAGACGCGCTTCGCTTTGGCGACGATCCCCAGCATCTGATCGAGTATCCAGCATTGATCGAAACCATAAGCACCGAACACATTCGCGATATGGCTCGCAAAGTGTTCGATACGAAGCGCTTCATCAAAGGCGTGTTGCTTCCAGAAGCAGGCACGAAGGCGGCGGCAGCCAACTAACGGGCCGCGCTGCCTATATGCGGGCGCTATCCTTTGCGGGCGCCCGCTTTGCGCAACACTAGTACGTGTTCGCTTCTTGGCTTGTCCTCAAAAATGTCGCGGATGCGCTTGTCGTGGCTGGGTCGAATTTGACTGGCGAACGCCAGCGGTTCGAGTCCCGCCGCGGGAGCCGCTCCCCAAATTGCGGACTGCGCGTTTTCAGGAACGTCACCTACCACGCCATCACCGACAACAATAACAGCGTGACCACCCGGCGCCAGAACACGGCCGATTTGCCCCAACCAAGCGTTGCGAGACTTCTCCCACGCACCGGGCTCCGCCCCCAAACCACGGGCACGCGCGCCAACTTGCTTTAAGAACAACGGGCGAGGATCGATGCCCAACCACGCAAAGCGGCTGGAGTGGATGTTGCCGTAGTCATAAGTGCCAGCGTACGGAGGTGAAGTAAGCACCAATTGAGCGCTGCCGGTCTTGGCAGGCTTACATTCACAGGCATCACCTTCACTGATTTTTGGCACCGGCGTTCCAGCAGGAACCTGGGCGGAAAGATCAGAAAGTTGAGAAACCAACTCAACCACCCGGCGACCGAAGAAATTCGAAGGAACCCCGCGACCGATGCGTTTGACCTGACCGTCCCGAGGGGCGCCTTCGCCTTGCTTCATGAACTTGCCGATGATTGACGACAGGCAAAGACGCAACGCACGGGAGACCGCTTCGTTGCCTTTCCAAGCAAAAATCAACGAGCGCAGTCCGTAGAGTTCTAGAAAGACGTGCGGGTGAAAGTTGTCGTGTTCGCGGCGTGCCCACGTGGCAATGCCTGCCATTTTCTTGCGCCCTTTGGCCCGCTCCTCTGATTCTAAAGCCATGTCCTGGCCTGCAGAAATCAAAGTGGCGGCGTCCTCTCGCGACAACAAAGTGCTGCGCGTGGTGGCAATAAGAACAGCCAATGGGCTAGCATCGATTCCGAAGGCCTTGCGGCCTTGGGCATAAGCTTCAACGGGAACCGTGCCGCTGCCCGTGAAGGGATCGATTACGGTGTCACCAGGTTTAGACCACAAGGCAATCGCTTGTCGCGCCAACGATGGTGGCATCCGTGCGGCATACGCGTGAAAGCCATGCGTAAGTGATCTGTTTTGCTCTTGATCGAGATCGAAAAGCGAACGCAATGGCCCAGCCAAGGCTCGATCGCCTGACGTCGTAACAGGACCTTCCCAAGTTGAAAAAGCGCGGCGTTCCGGAGCCGCTGGCGTTTCGCCATAGCTTTCTTCTTCATCGAAATGCGCGAGATCCGGATTCGGATCGAAGGAACGGTGACGCATGCCGCGGGGGCCTTCCACGAACCCGCGACGAGGCATTTCATCGCGATCGCGGATAGGCGATCCTTCGTCACGGCCTCGGAACGCGGGGCGCGGGGGCCTGCCTCGGCTTGGTGGGCCGTCATCGCGGCCTCGGAATGCAGGCCGGTCGGGCCGTG
>Ga0105046_10016872_pt1 | contig 11198 bp, 9 predicted proteins | sample MAT03_FD_78385 | JGI IMG/M metagenome (GOLD analysis project Ga0105046, IMG submission 78385) | Freshwater microbial communities from Lake Fryxell liftoff mats and glacier meltwater in Antarctica - MAT-03 (megahit assembly) | ecosystem: Environmental > Aquatic > Freshwater > Ice > Liftoff...
GCCCACCGAGCCCAGGATGCGCAGCGACTGCAAGTTGTAGCTCTTCGGGTGCACCGCGTCATTGGCCTCGGCCAGCTTGATCAGCGAGCGGATGGCCGTGGGCGCGGTGTAGAACACCGTGACCTTGTGGTCCTGGATCATCTTCCAGAAGCGGCCGGCATCCGGGTAGGTGGGCACACCCTCGAACACGATCTCGGTGCCGCCCAGGGCCAAGGGCCCGTAGGTGATGTAGGTGTGGCCGGTGACCCAGCCGATGTCGGCCGTGCACCAGAACACGTCGTCGGCCTTCAGGTCGAAGGTCAGCTTGGTGGTCAGTGCGGCATGCAGCAGGTAGCCGCCGGTGGAATGCTGCACGCCCTTGGGCTTGCCGGTGGAGCCGCTGGTGTACAGCAGAAACAGCGGGTGCTCGGCGCCCACCCATTCGGGCTCGCAGGTGGTGGGCTGGTTGGCGGTCAGGTCGGCCATCCACTGGTCACGGCCTGCCACCATGTTGATGGCCGAGCCGCTGCGCTTGACCACCAGCACGTTTTTCACCGTGTCGCAGCCGCCCAGCGCCAGCGCATCGTCGACGGCGCGTGCGGGTCGTCCTCGTCGGGAACGATGTTGAGCGTGGCGAGTTGCACTGGCCGGCGACGATCGCGCTCGATTCTTGTTCCGCTGCTCCGCCGTTGCCAGGCGCTCGAGGCCGTGTCAAGTGCTCCGGCGAGCGGCGCCTTCAACACAAGGTCGCGTCAGGCTGGATGGACGGAATGAAAAACTCGCGCCCGATCACCGTGCGAGCGTAAAAGTAGTTCCGGCGGGCGCGGTTGCTCAGTGCATCGAGCTCGACGTCGCCTGCTGCATCGCAGGGGAAAACCAAGCCACGGCCTGCGTCGAACAACAACGTGAACCGCAACACACCTGGCTGGCAGAGGGCTTGCTGATCGTTGAGGTGGTGTTCATGGTCTGCTCCGCAATCGTGGATGATTGATACCCATGAGTTGCACTCGGGTCAGCCGCGGTTCAAACCATTCGCGGCGCCGGAATGTCACCCGTCGGTGCGGCCGCAAGAGCCCCGTGTCCGCTTGCCTCGGAAGACCCCAGTTGCATGGGCGCAGTCTTTTCGTATGATGTTACGGGGAGACAGCCGCGAGGCTTGCTCGTCGGCGGTGTCAGGCTCTGTCGCCGGCCGTCGACTCCGACATCGCAGCCAAGCCTGCCGCAGAGCGGTAGGGACACGTTGAACAAACCAGGAGAAAACATGCGCACTCGTACCTTCATCGCCGCCGCGATTGGCCTAGTGGTTGCCCAACTGGCGCTGGCAGCGCCGCCCAAGGTCGTCAGCGGCCCGGGCGAAAACCCGGCCTGCTTCGTGCCCTGGGACGCGACCACTCAGTACTTCCAGTGGCCCGCCAAGAAGGGGCCGTACCGCGTCGCGCTGGCCAACGGCTTCGTCGGCAACACCTGGCGCATCCAGATGATCAAGATGGCCAAGGCCTACGCGGCAACGCCCGAGATGAAAGACCAGTTGAAGGAGTTCAAGATCGTCTCGACCGGCACCGATGTGGCGGCACAGATCGCGGCGATCGACAACTTCATCAATTCCGGCTACGACGCGATCATCACCATCGCCGTGAACCCGACCGCGTTTGCGCCAGTCATCAAGCGCGCCAATGCGGCGGGCGTCGTGCTCGTGCCGTTCGACAACGTGCTCGACAGCAAGGAAGTGATGATGGTCAACGAGGACCAGCTTGCCATGGGCAGGCAGTCCGGCGAATGGCTGATCAAGAACATCCCGAGCAAGAGCGGCAAGATCATCGAGGTGCGCGGCCTGCCCGGCAATTCGGTGGACCGTGATCGGCATCTGGGCTTCCGCAAGGTGATGGAGGCACCGGGCAACAAGTTCGAGATTGTCGAAGTCGTCGGCAACTGGGACGACGGCACGGCGCAGAAGGTCGTGGCCGACGCCGTGGCCGTGCACAAGAAGTTCGATGGCATGTTCGTGCAGGGCGGCTCCACCGGCGCCGTGCGCGCGCTCATCGACGCCAAGCACAAGATGATCCCCGTCGCCGGAGAGGCAGAGAACGGATTCCGCAAGTTGTGCGCGGCGAACGCCAAAGACGGGTTGCTGTGCACCTCGCTCGGCCAGTCGCCGGGGCTGGTGGCAATCTCGATGAAAGCCGCCGTCTCCGCGCTCCAGGGCAAGGTGATGCCGCAGATGATCTCGGTGCCGATCCCGCAGGCCAGCCACCCCAACTTCAAGGCCGGCGAAAACTTCTATCCGGCTCTGACGGACAACTTCTTCACGACCAATTCGTTCCCGGCGTGCGGTGTGAACCTGAAGGACACCGACATCATGAGCAAGGACGAGAAAAACAACTGATCGTGCTTTGAAGAACTGATGGTCAGCCGGCCGCAGATATTCCACTGCGGCCGCATTTGTCTTCAGGGTTCAACGCGTGCAGCCGATCCTCGAACTGATCGATGTCTCGAAGCGCTATGGCGGCGTGCGTGCCCTTGAGGGTGCGCATTTCGCCTGCGCGCCGGGGCGAATCCACGCGCTTCTCGGCGAGAACGGCGCCGGCAAGTCGACGCTCATCAAGATCATGGCAGGCGTCGTGCAGCCCGACGAGGGCCGCATCGTGCTGCAGGGGCAGGAGCGGCGCTTCGCACATCCGCAAGAGGCGGTGTCGGCCGGAATCGCATGCATCTTCCAGGAGCTTTCGCTGATGCCCGACTTGAGCGTCGCCGACAACATCTGCATCACGAACCCGCCGTGCAAATTCGGGCTGATCGATCGCCGTGCGCAGCGCCGCATCGCCGAGGCGGCTCTGGCGCGAGCCGGGGCCGAAGACATCCACCCGCTCGCCCCGGTCGACAGCCTCTCGCTGTCGCGCCGCCAAATGGTCGAGATCGCCAAAGCGCTTGCGCGCGAGCCCAAGGTGTTGATCCTCGACGAGGCCACCTCCGCTCTCGCCGCGGCCGACGTGCAGCGCGTCTTCGCGCTGCTCAAGCGCCTGCGCGACGAGGGCCTCGCGGTGGTCTACATCTCGCACCGCATGAAGGAGATTGCCGAACTCGCCGACGACTGCTCGGTCTTCCGCAACGGCCGGCACGTCGCCACCTTCGCCGCCGGCACGCACAGCGACGCGCAGATCATCGAGATGATGATCGGGCGTGACCTCGACCACGCCTACCCGCCGAAGCCGCCGCTGCCGACGGTGAGCGTGACGCCCGCACTCGAAACACGCGGCCTGGCATGGAATGGCCGCCTGCACGACATCAGCCTTGCCGTGCGGCCGGGCGAGATCGTCGGCCTCGGCGGGCTCGACGGCCAAGGCCAGCGCGACTTCCTGCTCGCGCTGTTCGGCGTGCTGAGCGGCGTCAGCGGCGAGTTGTTGCTGGGCGGCAAGGCCACGCAAGTGCGCAGCCCGCAGCAGGCCAAGCACGGTGGCCTGGCGCTCGTGCCCGAGGACCGCAAGACCGACGGTTTGATGCTGCCGATGTCGGTGCGCGACAACCTGAGTTTCGCCTCTCTTGATCGCTTCAGCCGCGCCGGCGTCGTGCGGGTATCGAAAGAGGCGAAGGCGACCGACGACATCGCGCTGATGCTGTCGATCAAGGCGCCCGAGCCGGGTGACCCCGTCGGCACGCTGTCCGGTGGCAATCAGCAGAAGGTCGTGATCGGCAAGTGGCTGCTCAACGCGCCGCAAGTGCTGCTGCTGAGCGACCCGACGCGCGGCATCGACGTCGGCACCAAGCAGGAGATCTACGCACTGCTGCGCCGCCTGGCGGCGGACGGCGCCGCGGTACTGCTGTATTCGACCGACTACGCCGAGCTGATCGGCTGTTGCGACCGCGTCGCCGTGTTCTACGACGGCCGCATCGTGCGTTGGCTGGCCGGGCCCGAGCTGACCGAGCACGCGCTGGTATCGAGCGCGCTCAACGTGGCGGTGGAGGCCGTTGTATGACGAAAACCGACTTGCACTACCGCCTGCGCGAGCATCGCGCCGCGCTGGCCGCAGCGCTGCTGTTCGCTGCCATCTTCGCGCTCTACATCGCGAACCACCAGATGGGCTGGACGGTGCCGGTGCTGACGACGGCCACCAACAAGGGCGTGCTGCTTGCCATCGTCGCGATGGCGCAGACGCTGCCGGTGCTGGCCGCCGGCATTGACCTGTCGGTCGGCATGGTGTTCGTGCTCGCCAACTGCCTGGCCTCGCATCTCGTCGTCGGCTCTGCCCTGCAGGCCACCCTGGGCGCGGGAGTGGTGCTCGCCATCGGCGCGCTGTGCGGCCTGTTGAACGGCGTCATCATCGTCTACGGCCGGCTGCAACCCATCATCACCACGCTGGCCACCGGCACGATCTACTACGGCCTGTCGCTCGGGTTGCGGCCAGTGCCCGGCGGCGAAATCCACGCCGGCCTGGCCGACGCGCTGACCGGCGCGCTGCCGGGCGGCGTGCCGGCCATGCTCGTCGTGCTGCTGGCCGTCGTTCTGATCGTCTGGGTGCCATATCGAAGGTCGGTGGTCGGCCGCGCGACACTTGCGATCGGCTCGTCGCTGCCCGCGGCGTACATGTCGGGCGTCAACATCGGCCGCACCATCCTCGTCACCTACACGCTTGCGGGGCTGCTGGCGGCTATCGGCGGGCTGCTGCTGACCTGCGTCACGTATTCGGGCGAAGCCTCGGCCGCGATCGGCGGTGTGTACACGCTGAATTCGATCGCCGCTGTGGTCATCGGCGGCACCTCGCTCGCGGGCGGTGCCGGCAGCGCGATCGGCTCGATCTTCGGTGCCTTTGCGCTGCGCACGATCGGCGACCTGCTGTTCGTCTTCGATCTCGAGCCGCTGTGGCAGCCGCTGTTTCAGGGCGTCATCCTGCTCACCGCCGTCAGCCTCGGGGCGCTGCGGCTGCTCAAGGTCAGCAACCGGCTCGACCTGTTCAAATGACCGCCCTCGCACTGCGCCTGAAACGATCGGGCCAACTGCCCGTCCTTGCGGCGGCCGCGTGCACATTCGCGCTGCTCATGGTCGGCAGTCTTTACTCCAAGAACTTCCTGTCAGCCGACTACCTGCTGCTGCAATTGCAGATCGCATCGTTCCTCGGCGTCGTCGCGACCGGCGCGATGCTCGTGATCCTGCTCGGCGGCATCGATCTGTCGGTACCTTGGCTTGTCACTGTGGGTGGCGTCATGTCGGCCGCCGCGGCGGGCTGGTGGGGCGACACCGGCGCGCTGATCGCGATCCCGTTCGGCATCCTGTGCGGTGCGGCGTTCGGGCTCGTCAACGGCATCGGCGTGGCTTACCTGCGCGTGCCTTCGATGATCTTCACACTCGGCATCAACGCTGTTGCGCAGGGGCTGATCGTGGTGCAGACGGGCGGCTTCGCGCCGCAGGACCGTTCGACGCCGACGATGCACCTGATCGCCACCGGCCGCTCGCTGCTGGGCATCCCGAACGCGCTGCTGGTGTGGGCCGTGATCGGCGGGCTGACGCTCTTCCTTCTGCACCGCACGACGCTCGGCCGCGCAATCTACGCCGTCGGCAACCGAGAGCGCGCGGCCTATCTGTCGGGCGTGGATACGCGGCGCGTCACGCTGCTCTGCTTCGTCATCGCCGGCGCGTGCTCGGCCGCCGCCGGCGTGCTGCTGACCGGCTATTCGACGAAAGCCTACCAGGCGATGGGCGACGCCTACCTGCTGCCCGCCATCGCGGCCGTCGTGCTGGGCGGCACCAATATCCTGGGCGGTCGCGGCTCCTACCTCGGCACCGTGGTTGGCGTGCTCTTGATCACGCTGCTGCAATCGATCCTGTCCGTGATGCAGATTCCCGAGATGGGGCGGCAGGTGATCTACGGCGTCGTCATCATCGCCATGCTGCTGGTCTATGGGCGCGGGCGACGGCATTCGGATTGAATGGCGCGGGCTTGATCTGCATCCGGACGAAACCCGAGAGCAACTGGAGAACCCAATGGCCCTCTCACTCATCAACAGCTTCCAAGTCATCGATCCGCGCTTCAGAAAACTCGCGTTCGGCAACGTGCATGTGGAAAAACTCTGGACCGGCTGCCGCTGGGCCGAGGGGCCGGCGTGGTTCGCGGCCGGGCGCTACCTGGTGTGGTCGGACATTCCGAACGACCGCATGATGCGCTGGGACGAGACCGACGGCTCGGTCTCGGTCTTCCGCCAGCCTGCCATGAACACCAACGGCAACTTCGTCGACCTGCAGGGCCGGCTCGTGAGTTGCGAGCACCGCGGCCGCTGCATCTCGCGCACTGAACACGATGGCAGGCGCACTGTGCTGGCCGCGACCAGCGACGGCAAGCGCTTCAACTCGCCGAACGACCTGGTCGTCAAGAGTGACGGCAGCATCTGGTTCACCGACCCGAGCTACGGCATCGACAGCGACTACGAGGGCGACGCCTCGCCGAACGAGATCGGCGCGCAGCGCGTCTACCGCTTCGACGCGGCGAGCGGCGGGGTGTCGATCGTCGCCGATGATTTCGTGCAGCCCAACGGCCTCGCGTTCTCGCCCGACGAGTCGCTGCTCTACATCGTCGATACCGGCCTCACGCACCGCGACGATGGCCCGCACCACGTGCGGCGCTTCAAGGTCGCGGCCGACGGGCGCACGCTCTCCGGCGGCGAGGTGTTCGCGACCTGCCCGCAGGGCCTGTACGACGGCTTTCGCGTCGATGTGCAGGGCAACCTGTGGCTGTCGGCGGGCGACGGCGTGCACTGCCACGCCAGCGACGGCACGCTGCTGGGCAAGATCCTCATTCCCGAGGTCGTCGCCAACGTCTGCTTCGGCGGCGCCAAGCTGAACCGGCTGTTCATGTGCGGCACGACCTCGCTGTATTCGGTGTACCTGAATACGGCCGCCGCACCCACGCTGAGGTCGGCATGAAGACCCTGATAGTCAATGCCAGTGTCTGGGACGGCAGCGGCGAAGCTGCCTACAGCGGCGAGCTGCTGATCGCAGAAGACGGCCGCATCGAAGCCGTCGCACGCGGCGGCGGGAGGCTCGCGACCAAGGGCGCGCCGCGCATCATCGACGCGCGCGGCATGACGCTGATGCCCGGCCTCGTCGAGGGTCACGCGCACCTGTCGTTCTGCGGCGCGACGCGCAACACCGACCTCGGCGACATCCCGCCCGAAGAGCATGTGCTCGAGACGATGCACAACGCGCGCACCCTGCTCGAGGCGGGCTTTACCAGCGCGTTCAGCGCGGCCAGCGCCAAGCTGCGGCTCGATGTCGTGGTGCGCAACCAGATCGACGCCGGCCGCATCCCCGGGCCGCGCCTGCGCGCGGCCGGGCCTGAGATCACAGTCACCGGAGGTCTCGGCGACGACAACCGGCTGCACATGGAGCGCGGCAGCTTCGGCCTCATCGCCGACGGGCCTGAAGCGATCGCGCGCGCCGTGCGGCTGTGCGTCCGCGAGGGCGTGGACACGATCAAGATCAACATCTCGGGCGACGATTTCGTCAACGCCAAGGGCAGCATGACGGTGATGCGCGAAGACGAGGTGCGCATGGCCTGCGAAGTGGCGCACGACTTCGGCCGCAAAGTGGCGTGCCACGCACGAGCCTCCGAGTCGGTGGCGCGCGCGCTGCGCTGCGGCGTGGACGTGATCTACCACTGCGAGCTGGCCGACGAGCAGGCACTCGACGCGCTCGAAGCGGCGCGAGACCGCGTCTTCGTCGGCCCGGCGATCGGCCTCATCTACAACACGCTGTACGAGGCCGACAGCTGGGGCATCGACCGTGCGGCAGCGCGAGCAATGGGCATGGAGCGCTGCCTCGAAAATGCGCAGCGCACCTACGAGCAGATGCGCAAGCGCGGCATCCGCGTCGTCGTCGGCGGTGACTACGGCTTTGCGTGGACGCCGCAAGGAACGAACGCGCGCGACATCGAGCATTTCGTCACCCTCTTCGGCTACTCGGCGAGCGAAGCGCTGCAATGCGCGACCCGTGTAGGCGGTGAGCTGATGGGTTTGCCGGTGGGGCTGCTCAGGGCCGACTATCTGGCCGACTTGCTTGTCGTCGAAGGCGACCCGCTTCGCGACGTGCGCGTGCTGCAGGACAAGACACGTTTGAAGCTCATCATGAAGGGCGGCTCCACGGTCAAGAACCTGCTCGAGGAAGTGGCGGCCGCATGACGCGGTGCGCCGTCAACGTCGCGGCGCTCAAGCCCCTCGGCCTCTGAGCGGCGCCGGCGCAGCAAGCCCTGGTGAAAGCGCGGGGCGGCTCGGATGTTCAGCGGGCGACTGGGGCCGCGGATTCAACGCCGGCCCGAAGGGCAACCCCGAAGACAGGCTCGACTCTGTAAAGGCTATGCGGTTGACACAGAATCAAGCAGCCGTTACCAACTCGGCCCATGTCTCCAAAGTCCATCGCACCCGGACGGAAGCGCGGAGAGAAACGCTCAGATGAAACTCGACTTCGAGCAGGCCGGCGTGTCGTTCGCGGCGGTGATCAATTCCGGCCACGCCCGGGTCCCTGACGACGAACCGATGCGCGACGTCACGGCGTTGCTGATCGACCCGATGTCTCCGGTCAACCGTCAAGCGGCATTCCTGTGAGTATCGGTCGGCGCGACTTCCTGCAGATGCTCGCCGTGGCATCGGCTGGCGGCATGGCACTGGACCACCCGGCGTGCTCGCGGCACAGGCCGGTGCGGCCGAGCGCATGTACACCGTGCCCGGCTTCGGCAACGTCAGCTTCATGCACTTCACCGATTGCCACGCGCAGCTGCAGCCGATTCATTTTCGCGAGCCGAGCGTGAATCTGGGTGTCGGTGGTTCCGATGGCAAGCCGCCCCACCTTGTCGGTGAGGCCCTGCTCAAGCACTTCGGCATTGCGCCGGGCACCGCGAAGGCCTACGCATTCACGTTTCTCGATTTCGACCGCGCCGCGCAAACCTACGGCCTCGTCGGTGGCTTCGCGCACCTGTCCACGCTGATCAAGCAGGTGCGCGCCTCGCGCCCGAACGCGCTGCTGCTCGATGGTGGCGACACCTGGCAGGGCTCGGCGACCGCGCTGTGGACCCGCGGGCAAGACATGGTCGATGCCTGCAAACTGCTCGGCGTCGACATGATGAGCGCGCACTGGGAGTTCACGCTCGGCGCCAGGCGCGTGCAGGAAATCGTCGAGAACGACTTCAAGGGAAAGATCGCTTTCCTCGCGCAGATCGGCATAGGGGGCAGCCTGTCGGCTGCGCCCCTGCCACACCACCCGGCATGCGGGTCCGCACCGGGCGGTTCGAGAGTTTGAGGTCATGCGAGTCTGGGCAGGCCCAGGCGATCAAAGTGTGCAATGGTCAAGACGCTGTTCAGCAGTTTCGCGCTGTTTCGCCACCAGCGTCGGCCGTTGACCGCCACCCGTTGAGCTACGTTGTGCTCAGCCCCCAACGCCCGAAGTTCCCTATAGATAGTCTTGCCCCGCCGCCATTGCTTGAGTTGTAGGGCACGCAGTCGGCGACGCAGCCACTCGTCCAGCGTGCGCCAGACTTTTGGGGTTTGCGCCAACCCAAAATATGCTTTCCATCCCAGCAAATAGGGCCGCAGAGTGCCGATTACCTGCGCCATGCTGCGCCCGCCTGAGCGGCGTGTGACTTGGCGGATTCGAGCCTTGAAGTCGTGCAGCGGCTTCTCAGCAACCGCGCATTTGACCTCTTGGCCCGGGCCCAACCACAGCGCGTAGCCCAGGAACTTGCGCCCAAAGACGCTGGCCACCGCGCTCTTGGCTTCGTTGATCTGAAGCTTGAGCGCGGCGTAGCGCCCTCGCAGCAGCGCCATCACCCGCTGCCCGGCCAACATGCTGCACACATAGACATTGCAGTCGTCCGCATAGCGCGCGAAGCTGTAGCCCCGCGACTCCAGCAGCTTGTCCACCTCGTCCAGCAGCACATTGGCCAGCAGCGGGCTCAGTGGCCCGCCTTGTGGCGTCCCCAGGTGACGATCGGTGATCACGCCGCCGTCCATGATCCCCGCATTGAGGTACGCCCGAATCAGCCGGATCACCCCGGCGTCATCGTTGCGCTTGCTCACCCGGTCGATCAGGATGTCGTGATTGACCCGGTCAAAGAACTTGGCCAGGTCCACATCGACCACCACGCGCTTGCCCGCTTGCACGTAAGCCCGCGCGGCCTTCACCGCGTCGTGCGCTCGCCGTCCGGGCCGAAACCCGTGGCTGCGCTCGCTAAAGCCGGGGTCGATCAGGGGTTGCAGCACTTGCAGCAAGGCTTGCTGGATCAACCGATCCAGCACCGTGGGGATGCCCAGCTCGCGCTGGCTCCCGTCGGGCTTGGGAATCATCACTTTGCGTACCGGACTAGGCCGGTACGTGCTGTTGTCTGTCGCGTTGAATCGCACATCACCGCCGGGGTCCTGCCGCATTGAGCAACCGGCGGGCGTGTTCATGCGGTGAGGCAATGATGAAGACGCGGACACGGTTTCCTGTCCTGCATTCAAACTCATCGTGGCCGCAGGCTGTGGGCATGTGGTCGAAGGCGCGGGCGGTGGGCAACGCTGCAGGCGTTGTCCACGGGCCGTGCCGGTGCGCGTCAGCGCATCGTCCACATGTCCGCAGCCGTCCCCGCCGCGTAGCCCCGCAGGGGAGGTTTGAACGACTGGGCGGGGAGTGACAGATGCGCCCGGCTGCGACGAAGGCTTAGAGTTGCAAGCCATTCGTTGACACAAAAAGGAAGGCCCGCGCGGGCTGCAACCCGGCGGGCCTGGTGCCGGTGCAGCTTCGGTATGAGACTGGACTTGCCGGCAAGCACTACGTTACCGGAGAACTCTGGCGTCTGGCAAGGCTTGATCGCTGCCCGCTGCATCCGCGTGGGGGTTGCGGGTTCGCCCGCCACGGCACTTACGCCCGCATGCCGCCGGCCGGGACGTTGATCGCTCGCTGGTATTGCCCACTGGGACACAGCACTTTCAGCCTGCTGCCCGACCACCTGGCCGCGCGGTTTCCCGGCACCCTGCACGACATCGAGCAAGTGGTGGCCGCCGCTGAAGGTACAGGTGCGGGCGCGCCCAGCCTGCAGTCCTGTGCTGACGCGCTGCGCCCCGATCCGGTCACTCTGCCCAGCGCGATGCGCTGGCTGCGCAGGCGGCTTGCCCGAGTGCGCCCGCTGCTGCGGGTGGCGGTGTCGATGGCCCCGCAGCGCCTGCAGGGCTGCCCGCCGACGATTGCCGGCCTGCGCGAACGC
>Ga0105046_10016873_pt1 | contig 11198 bp, 6 predicted proteins | sample MAT03_FD_78385 | JGI IMG/M metagenome (GOLD analysis project Ga0105046, IMG submission 78385) | Freshwater microbial communities from Lake Fryxell liftoff mats and glacier meltwater in Antarctica - MAT-03 (megahit assembly) | ecosystem: Environmental > Aquatic > Freshwater > Ice > Liftoff...
CAAGTTGCGCGCGATATCCCCAGGCGGATGACCCGCACACAGGCGTTGCAGAACGCGGGTCTCTGCGAGTGTCAGATCATGTTGCCGCGCGAAGGCGTCGGTGCTCAGTTCATCGCAAACACGCCGCTTGCCGAACACCAGCAAGGCGGCAGGTGGCTCATCCAGATCGATCAGCGGAACGATGGACACGCTGACGGTGTCGCCCCGCATGCCGTGCAGGGTCACCATCGACTGCGCGCCTCGGCAAGTCGCACCTGACAAGGCCTTCAGCAGCGGCGCCACGTCACTCGGGTTGCGCGCAAGCAGGTTCCGACCGCGCAACTGCAAAGGATGCGCGTCGTCAAGCTCTGCGCGCGCAACCTGGTTCGCATAGACAGCCATCGGACCGTCCACCACCAACAGCATGCCGTAGCCCACCACGTCGAGCATGCGCGACAGCGCGCTTGCACTGATGGCAGCGTGGTTGCAGGTTGCCTTCGACGACGTTGCGTGGTCCGGTCGCGCCGGCGCCATGGCAGTTTCCATGAAGGTGTACATGATTTGCTTTCGTTGAGTGAGGTGGAGGTGGGAACGGTGCGCGGTACGGTCTAGCGCTGTGTCAGCTGAATGGTCTGGCGTTCGCGCGACCGGTGCGCGGAAACGACTTGCTGCTTGCAATGCGCGCGCCACTCTCGGGCGGTGTGGCGATCGCAGTTCGCCATGCTCTCCATCAGCGCTGGCGACGGCGTCAGCCAGCGGTCTGGCGAGGTCGTGTCGACGCAGACCAACAATGCGACGAAGAGGCTGGAGCTGGTGGCTGCGGCAGCAACCATGGCGACTGCACGGTCGCGACCGCAGGAAAGCCGAAACGGGCTGGATTGGGGGTTCATGGAGACTCCTTGAAGGTTGGCCGAGTCCGACAGACCCGGTATGCGAAGTCGTCGGGCGGCTTCAGTCGGTCATCGGCAGACGGTGTTGCCAATCTCGGCCGCAACGGCAGACGTTGTGGCGAACCGGGCGGTCCGGGCGAGGCGCGCCTGCCCGGCTGCGGCACCTGCGCGCTCGATCCATTGCGACAACTGGAAGAACGCACCGGCCCCCGAACCGTCACTGAAGTCGACGTTCGCGGACTTGCCACGGCTGCGCGGAAGTATTGGTCTCGTGCAAGCTGCCACAGCCATTGGTGTCGAGCGTCGAGTTCAACCCGTCCAACTGGCCGGTGCCGCAGTCCCGGCAGCAGGTGCCGGGCCCCGGCCCGGCGCGGCCACCTGCACATCCAACCCCTGCAAGGCCGGCAGGTCGGCGACACGCTGCTGAAGGCTCCGGAGGTCGGTTGCCCTCGTCTTGCCGCGAATCGATGCCAGCCGCGTGCGCACCGTGGAGATCGCCACGATGAGGCGGTTGGCGATCTGCGGGGCGTGAGGCCGCTGCACAGCGCGTCCAGCACCCGGCACTTGCCATCTGTCAGTCCATGGGTGCGGCAGAACAGGTCGCGGACCAGCCCCGCGCCGCGTTCTTGCGTTCCAGGCACAAGCATCAGCGCCAGGCCGTGCTGGCCTGCGGTGCTGTTCAGGGGCAACAAGCCCACGGGCAGTTCGCCCTGCGGGCCGCCCACAGACCAATGGCCCCATTCGATGCGACCTGTCTGCGCAAATCGCCGCACCAGCGAGGCCTGCAGTTCCGGCGGCCACCTCATCCAGTCGCCCGCTTGCGGTGACAGCCCGGTACACAGCAGCCGCCTGCGGGCGGCGAAGTTGATGTTCCTGACTGCGAGGTGGTCGCCCAACAGCAGCACGGGCAGGGCCAGTGCGCCCACCACGTAGCGCAGCAGCGCATGGTCCTGGCTGGCAAGCTGGGCGCACGGCAATGCAAGCGCCTCCTTCGGCGCACCGGGCCGGTGCATCGCCGGCATGGATGGCCCTTGGCCTGCTGGCCATTCGAGCTGCGATACGCGTTGCATCTTCTTCTCCCGAGATGGAGGCCACGGCGGCCCGCCATGTTCCGAAGTGTTCCTTGCGAGGCGCCGTGCATCAATTGCACGCTCGGGTTAGCACGCAGGCTCAGCGGCATCCCCAAGGCACTAGGACTTCAGTTGAGGCAGCCAGCACTTTCAGCCCGCGTCGCTCTCGGTTACTCTGTGTGCAAACAGCAGCCGATAGGAGGCAAGATGCCAGAGCGTGGATCGACAGTGCGGGTATTGCTGATCGACGACCACGAACTGGTCTGGAGCGGAACCCGCGCGCTGCTGGACCGGGTGCTGGCAGAAGAGCAGCCATCGCTCGCCGTGCACCTGGTCACGGCGCGCTCGCTCAACGACGCGCTGGTCCAGCCACCGGCCGGCTTTGACCTGGTGCTGCTGGACTACCACCTTCCCGATGGTGTCGGCCTGCAGGCACTGGATGCAGTCCGCAGCCGCTTCGAGAACACGCCGGTGTGTGTGCTGTCGGCCGAGCGTGACCCACGCCGTGTGCGCAGCGTGGTGGAAGCCGGTGCGGCGGGCTTCTTGCCCAAGGGCTACAGCATGCCGGACATGGAGGCAGCGCTGCGCGTGGTGCTCCGCCACAAGGTGTACCTGCCTGCTGAGTTCGTGCTGGCGGCTGATGCCACCCGCGACAGCGAGCCCGATGAGGTTCCGTCGCCCGATTTGGCCAGCTTCGTCATGTCTGAACTGTCGCCGCGCCAGCGTGACGTGCTGATCCGCGCGATGCGCGGTTTGCCCACCAAACTGATCGCCCGCGAACTGGGTATTGCCGAGGGCACGGTGAAAGCGCACCTGTCGATGGTGTACCGCGCGCTTGGCGTACGCAACCGCACCGATGCGCTGTGCAGGCTGTTCCAGGCCGGCGCGACCAGCGTCCTGCAGCTGACCTGAAGCGCAGGCCATGACTGGCGCCGACCACACGCAATCTGCAGAGCGGGACCCGGAGTTCCTGGAGCTTTGCCTGAAGGTGCTGGTGGCGCAGGGCGCCGGGTTGCGGTTTCATGTGGCGCTGATGGCGCTGGTCGTCGCAACCATCGCGGCCCAGGTCTACCCTTGGTGGCAGGCATTGGCGTGGGCGGGTATGGCCGTCGCCATTCGCGAATTGCGTGCTTGGCGCGTGCAACGCCTGGTGCAGGTTTCCGACGAACCGGTGCAGCAGCGCATCCGCCGTGTGATGCTCTGGAACGGTGCGCTCGGCACGGCGAACGGGTTGGCGGCGCTGTTCATGCTGGGGCTGCCGCCAGAGGCCGATGCGGTGATGACCCTGCTGCTGTTGTCGTGGGCGGCCGCTGGTGTGACCACAAACGCCACCATCCTGGCAGCTTTCAGGGCGTATGTCGTGCCCATCGTCGGGCTCACCGGGCTGGTGTGGGTGCTGCATGGCGATCTGGTGAGCGTGGGAGCCGGCGCTCTGGCCTTGCTGTTCTTCGCGACGCAGGACAAGCTGGCCCGGCGCAACCATGCCACGTTTCTCGAGTCATTCGAGATGCGCCGTGTGAACCTCGACCTGACCCGCAACCTCGAAACGGAGCGCAGCCGCCTGTTGCAGGCCAAGGATGCCGCCGAGCAGGCCAACCGTGCAAAGAGTCGTTTTTTGGCTTCGGCCAGCCACGACCTGCGCCAGCCGATGCAGGCCCTGGCGTTCAACAGCGCCGAGCTGCAGCACCAGCCGCTGCCGATACCGGCGCAGGCGCTTGCGCAGGACATTGCCGCCAGCGTGGACGCGCTGCGCACCATGCTCGACGGCCTGCTCGAGCTGTCGCAGCTCGATGCGCAAGAGCGCGAACCCCAGCAACGGCGGGTGGACATGCGTCGCATGCTGGATGCGCTGGTGGCGAGCTTCCGCGCCACGGCTGCGGCCAAGTCGTTGACATTGCGGCTGGATTGCCCCGCCGGCTGCGCGATCAACACCGACCCCGATCTGATGCTGCGGGTGCTGACCAACCTGACCGACAACGCCCTGAAGTACACGCTGGCCGGCGAGGTGGCCATCGTGGTGCACGCAGCCAGTCATGGGCTGCAGATCCAGGTCCATGACACCGGCATCGGTATCGATGCTGCTGACCAGGAGCGCATCTTCGACGAGTTGGTGCAACTGGCGAACCACCAGCGTGATCCCCGGCAGGGTTACGGCCTGGGCCTGAGCATCGTGCGCAGGCTGGTGCCGATGTTGGGCATGCGGCTCACGTTGGACTCCGCGCGGGGCCGGGGCTCGGTGTTCACGCTGCACGTGCCGCCAGACCGGGTGTTGCCGGGCCTGGCCTCGCCACCACCCCGCAGTGCCGCCCCGCGCCGCCTTCGCAAGGGAACCCGGGTGCTGGTGGTCGACGACGATGCCGATGTGTTGCGCGCCTATGGTCGCATTGTCAGCCGGCATGGCGGCGTGTTCGACGGTGTGCAGTCGTCGCAGGCGGCCAGCGCACGCGCTGAGCGTGGCGACATCGACGTGTTGGTGGCCGACTACCGGCTGCCTGGCTTGATGGACGGTTTGGCGTTGATCGCCGCAGCGCGGCAGGCGCAACCCGATCTGCCGGCTGTGCTGTGCACTGCCGACCGCACACCCGAACTTGATAGCGTCTGCCGTGAGAGGCAGATCGCGCTGTTGCACAAGCCACTGGACGAGGGCCAACTGCTCGATGCCATGGCCGCGCAGCGTGCCGAACTGGTGACCCACGGAGATTGACATGGCAAGCACACCGCGCAACCGCTTGTCCACCGATGCCACCGAGCTGGCGGGAGAGTTGGGCCTGAGGATCGATGGCGACGGCGACTGCGACGTGCTGGTCGTGGGAAGCGGCTACGGCGGTGCAGTGGCCGCCTTGCGGCTGGCCGAAAGTGGCCGGTTCGACAAAGTGTGGCTGGTCGAGCGCGGTATCGAACATCTGCCTGGCAGCTTTCCGGCGTCGTTTGCTGAACTCCCCGGCGAGCTGCGTTTCAGCCGCCAGGATGGCAGCGCCGCACGTGGCCGCATGGAGGGCCTGTTCGACGTGCGCCTGGGCGACGATGTGAGTGCACTGCTGGGCAACGGGCTCGGCGGCGGATCGCTGATCAACGCCGGCGTGATGGTGCAGCCGAAAGCCGAGGACTTGCAGGCTTCCGGCTGGCCCAAGGCGCTGTGGGACGGTAATGCGCTGCAAGCTGGCTACCAGCTCGCCCTTGACATGCTGGCGCCCGAGTTGGTCCCACCAACCGACAAGGCGCGCACCCTCCGTGCCATGGTGGCGACGGACGCTGCCGAGCAGTGCCACGCGACGATCCGCTTTCACCGTGATGGGCCAGAGAAGGACGCCAAGGCTGACGACCGGGCCGCCGACCTGGCCGATTGCACGCTCTGTGGTGACTGCCTGACCGGTTGCAATGTCGGCGCGAAGAAGTCGCTCGATACGTCTTACCTTCTGCGTGCCTGGCAGTCGGGCGCGCGCCTTTTTTGTGGCGTGACTGTGGTGAAACTCGAGCCGCCGATGACCGCAGGCCGGCCGTGGCGGGTGCACTGGCACTTCACCGCGCCTGATATGCGGCCCGACAACGGCCCGGCAATGGTGATCCGGGCCCGCCACGTGGTGCTGGCGGCCGGTGCATTGGGGTCGACCGAAATCCTGCTGCGCTCACGCAACGACGACATGCCGCTGTCGTCCAAGCTGGGTACGCGCTTCTCGACCAATGGTGACCAGATCATGGCGGTGGCCGAGCAGAGCCCGGTGCCGCTGAGCGTGCGTGATCCGGCAACGTCTGCGGCCGAGCCGTCACCGCCTGTGGGGCCGACGATCTCGGCCCGAGCGCACCCACGCATGTCGCGAGAGAAGGTGCCAACCGGCAGTACCGCCAGCACCATCGAAGAGTTCGCGGTGCCCGCGCCGCTGCAGCGGGTGTTTGCCGAGTTGGTGAGCACGCTGCGCCTGCCATTGGCGCACGCCACAGACGACCCGCACCTCGACCCGTTGGCAGCCACGCTGCTGCAGGCGCAGCGTGCGGGCCTCTACGGTTTGATGGGCGACGACGGTGCGGCTGGCCGGCTGGTGCTGCCGCTGGTGAAACCAGGCGTGTTGGGACGCAAGTCGATCGACGGACAAATCCGGATCGACTGGCCAAGCATCGGCAGGCTGCCACTGTTTGCCGACCAGTTGGCGTGGATGCAGACGAAGGTACCGGCAGCGACTGGCCGCATGACCAATGTGATCACCAACCCGGGCTGGATACCGCTGAGCAAGTCGATCCGCACGGCCTCTTTTGGCGAAATTCCCAAGCCCAACCTGGGCGGCATCGTCACCGTGCACCCCTTGGGCGGCTGCCCGATCGGTGACGACGCGACGCACGGCGTGGTCGACAGCATTGGCCGGGTCTACCGCCCCACTGTGGACGCGCCGCGTGCGGTGCACCACGGCCTGGCGGTGCTGGACGGCGCCATCGCGCCTGGCGCCATCATGACCAACCCCGCACTCACGATCACGGCATTGGCCGAGCGGGCGCTGCCGCACCTGATTGCGCATTGGTCTGCCGAAGGACAGCGGCCGGCGGCTGCGCAGCGGGAGCTGCTGCAACCGAAGCTGCCAGGCGTCCTGCAGCGCAGCACGTCCGAGCTTGCTGTTGCGCAGCCTGCCAGTCCGACGCAGCTGCGCTTCTCCGAGCGGCTGTGGGGCCCGCTCAGGATCGACGGCACCCTTTACTGGGCAGAACTGGCCCTGCAGCATGTCCAGGTAAATGACTTGGCTGCCATGTTGATGGACCTCATCAAGCCCAGCCTTGAGTGCAAAGCCACGCTGTGCCTGTGGAGCCAAGAGAATGGTGTCACCCGATGGGACCAGCCGCGCCGCGAGGCACCGTTGTGCCGGGTGGAGTTGGCGGTGCAGCTGCAGCTGTTCGTCCCCGGGAAGCCCGTAGCCACAGGCAGCAAGATCGACAGGGAACTGGTTTACGACATCGAAGTCACTGAGTCTGACCCGCAAGCGCCTCCTGCCCTTCAAAACGGCAAGCGGCTGAAGGGCGTGAAGTTGTTTGGCAAAGGCGCCACATGGCCGCCCAAGGCCGCACAGCCCGCCGCCGGAGCGGGGGACGACAACGACACCCCGGGCCGGCCGACCACAGGCCCGCGCGTCGTCAAAAGCCTGATCCGCCAGTTGTGCGAGTTGCCGTTGTACGCGTTGGACGCCAGCGGGAACCGGGTGGAGCCGGCGCTGGGAATGCTGGAGCTTGATTTCGACGACCTGGCCGACCGCGGTGTCGCACTGCTCGAAGTCACCTCTCACAGCAGCGCGCCTGACCACCTGCTTGACCTGGCGGGGCTGGGCTTGTTTGCGCTGCGGCATGTTCTGAAGAATCACCCCCTCCGGCTGTTGGCCCCCAACGATCTGCCCGACGGCCACATCATCGCCTGCCTGAGCAGCCGCTGGCCGGGCACCGTGGCTGGCATCTCGCCCGTGGTCGTGCCCATCGGCCCGCATGGTGCGCGGCTCAGCCGTTACCGTGTGTGCGGCAGCACGGCGACCACGCATGGAACTGATCCCATGGTGCTGGTGCATGGCTATGGTGCATCGGGCACGACGTTCACGCATCCCAGCATCCCCGTGTCGATGGTGAAGCACTTCACCGGGCTGGGCCGGGACGTGTGGGTGCTGGACTTGCGCTCGAGCATCGCCAACGAGCCGTTCGACCCGCGCGACCCCAGGCCCGGGCCCTGGTCGTTCGACGAGATCGCACGTGAAGACATCCCTGCCGCATTGCGTCATGTGGTGGACATGGTCAACGACAAAAAAGATGCGCCGTGCAAGGTTGACCTGGTGGTCCATTGCATTGGCGCAGGGATGGCCTGCCTTGCCATGCTGGAAGACGAGTCGCTTCAGAACCTGATCGGTTGTCTGGTGCTGTCGCAGGTGGGGCCGGTGATGCGCATGGGCCCGCTGAATCGCTTCCGTGGTGCGGTGGCCCAGTTCGTCGAGCGCAATCTCGACGCCGAAGAATTCGATGTGCGTCCCGAATTCAAGCGGCGGCTGCAGACGGGCGGCAAAGTCGCCTGGGAGCGTGACGCCCGTGCGACCGAGCAGGTGGCCTGGCTCGACACCTTGCTGGCAGCCTACCCCTATCCGTCGGATGAAGACGAAGAGGGCATGGTGACCGGAAGGAACCTGGACTTTCGCCGGGTGCGCCGCCGGGCCGACATCATCTTTGGCCACTTGATGGAACTGGCGCGCATGGATGCGCACACGCTGGAGAACTTGGATGCAATCAACGGCTGGGTGAAGGTACGCAGCTTTGCGCAGACCATCCACTGGGCCCGGCATGGCCTGTTGCTGGACCGCAAGGGCCGAGGACAGGTCTTGTCGCAGAAGCGGTTGGCCAGCCACATGAAGGTGCCTGTGTTGCTGCTGCACGGGCTGCGCAACCGCGTGTTCGACTGGCATGGCAGCCTGCAAAGCTACTGCCGGCTGGCCCGGGCGCAGGGGATCGAGCCGAGCGAACAGCCCACGACGATAGGTGGCGTGCGCCGCTGGGGAAAGCCGAACGACCCGGTGCAATTGCGTGTGTTCGAGGACTACGGCCACCAGGATTGCCTGATCGGCCGCGATGCCGACCGGGTGGTGTTTCGGGAGATTGAATTGTTCCTGGCCGCTTTGCACACTGAAGCCGGGGAGAAGGCCGGGGAGCAAGCTGGAATCGAGGTCGACACCCCGGCCATCGGCCCGATCTGGGGTGCGCTGCAGCGCCAGGGCGACGCCATCGATTTGCGCTTGGTGGCCCACCCGCGCCAGGAAAGGCAGCAATGGCTGGGTTGGCTGCTGGTGCCCGATGTGCCGACCGATGCATTGAAGCAGGCCGTTCTGGTGATGGCCAACCCGTCGCAGGGCGCGACGTCGCCCGCCCGGTCGGGTGCCGACGATCTCGGCCTGCATTTGCAGCTGGATGGAAGCGTGCGGCGATTCAGGGTGTTGACGGTGCACGGCCAGTTGGCCGCCGGTGCCGGGCAGCCCGCGCCCGGCTGGGTGACAAAGGTCGAGTTGGTGGTGGCCGGTGCCCTCCTTCAACACGGGGTGGGGCCTGGCTTGCCGGTGCTGCGCGGGCTCCATGCCGATGACATCCGCACCTTGCGCTGCGTTCAGCCGGCAGATGGGGGCGGCCGCAGGCGCGACCTGGCAGCTTTGCTGGGTGATGGCATGTGCGTGTGCATCAGCCCTGCCGCGTGGAAGGCTGCCATGCCGATGCCTGCGCACACTGATGCTGCGGTGCAGCCCGAAAAGGCAGCCAAGTCGGATCCTCAGCCGGTCGCTGCACGAGCGCCTTTGTCCTTTGTCGTCGGCAGCTGCCAGTACCCCCCTGGGGTGTTCGACCAACCCTGCGCAGAGGCCTCGTACGCAGCCATCGACCGCCTGTGCGATTCAGACCAGCCGCCGCAGTTCATGCTGGCCCTGGGCGACCAGGTGTACGTCGATTCCAATGCAGGCGCGCTGGGCAGCGATGCCTATCCAGGCAGTGCCGACGACGCGGTGCGCCAAGCCTACGACCTGACCTTCCGCATGCCGGCGTTTCGGCGTGTGACTGCGCGGCTGCCGATGTACATGATGCTGGACGACCACGAGGTGCGCGACAACTGGCAGCCGCTTCCGCATCTGAGTGAGGACGATGACGTGGCGGCGGGCTTGCGTGCCTTCGACCGGTACCAGGGCGTTGTTAACCCTGTGTGCAGCGCGCTGCAGCCCGGGAGGCACTTCAGCTTCCGGCCAGCCGGTGCGCTGGTGGCTGTGCTCGACACCCGCAGCCAGCGCGACCTGCGCCGCATCACCATTGGCAGCCGCGGCACCAACTGGCAGCGCGCCACCATCATTGCCAAGGAGTCGATGCGTGGGTTGAAAACCTTGCTGTGCCAAGCGCCCGATGAAGCCGTGAAGTTCATCGCGTCGCCATCGCCGCTGATCCCGTTCGAGCGGGCGGCTCGGCAAAACCAGGACGGCAAGAAGGCCGTGGCCGACGTGATGCGTTCCGACGGCTGGGCGGGCTACCCGGACAGCATGGATGAACTGCTCGAGTTCATCGTGACCGAGCGCCTGCGCAAGGTGGTGTTCCTCTCAGGCGACGCCCATCTGCAGTCGGTCTGCCGGGTGCGCCTGGCGGACGATGTGGTGGTGCATGGGGTGCTGTCATCCGGCCTGTATGCCCCATGGCCGTTTGCCAATGCCGACGCGCGCGACTATGTGCAAGGGCCCAGTGGCGTGGTGCAAAGCCGCCCCGCCGAACGCGAACGCGGCTCGCGTTGGAAGGCCACCGTCGAAGAATTGAAGTCGTGCCCGGCACCCGGCTTTGCCGTGGTGGAGGTGAACCCGCTCGGCGACGATTTGCATGGCGAGCTGAAGGTTCGCCTGATCGGGGCCCGGGAGGGCGACACCCCGGTCGACTACACCTACAACCTGAGCTAGGCGCCAGTGGCGCCTTTCCCGCACGATTTTGTGCACAACCAACGCCGGAGAGGCAAATCATGTCAACCACACACACCTTCACGGGCCAGGTCACCATGTATTCCAGCGTTGCCAGTTTTCCTGGGCCCAAGGTTGTCGAGGCCACCTGCACGCTGGAGCTTGCCGACGATCAGACCACCGTGCGCCTGCGCGACTTCAAAACACCTGTGCTCGAGGATGTGAATGCGGGCCAGAGTGGTCTGGGGCTGCTCAGTCTCACCATCGCGCTTGATGAAGGCGCCACCGGAAAGTTCAGCCAGCCTGATGGCTCGATGGACATCAACTGTGTGGTGATCTTCCAGTTCAAGACCATTTTTAAGATTCCTGTCGGGAACACCAATGTGGCGCTGAGGCTGGTCACTGGCAGTGCCAAACTGCCCACCGTCGGTACCAAAGATGGCATGCCGGCGGCGACCGACGGCACCGTCGTCCTGGTCGGTGCTGGCGACTTCGAGGGCGATCTGGACGCCATGGAAGGCAAGCGCTGTGGCGTGGTGCTGAAAGGCGTCTTCGACCCGCCCTTGCCCCGTTGACACGGGCGAAGGGCCGCATCCTGCCACCGTGCGGTTACCCGATGCGCGTGGCCGAAGACCCGTCTCCCGCTCACCCGCCTGGCGCCTGGCTGCGGCTGGACGGCGTGGACGCCGCCTTCAATGGCTGCTGGCCGGTGCTGCAGGCCAGCCGCCGATTCGATGCGGCGCAAGGCCGGCACACCCGCCTGACGCTGCAGCGCGACTGAACGCGCCGCCCCAACTCACTTCGCCCAGCTGTCCTTCAGCCCGGTGATGCGGTTGAAC
>Ga0105046_10016876_pt1 | contig 11198 bp, 5 predicted proteins | sample MAT03_FD_78385 | JGI IMG/M metagenome (GOLD analysis project Ga0105046, IMG submission 78385) | Freshwater microbial communities from Lake Fryxell liftoff mats and glacier meltwater in Antarctica - MAT-03 (megahit assembly) | ecosystem: Environmental > Aquatic > Freshwater > Ice > Liftoff...
ATCCATCAATGGCTGTTCGCCAAAACGCTTTCCAACTCGATTCTTTGAACTCGACTCGGACCAATTCCAGTGCCTTCATCGTCAACTCTCTAAGCGAATCGGGCGAACTTGGGTCGCAATCGGTCAACTCCTCAACATCGGCAATCTGATGAAGTTGGAATGCCGCCGTGCTTCCGCCCGAAGGAATCATCGCGGAAGGGTATCTACGGCGGAAATCGATAAGTTTGTTCTTGGCTATTTGCCAAAGCCATCGGCGAAAGCTACCGGTCACGCCGTCGGGCCGCAAACCTGCAATCCCACGTGAAGCGGCTAGGAATGTCTCTTGGGCAATGTCCTCGCTCGTGTGCGAATCGCAGCCCATTCGCTGACACCAGCCTATCACCAGCGGCGTGTAGATGCTGACCAACCGCGCCCACGCATCCTGGTCGCGATCTTGAACGCGACCGATTAAACTTGGGTGGGTTCCGCTGGTCGAACTCATGAAAAACACTTGAAAAGCACGCAGTAAGAAAAATTTCTGTCACACTAGAATCGTCTTCATTGTAACCCAAGAGTAAACCGCTAGTGCTGTATCCAGCCTAAGAGTTGGGGTTCTTGCGTAGCGGAAGCCGCGTAGGCTTTCGGCAACTTCAAGAGGAAAATTCCGGTAGATTCGTCCTAACCAACGAAACTCTTGGCGAGTTCCGCTACCCCCAAATTTAGCATGAAATAAGCACTAGCGTACGTTTGCCTTCAGCCCACCACACGGCCCAAGTTTCGGACCATTCTAATACGATAGGTTTCTAGCCATGCCCACTTCACCGCTCCTCCAAACCGAATGCCTCTCCGACGACATGCTCAAGCGTTATTTGGCTGGCTACTTGCCCGAAGATTCCGCAACGCAAGTCGAACAGCATCTCTCGCAATGCACCGTATGCGAGGATTTGATGCGAGAAATCGACTCGAACGGGAGTAGCGATGATTTATTGCGACCATTGCAGACCAATTCCTTGTCGCCCAAATCCCTGTCGCCCAAATCCCTGTCGCCCAAATCTTTAGAAAGTGTTCCAGCAACAACACAGCGGCCTTGGTTGCCTTGGATGACCGGTCGTGAAGTCGGTCCCTACGAATTGATCGAACCGCTCGGGCATGGCGGCATGGGACTCGTCTATCTGGCACGCCATCGCAAACTCGATCGACTGGTGGCCATGAAGCTGTTGCCTGCCCATCATCAAACCGCCGAAGCTCGAGTCCGATTCGAACGTGAGATCTTAGCCGCCGGTCGATTGCAACATCCTGCTATCGTTTCCGCCACCGACGCCGGCCAATTCGGTGACATGGACTATCTGGTCATGGAATACGTCCGAGGGATGGATTTGGGACGTTTGAGCAAATCGATTCCGACTTTGAGTGTTGAGGAAACGTGTGAGATCGGTCGGCAGATCGCACTTGGGTTATCTTATGCTCATGGTCAAGGCCTCGTGCATCGCGACATCAAACCATCGAACGTTATTCTTGATGACGCGGGTGCGGTAAAAATTTTGGATTTTGGACTGGTGCTGTTCGATCGATGGGATGGCGTTTCGAGTGAATTGACGACAGTCGGGCAATTCCTTGGAACGCTTGACTATATGGCACCAGAACAAGCCGAACGGTGCGGGGCAGTCGACTACCGCGCCGACCTCTATGCCTTGGGCGCGACCATGTTCAAACTGATGTGCGGTCGTGCTCCGTTAGCTGCTGCACCCAATCAATCCCCCATCGACAAACTGCGGTTGTTGGCTTCTCACCGACCGCCGAGTTTGAAGACACTCCGGCCTGATGCACCTGGCGCGTTGGTGAAGCTTGTCGATAGCCTACTATCAACGTCTCCACAAGAACGGCCAGCCAGCGCAGCCCACGTTGCCGAGGATTTACTGCCATGGGCCAAAAGTGGATGCCTCATAGAGTTGATGGCCAAGGCTCGAAGCCTAGAAGGCATCGCGGTCTTGCAGGATGCAGTTCCATCCAATGGTAACAAGCAGTCGCATCCAATTGCAAATTCCCCGGTGCCTGTGAGTCAAACTTCAGATCGTAACGGGGGCGGTAGTCGAAGGTGGCTGTGGATCGCGGCGGCGATGGTACCTTTGGCATTCTTGGCTGGGTACATCATCAAACTGGATACTCCCGATGGTCAGCTCATTGTTGAGTCAGAAATAGCGGGTGCCCAAATACGAATCGTGAAGGCAGGGGCCGAAGCGAAGAACTTGAAAGTTGAGACCGGAAACAACGTAACGCGACTGTTGGCAGGCAAATACGAAGTTACGCTCGACAGTCCGAGCGATGGAGTATCGATTGACCGCGATTCGTTTGTGATTGCAAAGGGGGAAACCGTCATCGCAAGGGTTCGCCGCGAAACGCCATCGTCGGCGGTACAAAACGGCCCTCCATCGCGGGAGTCGAATTCCACCGTTGCTTCTACGGGTCCTGTCTTCGAGGGAAAAACACTCGCCGAATCGCTGGAAGTTGCACGTCGTGAAAGGGAACCGAAGGGCTGGTTGACAGCCATGAATGCGGTGACTGCACTAACTGGGCTCGAGCAGAAAAAGGAACTCTTTGAAGAAGCCTTTCTGTTGTGCATGGACAGGAAGATGTTTAGTCCAATTGCGCACTGGTCGCAGGACAATGTGTTTGCCACTCGAATGTTGCAAGAGTTGGAAAAGTCCGACCCACCAAGGCGCAAGTTGTTGCTCAACCTAACGGGCGAATTGATTCCCGATGAGCGTATGGATCCGATATGGAACTGGCTGGAGGGCATTTCAAAAAATGATCCAAAAGAGGCAGATCTACTGACTCGATCTGTTTTGGGTTTGGAGGACGGTGCGTTCAACCCGAACCGGCCGATAGACATCAGTTCCATAGCGTATCTTACCGTACACTTTCCAAGACTAGCTTCGCTGTTCGATAGTTACCTCATTTCCAATTTTAGTAAAAAGTTGGAAGGTGGCTTCGCGAATAACCAGCTCAAATTCGACAAGAGGGGATCTTTGTTCGCTTACGTCCAACGACTAGCGATGGTATCTCTTGAAAAAACCGATTCTGGCTTTGCGGATCGAGTCGCTTCGCTTTCGGTCGTATTAAGGACTCCCTATGAAAAAATGGGCTCAGATCAAAAAGAAATGGTTTTACGACAAGTTGTCAACTTGCTAAGCCAAGCCTGGGAAAACCGCACTACTCCTTATTCGTCCGAAATGACTAATCTAAGCGTTGGTCCGAATTCCCTCAAATGGCAATCCAAACGCAATGCGAATAGTGTTTCACGTCTTCTCGGTGTTCTTTCCTCGTTCATGTCGAACATAAAAAAGGAGCAGCGACCGCCCGTTATTTTGTTCGCGCTAGCGGAGTTGGAAGGCATCGTTCGACCGGAGGCTATGACTGCGTGGAGTGAGCTACCTAAGGAACTGCAAGGCACAATACCGTCTGAGTTTACTTTCAACGGATACGACTTTCGACTGGAAGAAAAATATCTAAATCAACTTCCATCGACGTTGACGCCCGAGCGGAAAGAACAGATTGACCAATTGTCTGTGGCTTACATTCTGCATCGTTATGCATCGTATTTGCTGTGGGGTAGCGATCCACGGAACAATCCATCGCCAGACGAAATTGGAATGCAATTGGCTGCGTTTCGAAAACAAGACGCCAATCACGACTGGTTGCTGACGGAAGACGAGTGGCCGCTTGATTTTAAAGCCAGATTCGGTCCAAACACAAAGTCGATCGGAATACAAGCGTTTGTAGATGCAACGATGCCAACCCCAGTTACAGCCACTGTCACTAACGAAATGCGTGAATGGGCAGTAATAAAAATGAAAAAGATGGACAAGAACAACGACGGTTATTTAAGTCCCGACGAAGCAACCGGACTGGATTTTATAAAAACGGATACGGACAAGGATGGTCGCATTTCGCTCGACGAGTACATCGTGTCTAAGTCGGTGCAATAGCCCAATGTGCTGCTCATTCGCGCTATTCGCTTGATTAGCGGGCATCACCGCGACACTCGGGGATCTGCCCGCTAATAACGCGAATCGCCGCGAAAGAAGTCGCAACCTTGGGAATAACTTCTTTGACATTTGATTTGAGTCGCATGCCATCGCCGTGAAGGATTTTTTCGAGTCTGATTGTCCGGTTCGGGCTTGCCCCGACCGGACACCGTTTTGGTGTCCTACGCAAGCGGATCGAAACGATAACACATCCGCCCCCTAGTGCTTAGTCCGCCTTTGGCGGACTAAGCACTAGGGGGCGGGAGATGGGAGAATCACTCGCTCTTAGTACACCAAAACAGGGTTGCGGGGGGACGAGCCCCCACGCAACCCAACGATTTCGTTGCATGAAATCCTTCACGGCGTTGGGACAAGCTCGGCCGTGGCCGCTTACTTTGGAATAACTCTTTTGAAATTCGTCTTGGGTCGCATGCCAGGTCGCAATCGACCATCTCGATTGTCGACTTCAAGAAAGACGCGGACCTGCGAGTTGAGTGGATTCGCGTCTGGACTGATGAACACAAATTCAGCTTGCGTTTCCAGAAGCGAGCTTCCGCTCTGTACCTCAACATGAGCCTTTGTGCCCACGAGATCTGCGACGGCATCTTCGGCGTTGATAAATCCTTCAATTCGAAGTCGATCGATTTGGACGATTTTCACAAGCACCGAACCGGGTTCGACCCATTCCCCAACGCGTTTCTCAACCGCTACGATCACTCCATCGCAAGGTGCCGTAATGCGATGGCGTTCCAGCAACTCAAGACTTTGCCGATACTCAATTTCAGCAATCGAGAGTTCCAGCGACGCCATGTCTTGTAGATGTGCTGCTCGCTCGGTCTCAAGCGTTGCACGGTCGAACAGCAATCTCAATCGATCGATCTCATTGATTGGATAAACATCCTTGACTTGCAAATTGGCTTCCACCGCCCGCTGGTACTCGTTTTCTGCCACGGCTCGGTTCTTGGCTGCAAGTCTTCGATCGATATCATTCGCTTGTTTTTTCTTGGCGACCTGGACCGCGGCTTTGGCTCGCTCGGATTGCAGTTGTATTCCCTTGTCCCGGATCCGCCCAAGTTCCTGGCCAGCTTTTACTTTGGAACCCTCCTTAACGACCAAGGATTCGATGACGCCCGAGACCTGGGCGGCCGTCGATGTCGTCTCAATGGTTTTTAGAATAGCCCCGTCAATCCCTAGTTCTGCCGATTTCGTTGTTTCGTCAGGCTGGGCCAACAATCTGGGCGCAGCCGAGAGGACTGCGAACCAAGAGCCAAGAACCACGAGTGCGACTGCATTTTTCCTTCTCATTCGATATTCCTCAATTCAATTCAATTCAATTCAATTCAATTCAATTCGTCGTCATTCGCAGTAAAGAGCCAAACACGTTTCTGGAATTCTTCGATCAAGGGGCGGCACCAAACAAACCAAAGGGGCTGCTTTCCACAGGAGAAGAAGACCCTGGCATTGGCCCCCATGTAAACTCGGTTCGCTACTTCTTTGTCGAGGCTCGCGTGTACAAGTACATAACTTCCAGCTCCCTGGGGGTTTTCCAAGGTCGTCGAGATTTGATGAACGACGCCCCGAAACTGCTCGCCGGGGATACTGTCGAAAAGGAACGAGACCTCGGTCGGGGCTGATCCATAGTGCTTGGTCAAATAACCGATGTCTCTATCGGCAACGCGGATACTAAGTTGCCAGTCTCCATCGAGATCAACAATGTTAAACAACGCATCTCCTCGCCGCAATGGCCGTGATTCTAGTTCACTTCTCAGGTTACGCGTGACCACCACGCCATCAATCGGTGACTCGATCGCGAGTTTTTTTTGCTCTGCCAGCAAGAAATTCCATTTGTCTCGAACATGTTTTTCTTGTGTCTCAAGCAGTAGTATCTCCGCAGAGAGCCTTGTCTGAACGACTTCGGCGTCCGGACTGGAGGGTGACAATTGATTGATGGCGACGCGTAGGCCATTTCGTTTCTCGGCGATGGCGCGGACTTGTCCGTTGGCTTCTTCGATTTGCAAATCCAAAATGGGCGACCTCAGGACTGCGACCTGCTCGCCCGCCACAACCGATTGCCCATCTTCGACCAACAGTTTGTCCAGAAATCCATCCACGTTTGCATAAATGGCTCGCTTGGCAATGGGCTCTAGTATGGACTCAGCTTCAATCCTCATCGGATAGGGCTTGCTCAAAAACCAGTACGCCAACAGAACTGCCACTACGATGACAACTGGGCGAAGCATGGCACTTAGAAATGCTGGCACCCATTGGACTGGAGAACTAGCGATCCAAGAACGAAGGATGCGTGGGACCTGCAATAGGCGACGATGTTGTTCCCAGGAAAGGCAAATCGCAGGCATAAAAGAAGTCACTGCAGGCAGCGCATCCAGCATTTCTTCTCGATTTGCCCATTCAAGAATCATTACGTAAGTTGGCGAAGATTTGGGTGCTCTCGCCGTTTGAAATTTCAGCGCTAGCAGGTTCTTGAACGTACCATCCGCTTCAACTCGATCCTCCACGGCGAGTTCTGGCGTTCCCATTGGCTGCTGACGGACGATAGGTTGCTCTTGTGAAAATGTACTCCATGCAATGCTCATCAAACTCTTGATCAGCGAAGAAACTGGATCGATATTCAACGCTGAGCTAACGGACAGCACCTTGGTCCGGCTTACGGAAAACGGTGAGGCTAAGGCCAAAGAAACGCGGGAAGCCGCAAAAATACCGACGAGCTGGTTTGCAAGCAAATCACCCGCGTCTTTCAGAGATCGGGTTTCGGAAACTTGACTCGTCAACTGCTGTATTCGCGACCACTCCTTGCCGAAAAGTTTCTCAACGCGACTAAGTTTTCGAATAGTTAGCACTTCTGCAAAAGCGTTTGCGATCGCTTGGATCGCTGGGAAGCCACTTGCAGGGAGCGGCCGAGCGAATGTTAGCAAAACACAGCCACTCGAAAATCCATCCTCGCCCAGTGGGACTGCAAACCAAGGAAGCGAATCGCTAGTGGATTTCAAAAACGGGGGATGAGTGTGCGGAACGAGCCTTTTGCTCTCGGACAGGAACTGGTTGTTCGACTCAGGTGAAAGAAGCCCGGATTGAGCAATTTCGATCCAAGATCCTGGCGGAACAAGAAGCAAAAGTGACGCCGAGTCGGATGCTACTATCAATCGAAGACTGGAAAGAACCTGATCAAAAAAGAGACTGTTGGTCGAATTCGAACGAGCCATCAGCTCTAGCTCGTCAAGCAATCGGTCGGTCTCTTCTACTTGTTGCTGCGCACTACCCATGCTACCCATACTGTCCAAGCTAACTACATCCATTGAGAAAGCGTCCAAGCTCGTTCGCTTGGTTTGCTAGTATAGTCCATAGTGACTTCATCGAGGAAGCCGTCCAAATGACCAAATGCTACCTAAACACTTCGAAACGCTATCAAAACACAATGAAAATGTAGCGACGGTCCCTGTTCGTTTTTGAACCCAAACCTTCGAATTCCTAAATAAGGCACGGTCAACATCCGAAATCTAAAGATGAATGGTTTGCAAGCCATTCCATGTTGGCTTTAACGAACGATTGCAATGGAAACGGAATTCACCACTTCGCGTAGTAGGTTCTCCTGATGCTTAAGTCACGTACAATTTTAAGACTGAGCGCAGTGGCTTCGGTTACTTTGGGTGGATGTCAATTCCCATCAGCCAGTTTTTCGCCATTCAAAGCGGCGAACACTCCAAGCGCTTCCTCCGTTCAACTGACGCAGTTGAAGCCTTCGAACGCGGTGGAAACGGGCAACATGCCTTACTACACCGAGTCGCACTCGCCAATCGATTGCGATGAGACAGCGATTTTGTCGGCACAACTTCGCCAAATGTCGCTGCAAGACTGCATCAGCCAAGCCCTGGGTGCGTCGCGTATCATGAAGGACCTGGGAGTCAGCGTCATCCGAACTCCTCAATCCATTACGACAAATCTTGATCCCGCAATTGTATATTCAGACCCTCGCACGGGTGAGGAAGCAGCCCTCAGCGCGTTTGATGCGAACTTCTTTGCTTCCAGTATTTATGAGGACAATGATCGGGCGCTGAACAATGAGTTTTTTGGTGTGGGGGGGCTATTTCGACAAGATCTTAGCACCAATCAAATTGGCATCAATAAGCGATCTGCGACCGGCGGACTTTACGGTCTTCGGAAAGTTACGGTCTACGATCGCAACAATCAACTTTCCAACAAATTTAAACCCTTTTCATGGGACGAGTACATTGAGGCCTCAGTTCGGCAACCACTGTTGCAAGGTGCTGGAACAGAATTCACTCGAATCGCTGGTCCTGGTGCGACTCCCGGCAGCCTCAACGGTGTCCTGCTCGCAAGAGTTCGTACCGACGTAAACCTAGTCGACTTCGAACGCTCCGTCCGCGACTTCGTTGCCGAAGTCGAGAACGCATATTGGGACCTATATTTTGCTTATCGCGATCTAGATGCTCGTGTGCAGGTTCGCGAAATCGCCGAGGATACGCTGCGAAGTCTGGCTGCCGCCGATACATCGACGGGAAAGATTGCTCAAGCGGAAGAACAAGTCCACCGCTTTCAATCGGAGGTTGTCGACTCACTTAATGGCCGAGCGATTGACGGCACTCGAACGAACAACGGAAGCGTGGGCGGTACCTTTCGAGGCACGGGGGGTATTCGCGTTTCGGAGCGAAAGCTCAGACTGCTGATCGGATTACCCATCAACGACGGTTCATTGCTGCAGCCAAGCGACTCACCAATGACTGGACTAGTCCTATTTGACTGGGACAGCTCCATCGGCGAAGCGTTGACACAACGCGAAGAACTTCGGCGACAACGCTGGATCATCAAGCAACGCGAACTGGAACTGATCGCCAATCGCAATTTCTTGAAACCGCAATTCGATGTCGTCAGTCAATATCGCATGCGAGGCTTTGGACAAGACTTGTTGGGTCCGCAATCGGCGACCTCGAGCTTGTTTAACGGTCAATACCAAGAATGGCAACTCGGACTGGAATATCAAATGCCAGTCGGATTCCGTCGAGCCAATGCCGCGGTTCGCAATTCGCAACTGTCGTTGGTCCGAGAGTCGGAAGTGCTCCGAGAACAAGAACGCGCGGTTCACTACGGTTTGAGCAATGCGATTAACGAGTCCAGGCGGGCATTTGAGAACCTAGGCTTGCAGGAAAAACGACTGCAAAGCATCGTACGACAACTCAATGCAATCGATGTCAAGCAATCGGCTGGCGAAAAGGCTGAACTCGACGTTCGTCTAGAAACGCATCGCAGATTGCTCGATGCCCGACTACGCTACCACCAAGCAGAGGTCGAGTACATGCTCGCTCTGAGAAATGTGAATGTAGAAAAAGGTACGTTGCTTCGTTACTGCAATGTTTGGCTGAACGAAACGGCACCTTCGGATGAAGCGTCCGCCGATTCGGTCAGGCGAATTGCAAATCAAGATTATGACAAGATTCCAGCAAGCCGAGATATCGTTGTCGGGGCCGCCACGCGTTAGCGCTACCAGAGACGTCGATTTAGGCGGGTGGCAGTTTGAAATCTACCTATAAACTGAGTGGCACGCTCTGAGGTACGAAGGGCGTGGTGAATCGCGAGAGTCATTTGCCACACTTCCCACGCCCATCGCTAATCGCGCTAATCGCCCTGGGCGTGCCACACGGTGGCCTGGCCTAGTAGTTTTCTGTTTGCCGCTCGCCTTAGTACGCCAAAACAAGGTTGGTGGGGGACAAGCCCCGACCAACATGAAGGCTAGCTCGCTGAACGGATAGGCCGGTGAGGGGTTGCATCACGCTGGTAGTTTTCAGCCTGCTGTTCGCGCTAGAATTGGACGCTCGACTAAACGAATCCTAAGTCATGCATCTCATGGCTTAGCTCTGGAACAACATGCGCCCACTTGCTACCGCACCAAGGATAAATCACCCCTTGGATCGAGGTATCCATTAAGGCACGCAATTCCATATCACTCAAACTTTGAGCGATTGAGTGCCATTGGGATGGCCAGCACCAACCCAAAAAGCCTCCCTCCTCGGAAAACCCTGGGACACTGCGTTGACTCAAAGCCTGTAGTTGACCTTGGAGGGCAGATGAGTTTAGCCCCACCATCAGCATGATGCCGTCCGACTTTGCCAGTCTCTCCGTGATCGAGGCCATGTCGCGACGAAGCCACTCTTTCCCCTCCACCACTACAGGCATCCAGCTCTTGCATTCGCTGAGTTCTTGGAAGACTGGTGCCACCGTCAAGGAATTAGGGACGAGCATACCGATCTTTTTGAAGTGCCCGACGATCTTGGTGGAATGCCTCTCGCTTAGCTTGGAAATAATTGACCAAAAGTTTGTTGGCGATTGACTCTCGAATCGAATGAGTTGGCTCGATTGAGGCAGGGATTCCCTAGACAATTCGTTGTCATCGGTTACCGGGGAACCAAACGACTCAAAATTCCATGGTGTATGAATCGGTACGTTCGACCTACTCTTACCAGCGTCCTCCGATTCCTCGTAGGTTTCATCTATGGACTCAATGGGAGAACTGTTGCGATGCGACTCTTTGAAATCCGCATTTCGACGATAGTCTTCAGGAATAGGTTTCGTATGTGCGATTGGGGCTTCAAAAACGGAAAGGATCGGCGACCGAAAGTCATTGTTCGGCGATAAAATAGGCTCTTCGGCTATGATAGGCGCGATGACTGGTTGTTCATCCGGTAGCGGAGCCTGCTTTTCCCATTCCAAACCAAACACCGTTTTACCAGCTCGAAAGGTATCACCCGCTTGGAGCTTGGCGTTCGCGATCGCGACGTTGTTAACCCAGGTCTTGTTTGTACTCTTGAAATCTCGAATCTCTGCATAGTCGCCGCAATTCTCGACCTCGAAATGCTTGCCCGACATAAAATGATCGTCATCGATGGCAACGTCTGCCGCATCGGTTCTGCCAACACTCAAGGCCTTCCCAAAAGGAACAACAAAACACTGCCCCGACTGCGGACCCGATTTCACGACAATCGTCAATTTGGATGGATTTGTACTCAACGGTGTCACTTAAAAAGCGAGCAAAAAACACCAACAGCGGTAAAGTCACTTGTCACTCTGGCGAGACAATTTTCCCGTTTCCCCAAAGCCTCTCCAATCATAACTCGACTTTTTGGAATGCACCAATCCAGTGCCCGCATTTTTCGAAATGCGAAA
>Ga0105046_10016877_pt1 | contig 11198 bp, 12 predicted proteins | sample MAT03_FD_78385 | JGI IMG/M metagenome (GOLD analysis project Ga0105046, IMG submission 78385) | Freshwater microbial communities from Lake Fryxell liftoff mats and glacier meltwater in Antarctica - MAT-03 (megahit assembly) | ecosystem: Environmental > Aquatic > Freshwater > Ice > Liftoff...
CGGCACGAACAAACAGATGGCACTTTTGTTTGGGTGCAGTATACCAGTGAATGAGGAGAATCAAAACGGGGAATTAAATACGCCTGGGAACGCCGCCAGGGATGGCGGCTTCCAGTAGGACTTGCCGCCAGGGATGGCGGCGGGGTGCCCTCTGGGCCCAGGCGTGAAGCACGCAAGAAACGGGTGGAATGATATCCGTGGATTTGATATCCTACTCAAGAACCACGTCATCACAGAAAGCGATAATAATCAACCTGATCGTAGAAAGGTCCAAAATATGCACTCGATTCATGTCGTAGCCATGCCCACTGCCACCGCCCGGTCATTCCAAAACGGTGGTGCCGACGCCAATGGCCAATTGCCGGAACGCCAACTCTCGGACGGTGAGGGGGTGCCTTGTCGCCACTGTTTGCAGATTGTCGCCAAGGATGAACCCTACTTGATTCTCGCCTATCGACCTTTTCCCGAACCGCAACCGTATGCGGAAACGGGGCCGATCTTCCTGCATGCCGAGCCGTGCGAACATTATGCAGAAACCGCCACGCTGCCGCCGATCGTCGTGAAGTGCAAAGAGATGCTGATCCGTGGCTACAGCGAGCAAAACCGGATTGTCTATGGGACTGGTCAAGTAGTACCTACCAGCCAGATTGTAACCACAGCGGCGGAACTGTTACGGTGCCCGGATGTTGCCTACATCCATGTGCGCTCTGCCTCGAATAACTGTTATCAATGCCGGATTGACAGCGTGTAGCTACTGATTTGAGGCGCTGAGGTTTTGCCGTGAGCCGCACCCATTGGGTGCGGCTCCTGAGCGTGAACGGCGACTTGCTACTTTCAGTTCGGAGTTATTCCTCTTTTTCTAGTTCTGCTTTCCAGGCTAAATGGCGCGCCCAGACGACCGGCCAGAGCGTTTCGACTTCGGGAATTTCTAGCCCAAATACCGCTTGCAACACTTGCGTGTAACGCGCCACTGAGCCAATTTCCTCTTCTACAACGCCTTCCGCCCGGTAATGTTTGAGGGTCGCGCCCCGTAAACTCACAATACCGTGCGGCGTATAACGGTGGCAGACCGTATTGCGCACAAAGCCAGATGTGGGCAAAGTCTGTAACTCATGACAACGCCGGGCAAAGCCCGCATACGTACGTGGAATCAGCGTAAAGCCAAAGCCAGGCCCACCGTACATATGATTGTGGAAAAACCACTTGTCGTCGGTTTGCTCAAGCCGAAAATTGAGGAAATCCTGCTGATAGTCGCCGGCACTGAGCGGCAGCGGATCTAGCAACCCATTGCCAAAACCGGCATCCACCAGCCAAGGTTGCTTCAATTGCACCAGCAGGATCAGATGATCGAGGTCACCATCCATGCCCTGGGCTGGCCCGCCCACACTGCTGCCTAGCATGGTTACCTCGAAACCAAGCTCACGTAGCGCCCAGGCGAGAATGCCATTCATCTCGTAACACCAACCGCCACGCCGCTGCTCAACAATCTTGCTGTAGATGTGGTCGGGATCCAACGGCAGCGTGCGCCCCAAGTGGATATCGAGATTTTCGTAGGGGATCGCCAGTAAATGGGCGCGCTGGATCGCGCGCAATGTGTCAATATTGACTGTACGCGATCCATAATAATCAATGCGCTGGAGATAGGCATCTAGATTCATCTTGTCAGACTTCCATCAATCTTTTCTATCTAACGAGTTAGAACGCATGGTCTATTGTACTATTGATCGATAGGAGGAGCAAAAAAGGGTAGACATCTGTATGGTGTCTACCCTTTCGCCTTTGTGAAAATTTGGTTGTACGCTTGCTACCCCGGCAGCGCATAAACTATTTATTTTTTGCTCCGCCGGCTTTGTGTTGACTTCTGTGTTTCAGCATAGCCTGGATCGCACTGTTTTAGTGTAGCTTCCAGGCGCCGCTGGCTGATCGGCGAGAAGACTTGCGCGGCTTGCGCTCGCGCCAGATAGCCCGCCGCTTCAGTTGGGTTTGACTTGATGACTCTCCCCTGAAGCGGACTCTTCTGGCCTGATAATTCGTTTAAGCCCAAGACAAGATTTGCATGGGCGGCAAAAGGATGGGAGGGGTAACGGTCTTGCACTTCGTTTAGCGCTTTCTTTCCCCCTGTCAAATGTTCTCCACCCGCCATATAGAGGAACATCGCGGCTTCTCTGGTAAAAACTTGGCGCGCGATCTCTTCATCGGTTGCATCAGGATACTTCACCCAGATCGAAATTGGCTGGGCGGCTACCAAGAGACCAGAAGAAGGGTCGGGCAACAACGCCGTAATCTCGTAGCGCCCGGGCGTATCAAAGATGAAGCCATTATGGCCGACTGCCAACGAGGTAACATGTTTAATTGTATCGTTGCCGGCCAAGCCCTGTTTTTGTAGCTCACATTTTTGTAGCGGTGGTTGATATTTCAACGTCGTACCGTTGGGCTTGCGAATAATAAAGCGAACGTCGCCATAGGCAGGGCTGAGCCGGCCAAGCGGCAGTTCGTCTGGTGTGTGATTTTTAACGTCAAGCTCTACCGTTACCGGTTCGGTGAAACGAAATGAATCTTTCGTTGCTTGCAACTTTAGCGCAATATTGGCGCGTGTGCCACCGGCAGTGGGATCGCGAAAAATCGAGCTGGGTGTCCATTCCATAAAGGCTAAACGGCCGCCTGGAACGAGTTCGTTGTAGAAACCGTGCTTAAAATGAAAGAGCTCTTCTAGGTCGAACTGATAGTCAAACTTCTGCCAATACTGACGTGTTTTCTCTGATCCATTGGTGCCATGCGGATAACGATGTGGGTACATCATAAAGGACGTTGTGTCGGCGCGTCCAACCAGCCAAGCATGGGCCAAATTCAAGGCATGGCCCAATTCGTGGATGATTGTGCGGAGGAACTGCCGGTTGCGATACCAAGTTTCCGGTCGTTCCTCAAAATCCAATGCCTCGCGCCAGAACACGGCGACACCTTGGCGCGCCCTGGAATTCACAAAGCTGCCGTTACGGCCAAAGTCGACCAGGTGGAGCAACTGGGGCCGGTTTTGGGCAAACCACTCGGCAAATGGGCTCCACGGATCACGAATGTTGCCGATCGTGTGATCAAAGATGATGCCCGTCGTACCGATGCCGTCATTCTCGACCTGGCCATTGGCGTTAAGCCGGAATGAACCATCGTCATTGCGGCGCGGGCCACCATCAAAGCGTGTGATCAACAAGAGATAGAGCCACCATTCACGTTCATTCATATTGCGCGAGTAGTGGGCGTCCATAATTTCGTGCAACTCGCGTTCATCCCAGCGATCTTCTTCGCTAGGGCGGCCTGTTCTAGCACCAATCGCTGCGTCCAAGGCACCGTCATTATGCTGCACACGTGCATCGATGCCAGCTCGGCGCAAGATCGAGGCCAGCGAGATATTCAGCGTTCCCAGCGTGGCGGGTTGTTCCCCAATCGGAATATCGCTGGTGGAATATTCTGGTGGCCAAGGCAACCCTTCCAACTTATCCACCTCAATATTCAGCACGCGAAACAATTCTGAATCCAAGGAAAGTTCACCCACAAACTCTTCTGGCATCGCACTGGGGACAATACATTTTATTTGCACCAGTTGGGGGCTCAGGACCAGAAACTCAAGATGACCACCAACGCTCGAATCGGTGTCGGCGTCAAAGATGTAGCGCGGACTTGCGGCTGTCCACCAACCATTGATCTCCCGAAAACGCGCGCGCATAGAACATTGATAGGTGCCCGTGCGAAAAAAGTCGGCACTGACCACTTGCAGTTCCGAATCGATGCGCAGTTCGATATGCAAAATGACACCCGATGCAGCTTCGATGCGCCCGCGGAATGTTCCTGCGCGCAGGCCGGCGGTTTGGTCTAGGATGGCCGAAGCCAGGATCGCACCGTGCAACGACCCCTGCAAGGTAACTTTCTGACCCTGGTAGGGAAGAAATGCTTGAACCGATCGTTCCACGATTTGCGGCCACGCCATCGACGTTTGCAACGGAAAAACAATCACTTCCAGGGTGGCACTGCCTGTATTCAACAAGACTTGGTTGCCAACCTGAAGCGTTCCGCTTACTTTGTCACTCATTTTAGATTCTCCCTGATTTTACGGTGCGTATAGCAACCTGAGTCGGCTGGGCTGGATGCTGGGTCAGTATCCAGCCCACAACTATTAACGATACGCTGGCTGGTTTCCTGTGGATCTTTACTGTTCGGCGGGCGCGACCCCAGCGATACGGATGATATCGCGCAGATCGAATTTCCCGTCTGCATTGAGCGTTGGCAGGGTCGGTTCCCACTTGGGTTCATATAGAATCGAATCATCGCTTTGGGCCAACAGGCCAATGATCGTTTCAGCTACGATCGTGCCACCCACAACGCCAAGCCGTTGTCCTTGCTCCTGGATCGCCGCCTCGGCTAAGATGTAGTACCATAAAGGCGTGCGCTCATGGAAGTTGGCCTCCAACAACACCGTTCGTTCGGCTGGCGAGGCATTGGCCAGAATCGCATCAGGTGGTAACACATGCGCTTTGCCGACGATCTGCTCCGCTACACTTTGCCCAGTGGGCAGATCGAGCAGGTAGCCGCGCAGCAGATTACGTTTTGCCAGATGTAACCGGTAAACATTCGCACATAAAGATACAGCCTTTCCTTCCTTCTCGCGCAACGGGCTTGCCAATCTTCCATCCGGCAGACAAAATATGTGGGTCTGGCCGTTGCGCGAGAAGCAGTCGAGGGACTTTAACCGGGATTCGATTAGGCTGTGAATCACCTTCAATTATATAAACGTAACGAGCCAACCAATTCTTTTATAATTGATGCAACCAATTATTTTTCTGTTGTTTTGTTTTGAGAGAAATTAAAAATATGCTATGATCTATTTTTTACACATTTTGCAGTAGTCACCGGGCTGACTACTCTATACATCTCCCAACTGGCAAACAACTGTATGTCAATAGCTTCCGCATCTCTACGCACGAATGATGAGTGGTTGGCAGAACTGCATGGCGCGCGTGGTATTGCTCGCCAAACAGCCGCCCATCACGCTCTAGCCAATTATCTATATATCGTTGCCCATAATTATCTGCACCAGCGACAACATGATCCAGCTCTACTGAGTACGCTTGACCCCCAAGAGTTGGCCGCGTTGGCACAGGATTTTGTGCAGGACGCGTTGTTTAAATTGGCGCAAGACAATTTCGCCTTGCTTGCGCAATTTCGCAACGAAGGCAACTTTACGAGTTGGTGCGCTAAGTTGCTTTGTAACCTGATTGCCAGCGAATTGCGGCGCCCCTTTTGGCGCAAACGTCGGCCAGAGGCAACGGAAGATGAATGGGTTACCACCCGCAGCCCAGAACAGACAACGCAGATCGGCTATATTCGCGAGATCATCGACCGCTGTATCCAGGAATTGCAAGAGCGCCGGCGCATCGCTTTTGAGCAGTGTATTGTCCAAGATCTACCCACAGATCAAGTGGCCGATCGGTTAGCAACTTCGGTGAGCGGTATTTATCAACTCGTCTTTTACGCTCGGCGCGATCTGCGCCTTTGTCTGGATAATCATGGCATTGACATGGAAACCATGGCCGTGTTTCGCGAGTAGGGGCTGAAATTCGGATAAAAGATTTTGGCCGTTGCTTACCTCTTTATAAGTAGAAGTACAATTGGTACTGAGAGTAGAGACCGTGATTCAAGAAACTCAACATATAATGAAGGAATTGTTTGGCGACGCTCTGCTGCCTCCCACACAGCCAACACTCGACGAGTTGTATGCGTATGCATTGGCGGCAGCGAACAGTGAAGATCTAGCGGCGCGCTTTCCTGTGGTACATGCCTATCTGCAAGCAGTAGAGGGGCAGGATGCACATTACCAGGCCGTGTTGGCCATCCTCAAGTTGGAACGGGCGGGGCAACTTGTGCCGCCCCCCATACCTGCTCGTTTTGATTTCAGCTATTTAGCGCCCCCGTCCACTGGGCAACCGTGGCGGGTGACGTTGGGGCAACTGATCGTGACCCTGACCGAGCAGTGGGTGGCGGGATTTACGCCAACGTCCACACCGCAACTGGCCTATCGCAAGTCGGTTGACGAACAGACGCTCTTGGAATTGAAATTGACTGAGGAAACAAGCGGCGTCAAGGTAAATATTACCGCGCGCGCAACAGCAACTGCGGCGGCCACATGTACCTTGATGGTAGAAGTAGCGCCGCCCAATCGACATTGGCCGCAGCTAAGTGGGATTCCGATTGCACTGACAACGGAGCCATCTGTCACGGCCACGCAAATGACTGATGCGTTTGGCAAAACGATTTTTCGGGCTGTGACAACGGCGCGGTTGCCAAGTGCTACGATCGCCGTGGGGCCGCTGGCCGAGTTATCGAATAATCAGCCATAAATCAAGATAAATGGTGCCCAAAAATACGGGTCGGCGAATGGGGTGCTGGTGGGTGGTTGTACCTGAAGCAGTGTGCATGCGTTGGCGATCTCCGTATGCAAGGCTTGGCTAAGGCCAAGGCGCGTCGCCTGGATGTGGGTCAGCGTGGCCAGCGCTGCCTGGGCAGACAAAGTGCGCAGATACCACTGCGCGCGGTGCAGCGCCGTTGCTGGATCAATCCCTTGCTTTAATAATGTGTGCAATTGACACATCAACAAATAGGTAGCGCGCTCGTCCACTCGCCATTGCGTCACGACCAAGGCCGATGCACCGGCGACCATAAATGCGCGCGCCAAACCGTACAGTTCATCCCCACGCCGCACCTGGCTTAGACCACTGGCGCAAGCGCTGAGGATAACTAGGTTACAACGGATGCGTAAGCGATCAAAGACTTCTTGCGCGGTCAAAAGCTCGTCTGAGGCTAGGTGCAAGGCGGAATTAAATGGTGCCGTCGCATCAAAAGCCCCGTGGCAGGAAAAGTGGAGCATTTGATAATCACCTGCCAGTTGGAATAGCTGTTCTTTTTTTTGGTGGTCGCCTACGAGCGCCATCCCGCCCGTCAATTCTGCAATCGCGGATGCTTCCTCTTCGGCATAGTGCAGTTGTATGGCGGGTGCCTGTTGATCCTGGCCGACAGGCAGACTTACGCTGTTGCAGCCAATCGCAAGGCATGACCTCGGCGCTTGCTCGCTTGTCCGAGCGACACCGCTAGGTTGGGCCACAGGATGGGCGCGCAGCAGGATGCTAGCGCTGGGCGTGTAGATCAGTTGCGGACCTGCCTGTTGCAAGAGAGTTTCGCCGGGACCCCCTACCAATGCCTGAAAAGGTACATAGTGGAGCGGGCCATGCGGCGCTACATAAATGACCCGCTTGTCACGCAGATGATGGGCCGCTGGTGCCAGTAGACTTGTGTACAAGGCGCTGCGCATCGCAGGATCGAGAAAATGTTCTTCGACAGGTGCATCCACTGCACTGGGATAGAGGTCATTCGGCGAAAGGTGAGTGTCGAATACATCTAGTGTTGTACGGGTGACAACGAAGAGCAACGTGGCGGCCTGTGGAAATCCAGGCCGTTCGGCTCGAATCGTCGTGAGCGTATAGCGATCGGGTGACTCGATTAGCCCTGTGGTGAAATATTCTAACAAAACCGCATCGGCGGGCAAAGCCGCTTGAATCTGGTGTAAAGACAGAGGCGCAATACTTTTAGATGGTTCTAAAGTGACCGCACCTACGTCTAGCAGATCCAGAAAGGCACGTGCGCGGGCGTGCTCCGCCAAACCGTTTACAATCTTCTACTTTATTCGTCACATTCCAGCCGGCAGTAGCGATGCGATTACGCTAACACGAAACGGTGGTGATTTTCAAGTTGTTGTAAAACCCGATGGCAAACAGACCCACAATCATTACTTGACCCTGGTCCAGGGCTATCCGGTCGAACCGCCGTCGTCAACATATCCGTCCACCTATACCCTTTCGTTATTAAAGCTGGCTACACTCTCTGAAGCACCAGGCCAAAATCCAGGTGATTGGAAATATGAGTGGGACAAAGATCTGCCGCCTGAATTCAACGTCGAGATTTCCAGCGCGCAGCAAAGCAATATCGAGTTCAAACGTTGGCTAGGCTGGCAAGCGTCGCCGCCGCAGGTGCCATGGGAAACGGTCACCGAAATCACCAATGTGCGCCGGTTAGGCATGTTTTCCATTGTCGAACAATCACCAAGTGAGAGGGACGCCCAGGCTTCGCAACCAGATGCTGCCACCGCTGTCGCCGTATAACGACAGCACGTAACTATCCGCGCTTGCTGGACTGGATTTATCAATCCAGCAAGCGCGGGTCCAGCGTGTTCGATATGATGATTGATTATATCTCCGGCACGACGATACAGTCACATCAGCTATCAGTTGTCTCCAATCTCCATGTCGTTGCGGCTGCCCATGCTTCGGCGCCGCCTATAATAATATCGCACACAGGATCTTTGATATCATAGTAGGCTTCCACATCTTCAGCGTGATACTTGGCCAGTGCCATTTTGACTTGGGCATAGGCGGCCGCGATGGGCGGATAAGCGCGCAAGTAATCGCGAAAGAGCAACGGATAGCGTTGATTGGCCCGCCCCGGTAAGCGGACGTGGACATTCGTCGGCCGTTGCGCGGGTAGCGGATTGAAGATCCACTTGCGATACTCGTCCAACTGATCTTCCTGGCCCGGCGGCAAGTGATCCTGCGTGATGCGCTCGATCCGTTGATAGCCAGCGCGCTGCATAGCCGCTTCCAGGGCGGGGCTAAGCGCTGCCGCGGTGATCTGAATATCGATAATGTCTTTGGCCGCCAGCCCTGGCACAGCCGTAGAACCGATGTGATCGATACGCAGGGCAAGCTCACCAAGCTGTTGGCGCAAGTGACTACCCAGCGCCACGAATTCGTCGCGCCAGGTTGGTTGATAGGGTAAGATACGAATCATGGTGTAATCCCCTGGAAATCCCAAACTCGAAAGCATTCTTGCTGGTGAGTGCTATGTTGGCTAAAGAAAGCCGCGCAGCGTTCGCGGTTGCCGGCGCCATCATCTTTGGGTACATAGTAGCCGGCAAAGAAGAGCCGATCTAAATGCAAGAGTTCGACCATGTGGATCTCAAATTTTAGCACAATTGCGCCGAGGTCAAACGAAACTTGGGGCGTCGCCGGGAAGATATCCTGGATACGCACATCAATCTCGTGCCAGCGTTGCACAAAGTGGGCATAATCGTGTGGCAATAGGCGTGATTGCATACACGTGGGATAGGCCAGATAAAATGGCTCGTGGCGGCGATAGAGATTATATGCCTTGCAACGGAAGAGGCTTTCGCGCTCGATCACTTCAGTCATAGACAATCCACCCCGAATGGGTAGCCGTGAATCGAAGACCATCGCAAAGGCATCGGCGCCGCGCGCCAGCATATTGTGGACCAGGTCTAATGTATCACCTTGAAAAATGGCCGCCGCCGGATTCAGCATCCAAAAGCGAAACTGGTAATCCATCACATAAACAGGATAGAGCGTGTGCGCAATTTCCGGCTCGATGGCCTGGAGCACGCGTTTTACCTGTTCCACCGGCGGCATCAGCGTCGGCGTTCGATAACCGGCCAACCCGTGCAAATAGGCAATATCGGCCGGGCCTAACTGGAGTGCTTCACCGAGCGCATTAAAAGTTTCCGGGCGCGGTAGCCGCCGCCCCTTTTCGATCTCAATAATTGGCGCGGTGCCTTCCCAACGCATCAGCGTAGCCAACCGAAACTGCGAGATTTTGCGCGGCTGTGCCTGCTCGCGAAATTGCCTTACTGTCTCACCCAGCAACTTCAGATTTGCTTCCGCCATTTTCTCCTCGCTGAGCAAACCCTGTTAGCACCGCAACTCGCTCGTTACCTACGGCAACGTTTCTTACATAAAACGTGCCCGCATTATACACTGATCATCGTTGCTTCGTGAAGGCATTAAAAGAGGTTTACCAATCGGTTTCAAAGTTGAAAGGTGAGAAAGTATGAACATTACACTTTGGGTTCTACAAATCCTCTTGGCCGCGCTTTTTCTGTTGCACGGTGGCGCGCTAATCCTGCCACCCGCCACCATGCGCGCATCGTTTGCCGCCGACTTTGTCAATCTGCCTCCTGGCACGCAAGTGTTGATCGGCAGCGCGGAGCTGCTCGCTGGGCTAGGCTTGATCTTACCCGGCATCACCAGAATTGCGCCTTGGTTGACCCCACTGGCGGCCACCGGTCTGGTGCCGATTATGCTCGGTGCGATTGTCGTGCATGCCCGCCGCGGTGAGGCTGGGCCGGCGATTTTTAACATGGTAACCACCGTCTTGCTCGCGCGCGTGGCTTATCTGCGGTGGCGGGTGCTGCCACTGGGATAAGCCTGGTTTAAACTACCGGATCTGCGGTGGCGGCAGATCGCGCTTGTGTGCTAAATTATTGGGTATCCAAAAGTCTTAACCAACAGAGCAAGTTTCCAAATCCAGAAAAAAATCCGCCTTTGTCCGCCCAATCAGCATCATCCGCGTACCGCTCTTGTCGGTTTGAGGCGTAGCTGCGCTAAATAGTTATCTCGATGCGATTGCCGTCCGGGTCTAATATCACACTTTCATAATAGCCATCGCCGGTGTGGCGCGGACCATCGATCAATGCATAGCCATCCGCTACTAACTGGGCGGTCAATGCGTCGACGGCCGCCGCCGAACCGACGGCAAAGGCCAAGTGCGCATAACCAAGGAACTCTTGCTGTGCAGTTTTGTGGATAATCTGAACGTCTGGCCGCTGCATCAGCTCCAGGCGTGCGCCGGAGGCAAAGGTGAGAAAATAGGATTGATAATGCTTTTTCTCATTGAGGTATTTGGCAGTGGCCTGTGCGGCAAAATAGCGCTCGTAAAAGGCCTTGAGTTCTTCTAATTGATAGGTCCAAATCGCGATGTGTTCAATTTTCATGCGTAATTCTACTCCAGATGAGTGGGGCAGTTAGCAATGACCGCATACCGTTCATCGCTGACCGGCTTTCCCCACAGCGTTGCTTGGTCGCTCAGGTTGTAGACAACGACGTTACACAACGAGGCCGGTAGCGCCTCGACAATCTGTTGCGCATGCAAACCGCCGCCCGTATGCCAATAACCTTCGATCAACACAAGTCGTCCGCCCGGTGTAAGCAGATCAGTCCAACGCTGGAGTACTACGGCTGGTTCCGGCAGCGCCCACAGCAGAGTGCACCTGTTTTTTTAATGTGCCGCCGCGCGCAGATAGGCCACGA
>Ga0105046_10016881_pt1 | contig 11196 bp, 8 predicted proteins | sample MAT03_FD_78385 | JGI IMG/M metagenome (GOLD analysis project Ga0105046, IMG submission 78385) | Freshwater microbial communities from Lake Fryxell liftoff mats and glacier meltwater in Antarctica - MAT-03 (megahit assembly) | ecosystem: Environmental > Aquatic > Freshwater > Ice > Liftoff...
GACGTCGTCTCCTACGTAGGAGACGAGGTGACGAGGCTCATTCTGTTGGTGGGGAACCCGCGTGGGCCGGGGCACGTCCGGATGGAAGTCAGAGTCTCCTGACGTCGTCTCCTATGTAGGTGACGAGGTGACGAGGCTTGGTCTACTCGGGCGGGAGCGGAGTCATGATGCGCCCGAAGGCGCCCACGACAGGACTCGCGGTTCGGCATGATCGGATCCACCGTGCCGCATGAAGATCCGGGAATTGCAGGCGGAGTGTTGGGTGCCGCGGGGGCGGGAGGAGGTGTTCGCCTTCTTCGCGGATCCCTCGAACTTGGCCGTCCTCACGCCTCCGTCGGTGCGGGTTGAGATTCCTTCAGGGGGTCCTCGCACGGGGCGGGTGGGGTTGGAGTTCGAGTATCGGGTGCGGGTGCGCGGCCTGTGGATGCGGTGGCGAGGGCGCTTCGAAGTCTGGGACGCACCGCGTCGGTTCGTCGATGTGCAGTTGAACGGTCCCTACCGCTTCTGGGAGCACGAGCATGCCTTCGAGGAAGGTTCGGAAGGCACGCGGGTGATTGATCGGGTGCGCTACGCGGTCTGGGGCGGAGCACTGGTGGACCGCTGGGTGGTGCGCCCCGAGTTGGAAGGGATGTTTGCCCATCGCACCCGGCGTCTGGCGGAGTTGTTTCCGGCGCGTGCGCCGCGGGAGGGGTGAACGGAGTCCCTACTTCTTGACCCCGGTGAACAGGATGACGAGATCGATGATGAACAGCAGCACGATGGTCACTTCGAGGATCATCATCCAGCGGTTGGACACGTCGTGTTTCAGCATCTCGTGAAGCTCACCGACGGTGCGGAGTTTCTCGCTGACGCTTCGATGCCAGTCGGCGAGATGGAAGCGGGCCGCGGTCATCTCGTAGAGGCGGGCGACGTGCCAATCGCCAAAGAACTTGGAAATGTTGGAGAGCTCATCGCTGAACCGCGTCATGTCGATTCGCAGTTCGCGCAGGTCGCGACGCAGTTCCCGGCGGCCGCGAACGGCGACCGAGAGATCGCGGTAGGTCCGTTCCAGCGAAGCATCCAGCAGTCGGTCGTAGGCTTCGAGTTCGGCCAGTTGCAGGTTGGCCAACTCCAGGACGTAGAGCGATTCCTCCCATTCGGCCGGGTCGTCCACCAGGAGCGCGGCGTCCCAATCGACCACGATCAAATCGTCCTCGTAATAACTCAGGTGCCGGGAAGTGGACTCGATCGATTCCTGGCGGGAGAGGGCGGTGGGATCGGTTTCCTGGTTCAGGACCGAGGCGATCGTGCGCCGGTTCGAATCGAGCCAGGCCTCTGCCCGGAGATGCGGTTGGGCACTGCCCGGGGCCGCGTTCAAGGGCCCGCGAAGACAGAAGACGGTGTAGGCTTCCTCGTCGGGGATGCGATCGTTCGGCCGGAGGAAGGTTGCCGCCAATTCGGTACGGGCTTCATCCGCCAGCTTTCGGGCATCTTCATGCAGGGAGCCATGGCTGAACTGGAGGTCATGAAAGGAGACCAGGTCTTCGAGGTGATCGACTGCGAACGGCACCCGGAAGCGCACGGAAATGGCTCCGACCGGCAGGACCTTGATCTCACGTTCGACCCGGACCACGCCGTGCGGCCCCAGGCGTTCCTGGGACGGGAGTTGCACCCGCCGGGGTTGATAGAACAGGAGATAACGGGGGTTGCGCCGGGAGGAATCAAAACGGTACGGCGTCAGTGGATGCCCGAAGAGCCTTTCGACCGGTTCGCGCCCCATTTCATAGGCGATGTCATAGGCGAACAGGTAGACGACCTCGCCGACGTACCGGGCCGGGGAGGTGGGAGTGGGTTCGGCGCTGTTCATGGTTGAAGCCTATCCGTCCAATGGGCCTCGAGCTAGCGGACGCTTCTTGGGTGGCAGATCGGGGGCGCATCCTGACATTGCCCCCGATGGTTGAGGTGAATTCCCGGGAGAGGCCTGGGGGACGCGGCCGTCCCCGGCCGCTGGGGCGTGGGGTGCGAAGAAGCGGACGGTGCGCCGGCGCTTCCCCGAAAGGGCAACTCAGAGCGCCCGGCGGAAGCGGGCGAGGGTCTTCTCGCGCCCGAGGACTTCCATCAGGTGATAGAGGCTGGGGCCGACCAGACGCCCAGTACAGGCGACCCGGGCCGGTTGCGTGAGCGCGCCCGCCTTCACTCCGGCGGTGGCAGCAACGGCTTTCAATCCGGCTTCCAGGTTGATCGAGGTGAAGGCGTCGGGGGCGATCGCTTCATAGGCGGTCAGCAGTTTCGCCAGTTGCTCCTTTTGCACCGTGCCCAGGGCTTTGGCTGCGGCTTCGGCTTCGAAGACCACGGCAGAGTCGTCGGTGAAATAGAAGTCCACGAAACCGGCCAGATCCTTGAACAGACGTCCCTTGTCACGGGCGGTCTCCAGCGCGGCAGCGACATAGCCCGGAGGGAACCCGGCGGTGTCGATCCCGGACTTGCGGAGATACTCGCATCCGGTCTGGACGAAACGGCGCGGATCCATCCGACGGCTGTGCTCGAAGTGGAGGGCTTCGAGCTTTTTGTCGTCGAAGCGGGCCGGGCTGCGGTTCACGCGGTCGAGATCGAACCGGTGCACCAACTCGGCGACGGTCAGGAGTTCCTGGCCGTCGGCGGGTGACCAACCCAGCAGCGACAGGTAGTTGATGACGGCGTCCGGGTTGAATCCGTCATCGATGTAGTTGGTGACAATGGCGCCGCGGTCGCGCTTGCTCATCTTCGAGCCGTCGGGATTGAGGATCAGCGGGATATGGGCGTAGCGGGGCGGGGCAATGCCGAAGGCATTGAACAGGGCGATGTGCTTGGCCGTGTTCGAGAGATGATCCTCGCCGCGGATGACGTGGGTGATGCCCATTTCCAGGTCGTCGATGACGTTGACCAGATGGAACACCGCCTGTCCGTCGCTCCGCACCAGCACCCAGTCCGGGTCCACCTGCTCGCGGTCGGTCAGTTCGCGTCGGACATCGCCGACGATCAGATCGGGAATCACGACCGGATCCCGGGTCATGCGGAAATACACGGCACCGTCCTTGTCGTAGGCGAAGCCGCGGTCGCGGAGTTCGGCAATTCGCCGGTGGTACACCTCGTTCCTCTGGCTTTGGAAGTAGGGCCCACGGTCCCCGATGCTGGGGCCCTTCGGATCCGGCGAAGCAGGGCCTTCGTCCCAGTCGAGTCCGAGCCAGCGCATTCCCTTGAGGATGACGTCGATGGCAGCCTGGGAATTACGGGCGGTATCGGTGTCCTCGATGCGCAGGAGGAACACCCCGCCGTGATGGCGGGCAAACAGCCAGTTGAACAACGCCGTGCGGGCACCCCCGATGTGGAGGTAACCCGTCGGGGACGGCGCGAAGCGGACACGAACCGGAGAGGACATGGGGTGGGAACGTTAGGACCGGGGGCGACGGGGTTGAAGCGCGAAAACGGGACGGGAAGCCTGGCGTTACGCCCGTCCCCGGCCGCTCGGGGGCTGGGAGGAAGAGGCGGGCGAGAATGCCCGGGGTCCCGGGAGGAGGAGTGTCAGGGGGTCCAAGCACGCATTCACGTGCGACATTCCGAGGCTTGTCAGGGCCTTCGAAGGGCGTAGCGTTTGATGGTTAAGCCTATGAACACGCGGTTGAATCTTCCTCGACGAACCTTTCTGCGCGGCCTCGGCACCTTGATGGCCCTGCCTTACCTCGAATCCGTGGCGGGGCCGGCCTCGGGTCCTGCGGTTGCGGGAGCGGCGGCGACCGGTCCGGGCGGCGCTCCGATGCGGATGGCCTTCGTTTATGTCCCGAACGGAGCGGACATGGCGCGTTGGACGCCGTCGGAGACGGGGCGTGATTTTGCTCTGCCTCCGACCCTTGAACCCTTGGCGGAGGTTCGAAATGACCTCCTCGTCCTCAGCGGTCTGGCGCAGGACAAGGCGCGGGCAAACGGCGACGGGGCGGGGGATCACGCTCGCGCATCGGCGACCTTCCTCACCTCCATGCAGGCCCGGAAGACCCAGGGCAACGACATCAAGGTAGGGATTTCCGTCGATCAGCTCGCCGCCCAGAAGCTCGGTTCGATCACCCCGTTCGCCAGCATCGAGCTGGGCACCGACAAGAGTCAGTTGAGCGGCAATTGCGACTCCGGCTATTCCTGCGCCTATTCCTACAACATCGCCTGGCGCACCGAGAGTTCCCCCATGCCGCCCGAGGTGGATCCCAAACTCGCCTTCGAGCGGTTGTTCTCGCGCGGTCACCCGGGTGAGACGGCCGAGGCCCGCCTCCGCCGCGAAACCCAGCGCAAGTCCATCATCGATTATGTCCGGGATGACGCCACCCGTCTGCGGGGCCGGTTGGGCCGGACCGATCAGCGCAAGCTCGACGAGTACCTGACGGCCGTTCGGGATCTGGAGCGGCGCATCGAGATGTCCGGGAAGATCGTGGCCCTCGCGCCCGAGGACAGTCGTCCGGTCGGTGCGCCTCAGAGTTATCGCGAACATGTGAAGCTGATGTTCGACGTCATGACCCTGGCGTTCCGTACCGACACGTCGCGTGTCGCAACCTTTGTGATGGCGCACGACGGCGCGAACAAACCGTATACCGAGATCGGGGTGCGGGAAGGGCACCACGACCTGTCGCATCACGAGAACAAAGCGGAGAAGAAGGACAAGATCGCCCGGATCAACCGCATGCACATGGAGTTGTTCGCCGCTTGGTTGAAGCAGCTCAAGGCGACCCCCGACGGGGACGGATCCCTCCTGGACAACAGCATGATCGTGTACGGCAGCGGCATCGCCGATGGCAATGCCCACCAGCACCACGACCTGCCGGTGATCCTCGCCGGCCGTGGCGGCGGAGCGTTCTCAACCGGACGGCACGTGCGCTACGCCAAGGATACTCCCATGGCGAATCTGTTCCTCTCGATGCTCGATCGCATGGGGGTGCCGGCAGAGCGTTTTGGGGACAGCACCGGTCGCCTCGGTCAATTGACTGCATGAGTCCGGCATTCCCCCGACTCGTCTTTGCCTTCTCCTTGCTGTTTGCTCGGGCGATGTCGAATGACCTTCTGCCGCCTCCGACCATTGCCTCGGTTCTTCCGCTCCCTCCGGTGGCGGCCCGGAAGGATCATTGGTCGGTGTGGCACGGCGAGCGGGTCAACGATCCGTGGTTCTGGCTGCGGGAAAAGTCCGATCCCGAGGTGATTCGTCATCTCGAAGCCGAGAATACCTACACGGAATCGCAGACGGGACCGGTGCGCCAATTCGGGGCGAAGCTCTATGAGGAGATGCTGGGCCACATCCAGCAGACGGATCTGAGCGTTCCAGTCCGGCGCGGCGGGTATCACTATTTCAGCCGGACCCAGGAAGGGAAGCAGTACGCCCTTCACGCCCGTCGCCTTAACGGCCCGGATGGAAAGCCAGACCCGGCCGCACCCGAGGAGGTGTTGCTCGACCTGAACGCCCTGGCACAGGGCCATTCCTACCTCGGCTTTGGGGGCATCGAGGTCAGCGACGACGGCCGACAGTTCCTCTACAGCACGGATGTCACCGGCTTCCGCCAGTACACCCTGTACCGGAAGGACACGGTTTCAGGCAAGGTCAGCGGTCCACTGGCCGAGCGGGTGACGGCGTTCGAATGGGCCGCCGATGGCCGAACCGTCTTCTACGTCACGGAGGATGCGGTGACCAAGAGGAGCGACCAGCTCTGGCGCCTCGATCTGGAGGGCGGGAAGCCGGAGTTGGTGCTGGAGGAAAAGGACGAGCTGTACCGACTGGGGTTGGGCCGCACCAAGGATCGGAAGTTCCTGGTCTGCGGCAGCAGCAGCACGGACACCTGGGAACAGCAGTTGCTTTCTGCCTTTGATCCCCGGGGCAGGTTTCGCCCGGTCCTGCCGCGGCAACCGGGACACAAGTACGACGTCGATCACCGCGACGGACTCCTCTATCTGCGGACCAATCGCGATGCCAAGAATTTCCGACTGGTCACGGCACCGGTGTCAGAGCCGACCCGTTGGACCGAGGTAATTGCCCATCGGCCGGACGTCCTGCTGGAGGCGATCGAGTTGTTCGCCGGACATCTCGTGGTCCAGGAGCAAAGGGAGGCACTGACCCGCATGCGGATCCAGGATTCGGCCTCGGGCCAGTGGCGTGAGGTCACGTTTCCCGAGTCGGCCTACTGGGCGGCAGCGAATGGCACGCCTGAGTTCGGCGCCAGCGCCTTTCGATTGAGTTACCAATCCATGGTGACGCCGCAGAGCGTGTACGATTGCGATCTGGCGACCGGCAAGCTGACGTTGCTCAAGCGGACGGCGGTTCTGGGCGGGTACGATCCCGAGGGATACGTGACCGAGCGCCGCTGGGCCACGGCCCGGGACGGCGTGCGGATTCCATTGTCGGTGATGTATCGCAAGGGCACTCCGCTGGACGGTTCCGCTCCGGGTTATCTCTACGGCTATGGTTCCTACGGTCTGGGAATGGAGGCCTCGTTTTCGGTGTCACGTCTCTCTCTGGTGGACCGTGGATTGGTGTCGGTCATCGCGCATATCCGTGGAGGGAATGAGATGGGCGAGTCCTGGCATGACCAGGGCATGCTGATGAAGAAGAAGAACACCTTCCATGACTTCATTGATTGCGCCGAGTGGTTGACCCAGCAGCGTCTGGTGGCGCGCGATAAGATCCTGATCGAGGGCGGAAGCGCCGGCGGCCTGCTCATGGGCGCGGTGGTGAATCTGCGCCCCGACCTCTTCCGGGCGGTTCATTCGGCCGTGCCGTTCGTGGACGTGATGAACACCATGATGGACGCCAGCCTTCCCTTGACGGTGGGTGAGTATCTGGAATGGGGAGATCCGAACCAGAAGGCAGCTTTCGATTATATGCGGTCTTACAGTCCTTACGACAATCTGCGCAAGGCGAGTTACCCGGCGATGCTGGTGACGACCAGTCTCAATGACAGCCAGGTGATGTATTGGGAGCCGGCCAAGTACGTGGCCAAGCTGCGCACCTTGAAGACGGATCGGAATCCGCTGCTGCTCAAGTGCAACATGGGGGCCGGCCACGGCGGCGCGAGCGGTCGCTACGATCGTCTGAAAGAAGTTTCCTTCGAGTACGCCTGGCTGATGAGCCAGGTCGGGATCACGAAGTAGGTGCTGTGCACCGGAGGCGCCCGGCCTTCAGGGATTCAGCAGTTCGACCGGGGCCGCCTCGATCTGGTTGGCCAACGACTCCGGGATCGCCACTGCCTCCATCTTTCCTTCGACTCCCTTGGTGACGCAGACCACCACCAGTCGGCCCGTGCCGATGTCTTCGGTCGGGCTGGGTTCGATCCGGCGGATGCGGATCTGGTAGGCGAGGGAGCGGGGGCGTTTCTCGGCAACGAGCAGGTGCAGTTCCATCACGTCTTCAAACCGCAACGGCCGGCGGAAATCGCAGGAGGCATGGACCCGCGGGAATCCGAGCGGCGGATGGAACTGCGGCATCACGACCGAATGCCCCAGCGATCGGAGGAAAGCGTGTTCCACCGACTCCATGTAACGGAAGAACTGGGCGAAATGGACGATGCCGGCGAGGTCGGTTTCGTTGAACTCGACCCGGCGGGTCATCTTGAACTCATAGGCCACAGGAGATTCGTACCACGGGTGGAACAGAAGTCAGGCGAAAGCTGGGTGGGTCTTCATCCCGGATGGGTGCGGATCGTCCGGGGTCAGCGAAGCGCCACCCCGAGCCTCAAGGTTGAATCGCCTCTCCACATGATTGAGGCCCGGGGACGGCAGCCGCGTTTCACGGCGCGCACTTCAGGTCGCCAAGGCCAGATCGCCGCGGGATCGGGCTTCACGTCCGTAAACCCATTCAAAGACCGGCGTGGCAATCAGGGTGGTGGCGATGGCCATGACGACCATGATGGAGAAGAGTTCGGGCGTGATCAGCCCGCGTTCGAGTCCGATGTTGAGGATGATCAGTTCCATCAGGCCCCGGGAGTTCATCAGCGTGCCGATCGCCAGCGAGGTTCGGTTGTCCTCGCCATGAATCCGGGCCGCCGCCCAGCAGGCTCCGAATTTCCCGAGGCACGCACCCGCGAGCACCACCATCGCCACCGCCCACAGGGCTGGGGTGGTGACTAGATCCAGTCGGGTGTTGAGACCGGAGTAGGTGAAGAAGGTCGGGAGCAGGAACACGACGACGAAGGGTTCGATCTGTCGCATCAAGGCCGCGCTGAGTTTCCCGCGGGGCATGGCGCAGCCCAGGATGAAGGCGCCGAACACGGCGTAGATCCCGATCGCATCGGTGAACCACGAGGCCAGCATCACCAGCATCAGGATGGTGGCCAGGATCGACTGGGGCAGCGTTCCATCGGGTTTGACGGTGTTTTCCAAACGGGCCAGCAGGCGACGTCCGACCGTCAGCGTGAGCGAGGCGTAGATCACACCGCCGCCGATGGCCTTGATGGCGATGCTCCAGTTATCCTGGAAGCTCGCGAGAACCACCGCCAGCAGGCACCACGCCGCCGCGTCGTCCATGGCTCCGGCCGCCAGGGCCAGGGTGCCGAGGGACGTTCCAGCCAGGCCCCGTTCCACAATGATCCGCGCCAGCATCGGGAACGCCGTGATACACATGGATGCACCGAGGTAGAGGACTGCCTCCCAGGTCTGGACCTTGGCGGTGAAGTACACACCCGGGCTCTGGACCAGCCAGAGCGCGATGAGTCCGCCCAGGATGAATGGGGTGATCATGCCTGCCAGCGAGACGGTCGCCGCCGCCCCGGCCCGGGCGCGGAAGAGATCCGACCGGAATTCCACCCCGACGAGGAACATGTAGATCGAGAGCCCGACCTGACAGGTGGCGAAGAAGATGACTTTCGACTGCGCGGGAAACAGCCATTGCTGGACGGGTTTGCTGACCTCGAACAATCCCAGGAGGGAAGGTCCGAGCAGGATGCCGGTAATCATCTCGGCGACCACCTGAGGCTGGCCGATCCGGCGCGCGAGCAGGCCAACCACTCGACAGGCGGCGAGGACCGCCGCCAATTGCAGGAAGAAGCGGACTGAAAGTTCAAACGACGTCATGGACGGGGCCTACGCTCTCCATCCGCCGGTTGCCGTCAACTTCGGCCTCGTCCGGGAGGCCACCTTGGGGCGGACGGCAGCCCTGGAGGGGTGAATCGGGAGGCGAGTCGGAGGGACGAGTGCCGGAGGGACGAGTGCCACGAGTCCCCATCACCGACTTGCGGAAACTCGGACTCGCAGACCTCGTCCCCCCCAACGCTTGAGCGCATCTTGACACTGCCCCCGCGGCGTCACGCGATGCGGGAGGGCGACCACACTGTATAAAGTGTGGTCGCGAACGGGACGTGGTTGAACGCGGGAATGGACGGTCGGCCCGCTCCCCACGTTTCGCCTGCGATTCGAGTCGGTGCCCCCCAGGTCCCTCTACGTCGGAGGCGCTTCAGCGATTAGCCCGGGGTGAGCGAAGCGATATCCCGGGCCGCACGCCCCCGATGGATTCTTACCCCGGAGGGGTTGCAGATCTGCAACCCCTCCGGGGTTGATCCTCCATTCCATCGCGATCCCGGGGTGGCGCTTCGATGACCCCGGGCTAGTCGCTCCCATCCCTCCGGGATGAAGACCCCCGCCACGCGGGGCCGCGGTCCCAGAAGCCCCTCGGCAAGGCCCGAGAATCCACTTCGCGCATGGGGGCAGTGTCAAGATGCGCCTCCAACGCTCGCCGCGGGGCCCGGGTTCTTTACACCAGCCAAGTTGCGGAGCAGCCTTTCTGAGTTCACCACTCCTGATTACTGGCCAATCCCACTATTTCCATGGCATATCGTCTCAATGTTCCCTGGGTCAGACAAAGCCAGGAGATGTCCTGCTGGCTGGCCTCGGCCCACATGATCCTGCGCTACTACCATCTCCACTACGCACTGCCGCAACCCATGAAGGACCTGTATTCGGCGAATCAGGGGGTGGCACATTGGAAAATCGGGGAGATGGCCGCCGGCTTTGGGTTTGGTTGGGTTCCCGAACCTGAGTATCGGGCGGGCGGATTCAGCGGATGGGGATCCTTGGAGCGGATCGAACGGGAACTCCGCGAGCGGGGCCCATTGTGGTGCTCGGGCAGATTTGGCAGCGGGGGCGACGGGCAGGTGGGGTTGTACGACCACTGCATCGTGGTGGTCGGGGTCAGTGAAGACGGCCACGTCCTGTATAATGATCCCGCAAAAGAACGTCACCCGCTCCCGATGGGGGTGGCCGAGTTCGATCGACTCCTATGGAAGGAAAACAATATCGGGAACGGGGATGCCGTCCTGTACAAGAAGCGGGTGCTGCCGCTCAAACCGCTGCCGGTTCCGCCGCAGTGATGCCGCCTACGCCGGGACCGCGGGCAGATGCCAGACGATCTTCCCGCCCACAATGGTGTGGGTGGCCCGGCCCAGCATGCTCCAGCCATCGAACGGATTGTTTCGCGACTTCGACGCAGTGTCGTTCCGGTGGCAGACCCAAGGCAGGTCCGGATCGATGACGGTGACGTCGGCAACCGACCCCGCTGCGAGGGTGCCGCGGCCCTCGTCAAGGGCGAGCAGTCGGGCTGGGTTCGATGTCAGTTTGGCCAGCAGCGCCGGCAGGCGAAGGCGTCCGGTGTGGTGCAGTTGCATCAGCGACAGCGCGAGTTCGACCTCCAGCCCCACGATGCCAAAGGGCGCGGCATCGAACTCCACTTCCTTCTCCGATTCCGTATGCGGAGCGTGATCGCTGGAAATGATGTCGAGGGTCCCATCCACCAATCCCTCCAACAACGCTTCACGGTCTGCCGCGGTGCGCAGGGGCGGGTTCATCTTCCAATGGGTGTGATAGGCGGGCCAGGTCGGCAACGGACGGTTGGCAAACCAACGGGCGGCGAGTTCCTTGCCGTCCGAAGCCCAGAACGCTTCGCTGCCGGCAATGCTGGAGTCGGTCAGGACGAAATGATGGGGACAGGCTTCACCGGAGATGGGGACGCCGCGTTTCCGGGCCTCGCGAAGCATTCTAACCGAAGCCGCAGAGCTGAGATGCTGGCAATGGATGTGGGTGCCGGTTTGCTCGGCCAGCAGGATATTGCGGGCGACGATCATCTCTTCCCCCGCTGCCGGCCAACCGCGCAACCCCAGGACTGAACTCCAATAGCCCTCATGCATCACGCCGTCGCTCACCAGTCCGTAGTCCTGGCAGTGATCA
>Ga0105046_10016883_pt1 | contig 11195 bp, 6 predicted proteins | sample MAT03_FD_78385 | JGI IMG/M metagenome (GOLD analysis project Ga0105046, IMG submission 78385) | Freshwater microbial communities from Lake Fryxell liftoff mats and glacier meltwater in Antarctica - MAT-03 (megahit assembly) | ecosystem: Environmental > Aquatic > Freshwater > Ice > Liftoff...
CCATCTCGGCGAGCTCAAGCGCGCACCCGACAAGAAGGACAGCAAGAAGACACCAAATTCCTCGTAGCACAAACCGTGCCGACCACTATTGGGCGACGTGTGAAATATCCGGGATTGTCGGGAATTATAGATCGGTCGTGAGCCGCGATGCCGCAAGCGGCAAGATTCCCGCTGTGTGGGATCGCAGCAAAGGTTCGTTCACGTCTTCTTCCTCGCTACGAGTTTCAACTTAATTTTGTCACCCATGAAGACGGTATCGGCGCGTGCGGGGAAACGCACCTTGATCCGCCGCATCGCGCCGTACCCGCTCACGTCCGTCACCTGCCCGATGCCATACTCTTCGTGCTGCACAACCGACCCGACGGCAATCCCCGTGTCCGGCGCGTCAGGGATCGTGGGCCTCAGATCGGTCGTCTTTTTCGTAGGCGGAATGAACGGTCTGGCTCCGGTGTCGGCCCAGTCGCGGGCAGCGTTCCCGGATTTGATCCGCCAAGCGTCGGCGGCACTGCGAGCCACATTCCGCGACATCGCCGGGTCGATCCACTCGACGCCATCGCGCGGTAAGTTGTAGTCGATGAACATACTCGGAATCGCCATGTTCATCTGACCGCGGAACTCGCGGGTGCGGGCGTGGCACAAGTACAACTCCTTCATCGCTCGCGTCATCCCGACGAAGCACAACCGGCGTTCTTCCTCAATCTCATCGTCGCGCCCCATGCTCCGCTCGTGTGGCAGCAGCCCTTGTTCCATCGCCAAAATGTAAACCACTGGGAATTCCAGCCCCTTCGAGGCGTGCAGCGTCATCACCGACACATGGTCGGACTGTTCGTCCCAGCCATCGACATCCGAAGCAAGGGTGATTCCCTCCAGGAAGTCCAGGAGGGTGTTTTCGGCGTTCGTGTCGTGGAACTGCTTGGCGGCGGTCACGAGTTCTTCGACGTTCGCCAGACGTTCGGCATCGTCGTCTTCGCCCGATTCCTTCAGCGCGGTGGCGTACCCGGACTTCTCCAACACGAGTCGGATCATCTCGTGCGGGGGCATGTCCAACTTCGAGCGAAGCTCGCTGAGCATCTTGTGGAAGTTGCGAAGCCCCGTCGCGGCCTTGCCCTTGATCTCCGCGATGCGGGCGACTTGCGAGGCCGCCGCGAACAGGGTGATCTCCTGATCCGCCGCGAATGCCTGGAGTCTGTCCAACGACACCTTGCCGATGCCGCGCGCGGGTTCATTCACGACCCGCATGAAACTCACCGTGTCGGCCGGGTTCACGAGGAGCCGGAGGTAAGCGAGAATGTCCTTGTTTTCCTTGCGGGCGAAGAACGCCAGCCCCTTCACGATCTGGAAGGGAACGCCATGCTTGACGAAGGCGCTTTCGAGCGACCGCGTGAGGGCGTTGATCCGCAAGAAGATGGCGTGATCGCGGTACTTGAACGTGCCGGCTTTCACGGCTTCCTTGATGCGAAGCACAACGCCCTCGGCTTCATCAAGGCCGTTGTCGAACGTGATGACCCGCACGGGGTCGCCAAGTGGGTTATCCGTGACGAGGCTCTTCTTCTTGCGCTGCGTGTTGAAGTCGATCAGAAAGCTGGCCGCGTTCAGGATGTTCTTGGTGCTGCGGTAATTCTGGGTGAGCGTGATGACGCGGGTATCCGAGAAATCCCGCTCGAAGTCAAGGATGTTCTTGATATCAGAGCCGCGCCACTTGTAAATCGATTGATCAGGGTCGCCGACGACACAAAGATTGTTGTAGTTTAAGCTCAATCGCTTGGCGATTTCGTACTGTGCGGTGTTGGTATCCTGGTATTCGTCGATCAGGACGTACTTGAAGCGGGCGTCGAGTTCGGCGCGGAGTTCCTCGTTGTGCTTGAGTGCCAGGGCGGGCAGGTAGAGTAAATCGTCGAAGTCCATCGCGTTCGCGGTGCGAAGTCGCTTCTCGTACCCGTGGTACACCTTGGCGGTGGTTTGCTCGAAGAAGTCCGTCGCGGTCTTCTCGTATTCCTTCGGGGTTTTCAGCGCGTTCTTCGCCTTGCTGATCGCGCCGGCGATGCGTTCTGGGCTGAACTTCACGTTGTCGATACCCGTGGCTTCGAGCGCGGCCTTCACCAGCTTGTTGCGGTCGTCGATGTCGTAGATCGTGAAGTTGCGGTCGAATCCGAGTCGCTCGGCATATTGCCGCAAGAGGCGAGCGCCGAGGGCGTGGAAGGTGCTGACGATGACGCGGTTGCCGGGCACCAGTTGCTCGACACGGTTTCGCATCTCGCCGGCGGCCTTGTTCGTAAACGTGATGGCAAGGATGTTGTTCGGGCGAATCCCCTGCGACAGCAAGTACGCAACCCGGCGTGTGATGACGCGGGTCTTGCCGCTACCGGCCCCGGCGAGGATGAGCAACGGCCCTTCAGCATGCACGACAGCAGCTTGTTGAGCGTCGGTCAGGTCCGCAAGGAGGTTTATGGGTGGGGGCATGGGAATCCTTCCGAGCATCGATCACGGGTGCCAAGAATGCGAAAGGGAATTGTATCGGCGACCAGGCAATGTGCGAAGCTCAGACCTGCGCGGAGGCCCGTGAAGCCGCAAGCGGCTTCACCTCAAGTTACGTTGACGCCCACCAAGATGTTGTACCCCGCGTGGGCACCCACGGTGATGCCGAACCCCCGCGTGATGAACAGCAGCGTGAAGTACAGTCCGGCGCACGTCCGGAAGACGAAGCGGTCGGTCCGCATCGGTTCGCCGTATGGCCCGATGTGGTGCGCGGCGGCGAATGCGAGTGAAACCACGACTGCGGCCAGCACCAACGGGATGATCTTCGGGACCAACACAAGCACGACACGCAACAGGCCGAACATGCCGACGAACAGGACGAGGCGGAACAACACTTCTTCGTAGATGCCCGCACCGATGAACGTGAGAATCTGCGCCATCGGTGCGTTTGCCCCGCTGATCTCGAGTTTCACACCCATTTCGTCGAGGATCAGCCCAAAGTTCCGGCTGAATTGCCACAATCCGAACGCGAAAAGGCAACTCTCGAACGCCATGCCAAAGTATGTGGTGATGGGGTCTTCGGGCCGGTCGGCCCAGCGCCACCACGACCAAAGCGCGAGCAGCAACACCACGATTGCCGGAGCCGCGTAGAAGTACACGACGCCGCACACCTCCAGACCCCAGCGGAGCCAGACATCGGCCCCGTTCCGCGCGCCTGCCGCTTGCGGGCCAAGCCAGATCAGCCCGCCCTCGTAAACCGCGAGCAGCGGCAGGAGGAACAGCAGGCACGGCCACGGGTGACGGGTACTCGATAGGTAGTTAGCCATTGGGGAGCCGTGTGAGTATTCCGGACGTTGCCTCAGGAGTCCCGGACAGAACCTGGGACCGCGGGCGTCCCGCCCGCTCTTGCGTCTGAAAAAAGCGGCCAAGATGGCCGCGATCCCAGAGCTAACCTGGGACCGCGGGCGTCCCGCCCGCTCTTGCGTCTGAAAAAAGCGGCCAAGGTTCTGTCCGGCCCCTTCAAAGCTATTCGCTCCGCATTCCCGCTCATCGCCCAGAATTCGCACTTCACATGAGCAAACCCGCGATGGCAGCGTTAATGAGCGTCACCAGGAACCCGATGAACAGCGCTTTCATGCCGAGTTTCGCCAGGTCCGCACGCCGACTCGGTGCCATCGCCCCAATCCCACCAAGCTGAATGCCCACAGAGGCGAAGTTGGCGAACCCCGTGAGTGCGTAGACCGCGAGCAATTTGGACCGTTGCGACAACTCCGTGAATTGCGCCGAATCGGGCAGTTTTCCCGCAAGCGTCAGATAGGCGACGTGTTCGTTCGCGGCGAGTTTGATGCCCAACAGTGCGCCAACCTTATCGCATTCTCCCGTATCAACGCCGAGCAAGAATGCCACCGGCGAGAAGAGCGTCCCGAAAATCTTTTGAAGCGTCAAGCCAGTGAACATGCCGCCAAGCACGATGTCGATGAGGGCGATGAAAGCGATGAAAGCGATGAGCATGGCGGCCACGTTCATCGCCAACAACAGGCCGTCTTTCACGCCGGCGGCGGCGGCGTCCATTGCGTTCACATACGGCGTCTTAACGGCAATGGGTGTCCCGCCCGCGGTCGCCGGTTTACCCGCCTCGGGGTAGACGAGTTTCGTGAGGTAGAGTGCGCACGGGCACGCCATCACGCAAGTGCAGAGGATGGAAACCGGGTCGGCTTTGTACACGTTAATGTAGATCGCCATCATGCCGCCCGAGATGTGGGCCATGCCGCTTGCCATCAGCGTGAGGAGTTCCGAGCGGGTCATTCCAGGGATGAACGGCTTCACGATGAGCGGCGCTTCCGTTTGGCCCATGAATACGTTCGCGGAGACAGAAAGCGTCTCGGCCCCGCTAGTGCCCATCATGTAGCGCATCACCTGCGCCATCCCCCGCACGAATAACTGCAAGATACCGACGTAATACAGCACGCTGAACAGCGACGAGATGAAGATGATCGGCGGCAGTGCCTTGAACGCGAAGACGAAGCCTGCTGGGCCATCCACTTTGGAGAGCGACCCGAAGACGAAGTCGGCTCCTTTGTCGGACGCCTCAATGAGCGCGTTGATGCCGATTCCCACAGCCTCAAACGCAGACCGCACATACCCCGAGTGCAGCACAGCAATGGCGAGGGTGAACTGCAACCCGATGCCCCACAGGAGCGTCTTGCGGCTCACCGATTGCAGACTATTCGAGAAGAACGCCGCGACGCCAAGGAAGCACAGTACACCCGCACCGGCTTGCACGCGGTAGCCCAACGAGGTGTGCAGCAAGTAGGCAGCCGTGGCCACAACCAGCACACCAACCGCGATAGCGGCCCGCCACTTCCAGGGCGTCGGCGGCAACGGCGTCTCGGGTGGTGGCGGTTCCTCGGTGGTCGCTGCGGTGTCCGGCGTCGGTGCGATCATGGTGAACCCGATTCAGGTTCCTTGCTTGGAAGACCCCGGCAAGCCGGGGGCAATATGGAAGTCAAAGTCGGCGGTTACTTCGTCGCCAAGTCCTTCAGCAGTGCGTCGTCGTCCTTGGGGAGCGACCATAGCACTAACTCGAACGTCCCTTTCCACGCGGTCTTGGTTTCGGGTAAGCGCAGCAACACGGACCAACCGCCACCGGCTTTCGGCACGAATCGCCAGGCCGCGCCGACCGGGGCGTCGATCACTTCCAGCACAACGGCGCGGTCGCCATCTTGCGGGAGAACGACACGCACGCCAGCGGCCATGACGCTCGGTTCCTCGGTCTTGAGATCGAGTGCGGGAAGCGCGAGATTTGGCCCGGTCGTGGTGAGACGCGGGGCTTTGCTCGTGCTGCCTGCGAGGAACCATGTGGTGTAGCCAGCAGGCGTTTCGAGCGCGAGTTGTCGGGTGAAGCCGGTCGCCACCGCGGGCTTGATGGGAACCGGCGTCTCCGTGACGCGCAACACGGCGTCAGTGGCGTTCTCGACGAGCCGATAGCGGAAAGTGGGGCGGCCTTCCTTGTCGAGCGAGTAGCCATCGAAGTTCACAGCCATCGGGCCATCAAAGACGCGGGCGGGTTCGAGCGGCAGCGGCAGACCGAACGCGGGGTTGTTTTCGCGGGCGGCGAAGTCCGGCGGGATTCGTGGGTTCGTGGTTAAGCCCCACGGGTGGCCATTGGGCGACGACCAGAACTTCGGCCCGAGGAGTTTGGCCGGATTTCCGCCGCGGTCGGCCCACACGGGCGCGGCGTTGAGGAAGTTGCCAGCCCACGAGTACACCAGCCGGCATTGGTCGGCGGAGAACGCCAGATTCACGCCGCCTGGGTAGCCGACGGCAATGGCCTTGCTACCCGCATCGGGCATGAATGTCCGCAGCACTTCGGGCCGGTCCTTCACGGTGACAATTAAGCCCTTCGGCGGCTCCAAGCCTTCGGGTAGCGGTAAGCCCATGCCGAGCGAGAGGTAAGACCACATTGCTTCCGCTTGCGCTTTGGGATCGCCGTTCAACACGGTTGAGAGGGTGGATTTGCCGTCCACGAACGCCTGCGGCATGCGGGTGCCCGGTGCCATGCGGAGCGGTTGGTGCATCCAGCGGTCGTACCACTCGTACCGCACCCGTTGGTTGATCGTTGCAAGGTCCGGGCCACGGGTGCCGGTGTTGGGAATGCCACTGATGTCGTGGCACGAGATGCAACCCAGACCGCCCTTGCCGATGATGAGCTTGCCAAGCGAAATCTGCTGGTTCGACAGCGGAAGTTTCACGATGTTGTCGTCCGTCGCGGTGCCTTCGAGTTGGGCCAAAGCCTCGGGGAGGAACCCGACGTTCGGCTCGCCATACTGCGGCATGCGAAGCTGCATCCACGGCCGGGCACGGCCGCTCGCCGTGAGAACGGACTTCAGCCACGACGTGCGTGTCTTGTGCCCGATGCCGGTGAGCAGCGGGGGCCGCACGTCATCGACATTCTCGACCTTTTCGAGGAGCCTGGCTTGGTCGGCGAGGTCAACCGGAATGCCGCCCTCACCATCGCGGCTGTGACAGTTCAGGCAGTTGAAGCGGCGAAGCGCAACGCGGCTTGCGTGCGGCGGAGCTACAGTGCCCGCGCCGGTCAGGCCGTCCTTCACGAACGCCACGAGGGCAGCAGCTTCGGGCTTTTCGAGTTTGTACGCGGGAACTTTGGCGACGTCGGGCTTCTCGGAAACGCAGCCCTTCACGCCGGCGTTCTTGATTGCCTCCAGTTTTGGGAAGGCGTCCGTTGGAATGCGGGGCTTGCCATTGGCTTCGACCGTGTGGCAGTTCAGGCAGCCTTTCGCGTCGGTGAGCGTGCGACCGAGTTCGGCCCATTGCTTGTCGGCGGGCAACTTCTCCAGTGCGGCAATGGCTTCGCGGGCTTTCAGGGCGTCGGCATCGGCGTACACCAGTGCGGCGAGTTCGCCCGGCAGGGTCTTGGGTGCAGTGGGTGTGGCACGTTCGACCGCGTCATCGGTAAGTCGGCACAGGTAGCGGGCGACGTCGGTGGCTTCCTGCGCGTTCAAGTTCATGTGCGGCATGCGACCGGCGGGGTTCGTTTTCAGCGGGTTTTGAAGGTAAGCCGCGAGCAGTTCAGGGCGGGTCTTGCTGCCGAGCGCGCCGAGGGCGTACTTGGCGACAGGGCCGGCTGTGGTGCCCAGTCCGAAGATGCGGTCTTCGGGCTTCAACGGCTCGCGGTCATCCTCAGGGTTCTTGGCCGTGGCTTTCGCTTCCTGGTGACACGCGGCACACCCGGTGACCGTGTACAGGATGCGGCCACGTTCGATGCTGATCTTCACATCGTTCGGCGGGATCAGCGGTGGCTTGTACACATCAACCGGCTTGCCCCCACTGAGCGAAACGAAGTACTGCGTGACGGCGTAGCGTTCGGCCGCGCCGCGTGCATCGTCGGTGAACATCTTCGGCATCGTGGTATGCGGGCGAAGTTGCGAGGGATTCGCCAGCCAGGCGTCGATCCACCCAGGGTACGCTCGCTTGCCAATCTCGGTGAGATTCGGGCCGGTGCGGTCGGCGAGGCCCTTCGCCATCTTGTCGTCGGCGCTGGCGCGATGGCACTTGATGCAGGCGAGTTCCTCGAACAGGAATCGACCGTGTTCCTGTTGCAAATCCTTGGTGAAGGTCGCCGAGCGATCTTTGGCGACGTGGCCCAGAAATTGATGCGGCAACGGCTCCCGCACGAAGCCCGGCCCTTGCCAGAATAGTTCGACCTGACACGGCGCACCCGCAGCGGTGAACGTCGCCTCGAACGGCTGGACACCGCCATCGATTTGGATGGGTGCCCCGTTGATCGTCACGCTTTCCGCTTTCTGAACCGACGCCTCGAACACGGGCTTCCCGCCGACGCTCACCGCGAGCGTGCCGTTAGCCACGGTCGCGGAGAACGTGTACTTCCCAGGCCGCGTCACGTTGATGTAACCGGACCACTTCGCGGACATCAGGCCCGCCAACTTCGGGTGCGGGCTTTCCCCAGCCTTCAGAAGGAGCGCGACCGTTGGTTCCAGCCGGGTTATGGGTTGTGGTGGTGGCCCTTTGTGCGGTTCCAAGAACGCCGCGACGAGGCCGGGCTTCAGGTCCGAGGGTTCCACTGCGAAGGCGGTTCCGGCGAACAGCACAGCGGCTGCGGCAACGACGAGTCGATAGTACATGGTGAGGTACGGGTGGGTGCGTGCGGTGGGCTGGCGAATGACCTGATTATCCCGATGCAGCAACCGTCGGCAAGCGGAAACGGGAATCGCTGGGAATCGCCACCGCAGTGTGAAGCCGATAGTTTAACCGTGGCTCGGGGTCACCGGAGTTTTCACCATGTTCGATTTGGATACGGTCCAGGCCGCGATTCGCACCGCCGGGTTCGACGGCTGGCTGCTGTACGACTTCCGTGGGCAGAATCTGCTTGCCCAGCGGGTGGTCGGCGTTGCCGAGAAGAAATTGTCGCGCCGCTGGTTCTACTTCGTCCCCGCGAACGGCGAGCCGAAGAAGCTCGTTCACGCCATCGAGCCGGCCTCGTTGGATCATTTGCCCGGTACGAAGAAGACCGTTTACCGCCGTTGGCAGGAACTCGAAACGGGCGTCGGCGAACTCGTCATCGGGGCGAAGCGGGTGGCGATGGAGTACAGCCCGCGCAACGCCAACCCGTACATTGGCCGCGTGGATGCCGGCACGGTCGAACTCGTGAAGAGTTACGGCTGCGATGTCCTCGCTTCCGGCGACTTGATCCAACAATTCGAGGCGGTCTGGGACGACGACCAGGAGAAAAGCCACTTCGAGGCCGCGACACATTGCCGGGCCGCTTACGATATCGCGTTCGGCTTCATCGCAGACGGAGTCCGCGCAAAGGGTTCCGTCCTGGAAACGGCCGTGCAAGCCCGCATCATGGCGTATTTCGCCGAGTGCGGCATGGTCACTTATAGCCCGCCCATCGTGGGTGTCGGCCCGCACAGCGGCGACCCACACTTCGACACCAACACCGCAACGGATATGCCCATCGGTCCAGGTTCATTCGTGCTCATCGACTTGTGGGCGAAGATGAACCGACCGCGTTCCGTGTACGCCGATTACACCAGGGTGGCGTTCATCGGAGACAGCGTGCCTGAGCGCATCGCCAAGGTGTTCGGCATCGTTGCCGCAGCGCGGGATGCGGGCATCAAGAAGGTCAAGGATACCTTCGCCGCCAAGCAACCGCTGCGCGGTTGGGAAGTCGATGCCGCGACGCGAGAAGTGATCGAAACTGCCGGTTATGGCGACCAGTACACGCACCGCACCGGGCACAACATCGGCCAGGAAGTCCACGGGAACGGCGCACACATCGACGGCCTCGAAACCCGCGACGACCGACACATCATCCCGCGAACCTGCTTCAGCATCGAGCCGGGAATCTACCTGCCCGAGTTCGGCGTGCGCAGCGAAGTGGACGTTTTCATCGACAAAGACGGCGGCGTTCACGTCACCGGCGGGGAACCACAGACGGAAGTGCATCGGATAACGGTGTGACGTATTCGGTGCGAAGCCGCACGCGGCGTTGTGCGCGAGTTTGCCACACCGCGTCCGCAATGAAGATGACCACGGCGGCCCACACACAGACGAAGCCGGCGATCCGCTCAGGTGTCAGCACTTCGCCCAGCAAGTTCACCGCGATCAGCATTTGGATGGTCGGCGACAGGAACTGGATGAAGCTGATGGCCAATAACGGCAGCCGGCGAATCGAGAGCGTGAACGCCAGCAGCGGCACGACGGTGACGACGCCGCTGAACGCGATCAAGGCACTTAACCCCCAGTCGCCGCCCATGTGGTTCGCGTCGGTCGCCCACAGGAGCACGAGAAACGCCAGCGACGGCGGTAGCATCAGGAGCGTTTCGACGGTCAAGCCCGTCATGCTCTCGACGGCGATTTGTTTCCGCACCAACCCGTAGCAACCGAACGAGATGGTCAGCGAGATAGCGAGCCAGGGGAAGTATCCGCTGGCGATTGCGGGCACAGCGACACCCGCCGCCACGAGCGCGAGCGCCGGGTAGTGCGCGGGCCGCAGTTTCTCTCCCAAGAAGAAGGTGCCGAGAGCCGCGTTCGCCAGCGGCATCATGAAGTAGCCGAGGCTAGCCTCCGCCACGCGACTCGTCACTGTGGCGTAGATGTACAGCATCCAATTCACGGCAAGCAGGACCGACGACAGCAGTAGCGTGAGCACGAGTTTGCGATTGCGCAGCACGCGAAAAACATCCGGCCAGCCCGCGAACAGCGACGTGAGAACAATCGTAATCGGCAGCGACCACACAATCCGGTGCGCGAGGATTTCCCACGCCGGCACGTCGAAGCCCTTCAATGCCGCGAAGTACAGCGGCACAAGCCCCCACCAGCCGTAAGCGACCAACCCAAAGAGTAACCCGGATCGGAACTGCGAAGCATCGGACACCGTGGACCTTTGGGTTGTGGGGAAGTGGCCGCTTGCGGCTTCGCCAGAATCAGCCGGTTTTCGCCGGCGAAGCCGCAAGCGGCTATTGGTTACGAACCAGCAAGGAGCGCCCGCCCGAACATCTGGTGGGCGTGGTAGCCGCCGTTCTCGCGTTTCACACTGTAGCGGCCCGTGGTGTAACTGCGGCTGTTCAGGTTGCGTTGCACTTCCTCGCACACGCCGATGTCCTCGTCCTGCACCTGCTGTGCCACGCGGACACTGTCAACCTTAAAATCGGCGGTCGCGGCATCGGTGAAGTAGAAGTCGAAGATCACGCGGCAGCGGTCCACGGCGAGCGGGAGAACGAGGTTCGTGTCCATCACACCGGCATACACGTTCAGCATGAAGTTCGGGTAGACCCACCAATACGCCGCAAGGTCGCCGGTGCGGGTGCGCCCCGCGTCGCCCTCGGCCGGCTTCAGTGGGCTGCTTTGTAGCACGGTGTTGCGGTCGCAGACGGTCTTGTATTCGCGGTAATCGAGCACGCCCGCCAACCCTGGGTGAACGGTGTTCACATGATAACCGCCGTCGAGGTAGTTATCGACGTAGACCTTCCAGTTGCAGGCGAGATCGTAACTTTTGCGGGCATACCAGTTCAGCCCGGCGAACGCAGCCCGAGATTCCACCCACGCCGGCAACGGACCCAAAAACGCCTCTAGAGGTTCGGTCGGCTTCTCCAAATGGACCCACACGAACGGTCCCCACTCCGCGACCGCAACCGGCACGAGGCCGTTGTCTTCGCGGGCGAAGTTCTCGACGC
>Ga0105046_10016884_pt1 | contig 11195 bp, 10 predicted proteins | sample MAT03_FD_78385 | JGI IMG/M metagenome (GOLD analysis project Ga0105046, IMG submission 78385) | Freshwater microbial communities from Lake Fryxell liftoff mats and glacier meltwater in Antarctica - MAT-03 (megahit assembly) | ecosystem: Environmental > Aquatic > Freshwater > Ice > Liftoff...
GAGTGGTCGCTCGCCCCCTGCGAACTCGTCCCGGCAGGGACGGCAGAACCTCTCGCCATCCCGTACGACCTCGAGGCGTCTGTCCTCCCTAGCGGGACTGCGGAGTTCGCGAGCCCTGGGTCCCACCGTGGAAACGGTAGGCTTTTTCGGGTGTCCCAGCCGGGACAAAGAAGGGGCCCGGGGACATCCGATGCGAGCCACGCTCTCATTGGCCAAGGGCGTCTCGCACCCCGGTGGCCAGCCTCCCCGAAAACGGGATTGACCCCCAACGCGAACTGGCAGTAAAAGCCGCTTCTGGAAGTGGGAAGGCTCTCAAGACCGAGGGATGGCCCGCGCGCTGGCAGGGATGCCGCTCGAGTTCATGGACGGGACACTCACGATGAGCAAGTCAATCAGCTGGGTTTTACTGCTGGGGTTCGTGGGCTGTAGCCAGAGCGAACCCGCACCGCAGGTCGCACAGGTCACTCCGCCCAGTGTCGCGGCCCCTGTCCCTGCTCCTGCCCAGAACGCGGTTGTTGGACCGAAACAGATCTCTCCTGAAGAAGCCGTGACTCTGGCCCAAGAGCTGGTTCATAAACAGGATTTCAACGCTGCATCCCAGCTCCTGAATCAGGCCATTCAGGCCAACCCACAGCTGGTCGATGCCTTTACCACGCGGGCTTCGATCTTCGCGGACGCCAAGCTCTATACGCGGGCCATTCGCGACATGGATGCGGCAATTCAGCTGCAACCAGAAAACGCAAAGTTCCACAACACCCGAGGCTACTTCTACCTGCTGCTGCAAGACAATGGTCCGGCGATGGAGGACTTCAATCAAGCGATCGCCCTCGATCCAAACTATGCCCAACCCTTAAACAATCGCGGACTGGTGCGAATCTCGCTGGGAGGATTTCACAAACAGACTGGTGAACTCGACAAGTCGGACAGCGAATTCCGCAAGGCCGTCAAAGAGTTCGACGCCGCCTTGCGGATCGACAACAAATACGTCGACGCTCACAACAATCGCGGGTTCGCACTGTCGCTCGAGAAACAGTTCGATGAGGCGATCGCCAGCTTCGCCCGAGCCATCGAACTCAATGCGAGCTACGTCAACGCCTGGAACAATCGTGGACAAGCGCAGGCTCTCGCGGGTCGGTACGATCTGGCTGCAGCGGATTTTACCAAGGCGATCGAACTTCACCCCGGCACCATGGAGTATTACCAGCAGCGGGCCGAAGCATACACGGCCGTGGGACAAGTGGATCTGGCCCGAAAAGACCTCGACCATATCCAATGGTCGTACGAGCTCGACGCTCTGAACCGACAGTTAAACGCGGAACCCAAGAACGCTCAGAACTGGGTCGCACGCGGCCACCATTTGGCGCAGGTCTCCCGCTGGGACGAGGCCACTCAGAACTACAACGACGCACTGAAGTTGGACCAGAACTGCTCCGAGGCGCAGTTAGGTCAAGCCTCCGTTTTGTTCCATCAAGGCAAGTTTGAAGGAGCTCTGGCTGCCTGTAATACCATCCTCAATGCGAGCGAAAACCGAGAAGCGGCCTCGTTGCGAGGAGATATTCTGAACCTGCAGGGACAGTACGACGCGGCGATCGCCGACTACAAAATCGCGCAGCGGTTTGATTCACAAGTGGCTCAAGCCTACCTCAAGCGATCGGAACAGCGCACAGCAGGTGGCGAGATCCAGCAAGCCAGTGCCGACATGGTCCAAGCCGTTCGCATGGACCCCAGCTTGCGAGCCAACGCCCCGAATGTCCCCGAAGACGACGCTCCAACCTCTGTTGCTCCCGGAGCCTTCCCTGTCGAAGCAGTCGAGGCCACCCCAATTGAGCCTGACCCAATTGAGCCCAGCGCAGTCGAGCCCAGCGCAGTTGAGGCCAGTCCGACCACCGTGGAACCCGCCGCACCTTAATCCTTGTTGCCTCCGTAAAATCCAACTCTCCCCATCGCCTCGCGGCCCAATCGCGAGGCGATGTGCATTCGTAAAGACTCAGCTGTGACGTATTGATCTTCAGCGACAGTGAGACGCCGCTCATACAAATTATTCCAAGGACGGTGTAAGGAATTCGCCTCTCACCCGTACAGAGTGTGAGTCGCGAAACCGCGTGTGAATCCCATGATTCATTACTCTTCCGTTGTCGTGCTCCGCGCAACACTCACGGTTAGGTTTAACCGCTCACTGCTTTCACACGAACGTTTTAACGTGGGTGTGCTCAGTCGAGTGTCCCTCTCTCCCAGCTGTGGATCTGCGTGCCCCCAGTCTTCGAGTTCTTGGAGTTCTGATATGTCTGTCGCACGTCGCAATGGAACCAAAGTTGTTCTGCCACGGTCCGGGGCGGATGAATTCTGGCAGTTGGTTCATGACCACTTCGCCAATGCCGATGAGCGGAAGTGGCGCTACCTCGCGATGCTCGCTTTGCGGGAGAACGCAGGGTGGCCGCTCGACCGAATTGGCAATGTTTTCGGCCATCCCAAAGGTCACGTGACTCGCTGCCTGGCCCGCATCAAGCAGGAGATGCGACTGACCTTCCACGCCGAACCCGAGTTCCTCGATTCGCCCGATGAGACCCTCAGCGAAGCCGCATGAGGGGAGAAGCCGTCAGCCGTCAGCCAGAAATTGGCTGGCGGTTCTGACCGCTTGGTGAGCGGCACGGCGCTCGGCCGCCGGTTCTTCTGACCGACCGCAGTTCAGAGCCAGCGGGTAGCGCCGTGCCGCTCACTTTCTCTTAACCCTCAACCCTCAACGATCCCCCATGCTCATCCAATCGATCGCGATCTCCGAACTCCAGCCCGCCCCGTATAACCCGCGGCTGACGCTCAAGCCCGGCGACAAACGCTGGAAGAAGCTCGAACGTTCGTTGAGTGAGTTCGATCTCGTGCAACCGATCGTCTGGAATCAACGGACCGGCCACATCGTGGGTGGACATCAACGCTGCGAGGTTCTGCGATACTCGGGAGTCACCGAGGTCGACTGCGTCGTTGTCGATCTGCCTCTGGCGAGAGAGAAGGCACTCAACGTCGCGCTCAACAATTCCGAGGTCGGTGGTGACTGGGACGCCGCCAAGCTGATGGCTCTGGTCGTCGATCTGAAATCGACTCCCGAGATCGACCCGACACTGACCGGGTTCGACGAGCACCAACTCCTCGGCATGCAGTTCGAACCGGCCCCGCCGCCTGAGGAAGACGAATCGCAGCCGCCCAACAACAACGTCCTGGCCACCCTCGACATCCCCTACGCCCGCTGGGCGGCGGCCCGGGTCTGGCTCGATGACCTGCTGGGAGAAGAGCCGACGGTGCGGTTGCACGTCAAGCTGCCGAGTGAGAGGTGATTCGTAGGACGGGCACATTTGCCCGTCCTAGATTTGGCGTCTCATCTGGCCGTCACGACTGCGGTCACACCGCGACGATTGGCTACCTGGGGAAGGCGCAGTTCCTACTGACCTGCTTCCGCCAGACAGTGTCCAGTCCGGTAAGCGGCTCAGCAGGAGCTTCGCCCTCCCGTTCACGCTGCCGCGATGAAAAATAAGCAGAGCTGGATGGGCAAACGTGCCCGTCCTCCGATAGCCCCCCTTGGTCCCGCCTCATGCTCCTCAACGTCGCCTACTCCCTGCCGCCCAAACGCAACTCCGTGCGGTCCTCGCTCGTCATGGACCACTTCGGCATCGGCCACGATGTGGCCGAGCGTATCCTGGCTCGCGACCTCGATGTCCCGGTCCAACCCGGCGATGTGGTGCTCTTCACGGGCGGCAGTGGATCGGGCAAGTCGTCGTTGCTCAGAGCACTGGTCCAGAAAATCCACGGGGCAAGTGACAAGTGCCAAGTCACTCGTGATACGGCAGAACGCTCCCCCCGTGTCACTTGTCCCTGGCCCCCTGTCACTTCCTCCTTGCTCCATCTCGCAGACCTCGATCTCGGCTCCCAAATCCTCGTCGACGCTCTCCCGCTGGAATTCGAAGAGTCGCTCCAACTGCTCGCCACCTGCGGCCTCGGCGAGGCTCCGCTCATGCTGCGGACTCCGCAAGAATTGTCCGACGGTCAGCGGTATCGTTTCGCGTTGGCATTGGCCATCTCCCGAAAACCGAAATGGATCGTGGCCGATGAGTTCGCCGCTCTCCTCGATCGCACCACAGCTAAGGTCATCGCCCACAACGTTCGCCGACTCGCCGACCGATACGGAATCGGATTCCTCCTGGCTACCGCTCAGAACGACATCGAGACCGACCTCGAACCCGATATCTGCGTGACCTGCGAACTCGATGGAAGAACCGACGTGCGAGTGGCCCGCATTGAGCCGACCACTCTCCCCCTGACAGCTGACATCACCTCCGCTCGAAAAAAAAAAGAGCGGCGATCAGTTTCCGAGACGATCTCTGGATCAGCACTGCCACCCGATGCGACTGGCCGTATTTCGCTCGGTGGCATTACCGCAGCCATCACATCGGGTTGATGAAGTGCGGAGTCTTGCTGTGGCATGGAACTCGACCGATCGGGATCTGCCTCTTCGTCGCTCCCCCCCGTTCACTAAAGCCGCGCCACCAGTTCTTTGGACATCGCGGCGGGTGGAATCGAGCCACGATGCTCGCACTCAACCAGCAGTTGGTCACGCTGCAGCGCGTGGTCATTCACCCGGCTTATCGCGGGGCGGGCCTCGCCTCGGCGTTTGTCCGCCGGGCGTGCGAGCTCTGCCCGTTCTCGTGGATCGAGACCATGAGCCAGATGGGACAGATTCACCCCTTCTTTGAATCCGCCGGGTTCAAGCGAGTTGGGGTGATCTCGGTCGAATCCGAATCTCGTGAAACCCATTCCCGCATCTTTGGAGGACGTCGTCATGGAACGCAAGCCCTCGTCACGGAAGAAACCTTCCTCAAAAGCCGCTACGCCGCGCCGGTCTACTACATCCTCGACAACCGGGGAAACCTCGCAGCCGCCGATGGAACAAAAGCCTCTCGCGAAGAAACGCCGCCCCGCGACCCCGCCGCGTGAAGCCGCTTCAACGCCGATTACGGTTGAGTCACTCACGACCCCGGCCCCTTGCCTCCTGACCACCACCGACGACACGCCGCAGCTGACCCGCTCGCAACAGACCGAGTACCTCCGGCTCCTCACCCTGGGAGCCTCACCCGCCGCAGCCTGCCAGAAAGTCGGCGTCTCGATCACCGCAGTCCTGGTGACGATGGACCAGTCGGCTGGGTTTCGAAAACGCATGGACCGTGTCCCCGACTTGCTCAGCCAGAATGTGGCCGCATCGCTGTATCAAGCTGCAATGAAAGGAAGCGTCACCGCTCAGACGTTCTACCTCAAGAATCTCCCGCCGCCCGAGTGGGACGTGGAGGGCAATGAGCCAGTGACTCCCGAGGCCAAGGACTTCGAAAACCTGACCCTCGACCAACTCCGCCAACTCGACGCCGATGAGTCCGACCAATTCGAAGAGTTCCCGTAGGACGGGCTGATTAGTCCGTCCCGAGAGTGTCGGCGACTCGGCCCGCTCCCCCGGGAGGGCGAAGCTCCTGCTGAGCCGCTTTTGCCAGACAGCGTCATTCCTAGAGGCGGCTCACCAGGAGCTTCGCCCCCCCGACGTGTTTGCAGCACAACAGATTTCGGACGGGCAAATGTGCCCGTCCTACCGACGATTCGCAGGCCCATCAATCGAGTCACTGCTCATGAAGAAAAGTGGCCGACGCAAACGCTCTCGCAACGCTGAGGAGCGAGCGGCGATCCAAGCCAAGCTGACTCGACGAAGAGAACGCCAGCGTGTCTACGCCATGAGTTCCCCGGTACATTTTCGAGCGGTACTCAATCTCTCCGTTTCCCCCCGGCGCAGCCTCCGCCAAGTGGTGCAAGCCTGGCAGACCGCCGACTTCGCAGCCCTCGACGCCGCGTGGGCTCACCTCGCGGGCGACGACCGTAGGGCGGGCTTTCCAGCCCGTCCCATTCCGCCGGGTGTCGGAGAACCAGAGGGCATTCACCGGGAGGGAGCCGACACGGACCCATGCGACCCGCCTCCGACGCGCGAGCCCCGCGCGGGGACGGGCAAGGGTGCCCCTCCTACGATCCGCCGCGCTTACATCGAGCGCCCGCGAGGTCACTCCAAGACCTCCGACATGGCGATCCAGATCGCGTGGATTCTCCTCGCGGCCCGTACGCCAGTCACCGGAGTCGCAGCTGCGGCTGATAAGGAGCAAGCGGCTTTACTACTCAACGCCATTCGACATCTCCGTCATGTGAACCCCACGCTCTGCGGCGATCTGTCGTTCGTCGAGGGAGCCGTTCGCAACTCCCGCACCGGCAGCCGACTCGACCTCATCTCCTCCGATGTCGGATCGTCGTACGGCATCCTGCCAGACTTTGTAATCTGCGATGAGCTGTGTCATTGGCCCGGCCCGGAGCTGTGGTACTCGCTGCTCTCCTCAGCGGCGAAGAAGCCGAACTGCGTGCTCGCGGTGCTCACCAACGCCGGGGTCGGTCGTGGCTGGACGTGGCAGGTCCGCGAGAACGCGAGCCGCTCGAAGGACTGGTACTTCTCATCGCTGACTGGCCCACATGCCCCATGGATCACAGAGCCCAGCCTCGACGAGCAGAAAGCCATGCTCCCCCCCGCCGTCTACGAACGGCTGTGGCTCAACCGTTGGCAACACTCCGACGGAGAGTTCGTCAGCCTGGCTGAAGCTGAGGCGTGCATCGATCCCGCACTCCAACGATTCGAACAGGGCCAGCCCGGCTTCGAGTACATCGCCGCGATTGACTATGCGGAGAAACGCGACTTCACCGTCGGCGTCATCTGCCACCGCGATGGTGACCGGGTCGTCATTGATCGGATGGATGTCGTGCGACCGACGCCGATGCACACCACCCAAACTGCCTGGGTCGAAGACTGGATCGATCTCGCTGCGGAACGGTTTCCGTTGATCTCCTTTGTCATCGACGAGTTTCAGCTGCTGTCGACGTATCAGAGGTATTCTTCTCGCTACTCGATGAAGCGGTTTCAGTTTCTCGGCGGCGAAGGAAACCACTCCCTCGCCTTACATCTGAGGCAGATGATCACGCAGCGGAAGCTCGCTTGGTATCCCGGTTGCGGCAGTTATCCGCCAGTCGCCGATGCACTGTGGAGTGATGAGCCCCTCAACTCGGCCACTGTTGATCGAGACGACCTCGCGACCGAGCTCTCGAGCCTGCTCCTCAAACAGAGCAGTTCCGGTCGAGTCCGCATCGACCATAAATCGGACGGAATCCACCACGACGACCGAGCCTTCGCGTTGGGGGCGGCCTGCCTGGAACTCGTGGAGAAGCCCGTTGTGAGCCCCGCTTTGCTCAAGATCACTTCCCCGGCCTGCGACGGCGGGTTCGCGTTTTGGGAGTGCTGAGACCTCGAAAAAACCGGTGTCGCCAGCGCGAGGTTGATTCTCGACCTCATGGTGTATTCACGAACGACGAACGAGTGATGGTCACGCCCAGTCCTGGTCCCTGGGGAATCCCCACATGAGCGGGCTCTGTCATCAAGGGGGCTTCGATGGCGCGAGTGGTGTGGAACAGCGCACCGATGATGTCGGCGCCATATCGCTCGACGCAGATGTTGGGAATCGCGGCACACGCATGGGCCATCGTGGCCGAGCCCACGTCCCATTCCATGTTGCTCCCAATCGCACACTGAACGCCCGCCGCCTCGGCCAGAGACGCAATGGCCAGCGTATTGAGTAGCCCGCCGTTCTTCCCGGGGTAGACGCTGATAATGTCGGCAGCTCGCAGCTGAATACAACGCAGGGCATCTTGGACGGTAAAGACCGATTCGTCGGCCATGACCGGGAGACGAATGTTTCTTCTGACTTCGGCCAGTCCCTCCAAATCGAGGCGGTGGACCGGCTGCTCGACGAAGAGCACGCCGAACTCCTCCAGATGTGGCGCAGCGCGGATGGCCTCATTGACGGACCATCCGCCGTTGGCATCCACAGTGATGCGAATGCCGGGGCCGACAGCCTCCCTGACTCGCCGGAGCCGCTCAAGATCATATTCCAGCGGATCGTGCCCCACCTTCAGCTTAATTGTCTGAAACCCCTCCTGCACCATACGCTGTGAGACCTCCGCAGATTGCTGAGGTCCAACAGGCATGACGGGGAATCGAATCGGAAGTTGTCCGTCGCGGACGGCACCGCCGATGAGTTGGTGGACCGGCGCGTTGAGAGTTTTTCCCAGAATGTCGAAGAGGGCCATCTCCAGGCCAGCCTTCGCGAAGGGGTTCGCGAACGTCTTCGCCAGTCGATCCATACAGTGGCGAATCCGACGCGGGTCTTCGCCGAGTAAACGAGGGGTGAGGTGTTGGTCAATGAGTGCCTGAGCGCCCAGACTGGTCTCGCCACTCCAATCGGGTGAGGCCGTGACCTCGCCGACGCCCTCGATGTCGCTGTCCGTGTGAATCACGATCATCAGCAGTCGCGACTGGAAGCGGAATCCCTTGGGATTCTCCACGGTTCCCACTCGGCGATCGATGGGAACGGTGACGGGGATGGTTTCGATGCGCGTGATCTTCATCGACCTGGCTCCTGCAACAGACTCTCTGCGGCGGATTGCTCATGAAACTCGATCATCGCACTCGCCAGTGCCGCGACCGTCGCATCGAGCCAGACGCGGCCACTCTGACGATCGGCACGATCTGGGCTATCTGTATACCCATTGATCTTTTGCCACGCCCCAGAGTGTTCTGCCCGATACGGTCGCACAAAGCCACGCGGGTCGGTCGAGGTGACGGCATCCCGATGAGGCAGAGGCTCGTGAACGAGGTCCGGCCGGAGAGCCAAAATGTTCGAGGTTTCGAACTTCCCCGCATGACCCGGAAATCGGCAGTCAATGTGAGCGTCGAGCGCGATCAGCACATCCCAGGCGACCGTCCAGTATGACGCAGCTGCGATGCTGACCGGATGCTGGAGCGCCAGGTCGCGGGCGACCAGTTGCAGGAGTTCATGATTTCCGCCATGGCCATTGACGAGAAACAGTCGGCGGAACCCGCTTTGAATGAGCGTGTGAGTCAGTTCATAGACAACGCGGTAATAGGCTTCGCTCCCCAGCGACATGGTGCCGCCGAACGGCACATGATGCTGAGACGATCCGAATGGAAGCGTCGGAGCGACCACGATCGGGATCGTCTGAGTGGCCCGCTCAGCCGCTTGGCGAGTGAGAGACTCCACCGTGATCGTGTCGGTGCCGACGGGCAAATGAGGACCGTGTTGCTCGGTGGCCCCCAGCGGCCAGACGAGCAGAGCCCCAGCTGCCGCTGCGGCATTGGCTTCGGTACGCGTCATTTCTTCCAAGAGCAAGCGAGTGGTCATCAAGTGTCCTGCGATCTGCGAGATCATCATGAAGGAACGTTGGTCAGGTAGCGTTTCAGCACATTCGATGTCATGCGAGAGACCCCCTCGTCCACCAGCAAGCACGGGACCCAGGTAATCGAGCCCACTGAAAACACGGCCCCACCGGTCGGTGTCTGGTAGCACACGATCTCGGAGCCGCCCTCGTCGCGGTTGATCCCCTTGGCGAGGAGTTCCGTCCCAGGGGGCGAGTGCATGCTCCGCTTGTCGGTCTCGTGTCCCGATGCACCGCCGGGAATGCGTTCTTGCAGACTCGTCTCGCCGAAGAGATCGCCGTTTCGCAGCCCCGTTTCGGCGAAGGCCCAGTGATCGGCCTGCAAGACACGATACGGAGCCGCCGTCATGATTCCCGTATCGGTACAGACGACGCCCAACAGATTGGCCTCGGACTCCAAGGTTCGGGCCATGCGACTGTCGAAGTAGAAGTCGGGGTTCTGCGGATCGGGCATCCCCAGTTCCCCTCCGGTCGATGGCTTGAGATGCGTCTTGAACCGCAGTCGGTCTTCTGCCAGGAACTCCACTTCACAGTTCAAGCCGTTCCCACCGAGGTATACGAGCTTGCCACCGCGATTCCAGACCCAGTCCTTCACCTTCAAGTACATCTCGCGCGACCAGTATTCCGGATGGACGCTGAGCATCAGCACGCTGTACGCATCGAGATCCAACGTGCCGTTATGAAGTTGGAGTTCGGAGTAGTAGTCGTACGAAAACCCCTCGCGTTCGAGCCACCCCAGCAACCGCCACTCGGCCGGGGCCATCCCGCAGGTCAGGCGGCCCGCGATGGGGTCGGTCACCTCTTCATGTTCTTTGACGACGTTGCCGATCTCTGGGCGTTCGAAGGAGAGCGGCCGGTACTCGCTGTCCGGAAAGCCCCAGACGTTGAACGAACCGGCTTCTGTGTAACGAATCAGATCCTGCCGCGCATTGACGACGGGCGTGTCCGGCAGACGATGGGCATTGATGTAGTTGCTGCGGCCTCCAAAATTGTTGTAGGCCAACCACGTGTTCGTCGACGCCAATACAGCGATCTTGGCTTGCGGCTTGTCTGGGGCGACGACCCAGGGGAATGAATAGAACTTCCCCGTCTCCTCGCCCTTGGCATGCAGGTAGTACAGCCCCGATCGTTCCGGTCCAGTCACGAACTGCGTGTGATGCGCGCTCGCGTACCCGATCTTGTTCCAAGCGACGCCAGTCTGGGTGAAGTCCCCATCCGGGAGGATCTGCATCACCGCTCGCGGGCCGTGCTCGTCGAACCACCCCAGCAGTTTCACGAACTCGCGTTTCCACCCATACCGCCACAGACTCAAGCGATACGGCTCGGTCGAATGGACACGAAACTCGGAACGCTCTCCGGTCTTCACTGATCGGGGCCAGACATAACCAGCCAGGCCATCCGAGAGCAACCGAAAGTGGTGCGGGACTTTGGCGTCGACCGTCATCTGTGATCGCTTCGACCCATACCCCGGCTTCACCAGCGTCACGTCATACGGCCCCGGCTCCAGGTCGACCTCGACCGCTCCGCGCGGTGTCGATCGCACGATCGCACGCGTTTGGCCCCCCGACCGAAACTCCAACAACACATCCGCCAACGCGACATACCGCTCGTCGCTCACATATCCAATCAGCATGGGGAACTGTCCTTTCGAGCTGGCTCACGATCCAGGCTGGCGCGGCCCGGCCAAGCTGCAATCACTTCATCAGCGAAGCGTATCCAGTCTGCAATGACATTTCACTTGTCGAGCGTAAGAGGCGAGTGGACGTTCGGGCGACGCCATAGGCCAGCACGGGGCACCCGAGTGTGTGCGACAGATAAGTTGTTGGAAATTCACTGCGCTCAGGGAC
>Ga0105046_10016885_pt1 | contig 11195 bp, 6 predicted proteins | sample MAT03_FD_78385 | JGI IMG/M metagenome (GOLD analysis project Ga0105046, IMG submission 78385) | Freshwater microbial communities from Lake Fryxell liftoff mats and glacier meltwater in Antarctica - MAT-03 (megahit assembly) | ecosystem: Environmental > Aquatic > Freshwater > Ice > Liftoff...
GAACGCCATTCCGTTTGCCACCACAACGTATAACTGGTCCTTTGCGGTCTTTGGTTGGGCTGGCTGTCGCTTCCTCGCCACGACCTGTGCGGGTTTCAGCTTAGTGGGTTGGGCACGAACGGGCGCTGCCGGCCGTGTTTCCGAAATGAGGGATCCATCGACAAAACCGGCAAGTTCGCCGTGCTCGATCCGGAACCAGCCGGTTTGGCCCTCGGGCGCCGATAGAACTTCGGCTGCATAGGGCAGAGCACCAACAACAGCGCCGCTCGTCGAGGGGGCGTCACGCATCCGCGCTCCCGAGCGCGCCGTCACATATCGCGCTTCCAGCACAATATCATTGGCCACCGGCGCCGCCACCGTCTGCGCCGGCCCAACTACCGGCATAAAGGCGGCTGCGCGCGCCTCGGCATCCTTCGCCAGCTGCGCACCATCCAGCTTGATGGCAGGGTCCTCGGCATCGATCCGCGCAACTGCCACCGAATAGCCCTGAACGAACCTTGACTGCTTCTTGGCAGCTGCGTCTATCGCTTTATCGTCGGCTGCAATCCACTTCTCGATCATTTTCAATTGCTTGATACCCAACTTCGAATCAATCTCGCCGGCAGCGTGGGCCGCCGTGACCGCCGCAATCTGACCCTTGCGGCACTCGCCCAAATCCACAAGCTTCTGCGCCAGCGGCGAAAATGTCGCAACGTCGGGGAGGAATTGCTCGGCTAGCGCCTGGTGCAGCACCTCACGCTGTTCCTGAGATTTTGCCTGCGCCTTCTGGTTTGCGCCGACAGCACCCACCGTGGTCGACGCGGCGATAATTGCGACACTGCTGATCTTGGCACGGGTCCGGACGCGTCCGCTATTGTCAACGTAACGTTCTTTGGGCCCGATGGCCTCATTCAGCAGCGCAAGGCCGATCCCGATAGCAAGTCCCTTGGCAGCACCTTCAAAGGTTTTGTTCAACCGATAATTCTTGATGGCGGAAAAGGGCTGGCGCTGCACCGCACAACTGTCGGTGAATTTCGGCGCATTCGCCGCCACTGCTGCTGCATGTGGCATTGGTATTGCGGTCAGCATTAGCGCGCATGAGGCTAGCGCCAGCCATCGACTGCCACTCGTGAACCGGCTGGCCACCTCTCGTGCTTCTTCCACCCGCTTCGCCTCCCTCATCACGCCCGCAACGCCCCCATTTCGCGGATCCAACGCGCCTGCTGTTCGTCGCCTACTGTCGCTCCGCGGGCGCTCGCCACATGCCCCCGCACCACGGGCAGGAGCACCAGCAATCGTTCCAGTCCTGCCCGCCGCAGCCGATCGGCCACGATTCCGGAAGCCTGCTCAAAGCTCGCAGGTGGTCTCTCGCCAAGGTTCAGGACCGTCGCCACATAATAGTCGTACGACGACGCCATCTCGCGCTGGTTCGCCGGGATCAGTGCCTCCATCGCGCGAATCGTCGCCTGGTCGGCAGCGGCAAGCGCACCCAAACGCGCGGCCTCCACGGTACGCCGCGCAGTATCCAGCTTGCCGCCTCGTTCGCGCGCATAGCCCGCAGCCAGCAGCGCAGCCAGCAGCTGCTCCTCGATGCTTTGCTGCTCGCGAAGGGCGACTTCGGCCGACGCAGCATCCAACTCGCGCCGAATGCCCACGAGTGCAGTGTCGAGCGTGGGGTCGCTTCCGGCGCGGTTGGCCAAGGCGTCGATCTGCGATTTCGCGGTGCCGCGCGCCCCCGCTCCCGCGGTTCCCTCGGCCCGCACCAGCCGGTCCCAAGCCTTGCTTACACCCTCAGAAAACTCGGGGTTACCTTGCAGTTCGCGCCCCTCGCCATCCTCGCGGTTCACAAACCATGGTGCTGCGATCACCAGCCGGAAGCCGATCGAAGGCCCGCGAGCCGCACCGTCTGCGCCGTATAGCTCCATCTCGCGGCGGCTGCCGACCCCCACCAGTGCCGCATCGTCGGTCGCGCTGCCGCCGCGCACCACAACGCCGCCGCGCCGTCCAGCCTTCAATCCGTCGGGCCGCACCGGTTGGAACAGATCAATTGTATATTCTTCCGCGTTGCCAGCCATATCGAACAACATCAGGCGGTTGGGGCTCTTCCGGCCGACGGGAAAAACCGATTCGTCTTTGGAGGGTGTCACCCCGACCTCGCGGTACCAGGCAATGTCGGCCAGCCGTACGCTCCCCGCACTTGCGCTCCACCCCGGCGCAATCTCGTGCACCCTTGACGATCCGGTCTCGCGCCCACCGCGCGCGGCAAATTCCCATTCCGTTTCGGTCGGCAGCCGAACGAAACCGGGGCGCGCCTGATTTGCCGGCAGGATGCTGCCCCGGCCGCTGCCGCCCTTCTCCTGCTCCAGCAACCAGCGGGTATAGGCATCGGCGAAAGCCACTGCTTCGTGCCAGCTCACATCGACCGCTGGCAGAACGTCGGTCCCTGAAACCGCGCCCGACGCCCCCTCGGCCGATTCGCACGCAGCGCCGCCTTCGGCGAGCGCTGCATACTGCGGCCGGGTCACCTCGTATTTGCCAACATAGTAGGTGCTCAGCCCAGAGCCGTCTGCAGTCGGCGTGAACCCGCCCGCCACCTCGCCCCACCACGGACCGGACATGGCCTTGCGGGTCAGATCCTCGGCATCGGTATCACCAAAGCGTGTGCGCTCGGCGTCGAGGGCATCGCCCACCGCAACCCGCACTGCGCGAAAAACCATCTTTCGGCCGCACGGCATCGGAAGCACAATTTCGTCGGGTAGCCCGGCGATATCTGCCGGTTCCGGACACGCAATCCGATCGACGTCACCCCTCGGCAGCTTCAGCTTGCGGCGCTCCTTTTCGACATGGGCCGGGTCGTCGATCCGGCACCAACTGCCGTCGCTCGCGACCAGACGTTCGGTCGCGTCACATCCGCTCAGCACGGCCGCCGCGGCAACAAGTAGCAGGATCGGCAAGGCCCGCATCATTGCCCTCTCAGCGCCGCAGCAGGCCCGATTCGCCCGGCTGACAACGACCCAAAGACTGAAGCAATCAGCGACGCTGCAAGCGCGAGCGCCGATACCAACACGATGTCGGCGCCGGTCATCGCGCTTACCTGAGCCATCCCGCCGAAAAGCCCGGCGAAAAGCCGGTTTACGATATGCTGCCCAATCAGTCCCAACCCGATTGCCATCGCGAGGCCGCCGACGGTCACCAACGTCCCCATCAGCACCGGCAGCAGCATCACGTCGCGGCTGTCCAGCCCGATCAGCCGCAGATAGCCGAGGTCCGCGCGCCGTCGCTCTACCCAGCCCCATTGTGCGGCCGCCAGCGACAAGGCGAGACCAGCTGCAGCAACTGCGGCAATCACCGCGATCACCGTTGAAAGCGAGCGATCTAGCCGTTGCACCAGCCGGATTTCGTCGATCCGGCTGTCGGTCTCGATTCCAAGCGCGACGAGCGCGGAGCGCACCTGAGCTACATCATCCACGCTACGCGCATAAATCCTCACTCCCGCATAGCGCCGCTCGGTACGGCTCAGATCTGCGATGCGTGCAGCCTCCACCATGCTACCTACGTCGGCCTGCTCGCGATACACCTCTGTCGCTGTCACCAGCCCAGCTCCAACCAGCGCCAACTGGCGCCCGGCCTGAGCCCCCGGCAGGACGCCTGCTACCGTCAGGGTCAAGCGTTCGGCTTCGCGCGTGCCATCGCCGCGGGTTCTCCCTACCACGAGCACAACCTTGTCGCCTCGCCTGACCCCCAACGCGCTCGCCGCAGGGTCGGACAGCGTAACACTCCCGGGGACCCAACCCAGTGCCAACGGATCGCCGGGGCCACTCGGAACCAAGTCCACGGCTGTCCTTCGTCCCTTGCGCTCCACGATGGCCGAAGCTGCAAGCATACGCGTCCGTGGCGCCACGAATGCCACGTCGGGCCGCCGGCCCAGCGCGGTCACGGTCTGCCACTCGACCACCGGCTGACCAGTGCTCACCAACTCGCGGCTAGAGGGAAATCGTTCCAGCTCGCCACGCATCTGGCTGACGACCCCGCCGCGGATCGCCAGAAGCATGATCAACGGCGCCGCAGCCGCTGCGATGCCCACCATCAGGCAAAGCGCCGTCGGCCATTCGTCAGCGATGTCGCGCACGGCGAGGCCCAGCACAATCATGCTGCGCACAGCATCGCCCGACTGTCTACCGTCGCCCTGCCGCCGGCAGCGGTGCTGCCGGCAACGATCTCTACAAGGCTCATCCCGAATCGGCGGGCGCGTTCGGCGTCGTGCGTGGCGATGATAGCAGCCTTCAACGCACCCCGGCGTACGGTGTCTACGAGAAGTTCCATCACCCGGTCGGCGTTGCCTGGATCAAGGGCGGCAGTGGGCTCGTCGGCCAGCAGCAAGCCGGGTGCCGCAGAAAGCGCGCGCAGCAGCGCGGCCCGCTGCCGCTGGCCGCCGGACAATGCTGCGGGCTTAAGCCGCCGCTGAGCAGTCAGTTGCAGCGCATCCAGCAGAGAGAGGGAATCGGCCGGTCGCCCGGCTATGGCGGCAGGAAGGCGGATGTTGGCCTCCACCGTTAGAGACTTCAGCAGCCCGCCCGTCTGGAGGAGGAACCCGATACCTTGCAGCCGGCAGCGCGCCAGCGCCGCCGTATCGGCTTGGCGCCAAGCACGCGCTGCGTCGAACACTCCATCTGCCGACAATGCCAGATCAAACCGCCCGGCGCTAACCGGTTGTCGCAGCAGCCCAATAGCTTCGAGAAAAAGGCTTTTGCCCGATCCGCTTGGGCCGATCACCGCGACACATTCTCCGGGTAGCAGGCGGAAGCAGGTCGCCGACAGCTCGAACCGATCCACCCCAGCCCCGACGCCGATCGTTACATCTTCCAGATATACTACCGGCTCCTCGCTCATGGCATCTGCCGCAAAGGCACCAGAGCAACAGCATTGGCCGGGTCAGCATCCCCTAACGCTCTCCACCGCGACTGATCTTGCTCAAGGGTTCGATAGAAGGCGAGTTTCTCGGCGAGCCGGCGCAAAAAGGCATCCTGTTTCGATGCGCCCATAGCCCGCCAGTCCTCAGCAGTCAGGCTCAGGACATCGCTTCTATATGGCAGAAGCTTCAGGAAAGATGGCATCAGCGCATCGAGCTTGACTGCGCTGTTTCCGAACCGCGCCGGATCCTGCGTAGTCGCCGCCGACACCAAACGCAGCAGCCCGAAGAAGCGCTCGCTTTCCATCTTCGCCTGTCGGGCATTCAACACCAACCGCTCGGTTTGCTCGGCAAGCTGGCTCAGCTGCCGCCGAGTCAGGAATACGCTCACGTCCAGCGCATCGCGGTTCAAATCCGCCAAGTCGCGATCACTCGTCCAACTGTCGGCAAAGCTGGCGGCCTCCGCACCAGCAGCCGCGCCGACGAAACGCTGCTGCACGCTGAATAACTCGGTCAGCACCTGGTTTGTCACCGTGGGCGCTGCGCCCGTTGCAAGGGCCGGCCGTGTCTGTAGCTTGCCAGCCTTCTCGTCTGCCACCGCTGCTATAAGAGGCCCAACTCCGGCCAAGTAGGCATTGAACGCTTTCGCTGAGCCGTCGTCCAGCCGGGTGTATCCCTCACCCGCCGCATTCGCGAACGCCTCCCGGTAACGGCCTTCAGCTGGGTCAAGGTTGCCCGCCTTCCGCGCCTCGGGGGTTGCGACGTGGACCACAAATGGTCGTATGCCGCGTTCCCGGGCCTGTGCTGCAATCGTCGTTAGGCCTACACCCTGGTGGCGCGCTAGTGGGTCGTCGGATTGCAGCGCACCAGCGTCGGTTACGAGGAACATCAACTTCACGCCACAGCCGCCGCTCCAGTCGAACCCCATTGCGGCGTTCAACCCGGCAACCGCGTCTTCGTCGAAGCTGTGGGTCGAAATTGTGGCCGGCTCCAAAGTACTCACAGCCTGCAGGAACGCTTTCGCGTGGGCGCCTGGTCCGGGCGCCAGTGCGGTCCGGGTCACATATTCCAATCCCGCCTGCGCGGGAGCCGCCATGCTGTTGCGGTAGGCGACCACGCCAAAGAGGAATCGGTCGGCAACACCGCGGCGCTCCACCTCCTCCTGCCATGCCTCGGCGATGCGCTTCACCCCGGCGATATAGGGACCCATCGACGAAGTGGTATCAATGACGAACACGACCTGGTGTACCCCTGTCCCAGCGGGGTCCGCGCAATCGCCAGGCGCAGCCGACGGGGGCGACGACACCGCCGTCCCACCGGATACCGACCCGACCCGTGCGATTGTAACATTGCGGCCGTCGTCGGCCACAGTCATGTTCGCCTGCAGGATCGGCATTACATAGGGCTTGGATGACCAGTCGACGCTCTTGTCCTCAATCGCAACCAGTCGTGGATCGGGCTCGCCGCTTTCGGTGGAGGCGATGATGCTGTCCACCGTGTCGGCCGCGGCCGGTTGCGACAGCAGGGATTTCACCGCAAGTTCGTCACGGAAAAACAGCACCGGCCGCCGCTGGCCGGGTGGGGCGTAGCGCATAACCAGCATGACATTCCAGTCCTGCGCCATGTCGGCCACTATCCAGCCCTCGGCACCCCGTTCCAGGCTGCGGCCCACATGCAGCGCATCGCCCTTGTTGCCGAATACATAGAAAATCTCGAACGGCTTCAACGGCGTCCCTTCGCCGCCGGGGGACGGGGCCAGCGCCGCGCCCGGCTTGGTGATTATCCGCTGGTAGATGTCGGGATGCCCCGGCACCGCCAGCGGCGCGCCGTCTTTTCCGGTCTGGACGCCGGCGATGTCGGGCAGGTCGAACCGCTGCCTCAGCGCTGCGGCAGCCGCTTGGGCATCGCCGTCCCCCATCTTGGCAGCCCGATCGTAGAAGCCGACAGCCGCCCGGGGATCTGGAGCCGGCAAGGCATCGGGCGCGGCTGCATTCGCTTCCAGCTCCTCCCGCTTCAAGGGATCAAATAGCCTCCCCAGAAGCGCCGATGCTTTAGCAGAACCCTTGGTGTCAGCCAGCCGCAGGGCCTGCACGCCCACGGTCATCTGCGCCAGATCGCCCGACGCTATTCCGGCTTCCAAACAACCGCTGCCTGCCGTTTCCAGCTCCCCCAGCTTGGGATCCAGCGCCAACAACGTTTGTACCTCGGCAATGTCGCAGCCCGGCCCGCCCAGCCACATCGTCCAAGCCGCGAACCCGCCACCGCCAACCACAAGTAGCGCGCCCAAGCCGAGGGCTGCTGGCTTCACCCATTCCGGGATAGGCACACGGCCGCCCTTCACCTCCTCCAGGCCGCATTGCCCGCCCTCCCGGCGGATTTCGCACATATGGTCGGCGATCGCCTCTACCAGGTGCACATTGCCATCAGCCAGCGGACAGTTACCGAATTGGTTGCACTTAGCCTTGATCAAATTCACCCCCTCGTTGCCGCCTGCAACCAGCTTCGTTCCTAAACCCCCAGAATCTCTCGCGCTGCCTTAAGGGGCTCTTCCATCGCGACCACGCTGGGATGGGAGGGGTCGTATCCCGCTTTCTCCATCGCGGCGTTCTTTCGTGCGATGAGCTGCCCTTTCAGCTCCAGCCGGGCATCCACATGCACCAGCTTCGCCAGATGCGCTTCCACCGCCGTCCGCAGGCCCAGCGCATCGTCGATTCCCAGCCGCCGGGTTCCATTGGCCAGCCGGTCGCCCACCACTTTGGCGACGATCTCCCCATCCTGGTTGGTCCGGATAAGCCGCACCTCCTCGGCCCCTGTGGTCGCGTTGCGAATCTCGGTCAGGAGGCCTGCGCAATCGGCGATCAGCCAGTAAGGCTGCGCCGCCTTGCGAACCTCCTCGATTCCCACCTGGAACAGCGCCGGCAATTGCCGACCATCACCCTCCGCGTGCAATTCCAGCCGCTTGCGGAGCGCGCTCGGCCCGTTGACCAATGGCTCATACTTGTCGCGGAGAAACTCCAGCGCCGAAAGAAATCGCAGCGGGAATTGGTTCACCAAGCTCAGAAACACTATCTCGTGGCCGCGCCCGCGCGTTTCGATCACTTCCACCTTCTCGCCAGCCTGGCGGATCGCGGCCACCAGATCCGCATGGAAGCCTCGCAGATTGTCCTTCACCTCGTCGGCAGCCGGCACGAAGGCCACTAGGCAACGCGCCAGCGCGGAGCTTCCCTGCGCCAGCGACTGGTTCGGCGCAAATGCCGCGAACGATCCGGCCTCGTTCACTCGCTCTGCAACAAACCGGCGCAGCTCCTCACCCCGGCCGGAATATTCCTCGTACAGCTTTTGTATAATGGAGGCCTCAAGAATGCGCTCACGCTCAGATTCCAGTGCCCCAAGCGCCTGCTCAGCACGGCTCTCGGCGTCGCTTTCCAGCGTCTCAACCAGACGCCCTTCCGACATCGTCTCGGCAAACCGCGCGAAGCTGGGCTGTGCGCCCAGCAGCCCGGTCATCCGATCAGCCAGCTCCGATGTCTGGGTCTTCTGCAATCGCTCAGTCCGCTGCAACCTTTCGAGCAGTTCGCGCACTTGCTGCGGGTTGTAGAACTTGTACTGGTGCGATTGTGTAGTCTTGTCGTCTGGCCTCACTCTTTGCGCCCGGCGCGCTTCCACCATCGCGCTTGCTGCCTCCAGCCGGTTCGCCACCGTATCGGCATCGGCCTTCAGATCCTGCAGCTCGGCCAGGATCTGACCCATGGTCTTCTTCATGAAGTCCTGGGCAACCCGTCCGGCCCGGCAGGCCATCAGCTCGGCATAAACCTGGCTCAACTGTTGCAGCATCCTGCCCCGGTTGGTTAGCGGGTTGAACTTGCTGCTGTTGGTGAAGTCGGCGAACAACTTCTTGCGGCTCGTTTCCTTCTGTTCTTCCAGCCGGCCGAGTTCTGCCACCTTGCCATCGCTGGCGGCCATCCGCTCGGAGACGTCAACCACCAGTTCCTCGACGATGCGAACCGTATCGCGGATGGAACGCTGGCCCGAAATCCAGTCCTGAAACAGCTGCGAAGCGACCCGCTCGCGCACGATTAGCCGAGCCCGATCCTGAATCGACCGCTCTGCCACCCGATAGAATTCGCTCACGCCTAGCCGTCGGAACCCATTCTCCAGCTCATAGAATCCTCGCGCGAACGCATCCAGATCACGCGCCCAGCTGTCGGAATTGCCGCCCTCCTTGATGATGGCCTGTGTCTTGGCGTTCACCGCGGCCGTGAACTCGTCACCCACCGCCCTGAGGTCGGGCCGGTCGTTTCCAAGTACTGGCCGCTCAAGCCTCAGATGGGCATTGGTCAAACACCAGGCTACGCGATTGTCGTCGTTGCGAACCACCGCCGCTGCGTCGAACGGCCGGCGTGCATCGTCGAAGCCAACATTCTCCACCCAGTTATTGTTCAGCGCCCGCAGCAGATACTGGCGCAGAAACACCATGGTCGCATACTCGCGGACCTCCTGGAAAGGAATCGCGATCCGCTTGATGCCGAACGTCAGGAAGCGGTTGGCCCTGGCCTCGGGCCCGGAATTGCCATCCTTCTCGTAACCGCCGAAATAATTCTCGCCCGTCACCATGGCCCGCCAGACGCGTTGGTCGGTGCCCAGACCGCCGCCGTCGCGGGCGCCAAGTGCTCGGGCATCTCCGGACGCGATGACGGTCTGGAAAATTGTCTCGGCAATGATGTCCGGCAGCACCTTGTCCATGTCCACCAGCAGGCCGTTTTGGTTCCTGTTGGTAATAATAAAGCAGTTATTGACCGGCAACTCCGCGTCATAGGCGCCCTGCCCAGTCGCGACATCGGTCAGCTTCAGGCGCTTCACTACCATCGCATTTAGCTCGGCAAGAGCAGCGTAGCCGTTGGCGTAGTAATTCTCTTTGGCCCAGCTGGTATCCTGGGTTTCCGGCAAGACGGCATAGAGCAGGATGCGGGCATCCTTCCCCACAGCCAGCTTCCGGAGCTGGCCTACCAGATCTAGAAAGGTGCCGCTTCCTGTGCCGCCGGCAAGCCCGGCCACAATGTGGATGGTCCAGCTGCTGTCGGAAATGCCCGCGCCCGACTGGCGTGCTGTCAGCCGGTTCTGGAGCGCGGTCACCACCTTGCGAGCGTTCTGCGCGAACAGCAGCCGCCCGAACCGGCGCAGCTGACCGCCAGCCTCGATACCATTGGGCGCACTGTTCCAGATATCCTGCCAGACCGCTCGCTCGCCGATCCACGGCCGGATGGTCGGATAATCATCGAGATTTTCGAGAATCTGCGAGAATTCGCCTTGGGTCAGGTGCACGATCTGGCCGGGCGACAACTGTACCGAATGCCCAAGCGTCCGCCACACTCGGTCGCCCGCTTCGATCGGTGCAGTGATATTGGCGATCTTTGTATCACCGGCCGACGTGTCGATGTAAAGAAAGTCGATGGCAAGCTTGTCGGGCTCAACCTTGCGATACTGCTGGTAGATCTGCCGTCGCAGCGCCGCCAGAACTTTGCCGCCCGTCCCTCCGAGCCCCACGAATAGATGGTTCAATTCGCTCCCCCCACGCTGGCAACCTAACCGGTCCCAAATACCGTTAGGCCGAATCTCTAAGAAAGGTTGTTGCGTGGCAACTTCCTAGACACTCGACATGACCCAGTATTGCTCAATACGCAAGGTAGTCTGCTATTCAGATTCAAGGTCCCGTTGGCGGCGGGATCCCTTGTGGATAAATCTGCAACTACTCCAAGCCTTCACGGCTACCGTGCATCTCCGCCGCGCCGGGTGCCCTCGCCGACGCACGACACAAAAAATGAATTCCCTGACCTTGGACCCGCTCCATGTTGGCCATTCACGTGGTACTGATCAAGGGCATGCGCCCAGTGTCAGCTTATGGGCGGTGTTGCCGACAACCGTAATGTCTGGCCTGCGGGCGCATCCTCGCTTGCGGCTCGCGGTGTCGCATCATTGTTTGGCCACTCGAGCGCTTCGGCTAGCTCGACAATGCACTGTCATCGAGGGGCAGGATCGGTCTCCAACACCAAACCGGCGTTCGATCATGACGCATCCCGTTCATTCACGTTCGCCGGGAACAATGTGGAGCCTATATGGAGCCTATGGAATTCTGCAGCTCCAGATGGTTCGTTTCGATCAAATAAGTATTTAATTTTATGAGGGCTTTTGGTGGACGCACCAGGGCTCGAACCTGGGACCCGCTGATTAAGAGTCAGCTGCTCTACCAACTGAGCTATACGTCCTTTCGGCCCGATGGTGTGCACCGATCCGGCGATAAGAGGCGGGC
>Ga0105046_10016886_pt1 | contig 11195 bp, 9 predicted proteins | sample MAT03_FD_78385 | JGI IMG/M metagenome (GOLD analysis project Ga0105046, IMG submission 78385) | Freshwater microbial communities from Lake Fryxell liftoff mats and glacier meltwater in Antarctica - MAT-03 (megahit assembly) | ecosystem: Environmental > Aquatic > Freshwater > Ice > Liftoff...
GCGCGCGTCGGGGTGCCGATCGAGCGTCGCATAGCGACCAAGCCGAAGCTGCTGCCGACGTTGTTGCGCGCCATGCGGCCGCACCAATGGGTGAAGAACCTGCTGGTCTTCGTGCCGATCCTGACCGCCAATGCGCTGGCAGATTGGCCGAGCTGGTCCGGTGGGTTGATAGCCTTTGCCGCCTTCGGGGCGGCCGCCTCGGGCATCTATCTGATTAACGACCTGCTCGACCTCGCCGCTGACCGGGCCCATCCGAAGAAACGCCACCGCCCCTTCGCCGCCGGCGACGCCTCGGCCGCCGCGGGTCTGGTGTTGGCGGTGCTGCTGCTCGCGCTGGCGACAGCGCTGGGAGCATGGGGCGGCATCCTCGGCGTGATCGCGGTCTATACGGCGACCTCGCTGGCCTATTCGCTATGGCTCAAGCGCCGGCCGCTGATCGATGTATTCACCCTCGCCGGGCTGTTCACGATACGCCTGTTCGGCGGCGGGGCTGCCACCGGGCACGCGCTGTCGCTGTGGTTGCTGGCGTTTGCCAGCTTCCTGTTTCTCAGCCTTGCCCTGGTCAAACGGGTGGCCGAGGTGATGGACAGCGCCGGCCGCGGTGCCGGGCGCGTGGCCGGGCGTGGCTATGGGCCCGACGACCTGGTGATCCTGCAGTTATTCGGCGTTGCCGCTTCGTTCTCCGCCAGCCTGGTGCTGGCGCTCTATGTGCAGAGCGAGGCGACCAGCCGGCACTTTGCCGCGCCCGGCCTGTTATGGGGCATCGTGCCGCTGGTGCTGCTGTGGAACTGCCGCATCTGGCTGGCCACGGCGCGTGGCTACATGCACCACGACCCGATCCTGTTCGCGGCGCGCGACCGCGTTACCTGGGCGATCAGCCTCGCCGTGTTGGCGGTGATGCTGGCTGCCCGCGCCGGGCTGGGGTAGGCGCGATGCGGGGCGTGGTGCTCGCGCTGGCGCTGGTCAGCATCGCGATGTCGGCGGTGGCGCAGGTGCTGCTGAAGGCCGGCATGACCGGGGCGGGAGTGCGCGACGCGATCGCCGACGGTGCGCCACTCGGCATCGTGCGCGCCGTGCTGCTGAGCCCAGGGGTGATGGGCGGGCTGTTGCTGTACGGCCTCGGCACGGTGCTGTGGTTGGCGGTGCTGACCCGCGCCGAGCTGTCGCAGGCCTATCCGTTCGTCGGGCTCAGCTTCGTGCTGACCGCCGCGATGGGGTATTTCCTGTTTGCCGATGCGATGACGGCCGGGCGCATCGCCGGCATCGCCCTGATTTTCATCGGGGTGGTGCTGGTCGGACGAAGCTGAGCTGTACGTCGCGCTGGCGTCGCCCCATCCCTCCTGCCTAGACTGCCGTGCCGACGACCCACAGGAGGGATCATGACGACATCCGGATGGCCCCCGTTGCTGCTGGCCTGCCTGGCCCTGGCACTCGCCGTGCCTCCCGCTGCCGCCCGCGTGCTTGAGGTGGGTGAAACCCGCGCGTTCAAAACCCCGTCCGAGGCGATCCGCGCCGCGCGCGACGGCGACCGCGTGGTGATCGACGCCGGCGAATATTTCGACTGCGCCGTGGTTGCCGCCAGCAACCTCATCATCGAGGGTGCCGCGCCCGACGGCGGCGCGGTGCTGACCGACAAGACCTGCCAGGGCAAGGCGCTGCTGGTGACCACCGGCAATGACATCACCCTGCGCAACCTTACCCTCACCCGCGCGCGGGTGCCCGAAATGAACGGCGCCGGCATCCGTGCCGAGGGCACCAACCTGACGATCGAGCGGGTGAAGTTCATCAACAACCAGAACGGCATCCTGGCGGCGCCGAACCCGCAAAGCACCATCATCGTGCGCGACAGCGAGTTCCTGCGCAACGGCTACTGCTCGCCCTGTGCCCACGGCATCTACGTCAACGCGCTGAAACTGCTACGGGTGGAGAACAGCAAGTTTGCCGACACCCGCCAGGCCCACCACGTGAAATCGCGCGCGGCGCGCACCGAGGTGATCGGCTGCGAGATGCGCGACGGCGACACCGGCACCGCCAGCTACCACATCGACATCTCCAACGGCGGCAGCGTGGTGGTGCGCGATACCACCATGCAGAAGGGCCCGAAATCGGAGAACCGCACCGGCGCCATCGTGATCGGCGCCGAGGGCGTGACCCAGCCGACGCGCGAGATCACCATCGAAAACAACACCATGATCAATACCGGGTCGTACCAGACCTTCATGGTGGTCAACCTGACCGCCACGGGGGCGATGCTGAAGGGCAACAAGATGGTCGGCCAGGCGCAGCCGTTGAAAGGCGACGGCGAGGTGCGCTGATTCCGGCAGGCTGGCGTGCGGGTGATATTGGTGCATAATTCAACATTGCACGCATGAATTGCGTGAAACACCGCCCAGCCAGGGCGACGGGAGCCACGCCATGACCAGCACGCTCAAGCTTGATCCGCCGCTGCGCGGCCGCATCTACGACAGCATCGCCGAGACCATCGGCAACACCCCGCTGGTGCGCATTCCCAACATCACCAGGGAAGACGGCATCCGCGCCGACATTCTGCTGAAGCTGGAATTCTTCAACCCGCTGTCCAGCGTGAAGGACCGCATCGGCGTGAACATGATCGAGGCGATGGAGGAAGCCGGGACCATCGGCCCCGGTGCCGTCATCATCGAGCCGACCTCGGGCAATACCGGCATCGGGCTCGCCTTCGTTTGTGCGGCGCGCGGCTACCGGCTGATCCTGACCATGCCGGAATCGGTCTCGATCGAGCGCCGCAAGATGCTGCTGTTCCTGGGTGCCGAGATCGACCTCACGCCGCGCGAAAAGGGCATGACCGGGGCGGTGAACCGGGCCAAGGAGCTGCTGGAACAGCACCCGGGTGCCGTCACCGCCAACCAGTTCGGCACGCCGTCGAACCCGGACATCCACCGCCGCACCACCGCCGAGGAGATCTGGCACGACACCAAGGGCGGGGTGGATGCCTTCGTTTGCGGCATCGGCACCGGCGGCACCATCACCGGCGTGGGCCAGGTGCTGAAGGCCCGCAAGCCCGGCGTGCGCATCGTCGCCGTCGAGCCGGCCGCCAGCCCGGTGCTGTCGGGCGGCACCGCTGGCCCGCATCCGCTCCAGGGCATCGGCGCCGGCTTCGTGCCCGATGTGCTGGATCGCGCCGCCTATGACGAGGTGATCCAGGTGACCAACGAGGAAGCCTTCGCCACGGCCCGGCGCCTGGCGCGGCGGGAGGGCATCCCCGGCGGCATCTCATCGGGCGCCTCCCTGGCCGCGGCCCTGAAACTGGCGGCGCGGCCGGAGATGGCGGGCAAGCAGATCGTGGTGATCATCCCGTCGTTCGCCGAGCGCTATATCACCACGGCGTTGTTCGACGGGTTGGGCTGATACTGAGTCCTGTTGACGACGACCTGTGGAAGAAAGGCAAGGCCAGGGCTTTGCCTGGCAAAGGGTCGTTCTTTACGGCTCTTAGTAGAACAGCCGCAGGGTTTGATAGTTCGTATCCCTTGTGCACCCTAAATTTCGGCCCGGCAAACCTTGGATCGCATCATCAACATGCGCATTTCTGTCGTCATCCCAACCTACAATGCCGCCACCCGGCTTGCGCGCACAATTGCATCCGTGCTGGCGCAGACCGCGCCGGCGCATGAGGTGATCGTCGTAGACGACGGCTCGACAGACGAGACGCCTGCCGTCTGCGCAGGGTTCGGGTCACGCATCCATACACGACGCGTGGCCAATGGCGGACAGCAACATGCCCGCAACCTTGGTGCGGCTGAGGCGAGCGGGGACTGGATCGCCCTGCTCGATCACGACGACCTGTGGGACCCTGAATACCTTGCCGAGACCGGCGCGCTGATGGCGCAAGGCGGGCTGGATATGATCTTCTGCAACAGCCGCACGATTGACGAGCGGAACGGGCAGAGCAAGGTCCGTGTTCCCGACCGCTTCCGCGACCGCGCCCCAGACGGCTACTGGGGACGGATGGGGATCGATGCACCCGCGCGGTGGAGTGTGCTGGAGCGGTATCCTCTGGCGTCCTACCTCGCTTTCCACCCGGCGGTGCCGAGCGTGACGGCGCTGCGGCGCGAGTTTTATCAGACCCTTGGGGGCTTCGATCCGGCGTTACGCGGTAGCAGCGCAGAAAACTTCGAGTTCGAACTGCGGGCGCTGCGACTTGGCCGTGTTGGACTGGTCTGGCAGCCGCTTGCCAGCGTGGTGCGCTACGGTGGGAACGCCAGCGCCGACGGCACAAAGATGGCGATGGACGTGGTTGCGTGCTTGGAGTTCGTACTGGCTCACCATGAACTTGTGCCCGTGGAGGCGCGGGCGGTGGAGGCGGAATTGCAACGCCGGCTGCCGAGTGCCATCGACGGCGCATTCCTGAACTGCGCCTTTCCGGCCCTGCGGCACTACCGCTCCTTGGCCCGTGTGGATCTCGGGTTGAAAGCCCGGGTGAAATGTGCCGTTGCCCAACTCCCGGCGCCTATTGCGACGCTAGTCGCGAAGCTCCTCATCCGCCCGGGTGAGGTATGCGAGGGACATTCCGGACGGTGACGATGGGCGGCATCCGCACCATGTTTCGGGCACGCTTTCTTAGCGTCTGCCCGAGATCATTTTGAGTCATTTGAAGCACTTGCGGAATGGCCTAGAAAATCCACTACTTGAAACTGCTGGAAAACATTCGTTTCGTAGATGTTTTTCAACGCTCAGTATGGATACAACACATTGGAACATAACCCAACTCATCCGGATAGACTCTTAGGTCAGAGCGCGTGTGAGAAAAAATTTCGGGCGAGAACGCCTCTGAACCAACCATATCTGAACCCAACACCCCCGCCGCCCCCTCCTGCAACCACACCTTCCGCCTCCTTGCGGAAACCGCATCACACCCACCATGGTCAGGAAATGAGCTTTACGGGTCTATGATACCACCCGTGCTGGCTATGACTTTTCCATCACTAGTCCGGGTATGGTAACGCGCGCCGGGCTGGCCGAGGTCGTCGCGCAACCGCACGACCGCCGCGGAAAAACTGCTGGCATCGCCCGGTCGTCTTTTCACTGCGATGTGGGCCTAGCCTGGAACCCGAACTGCAGGAACTGCATCTCGGTCCAGTAACCGAAGCTCATCACCCCCAGCAGGCGGCAGAGGATGAGGTATGTCCAGGACCTGAGGTCGTTGCTGGACGGTACGTTCCGGTTGATGCCGGTGATGTGCACCACTTCGAGTCCGCACGCGCGAATCGTCCGCAGGAAACTCTTGCGGGTGAAGAAGGCGACATGCGTCCTGTCGAGGATGCCGCTATCCTCGTACATCCAGTCCTTCTCCAGGAACATCCGGCAGAAGTTCTTGTAGAAAAGGACGTTGGGTATTGACCCGATCATCACCCCGCCGGGCTTGAGGTACCCGCCCACGACTGACAGGAACGCGACGTGATCGGCCATGTGCTCGATGACGTCGTTGCAGATAATCACGTCAAAATACCGTGTCGGGAGGTCCGACGCGACATCGGCAAAGGTGCCGCGCAGCACCTTGGTCAGGCGCGTGCCGGCAACTTCGCCGGCGGCCGACGGCTCCACGCCCCAGGTCTCGCCGACACCAGGAATGCTGGCGATGAACTCGCCCGCACCACATCCCACCTCCAGGATACGGTCACGTTGCGCGGGGATGAAGGCGAGCATTTCGGGACGAGGTTGCGCGAAGTAGTTGTTCATAGGTGTCTCCCTGATGATCTTGGCGGTCGGTCAATCCAACGCTCGTAAAGCATAACCGTTGGAATAACCGTGGTTTGGCGCGCCGCCACCGGCCAGACCCGCCATGGCGGCTACGCCGTGGCAGGCGCGCGATACCAACCCGCGCTGGCGATGGAAGAGTCATCGCCAGCGCGGGTTGGTATCAGACGCGCGGAACCGCCTGCTTCCGGCGGAAAAAGCCACGCAGCATGGCGTGGCCGATCTCGCCGCCCGGCCCGGCGCGCAGCCCGGTCCGCAGCCAAGGGCGGCGGCCTCCGGCAGCTCGGCGTTGACGGAGGTGTGCTCGTCCTCGCCATAGGTGGGCGCGGCCACTACCACACGCACCCCTGGCCGCCCGACGATCACTTCGGCCGCCCACCCAGGCCGGCATTGGGGCGCAACTGCGCCACTGCACGCCGAGCCTCGCGCCAGAGTGGATGGTCCAGGTAGCACAGCCCCCCCGCCCAGAAGGTCACGCCGGTTGCAATGCCGGCCAGAACCTGAAGCAGCGGCGCATGCGGCGACCAACCGTTCAGCACCATCACCAGCGCCGCCGGCGCCACCGCCAGCACGGTCAGCATCGCACCACGCCGCAGCTCGGGCAGGCAGTCGGCGAAGGTGGTGTCGGTCATGCGCGCCAGATGCGGGCGATACAGCGCCACGCCGAGCGCCGCCTCGGCGATCCGCGCCGCCGCCGCCCACCCCACGCCGCCGAGGCAGCCGAAGGTGAAACCGGCCACGCCGAACAGGCAGCGCACCGCCTCGCACCGCGCCAGCCGGGCGGTCTCGTCCGAGGCGACGAACACCTCCCCGGTCAGGATGATCGTCACGCTCACCATGGTGCCCACCGCCAGCAGGCTGAGCACCAGCGCGCCGCCCACCCATTGCGCGCCATACAGGGTCAGCAACACCGGCCCCGACACCACTGCCAGCCCCCCCAGGGTGGGCCACAGCAGGGCGGTGGCGATCGCCAGTACCCGCAGATAGGTATCGCGGAACGACAGGCCACGGCGGCGCTGCTCGATCAGGGCGACAAAGACCACCCGCCCCATGATCAAGGAGAAGTTCTCCCAGATCATGGCCAACAGGCCGGCGGCGCGCGAATACACCCCCAGCGCGTGCAGCCCCAGCATCCATCCCAGGATGAAATCCGACAGCCGCGCCGCCAGCGCGCCCACGCTGGCGGCGAGCATGTTCAGCCCGTAGCGCGCGATCTCGCGCCAGCCGTGCCGCCCGAATGCCAGGCTCGCGAAGCGCCGGCCGATGGCGTTGAAGGCGACGACCGCCACCACTGCGCCGGCCACCTGGCCATAGGCAAGGCTCATGTAGCTGTGGCCAGCGAAGGCGAAGGTCAGCATCACCGCGGTGGCGACGAAATTGCGGCCCAGATTCACCATCGCCACGGTGCGGAAATTGCCGGTGCGCTCGATGCACGCCGAGGGCAGGAATTCCAGGCAGGCCAGCAGCGGGATGACGGCCAGCACCAACAGCACATCGCGCACGCCGGGCTCGCCCAGCAGCGCGCCGCCCAGCACGCTCATCGCCACCGTCAGCACCGCCACCACGGCCGACAGCACGGCGTTGACGGTGAACACGCCGGCCAGAAACGCCGGGCTGGTGTCGATCGCCCGGATCACGTAGTTCGACAGGCCGAGGGTTCGCAACATGCCCAGCAGCCCGGCCATCGCGGCGGCGAGCGTGAACACCCCGGTTTCATAGGGGCTCAGCAGCCGGGCGATAACCAGCGTGGCGCCGAACTGCATCACCACCAGGCCACCCTGTGACATGGTCATCCATGCCAGGCTGCGGCGAACCGAAAACGCCATTGTTCCATCCATCGGCGCGCGATTCCGCCACGGGCACGTCATACAGGCGGCCGCGAAGCTTCACCAGCATGGGTTGCGCGGAGAATTCCGCAGCGCCGCCACGCCACCTCCGCGCTACTTCCGCCCCGGCATCCGATGCCGGAACACCAGCGCCTCGGCCACATCCTGACGGCGGATGGTCGCGGCACCGGCCAGGTCGGCGATGGTGCGGGCCACCCGCAGGGTGCGGGTAAAGCCGCGCGCCGACAGCCGCAGCCGGTCGGCGGCCTGTTCGGCCAGAGCGCGGGCTTCGGGCTGCATGTCGAGCTTGGTCGCATCGGCCTCGGCATTGCTGCCATGGCCGGCTTGCCTGTAGCGCGCGCGCTGTGCCTGCCGCGCCTGCGCAACCCGCGCCGCCACCACGGCGCTCGCCTCGCCCATCGGCGCGCGCGACAGTTCCGAGGGTGGGATCGGCTGCACCTCCACCGTCAGGTCGATGCGGTCGAGCAGCGGGCCGCTGATCCTTCCCTGATATTCCTCGCCACAGCGCGGGGCACGGCCGCATTCGCGCGCCGCATCTCCCAGGTAGCCGCAACGGCACGGGTTCATCGCCGCCACCAGCTGGAACCGCGCGGGGTAGGTGATGTGGGCGGCGGCGCGCGACACGGTGGTGCGCCCGGCTTCCATCGGCGCACGCAGCGCCTCCAGCGCCGGGCGGGGGAATTCGGGCAACTCGTCGAGGAACAGCACACCGCGATGCGCCAGCGAAACCTCGCCCGGCTTGGCCCGCTGCCCGCCACCGGTGAGTGCCGCCATGCTCGCCGAATGGTGCGGCTCGCGGAATGGCGGGCGCATCACCAGCCGCCCGCCCTCCAGCATCCCGGCCACCGAATGCACCATGCTGACCTCCAGCGCCTCCATCGGCGCCAGGTCGGGCAGCAGGCCGGGCAGCCGTGCGGCCAGCATCGACTTGCCGGAGCCCGGTGGTCCCACCAGCAACAGATTGTGCCCGCCGGCGGCGGCGATCTCCAGCGCGCGCTTGGACGCCTCCATGCCGCGCACCTCGGCCATGTCGGGCACCGGGCCGCTCACTGCCAGCCCCGCGGCTTCGGGCGGCGACAGCACCTGGGTGCCGCGGAAATGGTTCACCAGTGCGAGCAGGTCGGGCGCCGCGAGCACCTCGAACCCGCTGCCGGCCCAGGCTGCCTCGCCGCCTTGGGCGGCCGGGCAGATCAACCCAAGCTCGCGCGCCGAGGCCGCCATCGCCGCCGGCAGCACCCCGGCCACCCCGTTCAGCCGCCCGTCCAGCGACAACTCGCCCAGCGCCGCGAACTCGCCCAGCTCCTCGCGCGGCAGGATGTCCATCGCGGCCAGCACCGCCAGCGCGATCGGCAGGTCGAAATGGCTGCCTTCCTTCAGCAGGTCGGCGGGTGCGAGGTTGATCAGCACCCGCTTGGGCGGCAGCGACAACCCCATGGCGGTCAGCGCCGCGCGCACCCGCTCGCGCGCCTCGCCCACCGCCTTGTCCGGCAGCCCGACCACCAGGAATGCCGGCAGGCCGGGCGAAATCTGCACCTGCACCTCGACCGGAACGGCCTCGATCCCGGCGAAGGCGAAACTTTGGATGCGCGCGATGGTCACCAGCCCAGTGTCGCAGCCACTAATGCCGATCGTCAACGACCCATCAGCCCAGCTCCACCAGCAGGATTTCTGGCGGCACGCCCAGGCGCACCGGCAGCACGCTGATCCCGAGCCCGCCCGACACGATCATGTGCCGCCCATCCTCCACCACATGGCCATAGGCGAAGCGGTTGCCGAACCGCGAGGGCACGCGCGGTGAATAGCCGAACAGCCGCACCTGCCCGCCATGGGTGTGGCCGGCCAGCGTCAACGCCACCCGCGCGGGCACGTCGGGAAAGATATCGGGCTCGTGTGCCAGCAGGATGACCGGCGCATCGTCGCTCACCTGGCGCAGCGTTGCCGGCAGGTTGTGCAAGCCATGAAACCCCCGCCTCCCGGTCGGCAGCACGATGCGGAGCGCCAGCATCGAGGCCAGCCCGGCCAGCCAGAATGCCACCCCCGTCTGCGCCAGCCGCACCGCGCGGTTCTCCAACAGCGGCACCCCGGCCGCGGCAAGGGCACTGCGCCAGACCTGCGCGCCCGCCCAGTAATCGTGGTTACCCAGGATCGCCCACCGCCCCAGCGGTGCGGCCAACCGCGCCAGCGCCGCCGCGGCGTCCGGCGGCGACACGCTGCGCGTGATGAAGCGATGGCTGGCATGGTAGTCGCCCAGCACCACCGTGAGGTCGGGTGCCAGGTCGTTGGCCGTATCGACGATCTGGCGAATGCGCCCCAACCCCATATAGGGCTCGCCCACATGCAGGTCGGCCACCACGGCGATGCGCAACCGCAAACCCGCCGGCCAGCCCGGTGGCGACAGGCGATAGCGCGTGACCTCCATCCGCCACGCCGGCTCGATGGCAAAGCCATAGGCCGCCGGCGCCAGCCCGCCCAGCAGCAGCCCGCCGCCGACGCGCAACAGCCGGCGGCGCGGGATCACGCCCGGATGGTGAACCCGCCGTCGCAGGGGATCGCCGCCCCGGTCACGAAGTCGCTGGCCGGTGCGGCAAGGAACACCGCGATGCCCGACAGGTCGGCGGGGATGCCCCAGCGGCCGGCCGGCGTGCGCGCCAGCACGTTCTCGTTCAGCCCCGGCACCTGCTCGCGCGCGGCACTCGTCAGTTCGGTGTCGATCCAGCCCGGCAGCACCGCGTTGGCCTGGATGTTGTCCTTGGCCCAGGCGGTGGCACACACCCTTGTGAACTGCACGATAGCGCCCTTCGATGCCGCATACGGCCCTGCATGCGGTGCGCCCATCAGCGTCATTACCGAGCCGATATTGATGATCTTGCCGCCGCCCGCCTTGAGGAATTCCGGATAGACCGCCTGGCTCATCAGGAACGCGCTGGTCATGTTGGTGTTCATCACGCGGTGCCACTCCTCCTCGGTATGGTCCTGCGGGAACTTCCGAACGGCAATGCCGGCATTGTTGATCAGAATATCCAGCCGGCCATGCTTCTTCACTGTCTGCGCCACCAGCTTCCAGCACTGCGCCTTCTTGGTCACGTCGGCCGCGATGAAGATCGCCCGTTCGCCGAGCGACTTTGCCGCCGCCTCGCCCTTTTCCTTGTTGCGGCCCGAGAGCACCACGGTCGCCCCGGCATTGTACATGCCCGTCGCCATGCCCAGCCCAATGCCACCATTGCCGCCAGTGACGATCGCCACCTTGCCGGTCAGGTCAAACGGATTCATTTCAAAGCCCTTCTCGGTTCATCATTTGGTTCAGGAATCAAGCAGCAAGAATCTTCTTTTTCTGAAGAAAAAGAAGCAAAAAGACTTTTATCCATGAGGTACGGACCTGCCCCGCGCGCTCGCTCCAAACGGATAGAAGTTTTTTGGTTCTTTTTTTCAAAAAAGAACATTCTTCCTCAAGCGCTACGTCAGTCCCATTATCCCGACACCCGATTGGACATCGGCCGCAGCCGCAGCCCCGGCCGCAGATTCTTGAATGGCAGTTCCGACGGGTCCGCCACCGCCGGGCCGGGTGCCGCACCCACCAGCACCGCCTCCGCAATGGGCTGGAAGTCGGCACGGAAA
>Ga0105046_10016887_pt1 | contig 11194 bp, 8 predicted proteins | sample MAT03_FD_78385 | JGI IMG/M metagenome (GOLD analysis project Ga0105046, IMG submission 78385) | Freshwater microbial communities from Lake Fryxell liftoff mats and glacier meltwater in Antarctica - MAT-03 (megahit assembly) | ecosystem: Environmental > Aquatic > Freshwater > Ice > Liftoff...
GCCCATGCCGGCACCCCCGGCCCGTTGCGCCACACGATCCTGACCGCCTTGCCGGCCGAGGTTCTGCGCCTGCTGCCGCATGCCTTTGGCGAACCGGTGCCCTCTTGCGCGCCCGACCCCATGCCCGACCCCAGGACCAACCGCATGCCCGTCACAATGCCGGACTTCAGGACCGGCACCCTACCCGCCACCATGCCCGCAAAGGTAGCGGCATGATCCTCGATTCCGCGTTGTGGAACTCGCTGCCGGTGCCCGCGCTGTTGCTGGCCCCCGATGACCGCATCATCGATCTGAACCCTGCGGCGGAATTGTTCCTGAACCTGTCGGCCCGGTCGCTGCGCGGGGCGCTGGTTTGGGACAAGGTGATGATCGACGCGCCGCTGGACCGCGCCTATGCCCGCGCCCGTGAAAGCAGCGCGCCGCTGTTCGTGAACGATGTCGATGTCGGCAGCGGCGAACGGGCACCCATGCATTGCAACCTGCAATTCGCACCGCTGCAGGGGGCGGACGGCCACATGCTGATGCTGATTTCCCCGCGCGAAATCGCCAGCCGCCTGACCCAGAACGTGGTCGGCGCGCGCGGGGCCAAATCGGCGATCGGCATGGCCGAAATGCTGGCGCACGAAATCAAGAACCCGCTGGCGGGTATCTCGGGGGCGGCGCAACTGCTGTCGATGGGGCTGAGCCCGGTCGATCAGGAGCTGACCGACCTGATCGTCGAGGAAACCCGCCGCATCGTCAAACTGCTGGAACAGGTCGAGCAATTCGGCAACCTGCGCCCGCCGATCGCCAGGGCTGTCAATATCCATGACGTGCTGGACCGCGCGCGCCAGTCGGCGGCGGTCGGCTTTGGCGCGCATATGCGCTTTGTCGACGATTACGACCCTTCGTTGCCGCGGGCGCAGGTCGATGGCGACCAGTTGCTGCAAGTGGCGCTGAACCTGATCAAGAACGCCTGCGAGGCCGCCCCGAACGGCGGCACCATCCGGCTGCATACATTCTATGAACCCTCGCTGCGGTTGCGGCGCAAGGACGGCACCCAGGCGCGCCTGCCGTTGCAGATCGAAGTGGTCGACGACGGCCCCGGCCTGCCGCCGGACATTGCCGACCAGATCTTCGAACCCTTCGTCTCGGGCCGCGAAAACGGCACCGGGCTGGGGCTGGCGCTGGTGTCCCGGCTTGTCACCGAAAACGGCGGCTGGATTTCGGTCGATTCGGCGCCCGGCCGCACGGTGTTTCGCGTGTCGCTGCCGCTTGCGCCCAAGGGCGCGCCTGACCCTGACCATGTGACTGGAGAGATCTGATGGATGGTACCGTACTTGTCGCCGATGACGACCGCACGATCCGCACCGTCCTGACCCAGGCGCTGACCCGCGCCGGGTGCAAGGTGCATGCCACATCGTCGCTGGTCACGCTGATGCGCTGGGTAGAGGAGGGCAAGGGCGATCTGGTCATTTCGGACGTGATGATGCCCGACGGCAACGGGATCGAGCAATTGCCCCTGATCGCCCGCGCGCGTCCCGGCCTGCCGGTGATCGTGATATCGGCGCAGAACACCATCATGACGGCGATTCAGGCGGCCGAGGCGGATGCCTATGACTATCTGCCCAAACCGTTCGACCTGCCCGACCTGATGAAACGCGCCGCCCGCGCGCTGGAAATCAAGCGGCGCAAATCATCCGCCACCGTCAAGCCCGCCAGCGAAAACCGGGGCGAGGATCTGCCGCTGGTCGGACGCACCCCGGCGATGCAGGCGCTGTACCGGCTGGTGGCGCGGGTGATGAACACGACGCTGCCGGTGCTGATCACCGGCGAATCGGGCACCGGCAAATCGCTGATCGCCCGCGCCATCCACGATTTTTCCGATCGCCGCAGCCTGCCATTCGTCACAGTTGCCGCCGCCGATCTGGCCGGGGTCGAAGGGCCGTCATCGGTGCTGGCCCGCGCGCGCGGCGGCTCGATCCTGTTTGACGAGGTCAGCGACCTGAACGACGACGCACAGGCGCGGGTGGTGCGGATGCTGGACCAGTTGCCCGAAAACGCGCCGCGCATCATGGCCACGTCGCAGGCCGACCTTGGCCACCGGATGGAGGCGGGGCAGTTCCGCGAGGATCTGTACTACCGACTGTCGGGCGTGACGCTCGGCGTGCCGGCGCTGCGCGAACGGGTGGACGACATCCCGCTGCTGGCCGAGCATTTTCTGGCCCGGGCCGAGCGTGACGGCTTTGCCTTGCGGCGGCTGTCCGGCGGGGCGGGCGATCTGTTCCGCACGTATTCCTGGCCCGGCAACGTGCGCCAGCTTGACAACGCTGTGCGCCGGCTGGCCGTCACCTCGTCCGAGGAGGAGATCACCCGTGCCGAGGTCGAGATCGTGCTGGGCAATCAGCCCGCCGCCGAGCCGCTGCGCGGGGTGGGCGACGGCGACAAGCTGATGACCTCGGTGGCCAAGCATCTGCGGCGCTATTTCGATCTGCATGGCGGCATGTTGCCGCCGCCGGGCCTGTACAACCGCATCCTGCGCGAGGTCGAGACCCCGCTGATCGAGATCGCACTGGATGCGACCGGCGGCAATCAGGCCAAATGTGCCGATCTTCTGGGGATCAACCGCAATACCTTGCGCAAGAAGATCACCGATCTGGATATCCGCGTGACACGGCGCCGCAAATTGATGTAAACTGGCAACAGAACCGTGGCCCTGCCGCCGCAAGGTGGCCAGGGACCATGGCAGCACCGGCATCGGGCCTTGGCCCCCATCGACAGAGTATCAGGCGTGCGGCGTTCGCTTTCTGCGCTGAACCTTTCGCAGCTAAGCCGCTGGTCCCGACGTCGCCGGGTACAGACCGGTGCAACCTTGGGTCTGGTGATCCTGGGTCCGGTGCTGACCGCGCTGACCTTTACCGTGCTGGGGCCGCTGCAGCAGGGCACCAACGCGCCGGCCCTGCGCGTCGTGCTGCTGGCCGATCTGGTTTATGTGCTGGTCGTGGCCGCATTGGTGATGCAGCGCGTGGCCCGCATGATCGCCGCCCGGCGCGCGCAATCGGCAGGCTCGCGCCTGCATCTGCGGCTGACCGGGGTGTTTGCGCTGCTGGCGCTGATCCCGACCGTGCTGGTCGCGGTGTTTTCGGTGCTGACGATCAATGTGGGCCTGGAAGGGTGGTTTTCCGACCGGGTGCGCAATGTGCTTGGCACCTCGCTGGCCGCCGCCCAGGCGTACGAGGAGGAACACCGCCGCGACCTGTCGCGCGACGGGATCGGGCTGGCCGCCTATCTGGATACCGAACGGCAGGCCGATTTCTTCATGTCGGATGGCGCGGTGCGCCAGGCTCTGGCCCGGGTGCAGCCACAGATCGAACGCGGCCTGACCGAGGCGTTTGTGCTGGACGGCACCGGCGCGATCCGGGCCCGTGGCGCACGGTCGTACGAGTTCAACTACGAAGCCCCGGCAGCGGCGGATTTCCTGACCGCAACGGCCGAGGGGCTGGCGATCATCAAGGATTACCCCAACAACGAATTTCGTGCGCTGATCCCGCTGACCGCGTTTGTCGACCGCTATCTTTATGTCACGCGTGCCGTCGATGGCGGCATCCTGTCGCTGCTGGACGACACCAAGGAAACCGTGGCGCTGTATGAACAGCTTGAACGCGAACGCGGGCGGCTGCTGTTCGAATTCGGGCTGCTGTATCTGGGTTTTGCCGTCATCCTGATCCTGGCCGCGATCTGGCTGGGTCTGTGGTTTGCCGAGCGGCTGTCGCGCCCGGTGGGGCGGCTGGTGTCGGCGTCGCAGCGGGTCGGGGCAGGCGATCTGGACGTGCGTGTGTTCGAGGACGAAGGCGATGACGAGATTGCGCAACTGTCGCGCGATTTCAACCGGATGACCGCGCAGTTGCGCAGCCAGCGCGCCACCCTGATGGACAACACCGACCAGATCGAACAGCGGCGGCGGCTGTTTGATTCGGTGCTGTCGTCGGTCACGTCCGGCGTGGTGGGGCTGGATGCCGATGGTCTTGTGACCTTTGCCAACCCGTCCGCCCGGCGGCTGCTGTCGGTTGATCCCGCACAGGACGCCCAACCGCTGGACGTGGCAGTGCCCGAATTCGCGCCGGTCTTTGCCGCGCTGCGCGAAGGCCGCGACGTGGTGCAGGATCAGGTCAACATCCTGCGCGGCGGCAAGCAGGAAAGCCTGCTGGTGCGGATGTCGCCCCGGCGCGGCGCGGATGGCACGCCCGAAGGCTATGTCGTGGCGTTCGACGATGTGACCGATCTGGTCAGCGCCCAGCGGATGGCCGCCTGGGGCGATGTGGCCCGGCGCATCGCGCATGAGATCAAGAACCCGCTCACCCCGATCCAGTTGTCGGCCGAACGGATCAAGCGCAAATTCCGCACCGCAGCGGGTGTGGATACGGCGGCGCTGGACCAGATGACGGATGTGATCGTGCGCCAGACCGGTGATTTGCGCCGGATCGTGGACGAGTTCAGCCGCTTTGCCCGCATGCCCGAACCGGAACGAAAAGCGGTCGATCTGGTGGTGATCGTGCGTGACGCGGTGACGCTGCAAGAGGCGGGCCAGCCCGGGGTGCGCTTTGTGGCTGATCTGCCCGATGTGGCGATAACGGCGGAACTGGACCCCACCATGATCAGCCAGGCCCTGACCAACCTGATCAAGAACGCGGGTGAAGCGATTGAAACGCTTGTCGAAAAAGGCGCGCCTGCGGGTTTCGTGCCCGAGATTCGCATTACCCTGAACGCCAACGGCCCCGAGGCGCGGATCACCATTTCCGACAATGGCATCGGCCTGCCGCATGACCGCGCCCGGCTGTTCGAGCCCTATGTAACGACGCGGGCCAAGGGTACCGGGCTGGGCCTGCCCATCGTCAAGAAGATCATCGAGGAACATGGCGGCAGTCTGGCCCTGACCGATGCCGCCCCCTTTGTCGTCGGGGCGCAGCCCGGGGCGATGGCCGTGATAGACCTGCCGATCACCATCGCGGGCAGTCAGCCCGTGCCGCTGGTGTCGGACAAGGCCGCAGAATGAAGTTGAAGGAGCACCGATGAGCGACATCCTGATCACCGACGACGAGCGCGACATTCGCGAACTGATCTCGGACATCCTCAAGGACGAGGGTTACGCGACCCGGCTGGCGGGCACGTCCGACCAGTGCATGGCCGAGATCGCGCGTGAGGCGCCGGCGCTGATGATCCTGGACATCTGGCTGAAAGACAGCCGGATGGACGGGATCGACATCCTCAAATCGGTCAAACGGGAACACCCCGAAATCCCGATCATCATCATATCCGGCCATGGCAACATCGAAATCGCGGTCGCGGCGATCAAGCAGGGCGCCTATGACTTTATCGAAAAGCCGTTCAATATCGACCAGTTGCTGGTCGTCATCCGCCGCGCGATGGAAACATCGCGGCTGCGGCGGGAAAATCAGGCGCTGAAACGCGGCGAAACGCCGGCCGCCGCGATGCTGGGCGAAAGTGCCGTGTTCAAGGGACTGCGCGCCAATCTGGACAAGGTGACCAAATCCAATGGCCGGGTGATGCTGACCGGTCAGCCCGGTGCCGGCAAGGAAACCGCCGCGCGCTATATCCATGCCGGGTCGAACCGTGCCAACGCGCCGTTCATCACCGTGTCCAGCGCCTCGATCGCGCCGGACCGGATGGAGGAGGTGCTGTTCGGGCGCGATTCGGCCGGCAAAGGCGTGGAAAAGGGCCTGCTGGAACAGGCGCATGGCGGGATGATCTATTTCGACGAGGTCGCCGACATGCCGCTGGGCACCCAGTCGAAAATCCTGCGCGTGCTGGTGGACCAGTCGTTCACCCGGGTCGGCGGCAATGACAAGGTGCAGGTGGACTTGCGGGTTATTTCCAGCAGCAACAGGGATTTGCAGGCCGCAATTGCAACGGGTACCCTGCGGCAGGAACTGTATCACCGGCTGAACGTGGTGCCGATCCACGTGCCCAGCCTGGAGGACCGGCGCGAGGATATCCCGCTGCTGGCCGAACATTTCATCGGCGTGCTGAACCGCACCCAGGGCCTGCCCGCGCGCAAGCTGGCCGACGACGCGCGCGCGCTGCTGCAGACGATGCTGTGGCCCGGCAATGTGCGCCAGTTGCGCAACGTGGTCGAACGCGTGCTGATCCTGGGCGAGCCGCAGGGCGACATCACCGCCAAGGAACTGCCCGCCGCCGAGGAGGCGAGCGCCGAAGAGGGCCGGGTGGTGCTGTCGGGCGGGTTGGCGACCCTGCCGTTGCGCGATGCGCGCGAGCTGTTCGAGCGCGAATACCTGTTGACCCAGATCAACCGATTTGGCGGCAACATCAGCCGCACCGCCAGTTTTGTCGGCATGGAACGCAGCGCCCTGCACCGCAAGCTGAAATCGCTGGGCGTGGTGACCGGGGCCAAGGGCGGTGGCCGGGTGGCCTGGGTGGATGATGACGAGGCGTGAGGCCGCGTTGACTTTGCCCGCGGGCCTGGTCACTGCGGCGGCCCAGGGGGGCAGCCTGCCATGAAGGTCATCATCTGCGGTGCGGGCCAGGTCGGCTGGCAGATCGCGCGCCATCTGGCAGGCGAAAAGAACGACGTGACCATTGTCGACGTGAATGCCGATCTGGTGCGCCGCGCCACCGAAACGCTGGATGTGCAGGGCGTGGCCGGCCATGCGGGGCATCCCGACGTGCTGGAACGCGCCGGGGCGCGGGATGCCGACATGATCATCGCCGCGACCCATTCGGACGAGGTGAACATGGTCACCTGCCAGGTGGCGCAGTCCATCTTTGGCATCAACCGCAAGATCGCCCGCCTGCGCGCGCAAAGCTATCTGGCCCCGGCCTATGCCGAATTGTACCAGCGCGGCAACCTGCCGATCGACGTGATCATCAGCCCGGAAAAAGAGGTCGCCGAGGCCGCGATGCAGCGGCTGGCCGCCCCCACCGCCTTTGACACCGAAAGCTTCATGGATGGGCTGGCCACCCTGATCGGCATCTCCATTGGCCAGGATTGCCCGGTCATCAACACGCCGCTGCGTCAGCTCAGTGAGCTGTTCTCCACCCTGCGCGCCATCGTCGTCGGCCTGCGCCGCGATGGCCGGCTGTTTGCGCCATCGGCCGATGATCAGATCTTTGCCGGGGACGAGGCCTATATCTTTGCCGATAGCCAAGACATCGCCCGCACGCTGGAGATTTTCGGCAAGCCCGCGTCCAAGCAGAACCGCATCGTCATCATCGGGGCGGGCAATGTCGGTCTGGGCGTGGCGCAGGCGCTGGAATCGCGGGCGGACCGGGTCCGGGTCAAGGTGATCGAGCGTGACCGCCCGGCGGCGGAACGCGCGGCGGATTCGCTGAACCGCACCATCGTGCTGCATGGCGACGGGCTGGATTCGGCGCTGCTGGACGAAGCCGGCATTGCCAGCGCCGATGCCGTGCTGGTTGTCACCGATGACGACAAGACCAACCTGCTGGCCGCCGTCCGCGCCAAGGAGATGGGCTGCCGGATGGCGATCTGTCTGGTCAACGACCCCACGCTGATCCCGCTGATGGCCCCCCTGGGCATCGACGCGCATATCAACCCGCGCGGCACCACGGTCAGTTCCATCCTGCGCCATATCCGGCACGGGCGGGTGCGCTGGGTCTATTCGCTGGGCGATGCCGAGGCCGAGGTGATCGAGGCGCAGGTGCTGGGCACCTCGCCCCTGGCCGGACAGCGTATCCGCGACATCGCATTCCCCGAAGGCGTGCTGGTCGGCGGCATCATGAAGCAGGGCAGGCTGGTCAAACCGAACGGCACCACGCGGATCGACGAGGGCGATGTGGTGGCCTTGTTCGCCATGGCCAAGGACGTGCCCGAGGTCGAGCGCCTGCTGCAGGTTTCGATCGACTTTTTCTGATGGCATTCCGGCTGACATCACTGCCGTTCTTTGTGCTGATGATGGCGGTCGCATCGGCGGCGATGCTGGTGCCGGCGGGTCATGCGCTGACCTATGGCGATCACTGGACCGCGCGGATCTTTCTGTATGCGGCGATCCTGTGCGGGATGCTGACGCTGCTGGTCGGCCTGGCCACGCGCGGCTATGCCCCCCATTCGATGCCGCGCAGCCAGTTGACGTCGTTGACGGCGGCCTTTGCGGTGCTGCCGGTGATGCTGGCCCTGCCGTTCTACGAGGCGGCACGTCTGGGCCAGTTTCAGGACGCCTGGTTCGAAATGGTGTCCTCGTTCACCACCACCGGCGCCACGCTTTACGACAATGTGAACCGGCTGAACCCGTCGCTGCACCTGTGGCGGGCGCTGGTCGGCTGGCTGGGCGGCTTTCTGATCTGGGTGGCCGCCATTTCCATCCTGGCCCCGATGAACCTGAGTGGATTCGAGGTGCGCACCGCGAGCCCGGACAACACCACCGGGATCGGCATGCGCGCCACGGGGCAGGCGACGCGGATCGCCGACCCGTCGCTGCGGTTGATGCGGTACAGCCAGCAACTGGCCCCGATCTATGGCGGGCTGACGCTGGCGCTGTGGCTGGGGCTGATGATGGCGGGCGAGGGCGCGCTGGTCGGCCTGTGCCATGCGATGTCGACGCTGGCGACCTCGGGCATCTCGCCGACGGCGGGGCTGCATGTCGGCGCATCGGGCGTGCCGGGCGAGGCGCTGATCTTTGTGTTCCTGTTCTTTGCCCTGTCGCGGCGGACCTTCAGCCGCGACGTGACCGGGCCAGACCGGACGCCGCTGTGGCGCGACCCCGAAATCGGGCTGGCGCTGGTGATCCTGGCCGTGGTGCCCGGCCTGCTGGTGCTGCGCCACTTTCTGGCGGCGGCCGAGGGCGTGGTGGGGGCGGACCCGATGCTGGCCTTGCAGGCGTTCTGGGGGGCCTTGTTCACGGGGCTGTCGTTTCTGACCACGACCGGGTTCGAGTCGCGCGAATGGCTGGGCACCAGCGATTGGTCGGGGTTGGAAACGCCGGGGCTGATCCTGGTCGGGCTGGCGCTGATCGGGGGCGGCGCGGCCACCACGGCGGGCGGGGTCAAGCTGTTGCGCGTCTATGCCCTGTTCCGCCATGGCCAGCGCGAGATCGAGCGGCTGGTGCATCCCGATTCGGTCGGCGGTTCCGGGGCCGATGCGCGGCGGATCCGGCGGCAGGGCGCGTATCTGGCCTGGATCTTCTTCATGCTGTTCGGGCTGTCGCTTTTTGGGGTGATGCTGCTGCTGTCGTTGACCGGGGTGCAGTTCGAAACGGCGATGATTCTGGCGGTTGCAGCACTGTCCACCACCGGGCCGCTGGCGCAGATCGCAGCGGAAAACCCGGTTTCCTATGGCGGCATTCCCGATGCGGCGCAGACGATTCTGGCCCTGGCGATGGTTCTGGGGCGGCTGGAAACATTGGCCATCATCGCGCTGTTGAACCCGGAATTCTGGCGCGACTGACGGGCAAGGTTGACATATCTGCGATAGCGCCCTGATTTTGGGCTGGAATCCCTGCCGGGGCCACGACATAGTGCAACCAGACGGGGGATGATGGCCGGACCGCGGCCACAAGAACAAAAAGGATCCGGGGATGGCTTCCGACAAGCAGAACCTGCAGGACGCATTTCTGAACCATGTTCGCAAGACCAAGGTGCCGGTGACCATATTTCTGGTCAACGGGGTCAAGCTGCAGGGGGTGATTACCTGGTTTGACAGCTTTTGCGTGTTGCTGCGCCGCGATGGGCAATCGCAGCTTGTGTACAAAAGCGCGATCTCGACCATCATGCCGGCCCAGCCGGTCAATCTGTACGATGGCGAAGACTAGGCCATGCTGAACCACGGCACGCCCGTCACGCGGGCCTATGTGCTGCACCCCGAGATCAAGGCCGATCCGGACCGACGCGAGCCTGTGGCCGCTTTGGCCGAGGCGGTGTCGCTGGCCGACGCGTTGCCGGGGCTGGAGGTGGCGGGGGCCGAGGTGGTGCGCCTGGCCCGGATCCATCCCGGTCGGCTGTTCGGCGCGGGCAAGATCGCCGAGTTGAAGACGCGATTCGCGGACGCCGAGGTCGAACTGGTGCTGGTGGACGGGACTGTCGGCCCGGTGCAGCAGCGCAATCTGGAAAAGGCCTGGAATGTCAAGGTGCTGGACCGGACCGGTCTGATCCTGGAAATCTTTGGCGACCGTGCCCGTACCCGCGAAGGTGTGCTGCAGGTCGAGATGGCGGCGCTGAGTTATCAGCGCACGCGGCTGGTGCGGTCCTGGACGCACCTGGAACGCCAGCGCGGCGGCGTCGGTCTGCGCGGCGGCCCCGGCGAAACCCAGCAGGAAACCGACCGTCGCGCCATCGACGACCATCTGTTGCGTCTGCGCAAGCAGTTGGAAAAGGTCGGCCAGACCCGCGCCCTGCATCGGGCCGCCCGCGCGAAAGTGCCGTATCCGGTCGTGGCGCTGGTGGGCTATACCAATGCGGGCAAATCGACGCTGTTCAACCGGCTGACCGGGGCGCAGGTGTTGGCAAAAGACATGCTGTTCGCCACGCTGGACCCCACCATGCGCCGCGTGGTGCTGCCGGGCGGGGATCAGGTGATCCTGTCGGACACCGTCGGTTTCATCAGCAATCTGCCGACCGAACTGGTCGCGGCATTCCGCGCCACGCTGGAGGAGGTGCTGGACGCCGATCTGGTGGTGCATGTGCGCGACATCAGCCATGCCCAGACGGCGGAACAGGCGCAGGATGTGGCCACGATCCTGACCGCGCTGGGTGTGCCCGATGACGCGCCAAGGATCGAGGTCTGGAACAAGATCGACCTGCTGCCCGACGCGGCGCAGGCGGCGCAAGAGGTGCTGGCCGAACGCAGCGACGGCGTGGTCGCGGCCTCGGCCCTGAGCGGGCGGGGGCTGGACGCGCTGGTGGCCGCGATTGCCGCCCATCTGCGCGAACCGCGCGACGAGGTGGTGCTGGACATCGGCTTTGCGCAGGGACGGCAGCGGGCCTGGCTGTTCGATCAGGGCGTGGTGACGGCCGAGTCCGAGGACGAGGGCGGCTATCATTTGACGGTCCGCTGGACAGCCCGGCAAGCAACGCGGTTCGCGGCGCTGTAAAAGCGGGGGGGCTGACGCGCCCCCCCGCACCCCCTGCACTCCATTGCGTGGGGCCGATGTCAGGGACAGCGTTACTGCGTCGTCAGCGGCGCAGGGGTCAGCGTGCTGATCCCGACCGCCCCGGCGCGGGCCAA
>Ga0105046_10016888_pt1 | contig 11193 bp, 11 predicted proteins | sample MAT03_FD_78385 | JGI IMG/M metagenome (GOLD analysis project Ga0105046, IMG submission 78385) | Freshwater microbial communities from Lake Fryxell liftoff mats and glacier meltwater in Antarctica - MAT-03 (megahit assembly) | ecosystem: Environmental > Aquatic > Freshwater > Ice > Liftoff...
CCCTCTGCGGCTTGCCTTAAGAAACTTGGGTTAAGAAACTTGGGTTAAGAAACTTGGGTTAAGAAACTTGGGTTAAGAAACTTGGGTTAAGAAACTTGGGTTAAGAAACTTGGGTTAAGTTCAAATTGCTTCAACGCACGTTGCTCCTCACTATAGTAACGAGTTCAATAGGCTGCGATGGCACCACGCAAGCAACCAAGCATCCCCGAAGCTCCGGCCATCCCGGACGAGACTCTTGCGCGCCCCTTTCCGGGTGGCTTCACCATCCGGGATGAAGCGAATGCACTTACCGCCTTTGCTTTTCGTAATGGCCAAATCGAGAACCTTCACGCGGGCGAACCCTCACCGCTGACCTATGGCCCAACGCTCAGCCGCATCACCGACGACGAGATGAAGGAACTGATTATTTGCGTCTAAGCAAACCGGCAAGTTACTCTTTGCGAGCGAGCGCAACCTTGCCGGTGCGCGTCAGATCTGAGACGCCGAAGGGTTCCATCAACATCAGAAATTTATCGATCTTGCTCTCGTTGCCCGTGATCTCGATGGACATGCGTTTGTGCTGAACGTCCACGATTTTTGCGCGGAAAATGTCGCAGATCTGCATTACGTCGGCGCGCGTTTTGGAATCCACGTTCACCCGCAAAAGCACCAGTTCGCGGTCCACGCATTCGTCATCGCGGAAATCCTGGATTTTGATCACGTCCACCAATTTATTGAGCTGTTTCACCACCTGATCGAGCACCCGGTCGTCGCCGCGCACCACGATGGTCATGCGGGACATCGAAGGATCAAGCGTGGGACCCACGTTGAGCGAATCGATGTTGTAACCGCGTCCGCTGAACATCCCGGCAATGCGTGTTAGAACGCCGAACTTGTTTTCAACCAGAACTGAAATGGTGTGCCGCATAAAATCTTTGAAATGAAAGGGGCGCATCCTTTCCCCGCCTCACGCCAGCGTCAAACGCAAAAACACGCCGCGATGATTATTGCCGCATGCTGATTCCCCAGCGCGTCAGTTGGTTTTTTGTAAATCTCATTGGCATCAGAAAGCCGTCTGCATAGTCTCGCGACTCGCTTTTTCCTTTTTCTCGAAAACATGAAAACCGTCCGTATTGGCATCATCGGCCTCGGCAACATGGGTAGGGTCCACGCCACCCAGATCGCTTTAGGCAAAATCCCCCGTCTCGAACTCGTCGCAGTGTGCGACTCCGCTCCCGACAAAATGGCACCCTTTGAGAGTGCCCAAAAATTTACCGATGCGCGCACCATGATCCACTCGGGCAGCATCGATGCGGTGCTCGTCGCCACGCCGCACTACGACCACACAACGCTCGGAATCGAAACGCTGAAAGCCGGGCTCCATCTGCTCGTGGAGAAACCCATTTCCGTTCACAAGGCCGACTGCCAGCGCCTCATCGCCGCGCACACTTCGAAAAAACAAGTGTTCGCCGCGATGTTCAATCAGCGCACGGACCCTTACTACATCAAGATCCGCGAGCTGCTTGAAAGTGGCGAGTTGGGCGAAATCCGGCGCGTAAACTGGATCATCACCAACTGGTTCAGGACGCACGTCTATTACGAATCCGGCGGCTGGCGGGCGACGTGGAAAGGCGAGGGCGGCGGCGTGCTGCTGAATCAATGCCCGCACAACCTCGATCTTTTCCAGTGGATGTTCGGGATGCCGAAAACCGTGCGTGCATTTTGTTCCCTGGGCAAATATCACAACATCGAAGTCGAGGACGATGTGACCGCGTTTATGGAATTTTCCAACGGCTCGACGGGTGTCTTTATCACCTCCACGGGTGAAGCGCCGGGCACGAACCGTCTGGAAATCACCGCCGAACGCGGGCGCCTGGTTTACGAAGACGACAAACTCACTTGGCTGCGCAACGAAGTGCCGATGAGCAAGTTTTCGAAAGAAACCGATCAGTCATTCGGCGCACCCGGACGATGGGAAGTCAATATCCCGGTCGGCAACCACGGGGCGCAGCACAACGGCATCCTGGAAAACTTTGTGGCCGCAATCATCGACGGCACGCCCCTCGTCGCTCCAGCGGCGGAAGGCATCCATTCCGTGGAACTAGCTAACGCGTTCCTCTACTCGTCGTTCACCGGCAAGGCCGTGGAGTTTCCGCTCTCCGCGCCAGCCTACGAAAAGCATCTCAAAAAACTCATCGCCAATTCCAAACCCATCAAACGCAAAGTGCGCGAAGCCAAAGTGGAATTCGCAGCGTCTGGTGCCAAATAACTCCGTCCCTAACACCATGAAAATCGATCAAGTCGCCATCCAACTCTACACCCTGCGCGATTTCTGCAAAACCCCCGCAGACATCGCTTCCACAATAAAACGCGTTCGCGAGATCGGCTATCAGTCCGTGCAGCTCAGCGGACTCGGACCGCACACAGAAGAGGAAATCGTCGCCATCTGCAAAGGCGAAGGCGTCACCATCTGCGCCACGCACGAACCCTCCCAACTCATCGTTGATAACGTCCAGGCCGTCATCGATCGCCTCGGTAAACTCGGCTGCAAGTACACCGCCTATCCGTATCCCGCGTACGTCGATCTTACCAAACCGGAAGTCGTCGTGGACCTCGCGCATAAGCTGGACAAAGCCGGTGCGCAGATGCGCGCGGCGGGCCAGGTGCTCGGGTATCACAACCACGCTATTGAGTTTTTTAAACCCGCCGACAAGACCGTGTTCGACATCATCCTGGAGGAATCGAGCCCGGAAAATCTGGTTGCCGAACTCGACACCTACTGGTGCCATTTTGGCGGATGCGACGTCGTCGATTGGTGCCACAAACTCAAAGGCCGCCTGCCATTTATTCATCTTAAGGATTACCTGTTCAGCGCCGAAAACAAACCCGCCTTCGGCGAGATCGGCTACGGCAACTTGAACTTCCAGGCGATCATCACCGCTGCGGAAGACAGCGGCTGCCAATGGTTCATCGTCGAGCAGGACGAGTGCCCCGGCGACCCGTTCGATTCGATCAAGAAAAGCTTCGATTATATCGCCGCAAATCTCGTCGCTTTAACCTAGATTCCGAGATGAAAGGTGATGGTTGAATAGGAGCAACTTGCGTTGAACCAAGGCTTCATCCTGCGGGTGAGGAACCCGTCCGGCGTAAGCCGCTGAATTCCAGCAATCAATAATCAGCAATCATCTCTCAACCATCACCTTCCTTTTTAGGGTAAAAACACGCTAGCTGCGCGGGGGCGGTTGATCTAGTTTTACCCTGCGAGGCGCGTGGCATGCGCTTTGGCGTCGTGCTGGATGCGCTGGCACATGAGGTCGCAGAGTTCGAAAAGGCGGGCATCGCCTATTGCGTAGCGCACGTAATTGCCCTCGCGGCGACTGGTGACGAAGCGGTTTTGTTGAAGGATCGCGAGGTGTTTTGAAACGTTGCCCTGCTTGAGTCCGCTGGCGTTGACGAGTTCGGTGACGGTCCGTTCGCCGGCCATGAGTTCACGGATGAGCAAAAGCCGCGACGGCTCGGAGAGCACGGCGAACTGGCGAGCGGACTCGATGAGCAGCGCATCAGAAATCAAATGGGACTTTTTTGCTTGCATATTACTGGATCGCGATATAGTTACTTTCGTATATGAATACGACTACCGCAACTTCTAACGTTTTGCACAGCACAATTTCGTGCGCAACACTCGCCGCTCTGTCGGTCAAGCCTTTGCTGCTCGATGTCCGGACCCCGGCCGAGTTTGAGGAAGCTCACATCAAGGGCTCCGTGCTGCACCCGCTTTCCAATCTCGATCCGGGTGCGGTGGAAAAATTGCGCAGCTCCGGCACTCCGTGCGTGTTGGTTTGCCGATCGGGCAACCGTGCAAAACAGGCCGCACAAAAACTTGCGGACGCCGGACACATCGAACTTCAAGTCCTCGAGGGCGGAGTTGCCGCATGGGAGTTGACCGGATTACCCCTCGAGCGCGGACAACAGACGATGTCGCTGGAACGTCAGGTGCGGATCGCGGCCGGTGCCCTTGTATTTATCGGAAGCGCACTCGCCTGGTTGGTCAGCCCCGCCTTTATCGCCCTGCCTGCTTTCGTCGGTGCCGGTCTGGTTTTTGCCGGGATCACGGATACGTGCGCCATGGGGATGCTCATCGCGCGGATGCCGTGGAATCAGCGTTCCGGGGCGGGTTCCTGTGGAAATGGCGGAAGCTGTTCGTCGGCCAAATAACCTATTTTCATCCTATGCTCCTCCGACAAATCTTCGAACCGCACCTCGCGCAGTATGCCTACCTCATTGGATGTCAGCGCACCGGCGACGCACTGATCATCGATCCGCTCCGGGACATTGCACAGTACGACGCGCTTGCCGCAGCCAATGGGTTGACGATTCGCGCAGTGGCCGAGACTCATATTCACGCGGACTTCGTAAGCGGCAGCCGGGAGTTCGCGCAACGTCCCGGAATCCGGCTCTACTTGTCGGGAAAAGGCGGGGCGGACTGGAGTTACCGCTGGCCTAGAGATCGTGCGAACACGTTTTTTACCGGCGACGGCGAGGAGTTTTTCATTGGCAACATCAAGGTGCGTGCGGTCTGGACTCCGGGTCACACGCCGGAGCACATGAGTTATCTGATAACCGATCTCGGAGGCGGCGCGGATGAAGCGATGGCGCTGGCAACGGGGGATTTTCTCTTCGTGGGCGATGTGGGCCGACCGGATTTATTGGAATCGGCAGCAGGCGTTAAAGGTATCATGGAGCCGTCGGCGCGGGCTTTGAGAAAGTCGCTGGTCGAGAAACTTTCCGGTTGGGGCGATTACCTTCAGATCCTTCCGGGTCACGGAGCGGGGAGTGCGTGCGGGAAGGCTCTGGGCGCTGTGCCCACGACGACGCTGGGTTATGAACGCCGGCAGAATGCTGCGCTGCGCCTTGCGCTGAAAGACGACGACGCCTTTGTTAAAGATATCCTCTCCGGCCAACCCGAACCGCCACCGTATTTTGCGACGATGAAACGGGTGAACCGCGACGGGATCGCCGTCACGGGCGGGGTTCCGGCAGTCGGGCAACTCAGCGTGGAGGAATTCCAAAAGATGATGGTGGATGGCGGCGCGATTCCCATCGATACACGCAAGGAGGGAAAGGCGTTCGATGCCGCGCATGTCGAGGGGGCGATTTTTGCTCCGCTGGATTCGCCGTTTTTCTTCTCATCGGTCGGATCTTACGTTGGCGAAGACGAACCCTTGGTCTTGTTGGTGGAAAACGAAACGGCGTGCGCACAGGCGATTAGACAGCTCTACCGTATCGGCTACGACAACGTGCGAGGATGGATCGCCTGGGAAACCGTGCGCGCAGCGGGTTTGTTTTCTCAAATAACCACGCGCGTGGATTTTCCTGACTTTGATTTAGAAAAAGCGAAAGCCGATGGCGTGATTCTGGATGTCAGGACGAGCGCGGAGTTCGCCCAGGGTCATGTGGACGGAGCGATTTCCATTCCTTACACGCGGCTGCGTCCGCGTCTGGGTGAGGTTCCTGAGGGCTCGCGGATTTTTGTGCATTGTGGTTCTGGAAAACGCGCTGCGCTGGCTGCGTCGTTCCTACAACGGCGCGGGTTTGAGGTGATCCATGTGGACGGCGTATGCGCCGCGTGCGAACAGATCGCGGTTGCGCAGGGCGTGGTACATTAGTATGTGGCTCGTCGTTGTTTACGGGCTCAGCGTCGGCGTGGCGCTGGGGTTATCCGGCGGCGGCGGATCGATTTTTGCCGTTCCGCTGCTGCTCTATGCGGTGGGCCTGCCTTTGCGGGAGGCGGTGACCGTCTCGTTGCTGGTGGTGGGATTGACTTCTGCGCTCGGGGCATTTTTACAGCGACGACTTGTGCAATGGAGGGCGGGTTTTGTGCTGGGTGTTGGCGGAGTGCTCGGGGCTCCTCTCGGCGCGTGGATCGGTTCGATGATGCCGGAGCGGTTGACTATGCTGTCCTTTGCCGCGCTGATGATTTTTGTCGGCGTGCGAATGCTTCGCGGTAACGATGCGGACGCAGGACTCCCGGGGATCAGTTGCCGCCGAGATTCAGATGGCATGGTGCATTTCCACTGGCCGTGCGCGGGAAGATTGTTTTTCGCCGGCGGATTGGTGGGTGTGATGGCGGGGATTTTTGGTGTGGGCGGCGGGTTTCTCGTTGTCACTGCATTGGTGATGGTTTTGGGCATGCCGGTAAATCGTGCGCTGGCGACCTCGCTGGTGGGGATCGGGTTGATCAGCGCGGCGGCTTTTGCGTCGAACTACGCGAAGAGCGGAGTTTTTCCCGTGGAACCCGCTTTGGGATTCCTGGCTGGGAGCGCGATAGGCATGCTGGCAGGCATCCTATTTAAAAGTCGGCTGTCGGAAGTCGTTCTGAAGAGGATCATTGGAACGGCGATGGTCCTGGTGGCCGTTTGGATCATGTTTCGATAAAAAACGCGGGCCGATGCCGAGCTGCCTTGTGAATTTCATGGAAAATCGCCATGGCATTTAAGGAAAAATGCGGAATACTGCCCGCATGTTGGCACCGGAAGATGCAAAATGGGTGAAGTCCACGGCAAACGAGTTGAACAATCTGCTCCAAGTCATCAGTGAGGCTGGGCAGTACCTGGGAAAATTTGCCGGGCAGAGCGACGAAGCCACCCGCTACATGGAAATGATGCGAATGAGCATCGACCGTGCAGCGAGTGTGACGCGGCTCATGCTCACGCGCCTGGGCGAGACGACCCGGCCTGCGCCCGCTATGGAGGCCGCATTGCCACCCAGGCCGCTCCCCGTGATGCATCCGGTGCGGGAAGCCGAATCGCCGGTCGCTCCTCGTCCGGTGCGGCAGACGGTCAAGACGGAGGAAATCCAAGGCGTTACCGTGGTCAATCCGCTGGGTGTGCGCGAGATGGTGCTCATCGTGGACGACGAAGATTACGTTGCGCTGCTGGCTCAACGTGTGTTGATCGACGAAGGCTACAAAGTTGTCACGGCGCGTGACGGTTTTCAGGCGGTGAAAATTTACGCGCAATTCCAGCACCGGATTGATTTGGTGATTTTGGATTTCACCATGCCGATCATGGACGGTTCGGAAACCTTCGATGAACTGCTGGCGATCAATCCCAAAGTGCCCGTGGTGTTGAGCAGCGGTTTTGCGGAGCAGGAAAAGGTGAAGGCCATGCTGGCGAAAGGGCTGCGCGGGTTCATGCCCAAGCCGTACACTCAGCAGAAATTGCTTTCGCAAGTGCGCCTGACGCTTGATGCGCTGAAAAGCGAGAGCAGGAAGCCGAAAGAAGAAGGCGCCGCGTAGTTACCACCGTGCCCGGTCCGGTTTTTCTGAAAAAGTTTCCGTCGATCTCCTGAACCCTTTGGCCTTTCCCCGGAAAGCACGGTTGCTGTAGCTTTTCCGACCCAATCTACCCATGCCTACCTACCATATTGCCTGCGACCTCGGTGCTGAAAGCGGACGTGTCATCCTTGGGACCATCGAACAAGGGCATCTTTCTCTCGCGGAAATTCATCGTTTTCCGAACGGGCCAATGCATTTTGCGGGGAGCTTGCGCTGGAACATTGCGGCAATTTTTGAAGAACTCAAACGCGGCATGAAAGCGGTGTCGGTGCGCGGGATCCGGGCGGAAAGTGTGAGCGTGGATTCCTGGGGCGTCGATCTCGTGTGGTTCAGCGCATCGGAGCCAATGCTTGCTCTGCCGTATCACTATCGGGACAGCCGCACGGACAGATCGTTCCCGGCCTTTTGTGAAAAGGCGACGCGTAAGCTCATTTTTAGCGAGACGGGCATCCAGTTCATGCCATTCAACACCTTGTTCCAGCTCGCGGATGATGTCGTGCGACGACCCGAGGTGCTGGCGGCGGCAAGCGGATTTCTCAACATCGCGGACTATCTAAACTACCTATTCTGCGGCGTGGCGCGCAGCGAAGAAAGCCTCGCAAGCACGACGCAGATTTGGAATCCCAAGGCACGCGAATGGTCTGCGGCTCTTATCGCCCAACTTGGAATTGCGGCGGATAAATTTCCAGAAGTTGTGCCCTCCGGCACGGTGCTTGGCGAAATGAGCGCCGAGCTCGCCGCAGAGACCGGACTGGACGACACGCAGGTCATTGCGACGTGCTCGCACGACACCGGGGCGGCGATCGCAGCGGTTCCGTCCGAGGGTGAAGACTGGGCATTTCTCAGTTCCGGCACTTGGTCGCTGATTGGACTGGAACTGGACTCGCCGCTTATCAACGCAGCAACGGAGGCCGCGAACATCACCAACGAGGTGGGCTACGGCGGCTCGATTCGTTTTTTAAAAAACATCTCAGGCCTGTGGATTTTGCAGGAGTGCCGTCGCCAGTGGAAAAGCGAGGAGCTCGAATTTGATTACGACACGCTCACGCAGCTTGCGGGCGATGCGGAACCGCTCCGCTCAATCATTAATCCGAACGACCCGGATTACACTAAACCGTTCGGCATGATTGAGCGCATCGTAGCCGCGTGTGAAAAACACGGCGAACCTGTCCCGCGCACACCGGGCGAATTCGTGCGGTGCATTTTGGAAAGTCTCGCGCTTACTTACGATTCCATGCTGCATGTCCTCTGCGGATTGACTGGTCGCACCGTGAACACGCTGCATATCGTCGGCGGCGGCAGCCAGAGCCGGATGTTGAACCAGGCTGCTGCGGATGCCACCGGATGCACCGTGCTGGCCGGCCCCGTGGAAGCCACCGCCATAGGTAACGTCCTGGTGCAGGCGGCGGCGATGGGGCATGTCGATGGATTGGCGGGAATCCGCACAATCGTTCGCGAATCTTTTGCCGTGGAACCTTTTCAGCCGAAACCCTCACCCGCCTGGGAATCCGCGAAGGCACGGTATGCCCGCATCGAGGCGGCATGATTTCCGCCTTGGAAATATGAGGCTCGGTGGATTCCTTCGGCGACAGCCGACGCGTGAGGCGGGGTCCGGAGCGGATGCGGAAAAAATGCGCCGCTTCAAGATGCTGCCGTCCGCGATGCGGAAAGCCCGTGAATCCGCGCCTTATCTCACAACGATCGTTGTGACTGTTCAGGATGATTTCGACGGATTGCGCGCCACATTGGAACGCGTGCTTCAGCACACGGGTTCGCCGCATGAACTGCTGATCATCGATGACGGCAGCACGGATGCACGGATCTGGCCGCTGCTGGAAAGTCTTCGCGAGCAACATCATCACATCACCTGCGTCGGCCACAAAAAGCCGGGCGGGTTTGCCCTGTCTGCGAATGTTGGTTTCGATTTTGCGCCGGGCGACGTGGTGCTGTTGCAATGCGGTGCGCTGATTGGTCCGCACTGGCTGGAACAGCTTGCGGCGACGGCTTACAGCAGGACCGACGTCGGGACGGTGAGCGCGCTTTCATCCCTCACCGGGCTCCTGAAAATTGCGATCGACGGCGCTACGCCGGAACGTGTCGCGCAGGTTTCCGCACGGTTGCGACCGGTGATTCCAACGGCATGCGGCCCGTGTGTTTTTATCCCGCGCAAAGCCCTGCTGAAGGTTGGGGGATTTGATGGTGAATTGATGGCCGCCGCCGATGCACTGGCGGATTTTTCGTTACGCGGGGTGCTTCGCGAATTGGTGAATCTGGCCGATGACGCGACGTTGGTTGGAAGTTTTCCAGGAAGCGATGCGAGCCATGGGAAAGTCGCGGGCTCTGCGGTGATGCGTCGTGCCCCGGAACTCGGCGAGCGTTGGAAAGCGTGGACACGGAGTGCCGCGTTGGAGCCGATCAATAGCGCGTTGAAGCGGGATTGGAGCCAGCCTCCGGGGCGGTTGCGCATGCTCCATGTGACCCTGCCGAGCGGTGGCGGGGTGCGCTATCATCTGGAAGATCTTGCGGCCGCGCTCGAAGGCGAAATCGAGATGTTCATCCTCGAAACCGGGGTCTCGAACTGGGTTTTGTATCGCGTCGAGCGCGGTATGTGGGTGCCTTTGCGTCGATGGCAATTCGACGCGGCGTGGCAATATTTTCTCCCGCTGGCTGTGGTCCGGAAAAATCTGCTGACCAAACTCATTGCCGAACTTTCCGCACAGGCGGTGCATTTCCAGCATCTCATCGGAACGGGACCGGATGCCCTGGCCGGCGTGGCCGCGCTTGGCGTGCCGGTTTTCGCGAGTCTTCACGATTACTACACGCTGTGTCCGACGATCCAGTTGCTGGATGATCAGAAGCAGTTTTGCGCCGGCAAATGCACGGAAAGTCCCACGGACTGCGAACTGCGCGGCGGTTGGTTCAGGGGTGGCGGGCCGCAGCTCAAGGATGCCTTTGTTCACACACACCGCGAATCGATGCGACGGGCGCTGGCGCAATGCAAAACGGTGTTCACGCCGTCCGCGCACACGGCGGATTTTATCGGTAACCTGATGCCGGGAGTGCCGATTGAAGTGGTGGAATATGGTCGCGACTTGGTGCGGGATAATCTCGCGACACCACCGGAGTTGGGGCTTCCGATGCGCATGGTGTTTTTCAGCGATCTCGGTGTGGCAAAGGGAATCGAGGTGGTGCGCACTTTGTTGCAGTTGGATCGTCAGCGCAGGCAGTGTCTGGAAATCCATTTGTTCGGCGGGCGTTCGCGCAACCTGGATGATGTGATTGCGTTGGGTGGAAAATATCACGGGCCGTATCAACGCGATGAGCTTGCGTTAAAACTGCGTGCGGTGCGTCCGTCCTTCTCGCTCATTCCATCGATCTGGCCTGAGACATTTTGTTTTACGCTGGGCGAATCATGGGCGTTCGGGCTGCCGGTTTTTTGCAGTGATACAGGGCCGCTGCATGATCGCGTGACGCAACACGGCGGCGGTTGGCTTCTTGATCCGCAGGATCCTGAAGCGTGGTATGACCAGATGCTCCAGGTGATGGAATCGCCCGGTGCATGGCAGGCGCGTCACGAAGAGGCTTTGCGCGCGCCTTCGCGCCCGGTGGCGGATATGGCGGAGCAGGTTTTGCGTGCTTACCGTGCTGTGTTGAAACCGGTCTGACGCAACGCGTCGTAGAGCACAATCCCCACGGAGACCGAGAGATTCAGACTGCGCGTGCTGCCTTGGAGCATTGGTATGGTCAGGCAGCTTTCGGGGCTCGCAGCCAGCAGCGGCTCGGGAAGTCCGCGTGTCTCACGTCCGAAGTACAGCCAGTCGCCATCCTGAAACGCAGCGTCCCAGTAGGGTTGCCGCGATTTTGTTGTAAGATAAAAA
>Ga0105046_10016893_pt1 | contig 11191 bp, 10 predicted proteins | sample MAT03_FD_78385 | JGI IMG/M metagenome (GOLD analysis project Ga0105046, IMG submission 78385) | Freshwater microbial communities from Lake Fryxell liftoff mats and glacier meltwater in Antarctica - MAT-03 (megahit assembly) | ecosystem: Environmental > Aquatic > Freshwater > Ice > Liftoff...
ATGACACGGCATCAGCGGGTTTTTGCTCTTATCTAGTACCAATACTCGTTGCATGAGTTACCTCATTTTTCTCGCCTTGCGGCAGTAAAGTGAACCTCGCCAATGTTATTCGGGCTTGTCATACCCACCGCACTTGCCTAGACCCTCAGCATGTTTAACGGTGGACGATAGAGCGACGGGCTGGTTCAGTCACCCGCCGGTATCGTGACCTGAATAACGGTGTCTCACGAATGAGACTGAGGCTGGTCAACATGGGCTTGCTCATCGCAAGCCATCCCCTTCATGGGGGTGGTCATTGACTCTGCACACTTACTATCTCATTCTATCGTAAAGGTTAACATTTGTACGATATTGTTATTTATTGTTACATCAATCCGGTATTCACTGCCCGTCGTAAACGTAAAATCGCTCTGATCGACAAAAAACCAGATGCACGCGCCATTAATCTCAAAATCCGGGGCGAATTCATAAAAGGCGACCTCGGCTCCGTCTTTCAGCCAAAGCGAGCCGACCACATCTCCCGGTGCGAGGTTGAAGGCCGTGGCCGCCACATAAATCTGCGGCGTGGCGGTGTTGAAAATACTGGTCGGGCTGAGCGGACAATCGTTGGAATCAACGCCGGTGGAAGTCACCACACCCGCCAAGCGCGGCGCATCCGGCGAAAGGGTATGGGTCGGCGGCAGCACCTCGGTAGGGGGCGGCGTGAAAGTCGGCGTCAGGTTCGGGTCGAGGGTCGGGGCGGCCAGCGTGATTCCACCCACCCCGCTGATCCGATCAAGCGTCGGCGTAGCGCGAATGGCCGAGGTCGCGGGCGCTGCCGGGGTGATGAGGCTGACATCTGGGCGCGGCAAATCCAACGCCTCTAGCGTGTTGACCAAGCGCGACTGCCGCTGGGACGCTCGTGCCAAGACATCTAACGCGGCAATGCGCGTTACGGCGCGGCGATCCGCCTCAAAGGTGGCGGTCGTGCGCGCTATGGCCGCCGAGGTCGCCAGTATCGGGTACTGGGCGGCGGCGGTCAAGCCGAGAGCGGGATCGGGCGGCGGCGCGCACGCCGAGAGCAAGATCGCCAACAGCGCCATGACAGACACTCTCACCCCAACCGTCCTAACAGCAACATGAGCGCGGCCTCGGCAGATTTGAGCTTGTTGGCACTGCGGTCTGTACTGTGCCAGTTATACATGCCTGAGAACGTTCCGCTGGGTGTGGCGACAGCGATATAGACCAACCCGACGGGCTTGTCGGGTGTGCCGCCGCCCGGCCCGGCCACCCCGGTCACGCTGATGGCATAATCGACCCGCAAGGCGCGCCGCGCCCCTTCCGCCATCGCAATCGCTACCGGCTCACTGACCGCCCCGTGTTGAATCAAAAGCGCGGATGGCACGCCCAAGACCTGCTCTTTGACGCTGTTGGCATAGGCGACTATCCCGCCCATCACATAGGCCGAGCTGCCGGGGACTTCCGTCAAGAGGTGTGCGATCAGGCCGCCGGTACAGCTTTCCGCTGTGCCAACCGTCCGTCGTAGGGCTTTCAGCCGATTCCCGACCCTGACTTCCAGTGATTCCACCGGCGTGGTTGTTTTGTCGTCTTGCATGATCGTCATCCCCCCTCAACTATCGGGTTAATCGTGGTCGATTTTCGGTCAAAACATCCCAATACAATTGTTCGCACCCTCGCCCGCCATCGCCAAACTTTAACGGTTCACTGCCAACTTCTAACGATATAGCAACAAAGATTAGTTCATTCTACCTATCTTCTGTGCATGTAGAAGAGGGTGGGTTAGGTTATAATGTGGGATAAGTCCTTAGTTTTTGGGATACTGAGGGAAAACAAACGACGATGAATTTCTGGGGTTGGCGTCAAGGGACGTGTGCAGTCTTCATCAGTGTTTTGGTGACGGCGTGTGTCCCCGTGCAAAACGCCTCACCAGACCTGATTTCTACGCCGATGGCCGTAACGCTGACTCTTTTCAAGCCGCCGGGCGGGTCGCCTACCCCGCGTATGCCGCGCATCCTAACCGCGACTCCCGCCTTCCAAACCACCACGCTCGACCTGCTGCCTCCCCGATGCGATGACTTGCTCAACGGCGGGGTGCAATGCGTGGGTGTGCTGCGAAATCCCAACCCGCAAGCCTTTGGCTGGGTGGTCATTCATGCCGAAGGAATCGGCGAGTCGCAGAAATTTCCTGCTCGGAGCGCGGCACTTGAGCAGCACATCGTCCCTGCTGGCACAGATGCGCCTTACCGTTTATTGTTGAACGATCCCGCCGAAACTGTCATCCTCAGCCTCGAAATGATCCCCATGCTCGATGGCTGGGTCGCGCTGGATGTGACCGATGAGCGCGGACAACTCACGGCGGACGGCTATCAAGTCACAGCGCGCTTACTAAACCCGACGCTGATGACGGTCAGAGATGGGCGAGCGGTGGTCATGTTATTTGACGGAGATGTGCTGTTGAGCTATCGTGTGATGTCTTTGGGTGACTTACAAGCCAGTGCAGACTTAGATATGAGTGTGTTCTGGGCGGGCGTGACCGGGGAGTCGTTGCGCCACACCGTCAGCGCCATCGGATGGTCGGCCTGAACTTGTTTGGCGGTGTGAAACCGTAGGCTGACCGCCTCCGCCGCCGCAACGGTTTTGCGGTACACTAGCTGAAGTGTTGGAAGCTGTCAATTTGACGCGGGTCGTAAAAAGCTAGAAGATCGCTTTCACACCCCGTTTAACCGAAACTTTTAAAACTGGAAACAAAAACAGCCTTGTTAGGCTGTTTTAGCGGGTGTGCCGGAGGTGGGAGTCGAACCCACACGCCTGTTAAGCAAACGAGTTTGAGTCGTTCGTGTCTGCCATTTCACCACTCCGGCGATACGTTTATAAGTATAAGCCAAGACAGGTCGAAACGTCAATGCCGACACTCACGGAAGATGCAGAATTGATTATGGCCGCCCAGCGCGGCGACCTCGACGCTTTTAACGCGCTGGTGCTGCGCTACCAAAATGCCGCTTACACCACCGCCTATCGCCTGTTGGGAGAGCCGTTTTCGGCCTCTGACGCGGCGCAAGAGGCGTTCATCAACGCCTACCGCAAGATTAAAGAGTTTCGCGGCGGGAGCTTTAAGGCGTGGCTGTTGCGAATCGTCACCAACGGAGTCTATGATCGACTGCGCTATGAAAAACGCCGCCCCGCCGAGTCGATTGAAAACTTGCCCGGCGCGGACGGTGATGACGGCGCGCCATTGGTCGCCCACACCGCCACCCCTGAACAAGCAGTGGAACAACGCGAGGCGCAGCAGGTCATTCAAGACTGCCTGAGCAACTTACCCGCCGACCAGCGCACTACACTGGTCATGTTCGACCTCGAAGATTACAGCTATCAAGAGGTGGCCGAGGGGATGGATGTCCAGCTTGGCACGGTCAAATCACGCCTCAGCCGCGCCCGTTTAGCGATGCGCCGCTGCTTAGATGGCAAACAGGAACTTTTTGTGGATGTGTTTCGTTTTAATAACTAACCACCAATTAGCGCCGCTAGGGCGGCGAGACATCAATCACCATGCTGACTAACCGCGATTATGACCTGATTTCTGGCACTCTCGACGATGCGCTGACTGATAGCGAACGCGCTGAGGTCGAATCGCGCCTCTTGCGTGATGCCGAGTTTGCCGCCGAACTAAACGCCATCCGGCGCACCATTACCCTTGTGAAAACCTTACCTGAATTGACCGCGCCGCGTGATTTCCGCCTGACCCGCGCACAAGCGGCAGATATCGCCCGTGAAGGCGCGCAAATCGCGCGGCGACCCCAGCGCACGTCAAACGTAGGGCGCACGTTCTTTTTGATTATGAACGCCGCCGCGTCGTTCATTTTGGTGCTGGTCGGGTTCTTAGCTCTGTTGGGCGGTTCACTGACCCAGCAACCACTCCCCACCTTCTCCGGGGTTGCCATGTTGGACAACAGCACCAACACCCTCACGCCCATCGCGACCAACGGACTCCCAGAAACATTCAGCATTTTCTCGGTTGACCCGTTGACGCTCACATTAGAAGATGAACCGCCCGGCTTTAGCGACGGGACAGCCGATATAAGCCCTTCCCCACCTGAAACCGAGTTCGGCGCTGGCGGGGCTGGTGAAGAAATGGGCGACACGATGATGATGTCCGTCCCGGAGGCGACTCCCGCGCCCGATTTGTCAAACACGGCGCGTAGCAGCCTCCCACCCGCGCCGACTCAGGCGATGCTGACCGCAACCGATATCGGTGATGAAGCCTTTGATACGATGATGTATGAAGCCTTGCCTACTGGTACGGAATCAAACATGGGTGGGCAAGCATTCGGTTTCAATCAAAACACCGCCCGCGCCGACGATATGATGCTGACGCAAGCGCCCGCGCCCGTCACGCAATCCACCGATGAGGGTGTTGCTGAGGCTAATGCTACCGATGGCCTCACGGAGGCGACTTTAGCCACCGAAGCCACGCCCAAATTGACTAGGGCTGATGACGCCCCGCAGCGCGCCATCTCGCCGCTGAGTGGCCTGTTACTGGTGATCGTCGGCGTCAGCCTCGGCGTCGTGACCATGATTTTGCGCCTGCGTCAGCCGTAGGATGTCACCCCTCAGCCCCCTCTCGACAATGGAGAGGGGAGTCTGAATGAGAGGCGTGAAATAATCGCACAGAGGGTCTGTGCGATGGGTTTTCAATTGGCCTTATCGCCAAACCTTCCGTGCTGCGCTATGTTCTGAGTGATCGACATCTAATTTTCATACCTCAAAAAGGGTAAACCATGACAAAAACTACTGTGCAATTATAACTACTTAGCCCCCATTTGAGGGGGAAACGAGATTTTGACCTGTACTCAGCCCAATCAGCTGAAGGAAAAATTTCCCCGCGCTTCAGCCAACTTGACGCTCTACAGCATCAAGTTGAGGGAAGAAATGATGGCTGAGTCGTTACATTAAAAGCTTGATTGCGCCAAAACTCTAGGGCTGGCAAAATGGCCTCTTGCTGATGTAAACAAGTGTATAACTCAAAATCAAGGATTTGATTTTGGCGATGCGATTCATCCATTGGAAATGGGAGCGATAATTGTGTTGCCTCGGCTTTAATTTGGGGGGTGACAAAATCACCCATTGGCTCTGTTCCATGTGCGAAACGTGTCAATGTCGCGCTAATGGCTGCTGGGCTGTTGTCGATGCCTATCCACTTACGCCCTAACTGTGAAGCAACAGCCAATGTCGTCCCAGAGCCAGAAAAGCAATCTAACACCAAATCACCGGGATTGGATGATGCCTCAATAATAAGTTTGAGGAGGTCGGGGGTTTTCTCTGTCGGATAACCGGTTATTTTGATGTTTTGGTTGTGGGCATCGCGCATGTTCCACCAGATATCTTGGACAGGGATTCCGAGGCTGTCATCAAGATATATTTTACGGCGCGGATTCCCATTTGACGACCAAAAGATTTCACCTCTGGCGTCCATTTCGTCAAGGGTTTGGGGCGTATATTGCCAATGTTTACCGGGTGGGGGTAACATACCACGCCATACTTGTCCGGTTGCTCCATTGCGCGTGCCGGGGGCATGAATCGGAACCTTTTTGAATTTCCGTCCTGTTGATGATTCAGTATAGGTATATTCTTTCTCAGCCTTTTCTTCTGTCCAAAGCTCTACCGGTCTATTCCAGACATAATCATCTGATTTTGTATAAAAAAGGATGTAATCCGAAACGTTGCCATAGGTCTTGCGCGTGTAATTTTTCGGATTGCATTTCCGTCGAGTAATAAAACTTTTAAACCTTGTTTCGCCAAAAACCTCATCAAGGATAATTTTCATGTGAAACGCCATCTTATTATCGAGATGTACGTAGATCGAACCCGAACTCGAAAGTAATTCCCGCAGAAAAATAAGGCGCTCACGCATAAATTCCAAATATTGTGCGCCACCCAACAAGTCTTGATAAGCATCGGTTTGATTTCGGGACTTAAAAACACTATTGGTTGCATAAGGGGGGTCAATATAGATGAGTTGCACCTTTCCGCGTATATCCGAGTCATGGTAGAGATTAGACAGGATGGGTAGATTGTTCCCGTAGTAAAGGCGATTTCCCACATTGACGCCTTGCCATACAATCTCCGTCTCAGAAGGTGGTGTTTGTAGGATGATGTGTTGAGGGTGTTTTCCCGCATACGATAGACTGACCTCCGATGGAGAATCATCCGAGAGCGGGAATACCCCTTGCTGTCCCTTGCCAGACCATTTCGATTTTGACTCTCCTGTAGCCATAACCCTTTTCCAACCCTTATCCTATTCGTTCTTATTCAGCCAAGTTAATGTCAAACGTTCGGGAATCATTCGTAAGGTCGAGACGAGGATTTTCCCCGGCCAGCTTTGTTCTATGACTGCATAATCACGCCACATAGACCCCAATAACAACCCCGGCCCATCGTTAATGAAGATGACTTTGGTTGATAGTTGCTTACTTTGAGTGTAGGTGAGTATTTCGTTGGCGCAATTGTGATATCCGCCTGTCCGATCATCTTCCTGTGCGCCTCCTCGGTCAGAGTCATACCGGGCGAGACCAACAGCTAAAACCATCTGTCTATCCTCATTATAGATTACGAAATCCACTGGACGGTTAGGATTGGGATAATCTGAAAAGACATTTTTCATCAGAATATCTCGACCTGCGCCTGTTGGACCGATAATCAACAGATGTGGAAAATTTAATTGGAAAAGTTCGAAGAAGCGGGCTGTTAGGTCATAACCTTTAACCCCTCGACTTCGATACTCCCAAAGCAACGCGCATAATGCCTCATCTGGCATGGGGCGAGCATTAAATCTCGCTTGAACTTCATGGATAGCACGGAAACCTTTCCCAAAATTCTCCACAATCTCATACACAGCCAGCCTCTTTTTTAGCATTTCTACGGGAGTTTGTGGGCTAACGTATTTTCTAAAGACCCGTGCAAGTTGTATCCGCATCCATTGTTGTTCAATTTCAGCAATCTGTAATAGCAACCGTTGTGAAGATTCGGAACTTTTCAAGAGTTGCCCGAATAAGACAATCACGGAGCCATATAGGAGTTTTGCGTCCTCAAGCACATCAGGATAATACTCACCATCGGCCAATGTTATCCACAGGTGTCCCTCGGGTTTATACTCTAAAAAAAGCCTTGAAATCTGACAAGGTTTGTACAACCCCATTAATCATGATTTGGAAGTTTGATTATAACGCTGATTACACCACGTCGCAGATTTGTAGAGATATAGGTCATTCATGCCCCGCCAATTTCAAGCGTGCTTTCAGCTTCACCCGATTCATCAAATGACCGAGGCGGGTAAATTCTTCCAATTCGGCCTCAGTCTCATTTGACAAGCGCCCCTCTCGACTGAGAGTCAGAAGTTCCAGACCACGCGCTTCTAAGTCATCGGGCAAGCGAAACGCGATAATTTCTTCTAGGGACGGAGCAATTCCCAGAAAATCGGTGATAACCGATGTGATGGTGACGGGGGGTGCGCTGTGCATAGATTAATATCCTCACCGTTTTCTATTCATTGTACCGTATTTTCCCCGCGCTGAGGGCTTGAATTGGGGGAAGGTTAGTGTGTGTGGCTCATGAATATACCCAGCATGGCGCACTTTCTGAATAATCGCACAGAGGGTCTGTGCGATGGGTTTTCAATTGGCCTTATCGCCAAACCGTCCGTGCTGCGCTATGTTCTGAGTGATCGATATCTAATTTTCATACCCATAGGGACTAAGCCATGACAAAAATCCAATATCCGCACACGCGCACGGTTGACCATATAGACGATTACCACGGCACGCCTGTCCCAGACCCGTATCGCTGGATAGAAGAAATGCAGTCGCCGGAAGTGTTGGACTGGGCGCGGGCGCAGACCGATTTGGCCGAATCTGCCTTGCGTGGCGGGGCATGGGAAACCCTCCGCGAGCGCATCCAGCACTTGGCGGACTATGCCGAAATCGGTATGCCCAAGCGCAAAAAGAATGGCACCTTGTTTTACTCCCTTAAAGATGGGCGCCGCCCGCAACCGTTGATGATGCGCCAGCGCGATAAGGATTCCGCGCCGGAGATGATTCTGGACGTGAACAGCCTGAGCGAGGATGGGACTGTGGCTGTCCCAGTCTATAGCGTCAGCCCAGACGCCAAAATCCTCGCGTATGCGGTAGCCGATGGCGGTAGCGACTGGAACGAGGTGTATTTTAAGGACATCGACTCCGGCAAGGCCTTGCCGGATGTCCTGAAGCGCACACGCTATGCACAACTGAATTGGCTGGAAGAGTCGTCGGCCTTTTACTATGCGCGTTACCCAGACCATACCGAAGAAGCCATGCGTGAGACCGAGATTTACTTGCACAAGATGGGTACAGACCAGAGCGCCGATGTCCTGATTTACAGCCGCCCAGACGCGCCGAATCTCAACCTTGACCCGCTTCTGACCGATGACCGCAAATATCTCATCATCTCGGCATGGAAGGACCTCAACGGAAACGCCGTCTTGGTGCTGCCGGTTGACCCGATGGGCGAAGTCGTCACGCTGATTGACTCCGACGCCGATGAAGTCGCGTTTGTCGGGAACATCGGCGGGCGCTTCTATTTTGCGACGGCTCACAATGCCCCGCGTGGGCGGGTGATCGCCATCGACATCAACGCGCCGAGCGTGGTGCATGAAATCATCCCAGAACCCGCCGAGGGCGTGATGTCCGGCTATTACGGCGGCGCGCAATTATGCGATGGCAAATTGATCGTCAGACTCGTCAAAGATGTCAGCAGTCACCTGTACATCTATACGCTAGACGGCAAATTTGAACGCGAAATCGCCCTGCCCACGCTTGGGACGATTATGCAAAGCACCGTCAACCATCAATCCGACCCCGACTTTTATTTTCATTTTCAATCGTTCGCCTATCCGCCCACGATTTTCCGCTGCACCGTCGCCACGGGTGACTTGGAAATTGTCCATCAACCCAAGACGCTGGTAGACCCGGCCAGCGTAACCGTCGAACAGGTGTTTTATCCGTCCAAAGATGGCGCGCAAATCCCGATGTTCTTGGTCTATCGCAACGGGTTGGAGAAATCGGGCGATGTGCCAGTTTATATGAATGCCTACGGGGGTTTTGGCATCCCGATGATGCCGTGGTTTACCGGCAGCGGTGCGCCGTGGGTGGCGTGGTTAGAATTAGGCGGAATCTTGGCCGTGCCGGGGCTGCGCGGCGGCGGGGAATATGGCGAGGACTGGCACAAGGCGGGGATGCTTGAGCAGAAGCAAAACGTGTTTGACGACTTCCACGCCGCCGCTGAATATCTGATCCGCGCAGGCTGGACGCACGCCGGGCGCATCGGCATCGAAGGCGGCAGCAACGGCGGATTACTGACCAGCGCCGCCGTCACACAACGGCCTGACCTATACGGCGCGGTCATCGTCGGCGTGCCGCTGGCGGACATGCTGCGCTTCCAATATTTCACGATTGCGCGTTTTTGGACGGCGGAATACGGCTCATCAGAAGACCCGGCGCAGTTCCCGTATATCTATGAATATTCGCCACTGCACGCCATCAAACCGGGGACGATTTATCCGCCCACCTTGATTTTGACCGGTGCGAACGATAATCGAGTCGTCCCCGCACATGCCTATAAATTTGCGGCGGCTCTGCAAGCGGCGCAAGCGGGCGACTCGCCGATTTTGCTACATGTCGAGATGCGCGCCGGTCACGGGGTAGGCAAGCCACTGTCGCTGTCGCTGGACGAATTCGCCGATCAATTGGCCTTTTTCATGCGGGCGTTCGGGATGACATAATCAACAGAAATACTAGGGGCGCACGCATGGGTGCGCCCGCGTTGTTTTTATTCTGGCGGCCCTACGAATGGGGGATTAGGGTAGGGACGCGCAACGGCGCGTCCGTCGCCCTGTACCATTTTCTTCCCTCATCTAAATTTTGATGTGTTTGCCAAAAAGCTTAACATTAGCGGCGTTGACGGGTGTCACGATGGTGTGTTAATCTCATTACTTAACCGTAATTTAACATTAAAGCAAACTCGCCTTAATGTAAGTACAAGGACGTACCCGTCATGAAAGCCTCACCTATCGCTATCGAAATCCCCGTCTTACAGGATGCTTATACCCCTGTCGCCGTCACCGATACCATCAGCGCGGCTGGGCGCAAAATCATCCTTAATGAACTGATTTACTTGCGCCAACACGAGGACAAAGTGCAATCCGACGACGACCACGAGCCGATTCATGATATGCGCGTGGCGACTCGGCGCATCCGTTCGGCGCTACGCCTGCTGGGGAGCTATTACCGCCGCAAGCCGGTCAAGCGCCTGAATGAGCGACTCACCGGCATCGCCGACGCCTTGGGCGCGGTGCGCGACCTTGATGTGTTGCTGATTGATTTGCGCGCACGGAATGACGACGCGCTGCTTGAGGCCATCACGTTACTAGAAACGTCTCGCGCTAAGGCTCACGACGACCTGACCGAGACGATTGACCGGCGCGGCTATAAGGCGCTACTGGTTCGGTTGGCCGCCTTTGCCACCGCCGCTGATGACTTGAAAGATGTCAAGCCGCCCGCCCCGATTCAAGTCCGGCATGTCGTCCCAGTGCTGCTGCATGAGCAGTTGGCGGCGGTGCGCGGCTTTGACCCGTTGTTTGAGGGTGACTTGCAGCCAAATTACGAAATCATGCACGAACTTCGTATCGCGTTCAAGCGCCTACGCTATGCCACCAGCTTCTTCAGCGAGGTCTTGGGCAGCGCGATTGAGCCGTTCATCGGCGACATGAAAATCATCCAAGATCATCTGGGGCGCTTAAACGATGTGGTCGTGTTCGGTCAGGCGCTGACCAAGCTCAAAGGCAAATTGGACGCCCCCGATGCGCTGGATGAACTGCTGTTGGCTTATCAGGCCGAGGCCGAGAAGCAAGCGTCGCAATTTAAGGTCGTCTGGAACAAATTCAACAGCCGCGCCGCCCAGAAGCACCTCGCCGACGCGCTGCTGGTGTTGCGGTAAGCGCCCGTATGCTGGATTGGCGGACGCCCCGTAGGACGTCCGCTGACGGATTGCATTTCGGGTTATACTGAATCGTATAGTTAAGATACCATCACGAGGGGACGGTCATCATGGACGCACTGCTGATTGAGACTCCTGACCTCATCGAACATGATTATTCCATGCCGGG
>Ga0105046_10016894_pt1 | contig 11191 bp, 10 predicted proteins | sample MAT03_FD_78385 | JGI IMG/M metagenome (GOLD analysis project Ga0105046, IMG submission 78385) | Freshwater microbial communities from Lake Fryxell liftoff mats and glacier meltwater in Antarctica - MAT-03 (megahit assembly) | ecosystem: Environmental > Aquatic > Freshwater > Ice > Liftoff...
CGGTGCTCCTCGCAAACGCCCCCCGCGGCTCCTCCAGAGCATGACCGGTCGCCATCACCCGCACCGGCTTGCCATCCTGGTCGCGTCGAATCACGTTCGTCATCCGAAACCACCGTGGCCGTCCATCCTTGCGAACCATTCGATATTCAAGCTCAAACGCTTCCAATCCGCCCTTCAAATGCTTGGCAAACTCCGCGTCCAGCCACGGCTGATCAGCCGGATGAACGACCTTCCGCCAGGAATCTGAGTGTTCGGCAAACTCCTGCGAGTGATACCCCATCATGGCCAGAAAGTTCGCCGAGACCCGCGTCTGCTTCGTCACCAAATCCCACTCCCAAAACGTCATTTGCGACGCCATGACGATTTCCAGAATCGCCTCGAGCGGCAGCGCATGCTTCACCGCGATGCTGTCCCCGCTGGCCGCATACTGCCCGCCAGCCAACGGCGAGCCGAGTTCCGCCGACTGTCCGTCCACCGCCATCGGCCGCACGGCCCGTTCCGCGCTCCCGTCGTGCCAAGGCACCAACCCCGAGGCGATCGCCAGCCGCGCCAGTTGTACCCGATTGCGCATCCCCAGCTTTCGCGTCAAGCTCGCCCGGTGGGCGTCAATCGTCTTCTTGCTGCGAAACAACCGCGCGCCGATCTGAGTTGACGAAAGCCCCTGCGCAATGAACGCCAGAATCTCGCGTTCGCGTACGGTCAATCGGGAAAGGTTCTGTTGAGCGGGGTCAATCGTTGGTCGGGGTGTTTTGGAATGCGGCATCCTTCGGTCCATGTGTGTGGTGGGGGAGGCGGGGGAGCACTGGGACTGATCCGGGAAAGCCTGATCCGGGAAAGCCTGATTTGGGAAAGCCTGATCCGGGGAAAGGGGCTCGATGCGTTCGTGTCCGTGATACCGACAGGTGATGGTAACCGCGTTAACCCCAAACTTCTCCTGTCGGCTCATCACCTCCGCCATCACTTCCCGCCCGCTGCTTTCACTTCATACGTATACCTCACCCCGCGCTTCTCAAGCTCCGCCAAGATCATCGCCGGCAGCTCCTGCGCCAGCCCCGCCATTTCCGGCGCGTTCACGCCCGGCGACACAAACTGCTTCCGCGCCACCATCCGCGCCATGATCGCGCACGGAAACGCCGTCGTTCGCGACATGCTCGTGGCGCTCGTTCCCACATCAAACACATCAAACAAGTCCCACCGGTGCCGCACCCGCTCGCCTCCCCGCATCCCCGTCGCCAGCACCCGCATCACCGTCAAGTCCTGTTCCCCCGGCCCATAGCTCCACTTCGGGAACATGCACGCGCTCGTCACATCCAGCGGCCGCACCTGCACCATCTCCCCACTCGCGTCGCGCACGCTGATGGCCGCATCTCCAAACAGCCCCGTCTCCCGCATCGCCGCCATGAGCGCAATATGCCCCGGATAGCGAAGCGTCTTCTCCTTCATAAACGGCACCTTCCCCAGCAGCGTCGTCGTCAATGACCGCAGCCCGTCGGTGTTGAACGCCTCCAGCGTCCCCACGCCCGCAAAGTCCATGAGCTCCGGCTCCGAAAGAGCCGGCCGCACCACCACCTGTCCATGCTCCACCAGCCGCGTCGGCCGCGTGTATTCCTCAATCACATCCGACGGCGCAAACGCCGCCTTGTATTCAAACGGCCACCGCCGCTCCCGTGGCAGGCCGCCGACATAAATCTCCAGCGACTCGCACGAATCAAGCATCGAGTAGCCGTACGCCGCCAGCATGTGGCTCATCCCCGGCGCCACGCCAAAGTCCACGATGCATGTGACGCCCTTCTGCTTTGCCAAGGCATCCAGCCCGCCAAAGTCCTCGCTCATAAACGAGATATCGCAGTAGTCCTTCCCCGCGCTGATCACCGCCCCCAGCGCGGCAAACCCGATCTTGCTCGACAGCGCCCCCAGCACCATGTCATACCCGCCCACCAAACGAGTCACCGCCCCGGCATCACCCAGGTCCGCCTTCACCACCGCCACATGGCGACCCTGCGCCGCCGCCCGCTCTTTGGCCGCCGCCAGCGCATCCTCCCGCACATCCGCAATCGTCACCTCAAACTCCGGATCGCCCGCCAGATCCGTCGCCATCACGCTCCCCACCATCCCCGCCCCAAGTACAATCGCCCGCTTCGGTTGTGTTGCCATGTCACCAGCGTAGAACCCGCGCGGCCCATCCTCCCCTTCCCCATCGCCCCTCTCTTCCGCTCTCCTTCCCCCAGCTCCATGCTCACCTCGCCCTCCGGCCACATCCCCGTCCTTCTGAGCGAAACCCTTGCCGCGCTCGCCCCGCAGGCAGGCCAAACCCTCCTCGACGCCACCGCCGGCCTCGGCGGCCACGCTTCCGCCATCGCGCCCACCCTCGGCCCCACCGGCCGCATCGCCCTCAGCGATCTCGACCCCGACAATCTCCGCCGCGCTTCCATCCGCTGTGCCGCCGTGCCCACCGGCCCCGGCCCCGCACGCATTATTCCCCTTTACGGCTCCTTCGCCGAAGCCCCCCGCAAACTCCAGTCCCTCGGCCTCACCGCCAACCTCGTTCTCGCCGATCTCGGCTTCGCCTCTAATCAGGTTGACGATGCTCTCCGCGGCATGTCGTTCTCACGCCCCGCCCCGCTCGACATGCGCCTCAACCCCGCCGCCCGCATCTCTGCCGCCACCCTCGTCGCCACCGCCAGCGAAGCAGAACTCACCCGCATCATTTCCCAGTTCGGCGAAGAACGCTTCGCGCCCAAAGTCGCCCGCGCCATCGTCGCCGCCCGTGCCGACCGCCCCGCCGATGCCCCAACTTTCCGCACCGACGAACTCGCCGACATCATCTCGAGCGTCGTCCCCATCTCCCGCGCCCCCGACGGCTCCCGCGGCATTCACCCCGCCACCCGCACCTTCCAAGCCCTCCGCATCGCCGCCAACGACGAACTCGGCCACCTCGCCGCCCTCCTCGACGCCATCGCCGACGCCGCCGCCGCGGCTCGCAGCCCTCGCCCCACCTGGCTCGCCAAAGGCGCTCGCATCGCCATCATCACCTTCCACTCGCTGGAGGATCGCCCCGTCAAACAGACCTTCGCCAACCTCGTCTCCCGCGGCTTGGCCACCGAGATCACCCGCAAGCCGGTAGTTGCCGGGGAAAACGAAACCAATCGCAACCCCCGGGCACGGTCGGCCAAACTCCGGGCCATCCAGCTCGCTGCGTGAGAGGCACGCCGCCTAGTACCGAGGCGATCTCATGCACGAACGGCCGCCAAGGATGTTCGGAGCCGTGCCATCGCGCTATCGATATCGACAGCTGCCGCCGCCAGTTGGCGGTCACATGACGCATAGATCTCTGGGTATTCAGCAAGCGAGCTGCGAAGTTTCACAGCCTCTGTAGCAAGCGCCGATTGGTGTTGCTGACGGACTCGGTCCAGCCAGTCTGTGGGCGGTTTAAGGTTCGTGTTCCGACCAAAGGCTTCTTCCCGCTGTGTTCGCCAGTTGAGGATTCTTTCTACCAAATGCGGGCCGAACCCGGCTACGCGCTGGATTGCGCTCCGGGATACATCGGCCGCGGTTTCAATCCCGAATGAAGCGAGTATGGTCTTTCTGGACGGCCCGATGTCGGGAATTGATGCGGCGGACACAAACTGCCGTTCGAGATATTCCTGGAGTTGTTCCTTCCGGAATGTCGTATCAGCTTCGTTAAGGGCGGCGGCGAGCCGCCCGTCTGCCGACACGAGACTTTCCCGTTTGTTCAACATGAGGGTCAACACGGCGTTTAGCGTGGATGTCGAATACCACTCGAGGCCCCGAGCGGTCGATTCGACGTTAGCCAAGTGATTCCGGGCCTCCTGCGCGGAGTTCTTCAACGGGTCCCACGTGGCTCGGCGCGCAGCTCGTATCCTAGCGTTCACACGTTCGAACCGGATAGCAGCGATACAAGCTGAGGCAAAAGCGGTCACACCGCCGACGATGAATGCAGTCCCGGCCCGTGGTGCGGTTTGGGCGATTACCATGCCCGCTATGACAAAAACCGTGCCAGCGATTGCAAGGAACTTCGATGTCGTGTTGGGCGGCACCCGCCTTGGCTGCGGCTCGACTGGGATAGCTCGGTCCGCGATTGAAATGACGGGTACAGTGGTACGGGCAGCCAACAGCTTGATTCGAGGAAGTTGGTCGAACTGGCGGATTAGATCGCCGATCGACGTTCCACCAAGCGGTTCGACCGCGATCGCCGGACCAACTGGCGGGAACGGGTCGCGCGGGAGCGAACAGAGGGGACAGGTCGTGAGCTCGCGGAGGTGGCAGTGTCGGGGGTTTCTCTCGCAGCTGATCATCCTGCTTCGTGTGCGCTCGATGGCAGCACGCCATTCCGCAGCTGAAGGTCGTGCGGCGGATCGGAACGCGCGTTCAAAATACTGTTCGAGTTCGCCAAGTGCCCGGAGTGGTGGGAGGTCGGGCGGCGGTCGGACTGTTGCTGACAGGGTCGGCGAGTACGCATAGAGGCCGCTCCGGATGGCTTCTTCGATCGTTCTAGTCTTGCCATCGCTGGGGATACCAGCGAACGGATGTCGCCCCTGCATCAACATCTGAAACACAAGTACTGCTAAACCGAATGTATCGTGCGTTGGAGACCGCGTGCTCCCTCTGAAATTGACCCCCTGAAGCTCCGGAGATGTGTACAGTGGGCTTCCGACATCGCAACTAAAGGACTCGCTTGGACCGCTGATCTGGAATGAGTCGACATCAATGAACCGGACGGTTCCGTCCGCGAGGACGACGAGATTGCTCTCGTTGACATCCCCGATGACGCACCCGCCAGCGTGCAGGGTGGCCGCGGCGAGCATGACATTCATCGATACATGGATTAGGAATCCGTAGTCAACTTTCGGGAACGCAATCCGCCTCTCTGCTGGGTGAGAGAGTTTGTCTATCACTCCAGGACCACTGATGCGCGGCATAATGAAGCCAACACATCGGCCGGTGCGGTCGGTGATGATATCGATGGGCCACGCGGCGACTGCATCGAATTCGACTGTGCGAAGTTGAACCATCGTCACCAGCTTCCGGTGTCTGGTCTCATCGATTGGGTGATGGTACAACTTCGCGAGCCAAGTCGGCGAGTTTAAGACTTCAAGGATCTTGCCTTCACCGCCTGCGGCCAGCTCACGTCCGAGTGATAACGCGTGACCGTTGCTCAGCCAGAACGACATCAGGCCAATCCTTGTTCTTGACGGATTGCAAGAATGAGCGTCTTATCATCATCGGTCCGTTCGTTCACCGCCGCTGAACTGATGAACACCTCCAGGTCTTCGTCCAAATCACTTGGGTCGGGCGCTGCTTGACATGTTGAGAAAAGGCGTTCAAAAATTGGTACATGAGGCGATTTTGTCCGGAAGTCAAGGAGCAGCGGGGCGAGTCCGTCTGTCATACAGGCGAGGCGCATGATTTTCCTCGGCACAACCTGGACGTGAAGGATTTGCTCGAGCGGGGCGCTCGTTATGAAATCGGTGAGGTTTAACGCGATCTGATCGGGCCAGTAAGGGACATTGAGCTTGTCATCTACATCGCAGACGAACGCCCCATCTCCAACCTGGCCAAACACAGTGAAGTCCGAGGCGACTACGGCTACAAGCAAGGTAGACGCTAACTGCCGAATCTCGATTGCTTCGCATTCACCGAATTCGATTATTGCTCGAAGAGCTGCGGAGAATGCTTCCGTTACCACCTCCCGTGCATTTGCCGGCGCGGCTAGTTCTGCGGCGTGTTCCTTGAGATGCAACATGGCCGCATCGCAGGCTTTTTTCGCACCATCTCCGGAGCGGGCAGCTGAGCCAGCGCCGTCGGCGACGGCGATCAACAGATAGGTCGCCGCGCCATCGTCGATACAGTCCGCCAGGTGGTAGTCTTGGCAGGGGATGTTGTCGGCGATGTGACTGGTACCGAGGGACCGAGCTTGTGCGATTCGCCAGGTATTCATGGCTTAGGTGGGCGCGACGGCCCAGCCGTCATTTCCAGTTGCAGGCGGCAACTGGACTTGGCTTCCGATCTGCGATTGCGACACTCGCGACTGAGAATTTGACAGCCACCGAAAGAATTCACCGAACGCCAATCCCTTCAACTGAAGCGGCTTGACAGACTGAGCTATTTCGCCGAGCTTGGCGAAGTTTGCGGTCGAGGTTCCGACAGGAAATAGCACGAATTTTTTCTGTTCTTCGCCCAACCTGACAGCATCACATGCCAATTTCCACTGTTCGGGCGGGTCTGTCGGCTCCCCGTCTGTGATCAGGAATATCCACGGGCGGTAGAACGCGATCCCATTCGCCCGATACTCAGCCTTGCGATCCTCAAGGTGCTTGATGCTGCGGATGACCGCTTCGGACATGGGCGTATTGCCGTTCGTGCTGAGTGTCGGAGGATTGAACGCGCGAGCAGTGACAAACTGCTGCTCGAGTTGTACGCTACCCCCGAAAGTGAAGAGGGCGATCTCCACGCGGCGCGCGGCAAGTAGATTCGCGGTGATTTGTTGGCGGTATGACTGCAAGCCAGCGTTGAGCTGATCGATCGGTTCCCCCGCCATCGACGACGAGGTGTCAACGAGCAGGATGCACGGGCATCGAGGATCTGGATTGTCGGCAAACTCTTGCTCTGGAACGTTGAAACCTTGATATGGTGCTTGGGTCATCGTGCTTCTTCTCGTGTTCCCGATTCCATGCCGGCCACCAGGCGCAGCACGCTGATTTAAGTACTTTATCCAGTAGAGGCCCGTTCCGGGGAAGCCAATCGAGATATATTGCTTGCCATTCGCGGAAGTTCCGTAGCGGATTCCTGGGATGCCGATGCTCCACCCGATCCCCTTTCTTGAGAAGGACCACTTGATCGGCCCCGTTCCAAACGTTTTTCTCCATCGCCATCCCGTAAGGCAAGATGATAGCCAGCCGGTTTCAGCGCGTTTTAGCGGGCTTCAATCCCCCCTTCCCCACACCGATCAGACTGGACAATCGCCCCCAACCCTCCGATACTTCCCGTTCACCGCCACTTTAGCTCAGCGGTAGAGCGATGCTTTCGTAAAGCATAGGTCCAGGGTTCAAATCCCTGAAGTGGCTTTCGACGCAGATCGGGCCTTTTTCCGGCCCATTCGGGGCGAGATCTCCTGTGTTCCTCACCTCTCCTCTGCTCTCCTCCATCCACGTTCCCCACGCCTTCACCACCCGCCAGGGCGGTGTTTCGGCGGGTATTTTCGCCTCCCTCAACTTCGGCAACCCCGGCGATCTGCCCCCCGAGCAGCGCGACCCGCCCGCCAACATCGCCGCCAACTTCGCCCGCGTCTTCACCGCCCTCAACTGCTCCGCCCGCACGCTTGTCGAAGTTCACCAAGTCCACGGTGCCGCCATTCACACCGTCAGGCCGGGCACTCGGCCGCACAACGGCCCGCACGACACCAAGGCTGATGCCCTCATCTGCACCGATGGGGCGCGCGTGATTGGCGTCCGCATCGCTGATTGCTGCCCCATCCTCATCGCTTCGGGCGATGGTCGCACCGTCGCCGCGGTGCACGCCGGTTGGCGCGGCGCCGTCGCCGGCATTCTGCACAGCACCATCGTCCAAATGGTTGATCATCACGCCGCGGCTGATCTGCACATCGCCATCGGCCCCTGCATCGGTGCCGGTGCGTTTGAGGTCGGCCCTGAAGTCCTCGCGGCGTTCCGTGACCGCTTCGGTCCGCGCACGCCCATCGTCCGCGAGGCCCCTTCCCCCGGCGGCAAAGGCTTCGTCGATCTCCAACTCGCCCTCGTCACCGATGTGCACCGCGCCCTCGGCCATGCCGCCAAGGTCGATGTGCTTCCTCACTGCACCTTCAGCGAGCCCGACCTCTTCTTCTCCCACCGCCGCGACCGCGGCATGACAGGCCGCATGGCCGCCCTCATCGGTCCCCGCGCCTAAGGCCGCGTTTCCATCACGCCCTCCGCTTCGCCTTCTTGCTGCGAGCCCCGACCGTGCCCTTCGCCTTGGCCTTCTTCACCACGCGCTCGGCCTTCTTCTTCACCACGGGCTTCGCACTCTTCTTCGCAGCTCTTGTCTTTCCCGTATGTCTTGGCTTTTCCACTGGCTCCACCACCACCCGCGCCGGCTCAAATAGCGCGCACGCCGCGCCCGCCGGGTCCGCGATCACCGACTTCACCCCCCGAATCACCCGCCCGCCGCGCTCCTGCACGTCCGCACCGACCGCGCAATGTCGCCAACCGTGATGTACATCAGCCAGCACGCCGGCAGATCGGCATTCACCCCGCGCGCATGGCACACGCCCGCCACCGGCACATCGCTCCCGCGTGCATACATGCTGTAATCGTTATACCCGCCCATCGCCACCGCCTCGGCCCGCCAACCCGCCACCTCGCAGTAAAACTCGCGCAGGCCCTCCGCGCCCTCTGCCGTCAGATCAAACCACCCAATCGTGCCCGGCTTCAGTTCAGTGCTCATGCCGTCACCACTCCCGGCTTGGTCAGCCATGCCGACAAAATGCAGCTCACCAGCAGCACGATGATCATCCCGCACGCGATGATCCCCTGCGGAATCCCGTACGCGATCGAGCTGCCAAACAGGAACAGCATCCCCACCAGGTTCACCATCGAGAGCGCCCCAATCACCGCTCGCGGCCCGATACTCGACTTCTTCCCCAGTCGATATGCCACAAACGTCAGGAACGCCAACGTCATCATCATGATCGCGAAGTTGATGCTGAAGTACTCATAAAAATCCTGCATCGACGGCGTGAACCCCATGATGTCGGCCCGGTGATCCTCCATCACCTTGATCACCGCCGTCAGCTTCGCGTCCGTCCGCGCCGCCCGGTTCGCCATGAAGAACCCGTTGAAGTGCCCCACGCCAAACGCCGCCATCAAAAACACAGACGCATGAAAAAGCAGTCGAGCCATGCCCGCATTGTTGACGCCCGGCCCTCGCCCTGCGACCTTCTCGCTACCACGATGCCCAGATAACCACTGAATCGAAATCCTATCTTCTTGTACGGTTTTTGTATTGACAACGCGTGTCCGTGCATTATCCTAACAATGTGCCCCCTTTCGATCCATCCTCGCCCCCTTCCTTGCTGAAAAAACGGCACGATTCGCTCACCGCACCCGCTGCATCAACCACACAAGACGATATCCGCCAGCGACTTAAAGAACTCAACCGCTCTTCCGATACCCCCGCACTCAACACCGGCTGGCGCGCCCCCGGCGGCCATCCCATCCTCCTCGCCCGCGGCACCGTCCATGAGTGGTTCGCCTCCGATCTTCCCCCCGCGCAGCCGTCTCCCGCGCAGCCACCTATCTGCCTCTTCCTGCACCTCGCCGCCGCCGCCGCCACCTCGATCGCACCCGCCACCACCGTGCTCTGGATCGGCCGCGACCTCTGGCCCGCCCCCTGGGTGCTCGAGCACCTCGGCCTCCTCCGCGCCTCGCTCTTTGTCGATCCTCCCGATGCCTCCTCGCGCCTCTGGGCCATCGATCTCGCCCTCCGTACCGGTGCCACCACCGGCCGCGGCGTCGCCGCCGTCATCGCCGATGGCTCCGGCTTCGACATGGCCGCCACTCGCCGTTTGCAACTCAGCGCCCAGCGTCATGACGGGCACGCCGCGCCCCTCTGCCTGCTCGCCCGCCCGCTCCGTGATCGCAAACTTCTCTCCGCCGCCGCCAGCCGCTGGCTTGTCACCCCCCAACCCGGTGCGTCAGGCTCTTTCCGACCACGCTGGTCCATCCGCGCTCTGCGCATGAAGGCCGGCGGCACCGATCTCTCCGGCTTGCTCGAAACCGATATCGAACTGGAGTGGAACCATGAAGCGCTTCGTCTCGCTGTGGCTGCCCCACTGGGCAACCGATCTGCACCGCCGCTCGCTCGCTCGGGATGATCCTTCCTACCCCGGCCCGTCCGCGCTCTCCGCGCAGCACACCGCAAGTGGGGGCGCTGCAGGTGCGCGTGGTGGGGGCGGTGCGCCTGGTGGCGGAAGCGGCGGGAGTGGTGGGGTTGGTAGTCGTCGTCTCGCACGCCGCGCCGTTCCCCTCCCCCCGCCCCCCCCCATCATCCTCACCCGCACCGTCGCCCAGCGCAAACTCATCGCCCGCGCCTGCGCCGTCGCGCAGCGCTACGGCATCCGCCCCGGTATCGATCTCACCCTCGCCCGCGCCATGCTCCCCGCGCCCCTCGCCGCCGCCACCTTCGTGGCCGAGCATCGCCCCATGCGCGATGAGCACGCCCTCACGGCTCTCGCCCGCTGGGCCGCCCTCCGCTTCTCACCCCTCGTCGCCACCGACGTTGCCGCTGCTGCCCACGTCGGCATGGACGGTCTCCTGCTCGATATCTCCGGCTGCGAGCACCTCTTCGGCGGCGAACTCGCGCTCATCAGCGTCCTCCTCCGCAAAGCCCGCAAGCACGGCCTCACCTGCGCTGCCGCCGTCGCCTCCACCCCCGCCGCCGCCTGGGCCCTCGCCCGCTACGGTCCCGCCCCATCCGCATCACTCACAACTCCTGATCCGCGCCCGCTCCGCGACCAGCTTGCTCCTCTTCCTCTCGCCGCGCTCCGTCTCGCGCCCGCCACGCTCGAAGCCCTCGCCCGCGTCGGCCTCTTCCGCATCGGCGAAGTGCTCGCCCTCCCCCGCGCCTCACTCCCCGTCCGCTTCGGCCCCGAGTTGCTCCTTCACCTTGATCAAGCCCTCGGCCACGCCATGCACCCCCTCGTGCCCGTCACCGTGCCCCAGCCCCTGCGCACCACGCTTCCTTTCAGCGGCCCCACCACCAACTACGAAGCCGTCATGCTCGCCGTCCGCACCACGCTTGCCACGCTCTGCGAACTGCTCATGCACCGCGCCCTCGGCACCCGCCTCCTCCGCCTCCGCCTCCACCGTGTCGATGCCCCGCCCGTCGATTTCCTCATCCGCCTCAGTGCCCCCTCGCATGATCCTGCCCACCTCTGGGCCCTCCTCCGCTCCGCCGGCGAAGGCATCGAGAACGCCCACCTCGGCTTCGGCGTCGAAGGCGTCACGGTGATCTCTCTCCGCTCCGGCCCCGTGCAGGAACACCAGCGCGCCATACCCCTCGCCCCCCTCACCTCCCTCACCCCCGCCGCCCCCAACTCACACGCCGCTCCCCCGCTCACCCTCACCACGCACACGTCCCCCCCGCTTTCCGCGCCGCCCCAACTCCCTTCTCCGCC
>Ga0105046_10016896_pt1 | contig 11190 bp, 9 predicted proteins | sample MAT03_FD_78385 | JGI IMG/M metagenome (GOLD analysis project Ga0105046, IMG submission 78385) | Freshwater microbial communities from Lake Fryxell liftoff mats and glacier meltwater in Antarctica - MAT-03 (megahit assembly) | ecosystem: Environmental > Aquatic > Freshwater > Ice > Liftoff...
GCCCAGTTCGCCAACGGCGGATGGACGGTGCATGTCGTGGAAACCGCAGCTGCGGTGCGTTCGAGCTTCGGCAAGCGCATGCACACCGCACTGCGCACGCTGCGCGCCCCGACCGCCGCCGCACCCCGGGTCGGCGTACACGAGGCACTGGACAACGTGCCCTGGCCCTCGGTCGACCTGGTGCTGGAGTCGATCAGCGAGACGCTCGCGCCCAAGCAACGGCTGTTCGCGCAGATCGAACCGCGGGTGCGGGCGGGGACTATCCTTGCCACCAACAGTTCGAGCCTGCTGCCGTCGAAGATATTCTCCAGGGTTGCCGACCGCAGGCGCACCGCAGCGATCCACTTCATGACCCCGGCGCACCGGGTGCCGATGGTCGAGGTGGTACGCGCCCCGGGCGCCAGCGCGGCGACAGTGCGCCGTATCGACGGCTGGCTGCGCGCGCTGGGCAAGCTGCCGGTGCATCTGGCGAGCGAAGTGCCGGGGATGATCGTCAACCGCCTGCAGCACGCGATGATGCGCGAGGCGCTGGCGCTGGTCGATGCTGGCGTCACCGATATCGAGTCGATCGATCGGGCGGTGCGTTTCGGCTTCGGCTTTCGCTACCTCGCCGCCGGGCCGTTCGCCCAGCGCGACATGAACGGGCTGATGATCCACTGGCAATCGGCACGTGAGCTCTATCCGGTACTGTCCAACGCAAAGCGCCCGGCGAAGTCGTTCGACCGGCTGATTGCCCGCGGCCATGTCGGCATGCGGGCCGGGCGCGGGTTCCATCGCTGGGATGCCGCGACCCGGACACGCACCCAGACCCGCTATGACCGGCTGATCGCCGCGGCGCTCGCGCTGCTCGAACCCGAGCGCAAGGCGCAGGCACGCCTGGAGTGATGCAGCCGACCCGTTACAGGAGCTCGATTGAGAAGAGCGAAGAGTGTCTGCCAATGATCCGGTGCAACGCGGTCGATGTCGGCCTGATGGTGGACGAGTCGCGGGTGGCGCTCGCCACGCTGCGTAAACGGGCACACTAGGGGTGAATACAGGGTCGGTTCGCCGTTGGCGTTTCCCGTGGGTCCAATACGGTAGCCTCCCGTGCTCAACGCTGTTCCTGCGTCCCTGATGATGGAGAAGGCATGTCTGCGACTGTGACCCCCGCGATTCCTGCGATCCATGTGAACTCTGACTTACCACCACGCCGCCGTGCACTGGGTGTTTTCGTCTTCGCCGCGAGCCTGGCGCTCTGCGCGCTGATCGCGCGGCCTGGGGCCGCACAGCCTGCAGCGGGTGGCCCGGTGCTCAGACTGGCGCTCTCCGGCGATGTCACTTCGCTCGACCCGCATTTCCTGAATGCGGCGCCGAACAATACCGTGGCGCGCCATGTGTTCGAGTCACTGGTGCAGGTCGATGCCGATGGCCGGCTGCAGCCAGCGCTTGCCGAATCCTGGCGGGCGGTGGATTCGACCACCTGGGAGTTCCGGCTGCGCAAGGGGGTGCGCTTCCACAACGGGCAGGAACTCACTGCCGAGGATGTCGTCTTTTCGCTCGAGCGGCCAGCTGCGCTGATCAAGAGTCCCGGCCCGTTCACCGCATTCACCCGGCCGATCGTGGCCAAGGAGATTGTCGACGCGCAGACCATCCGGCTGCGGACCGCGACGGCGTATGGGCCGCTGCCGCTCGACTTGTCCAATGTGTTCATCGTGTCGCGCAAGCTCACCGAGGCGGCGACTAGCGATGATTTCAACACTGGAAAGGCGGTGATCGGTACCGGCCCCTGGCGATTCGCGAGCTGGCGGCGGGGTGATGCGGTCGAACTCGCCCGCAACGACAGCTGGTGGGGCGGCAAGCCCGCGTTCGAGCGGGTGACCCTGCGCATCATCACCAGCGACCCGACCCGTATGGCGGCGCTGCTCTCGGGCGATGTCGACGCGATCGAGGCGGTCCCTACTGCTGATATCGCCAAACTGCGCGCCAACCCGAAGTTCATCGTCGAGCAGCGCGCCTCATGGCGTACATTGTTCTTCCACCCGGACCATGAGCGCGAGAAGTCGCCGTTCGTGTTTGACAAGTCCGGGCGCCCGCTGGAGAAGAATCCGCTGCGCGATGCGCGGGTGCGCCAAGCGATCTCGATGGCGATCGATCGCAGGGCGCTGGTCGAGAAGACGATGGAAGGTCTGGCCACTCCGGCGACCAATGTGGTCGCCCCCGGCATCCTCGGCCACAACGACACGCTCAAGCTGGAGACCTATGACCCGATCGCCGCGCGCAAGCTGCTCGCCGAGGCCGGCTGGCCAGACGGCTTCGGTCTGACCCTGCACGGCCCGAACGACCGCTATATCAACGATGAACAGGTGGTACAGACGGTTGCCCAGATGCTGTCGCGTATCGGTATCGCGGTGAAGGTCGAGACGATGCCGGTGGCGGTATATTTTGCGCGCGCACGCAAGCATGAGTTCAGCTTCGCACTCCTCGGCTGGGGCTCGAATGCGGGCGACTTCGCGTTGCGCACCCTGGTCGGCACCGTCAACCCGGACACCGGCTGGGGCACCTGGAACTGGGGTCGCTACAGCAACCCGAAGGTGGACGCGCTGGTGCAGTCATCACTTGCCAATGTCGACCCGAAGAAGCGCGATGCGGTGTCGCGCGAAGCGATGGCCATCGCGATGCGTGACCATGCGGTGATTCCGCTGCACCACCAGTTCGCTTCATGGGCGATGCGGCGTGGGGTCCGCTACACCGCACGGCTGGACGAGTTCAGCTACGCCCACCAGTTCCGGCTGGAGTAGCTGCCAGGGGACGGACCCCGCATCGGTTCTGTCCCCGAGTCCGCCCGCGTCCGGACCGACCTGCCGCAGAGTGAACACTGCCCGGGCATCCTGTTCGCCGCCGCGCGGGTGCTCAGCGACCGAACATCCAGGGGTGCGTCTGCCGGTGCGCAGCCTCGAACCCGGCGATTTGCTCCGCGTACTCCCGCGTGCGCGAGATATCGTCGAAGCCGTTGAGCAGGCAGCGCTTGCGGATCGGCGAGATGTCGAACCGGTGCACGCCACCCAGCCCGTCACGGACGGTCTGCGCCTCGAGGTCGACGGCGAAGGTCATGCCCGGGGCCGTGTGCAGCATCGCCCGAAGCGCGCCGCAGGTGTCGATCGGCAGGGCGACCGTGAGCAGCCCGTTCTTTGCGCAGTTCGCATCGAAGATGTCACCGAAGCTGGGCGCGATCACGCAGCGGATGCCGAATTCGTACAGCGCGTAAACCGCGGTTTCTCGCGACGAGCCACAGCCGAAGTTGCTGTCGGCGACCAGTATCTGCGCCCGATCCCAGGGCGGGCCATTGAGCAGGAAATCGGTGGCCTTGCCGTCGGTGTCGATCCGCTGGTCGTAGAACAGGATCTCTGCATACTTCGGCCCGCGCGGCACCTTGTTGAAGCGGGTCGGGCAGAGCTGGTTGGTGTCGACATTCGCCTCGTCTATCGGGGCTGCGACACCTGAGAGTGTGGTGAAGGGGTGCACCGAGGTGTCAGCCGATCAGGGTGCGCACGTCGGTGAGCCTGCCCTTGATTGCAGCGGCGGCGGCCATCGCCGGACTGGCGAGATGGGTGCGTCCGCCCGGGCCCTGCCGGTTGCGGAAGTTACGGTTCGAGGTCGATATGCAGCGTTCACCCGGCTCTAGCTGATCGCCATTGATCGCGGTGCACAGCGAGCAGCCCGGGTCGCGCCACTCGAAGCCGGCATCGATGAAGATGCGGTCCAGGCCCTCGGCCTCGGCCTGCCGGCGCACCGACTGCGATCCGGGCACCACCCAGGTGGGCACCTGCGCCTTGCCGAGGCGGGCGACCTGTGCCGCCGCGCGCAGATCCTCGATACGTGAATTCGTGCATGAACCGATGAACACACGATCGACCTTGATCTCGCTCAGGGCCATGCCGGGGGTGAGCCCCATGTAGTCGAGCGCGGTGCGCCACTCGCCGCGCTGCTTGTCATTCGCCGCCTGCGCCGGGTCCGGCACCGCGGCATCGATCGCCACCGCCTGCGCCGGCGACACGCCCCAGGTGACGGTCGGGGCGATGCGCGCGGCATCGAGCTGCACCTCCCGGTCGAACAGCGCGCCGGCATCCGAGGGCAGGCTGCGCCAGAAGTCGAGCGCACGCTCCCAGGCCGCGCCACTGGGCGCGTGCTCGCGGCCTTCGAGATAAGCGAACGTGGTGTCGTCTGGCGCAACCATGCCGGCGCGGCCACCGGCCTCGATCGACATGTTGCACACCGTCATCCGCGCCTCCATCGACAGTGCCTCGATCGCCGCGCCCGCATACTCGATCGCATGATCGGTCGCGCCGTCGGTGCCGATTGCGGCGATGATCGCCAGGATAAGGTCCTTTGCCGATACGCCGAAGCCCAGGCGGCCGTCGACCCGGATGCGCAGCGTCGAGGGGCGAGTCTGCCAGAGCGTCTGGGTCGCCATCACATGCGCAAACTCGGACGCACCTACGCCGTAGGCGAGACAGCCGAACGCGCCATGGGTCGAGGTATGCGAGTCGTTGCCGATCAGCGCAAGGCCGGGCTGCACGATGCCGAGTTCGGGCGGCACGATATGCATGATGCCCTGCTGCGCATGGTCGATGCCGTACAGGTTGATGCCGTATTTACGGGCGAAATCCTGCAGCTGCACGACCATGTTGCGGATCTCGGCCACCGGAATGCCGGCGAGTCCCAGGGCGCGGCCGGTGGTCGGCACGTAGTGATCGGTGAACGCGTAGATCTGCTCCGGACGCACGACCTTGCGGTTCTGTGCCTCGAGCGCGACAAACGCGTGGTAGGTGTTCTCCTGTGCGAGCGCGCGGTCGATATAGAGCAGCGACTCGCCTTCGTCGGTCACGATGTGGTGGAGATCCCAAAGCTTGCGGAACAAGGTGGACTGCGCGGTGTTCGGCACGTCGTTCTGTACGCTGTTCGGTGTGGTCGCCTGCGTCGCCATGTTCATTCGCCCTTGATCCTGTTCTGCTGCACCAGCTTGCCCCAGCGGGTGTACTCCGCCCTGTAGAAGGCGGCGAACTCGTCGGGCGAACTGCCGACCGGCTCCGCCCCCTGAAGCAGAAGTTTTTCGCGAAAGCCGGGGGCGCGCAACACCTTGGCTGCCTCATCGGCGACCCGGATGACGATGTCGCGCGGCGTGCCGGCGGGGGCGAACAGCCCGCTCCAGCCGCTGAACGAGAATCCGGCCACGCCGCCTTCGATCATCGTGGGCACCTCGAGCATGCCGGGGAAGCGCTTCTCTCCGGTCACGGCGAGGGCGCGCAGCCGTCCGGCCTGGATATGCTGGGTCACCGAGGGCAGTGTGGCGAACATCATCGGCACATGGCCGCCAAGCAGATCGGCGACTGCCGGCCCGCCGCCTTTGTAGGCGATATGGATCAACTCGATCTTCGCCAGCGACTTGAACAGTTCACCCGAAAGCTGGGTGCCTGAGCCGAAGCCGGAGGAGGCGAAGGTAAGCTCGCCCTTGCGCCGGTTGGCGAGCGCGATCAGATCTTTCACCGACTTCACCGGCATCGACGGGGTGACCACCAGAATGTTCGGCGCATCGATCATCTGGGTCACCGGCAGCAGATCGCGCAGCGGATCGATCGCCAGACTGGTCTGCATATGCGGGGCGACCGCGAATGACACCGTGTGGGCCAGCAGGGTGTAGCCATCCGGGGCTGACTTGGCGACGACTTCAGCGCCGATCATGCCGGCTGCGCCACCCCGGTTCTCGATCACGATCGGCTGGCGCAGGGCCTCGGACAAGCCAGGCGCCAGCGCGCGGCTGGCAAAGTCGGAAATGCCGCCTGGCGGGAAAGCGACCAGGATACGCACCGGCTTGACCGGCCAGGCCTGGGCAAGCGCCGGTGCGGGCGCCAGCGCCGGCAACAGCGCCGGCAACAGCGCGATACAGCTGGCGCCAGCTACGTACAGAAAACGGGACAGGGCCGATGACAGCGGGGGTGAAAGGCGCGACGTCCTGGCAGGGTGCTGCTGCATGGCAGATGGAGTCATGTTGTCGAGACGGTTGACGAGTGTGCGGATCCTAGGGGCTCTGGCGGGCACGCGTCAAATCGATGTTGGGCTTGCGCGCTGCGATTGGATTCTTCAAACGCATGGCGAGTGTATCGTTGCAGTGTCGATTGCGAAGTTGCGCAGCCGCTCCGGGTCGAGGGTGACTTCCAGCCCGAGCGCAGTGGGCACCGACAGAACTCCAGTGCAATGCGGACACGGGCTGATCTCTACTCGGGTTGCAGGCCGATCTGCTTGACCAGCCGGGCATAGCGGTCCAGATCAGCCTTGACCCGTGCGGCGAATTCATCGAGCGTACCGACCAAGGGATCGAGGCCGACCGACTCCATGATCTTCCGGGTGTCCGGGTCGCGCAGTGCACGGTTGGCTTCGCTGTTGAGCCGCTCGGCCAGATCGCGGCGCATGCCACCTGCGCCGAACAGACCGATCCACGGATTCATCTCGAAGCCGGGCAGCGCGGCGGCCTCGGCCAGGGGCGGGACGTCTGGCAGCGTGGGCTGGCGCGTGAGCGTGGATACGCCCAGCGCGCGCAGACGTCCGGCCTTGATCGGGCCGATCGCATTGGACAGCGTGGCCGCCGAGGCGACCACTTCACCACCGAGCAGCGCATTCATCGACGGCGGCCCGCCGCGATACGGCACATGGTTCAGTCGAATGCCGGCCGCATTGGCAAAAGCTTCCATGCCGAAGTGCGGCGAACTGCCACTGCCCGAAGACCCGTAATCGAGTCCGCCGGGCTTGGCACGAGCCAGCGCGATGAACTCCTTCACCGACTTCACCGGCAACGAGGGGTGCGCCACCAGCACCCACGGTTGTCCGGACAGGAAGGCAAGCGGGGTGAAGTCCTCGATCGTGCGATAGGGGAGGCTCTTGTAGGTGCTCGCGTTGGACAGGTGGGTGGCCGAATGCACCATCAACGTGTAACCGTCGCCGGATGCGGCGGCCACAACCGCCGCGCCGATGGTGCCGGCGGCACCAGCGCGATTCTCGACCACGAAGGCGGTGCCCAGTTGCGTGCCCATTCGCTGCACGACCGCGCGCCCGACGATGTCATTGGTGCCGCCGGGTGGCCATGGAATCACCACACGAACCGGCTTGTTCGGCCACGGCTGCGCCAGAGCGCAGGTACCGAACAGCATCGAGGCGGCCAGGGTCAAGCCGGTGATGATGCCTGCGGCCGTGAACCGGCTCAGGCGGCCTGCTTCGAATGTCATCATTCCTCCTCCGGAGAACGCCAACCGGGTGGCGGCTGGCGTATCTGCTGCATGCGGTGGCTGCACGCGGCAGCTATACATGCCGACTGCATGCGCGGTGCGGCTCGAGCGTGTGCGTTCCAGCGCATCAAGCGCGTTGGTACCCGGGCCGTCCGGGTCTGCGCCCGGTGGGCCCGATGTGGGCGGTCAGGCGCTCGGGCGCCGGTCGACCACCGTAGTGCGCAGCAGATAGCGGCGCAGGCTCTCATCGAACGCGGTGCGCTTGTGCATCGTGCAGCGGTTGTCCCACATCACCAGATCGCCAACCTGCCACTTCTGGAACCAGGTGTTCGGTTGTGCGTAGGCATGCGCCCACAGCCGGTCGAGCAGGGCTTCGCTTTCTTCCAGTGGCAGCCCGACCACATACCCATTCGGGCGGCGGCCGAGAAACAGCGCACGGCGGCCGGTCTCCGGATGCCGGATCACCACCGGATGCAGCGCACCTGGCGACTCGCGCACGTCGGTGACCGGCTTGAACCCCCTGCGCAACTGACCGGCGCTGTTGTAACTCGCATCGTGCTTGATCTGAACGCCTTCGACGGCGGCTTTCAGATCGCCAGGCAACGAGTCATAGGCTTCGTACATGCTCATGAAGCCGGTCTCGCCACCAGTGTCGGTGACTTCCAGGCCGTAGAGCAGCGCGGCTGAGGGTGTGATCTCCTGATACGACATGTCGGTGTGCCAGACCGCTTCGCCAAAGCCCAGGCTGCCCACCGGCGCGCCGTCGACCTTGACGTTGGACATCACCGCGAGGTCTGGATAGCCATCGATCCAGGAACTGCCCTTGCTGTTGATCGGGGCGCGATCGAGCAGGCCCAAGCGGCGGCTGAACGCGAGCAGCGCTTCCTTGCTCAAATGCTGGTCGCGAAAGCGCAGCACCATGTAATGCAACCAGGCATCGCGCAGCGCGAGCGCGGTGGCATCGGCAAGCGGTGCCGAAAGATCGAGACCGATGATGTCGGCGGCGATGCCCGGGCCCAGCGGCAGGATATCGAAGCCGGCGCCACCATCGACTGCTACATGCCCGCGCAGGGCGCTGGCACGGCTGTGCGCGTTCGCGCCCTGGCTGCTGCCGGCTGCGCTGATGTCAGGGGTATCCATGGCAATGTCTTCCTTTGGCGTTTTGTCGCTGCACTATACGCCGGATTATTAATAATCGGCAATCTTGCCAGCCGCGCTACCGGCCGGTACCCTCGGTCGATGAATTCCAGAACGCGCTTGAAAACGCAACTTCGCGCCGGGTCGCTGCGCAGTTCGCCGTCCACTGCGGCTTCGACCGCGGCTTCGACCGCGGCTTCGACTGTGCCTTCGCCTGCGTCTTCGACCACGGTGGCGGTCACCGCCACCATCCCCTCGCGCCTCGCCCAGGCGCTGGCTGAGCGCATCGTCGACGGCCGAATCGCACCCGGCGAGCGGCTGATCGAGGCGCAGCTCGCCGCCGAGTTCGGCACCAGCCACGGACCGGTGCGCGACGCGCTGCGGGTGCTCGAGCGTGCCGGCCTGGTCGAGATCGCTGCGTATCGGGGCGCCAGCGTACGCGGATTGTCGATCAAGGAGGTGACCGAGCTGTATCAGGTGCGCGCCGCCCTGGTCGGCCTGCGCGCGCGCTGGCTGGCCGAGGACGCGACTGGTCGCGCGTTTGCCGACCGCCATGGTGAAGCGGTGCGCGAACTGGCGCAACTCGCGCGCGCGAGCGATGACCGGGCCTACTCGGACGCCGCACTGGAGCTCAACCGTGCGTTCACCGACTCGGTCGCCAATCCGTGGCTGCGCGGCATGCTCGAGTCGCTGTCGCTGCAGACTGCGCGCTACACACGGCTGGTGCTGGCCGATGCGCAGCGCAGGCGTGCTTCTGCGCGTGCATGGTCGGCACTGCTGGCGGCGATACGCCTCGGCGATGGCGATCGCGCAGAGCGTCTGGCGCGGGCCAACTCACTGGCAACGCGCGATGCATCGGTGCGTGCACTGATCAGACGCGATCGGCTTCCGGTACCCTGACCTGAGGTTCCGGGACGTAACCGCGCTGCTCTGGTTTTCGTTACCGATGTCCGGCGATGCACGCCTCAGGCGCGGACCCGTGATGCTCGCCTCAGGCGCGATGGCGGTCGACGAAGTCCCAGTCGACCTCGGCACCGAACCCCGCGCCCGAGGGTGGCGTGACCTGCCCGTCCTCGAGCACCATGCGTTGCCGATATAGCCCGTAGGACAGCGGATTGCGGTCGGCCGCGCCCATCGTTTCCACTCCGAACGACGCACCTCGAAACGCTGCCACCAGATGCGCGTGGATCTCCGGGGCCAGATGCGGGGCAATGGCCACCGCGTGCTGCTCGGCCAGATGCGCGATACGTACCGCCTCGGTCATCCCGCCCGCGCGAGTAGCATCGAACTGCACGAAGCGGATGCCGCCCTCGACGATGAAGTCGCGCACCGAGTGCCGGGTCAGCTCGCGCTCGCCGTGGCCGACCGGGATCGGCGTGGAGCGTACGAGTTGCGCGAAATCGGTCGGGGTCAGGTGCCAGTGCAGCGGTTCTTCCAGCCAGTAGATGTCGCAGGACTCGACTGCGCGGGCGAAGTCGATGCAATCGGGCAGCGAGTACGCCGCGTTCATGTCCAGCATCAGCAGCACATCGGGGCCGATCGCTTCACGTGTGAGGCGGATACGCTTCACCTCGTCGGCGAGCGACAGGCCACCGGTCTTGAGCTTGACCGCACGGTATCCGGCGGCGACATAGCCTGCCAGTTCATGCGCGCAGTCATCGAGCGCAGCCCCCTCGCGATAGAAGCCGCCGGTGGCATAACTGCGTATCGGCTCGCCGCTGCCGCCCAGCAGCCGCCACACCGGCATGCCGGCGGCCTTGCCGCGGATGTCCCACAGCGCCAGATCGATGCCGCCGATCGCGGCCATCACGTTGGCGCGTGCCGAGCGGGCGAGCGGGGCCGGCAGGCCGTCGCGCGCAAACATGCCGCCGGGACGCGGCGAGGTCAGCGAGAACAGGAACTCCCAGTTGGCCGTGGTGGACAGCGCATCGCGCCCTTCGAGCAGTTCGGCGAAGCGCGCCACCCAGTCGCACACCGCAGGCATCGGCGTGGCATGGATCTCGGCGGTGCCGATCAGTCCGTCATCGGTGCGCACCTCGACCACGATCAGGTGCGCATGGGTATGTCGTTCGTGCGCCGTGTACAGCGTCTGTGCGAGTGGCACAGACAACGGATGTGTTTTGATCTGTGCGATACGGGTCATCGGCTGGCGCTCGGTCGGGTGATTGCGGGTCAGTCCGGCTTGATGCCAGCCGCTCGGATGGTGCGCCCCATCCGCTCGAAGCCTTCCCGGGTGAGCCGGCGCAGTTCCTCAGGGGTGGAACCCACCGGCTCCAGGCCGAGTGCCAGCAGCTTGTCGCGAACATCGGGCTCGCTGGTGGCTTTCTGCGCCTCTGTGGCCAGTCGCTCGATGATCGGGCGCGGTGTGCCGCGCGGCATGAACAGCCCTGCCCAGGTGACGAATTCGAATCCGGGCAGACCGGACTCGGCCACCGTCGGCACATTCGGCACCTGGGGGAAGCGCTTCGCGCCGCCGACTGCCAGCGCGCGCACCTTGCCCGCCTGGATCTGCGACAGCACGATCGACAGCGCGCTGAACATCACCGGCACATGGCCGCTCACCACATCGCTCGCCGCCTGGGTCGCACCCTTGTACGGAACATGGTTCAGCTTCACGCCGGCCTGGCTGGCGAACAGTTCCATCGCAATGTGCTGCGGGCTGCCGATGCCACCGGAGGCATAGTCGATCTGACCAGGCTTGGCCTTGGCCAGGGCGATCAGGTCCTTCACGCTCTTTACCGGCAGGCTCGGGGTGGCGATCAGCACCCAGGTGATGTTGGCGAGCAGGCTGACCGGC
>Ga0105046_10016899_pt1 | contig 11189 bp, 7 predicted proteins | sample MAT03_FD_78385 | JGI IMG/M metagenome (GOLD analysis project Ga0105046, IMG submission 78385) | Freshwater microbial communities from Lake Fryxell liftoff mats and glacier meltwater in Antarctica - MAT-03 (megahit assembly) | ecosystem: Environmental > Aquatic > Freshwater > Ice > Liftoff...
ACGAACTCAGCGGTGAGTTGGACGACAAGTGCACGGCCCTGATGGTGGGACTTGCGGGCGCGGGCTACTACCCGACCACCCAGACCTCCACCTTCCATGACCGGCCCTCCGTCACCGTGCCTGTGACGACCTCGCGTGGGAAGGCCTGCCGACCGAGCGTGCGCCCCGCCAGGATGTGGACGGCCTTGTGATCGAGGATGCGGCGGTGACCGTAGGGCTCGGCGGAACCGTGTCCGGTCGGGTGGCGGTCAACCTCGCCGAGGATTCACGGGCGAAGGACCTGACCGTGCGCCTCGAGTCACGGGTCGTCTCCATCGAGTCGGGCGTCGAGGATGCGCGCGTCGTCCCCGACGGCGTCACTCCAGCGGAGCCGCACCCCAATGTTTTGCCCGCCCCACCAAGGCGGCCTGGCCACGAGGAGAGCGGGATCCACATGTCGAAGAAGCTGATCACCACCATCCTGGGCGTCGGACTCGTCCTCATGGTCGTCGCCTGCAGTTCGGACGACGATGACGACCCGTCGACGACTACGGCCGCTGCGGCTGACGACACCACGGACACGACCGAAACCACGGACACCACCGTCGGGCTCGCTGGTCAGTGTGTATGCCTCGTACTTCACCTTCGACGTGGGCGTGCAGACGCACTACATCGGCCAGCGGGGCATGGAGCAGTCGTCCCCGATCGCCGCGAGTGACGACAGCGGCGCGCTTCGGTTCTGGGACTGACCGCGACCCGAAGGGCGCTCTGGCGGCGCGAACGAGCAGGGAGCCGACGCGACCTGGGCCGACGCCCGACGGTGACCCCCCTGAGCGGGTGCCGGCGCGTCGCTTCGGCGAAATCCCCGTGTGCACTCTTCCAGCCCGGTCAGTCTCGACACTGGGGCTGAATTGAGGGAGCAGTTCCCTGAGGTTCAGCTGACGATCAGTACAGCTCGGCCTGGATGAGCACCACGGTGCCAGCGGCCAGCACGCCGGCGCTGACCCCGAGCAGCGCCCAGGACAGCTTGTGGACGGTGATCAGCGCCGCGATGCCGGCAAGGAAGAGAGTGATGGCGACCAGGACCGTCGACAGTTCGAAGATGTCGCTCTGGCCGTCGGCGCCCTCGGCGTCGGAGCGCTGCACGCTGGCCGTTTCGAGCAGGTCGTCGCCCTCGGCGTAGAACAGGGTGGACTGCAGGTCGTCGATCTCGGCGTAGTCACCTTCGAAGGGCGTCGCGATGGTGTCGTCGGGGTCGTTTTCCCACACCTCGACGAGTGCCAGCATCTCGGGGCCCATCGTCTCCCGGAGGTACAGGGCGCCATCGTCGTTGCCTGCCGCGAATTCCACGGCGTACTGGAGGAAGAGGCTTTGCTCGAAGTTGGACGCCTGGTCCCCGGCGCTGAGGCTGTCGTAACCCTCTTGCATCGACTGGTTCGCATCGCTGTAGCCCTGGAGCACGCCGTCGCCGACGATCGAGGCCCGGTAGGCGGCGTACGCGGTCATGGTCGCGGCGAGGCCGAGCAGGATGGCGGCGCAAAGCTCGATGCGGTGCTTCCCGCGCAACTCGGCGGTATCTGGCTCGTCGGCGTCGGCGTCGGCGTCGGCGTCTGCGGCCACCGGTTCGCCGGCGAGCACCGGTGCGTGGGTTGGTTCCGACTCGACTGGTTGCCCGTCGTCGGGTGTGGCGGTGTCCTCGGTCATCGGGACCTCTCGGTGTCGCTCATGGGTGGTGCCTCCGCGGCAAGAATTCGATGGGGCAGAACGGTGGAGGTGCGGATCAGTCGGTCGGGACGTCCACGGGGAAATCCCCGGTCTCGGCGGCGCGATCAGGCCAGCCGCAACCCTAGGCCGAACGAGCAACGCCACACAGTCGTGGGTCATTCCGGGCCCACACGCAGGCACGAAACGGAGTACGTTCGCCGCCATGGGACTTCTCGACAAGCTCGTTAAAGGGCACAACTGGGTCTGACGGTGACGGTGGAGCCGGCGGAGGTGTTGCCCGGCGCTCAGGTGACCGTGCGCTACGACATCGGGGGCGAGCTCGACGACAAGTGCACCGGCCTGACCGTCGGACTCCAGGGCGCGGCCAAGTACGGGGACATGCAGTACCAGAGCTCGTACGACAACAAGACCGGTTCCTACGAAGAAGTGACGGTGTCCTAGGAGGCGCAGGATGGCCTCACCTTCGAAGACGTGCCTGTCGCTGTCCGCCCTGGTGACGCCGTCACCGGCCACGTCGACGCGACCCTCGCCAAGGCGGTGTATGTGAAAGATGTTTCCGTACGGATGGAACGGAGGCGCTCAAGGGGGAGACCCCGCTGATCGTGTACTGAGCCTCGGCCCGGCGGGCGCCCGGTTGAGCCAGGGTGACTGTGCGGTCAAGATGAGCGCATGGACCTGACGTACCCGCTCGAGGCCGAGGCGTTCCGCATCGAGATCCGTGCCTGGCTGGAGGAGAACCTGCCTAACGGTTGGTTCGACGAGGGCTTCGAGTTCAGTCGCGAGGAGCGGGCCGCCTTCAACACCACATGGACCGAGAAGCTCTACGGCGGCGGCTGGATCTGCGCCTCCTGGCCCACCGAGTACGGCGGCAAGGGCCTCTCGACCATGGAGTCCGTAGTGTTGAACGAGGAGTTCGCCCGAGCCTCGGCGCCGCTGCGGGCCGACTTCTTCGGTGACACGCTGGTCGGCCCCACCATCTTGCAGTGGGGCAGCGAGGAGCAGAAGCAGGACTTCCTGCCCAAGATCCTGTCGGGGCAGATCTCGTGGTGCCAGGGCTTCTCCGAGCCCGAGGCGGGGTCCGACCTGGCCGGCCTCAAGACCAGGGCCGAGCTCGACGGCGACGAGTGGGTCATCAGTGGCCAGAAGGTCTGGACCACCCAGGCCGGCTTTGCCGACTACATCTTCCTGTTGGCCCGCACCGATCCGAACGTCTCGAAGCACGCCGGTATCTCGTACCTGCACGTGCCCATGAAGCAGCCCGGCGTCGAGGTCCGCCCCATCACCCAGGTGGACGGCTCGGCCGAGTTCTACGAGGTGTTCTTCGACAACGCCCGTTGCCCGAAGGAGAACGTGGTGGGCGGCGTCAACAACGGGTGGAAGGTGGCCATGACCACCCTCGGCTTCGAGCGGGGCACGTCGGCCACCACCGGCTACCGCCGCTTCGAGAAGGAGCTCGAGATCATCACCGACAAGGCGCGGGCCAACGCCAAGATCGACGATCCGAACGTGCGTCAGGGCCTGGCCCACGCGTGGTCGAAGGTGCAGATCATGCGCATCAACGGCCTGCGCAGCCTCTCCGCGGTGGTCCAGGGAAAGAAGGACCTGGGCGTGGCGGCACTGGGGGCCACCAACAAGATGTACTGGTCCGAGTACCACCGCGACGTGATGGAGCTGGCCATCGACATCATGGGCATGGACGGCCAGATCCTCACGGGCAGCCCGGACGACGAGGAGACCGTCCCCGGATACGGACCCCGTCGTGGCAACGCCGGCTATCCGGTCAGCGTGTTGCAGGCGTCGTTCTTCTTCAGCCGATCGGAGACCATCTGGGGCGGCACCGCCCAGATCCAACGCAACATCGTGGGCGAGCGCGTCCTCGGCCTCCCCAAGGAACCGAAACCCTGACAGGGACCACGGCGACGCCCTGACATTGCGGTTGAGTTACGGATTGTTACAGTACCCCGGTCATGTCTGCCCGTCGCTCGGCTCGCCCCAAGGCGCGCCGCACCTGGCCGCAGCGCATCGTGATAACCACCGGCGTCTTCGTGGTGTTCACCTGCGCCCTCGCGGCCAGTGCCCTCGCCTACGGGGCCTGGAAATTCGAGCAGGTGGACCACTACGCGCTCGAGTTGGTGCCGCCCGCCTCGGGCGAGCCCGCGAACTTCCTGGTGGTCGGCTCGGACAGCCGCGACGCCATCGATCCCGACGGCGCCGACGCCGATGTGTTCCTGAACGGCGAGTCGGGCGGGGCGCGCTCCGACAGCATGATGGTCGCCCGCATCGATCCCGAGAGCCAGCAGGTCGACCTGCTCTCGGTGCCCCGCGACCTGTGGGTCACCATCCCCGGTGGCGACCCCGACATGCACCGCCGCATCAACGAGGCCTTCGCCGGCGGCCGTCAACAACTCATCGAGACGGTCGAGGCCGCGCTCGGCATCGCCATCAACCACTACGTCGAGGTCGACTTCGGTGGGTTCAAGGAGCTGGTGTCGGCCATCGACGGGGTGCCCACCTACTTCGACACCGCCTGGCGCGACTCGAACTCGGGCCTCGACATCGCCGGTGAGGGCTGCGTCACCCTCAACGGTGAGCAGGCCCTCGCCTACGCCAGGGCCCGCCACCTGCAGTTCCTCGACGCCGGGACCGGCGAGTGGGAGTCCGACCCCACCGGCGACCTCGGCCGCATGAACCGCCAGCAGGTGCTGGTGGTGAACGCCGTCGACGAGGCCGTGTCGCTCGAACTGGCCAACCCCGCCCACCTCAACCGCCTCATCAACGTGGGGGTCGACAACATCGGTGTCGACCCCGGGTTCACCTTCGACGACATGGTGTCGCTGGCCAAGGCGTTCTCCGACACCAACAGCGAGGACATCATCCGCCACAGCCTCGAGGTGGAGGACTACCGCACCGACGGTGGTGCCGCGGTGCTGACCCTCGACGTAGCGGCGTCGCAGCCGGTCCTCAACACCTTCCGCGGCCTGCCCGCCGATGCGGTCACCGAGGCCCAGGTGTCGGTCACCGTGGTCAACGGAACCGGCGCCGAGGGCCAGGCGCAGACGGTCGCCGATGCGCTGGCGGCATCGGGCTTCCTGATCGACGGCACCGACACCGGCGAAGTGCCGGTGGCCGTCACCGAGGTGCACTACGCGCCCGGCTCCGAGAAGTCCGCCGACCTGTTGGCCCGCTACCTCGGCGCGAGCGCCCAGCTCATCGAAGACGCCGAGTTCGAGCCCGGCGAGGTCCGCCTGGTCACCGGCGCCGACTTCACCACCGTGTTGGCGGACGCCCGCCCGGCCGCCCCGGACTCGCCGGCCGCGGGCGACGACACCACGACGACCAGCTCGACCACGTCGACCACCATCGGCCACACGGCGGGCGATCCGGCGGCCGACGGCATCGACTGCGAGTAGCAACCCCTTCGGGCGTCGCCGCCGGCCCGGGATAGAGTCGACACCCTGCCCTCGTAGCTCAGTGGATAGAGCATCGCCCTCCGGAGGCGTGTGCGCAGGTTCGAGTCCTGCCGAGGGCGCTCCACCCGGCTGTCGCAGGCCGCGGCCCAGTGCCAGGCCGTGCGGTGATCCGTCACGGTGCCTCCAGGCGCAGCACCCGGGCGCTGTGCCGGGGGAGCGGGCCCACGTCCACCACGCTTCCGTGCCGCGTCGCCGATCGTCCTGTCCAGAGCTCGACGAGGCGCCCGTCGGCGGGCCGTCGGTCGGCGAGGTCGAGGCGGGCCAGGTCGACCGTGCCGTGACGGGGGTCGTCGCCGAGGTTCAGCAGGCCTACGTCGACGCGGCCGTCGGCGTGCCGGCTGACCAGCAGCTCGGGCAGGGCCCGTGCGAACAGGTCGACCACCTCGGGGCGCCCGCCGGCCAGTGCCCGGGTCTGCGCCACCAGGGCCCGGCGCTCCGGCGGCAGCCGGTCGAGGCGGTCGGACAGCACGAGCATCCCGTCGGTCATGCCGAACACGGTGCACATCAGGCGCACCTCGTCGTCGGTCAGCTTCGTATCGGCGTCGCGCACCATGAGGCAGTCAGGGTCGTTCAGGAACCAGGCTCCATCGAGGACCGAGCGGCTGAGCGTGTTCACCAGGGCGTGCAAGGTGGACAGGCCGTGGCGGCCGCGCCCGACGGTGCGCCCGATGAGGCTCGTCCACGACGGCGTGACGTCGGCGCCGATGCGCATGGCGTCGACCACGCCCACCGCCACGCCCAGTGGGCAGCCGCAGCCCAACAAGAAGGCGTCATCGCCGGCGCCCTCGCGGATGGCGTCGAGCCCGCGTCGTAGGGCCTGGGCGCGGGTGGCGCCGGCGTCGTGGCGCCGCCCGGGCAGCGCCGCGGCGTACAGGAAGTCCAGCTTCTGGATGGCGTAGCCCCAGTCGTCGCCGATGGTGCGGGCGACCCGGCGCAGGTGGTCGAGCACCGCCGGGTGGGTCGTGTCGAGCACCCGCATGGGGGTGGTGAGACCCCACCCGGGGTTGAGCAGGCCGAGGACGGGCCGACCGCGCTCGTTGCGCACCAACCAGTCGGGGTGCGCCGCCGCCACCTCGGAGCGCGCCGAAACGATGAACGGCGCCCACCAGATGCCGGCGTCGAAGCCCTCGTCGGTGATGCGCCTGGCCACCGCAGCCATGCCGTTCGGGAACTTGTCGTTGGTGGACAGCCAGTCGCCGATGGCGGTCTGGTGCCCGTCGTCGACCATGACGTACTCGCACCCGAACTCGGGCCCGTCCCGACCGTCGGCCGCGAGGACGGTCAGATTGTCGAGCACGTCGGCCTCGGTGACCTGCGTGAAGTAGAAGTACCACGAGCACCAGCCGCCGGGGTGGGGGCGCTCGATGCCCCGAGCGCCCATTGCCGCACCAGCAGCTTCGGCCACGGCACGCAGTGCGGTCGTGCCGGCGGAAGTGTCGCCGGTGACCGCGGCGACGTGCAGGGTGAACCAGGGCGTGGCCGCACCGGCGGCCAGCGGCGTGCCGTCGAGGTCGACCCACGCTGACAGCGAGCGGACGACGCCGTCGGGGGCGTCGAGCTCGACGAAGGTGAAGGCTTCGGCCAGGTTGGTGAAGCCAAGGGCGAGGGCGTCGCCGCTGACCGGTTCGACGATGGCCGACAGCGAGTCCGACCGCACTTGGCCCGGCCCCGTCGGTGACGGGTGCCGGGCATCGGTGGCGCCCGCACGTGCGAACCGCGTGGGCAGGTCGCGGTCGCGTTCGCCCGTGCCGATGGTGCCGGTGCCCGCCCAGGACTGGTACCCGTTGCGGTACGTGCGCCAGCGACGGGGATCGTCGCCCACGGTGAGGCGGTCGGTCGCCAGCAGCGTGAACCGCTCGATGACGACCGCGGTGACGCCGCCGTTGACCACGCGCCCACGGATCTCGCCCCGATCGGCGCCGAGGTCGTGCACCTCGGTCTCGATGGTGACCCCGGGCGACGACCCACCCGTTTCGGCGCCTGAAACGGTGGTGATCACGCCCTTTCCAGACGCGAAAACGACGGAAGCCGAGCTGCGGGACGGTCCGAACCCGATCGGTCCACCCGCGGCGGCGAAGGTGATCCCCTCGGGCCCGGCGCTGAGCGCGGGCTGCGACCCGTTCTCATCCGCCGGCGAGGCTTCCGGATCGGTGGTCATGGTGAGTACCTTGCTAGCGGGGCGCCCGACCAGGTGCGACCCGGCGCCGGGAAGGATCGGATGACCAGCCTCGCAACCCGCAAGGGTCGTGACGATCAGATGCTGCGTCTCGCCGGCGCCACGTGAGCCACGACCACGGGCACTCCCACGGTGGGGTGCGCGCCGGCGAGCGCCACAAGGGCCGCCTGCTCGTCGCCTTCGCCATCATCGCCGTGTTCATGGTGGTCGAGGTGGTCGCCGCCATGGCCACCAACTCGCTGGCCCTACTGTCCGACGCCGGCCACATGCTCACCGACGTGTTGGGCATGGGCATGGCCCTGGCCGCCATTCAACTGGCCAGCAGCGGCACCAGTCGGCGCAACCACACCTTCGGCCTCTATCGGCTCGAGATCCTGGCCGCGCTGGCCAACGCCGCCCTGCTGTTCGGCGTGGCGGGCTATGTGCTCTACGAGGCCATCAACCGCATCAGCGACCCTCCTGAGGTCAAGGCGATCCCCCTGCTGGTGGTCGCGGTCCTGGGCCTGCTCGCCAACATCGTCGCCTTCGCCCTGTTGCGCGAGGGCTCGAAGGAGTCGCTGAACATGGAGGGCGCCTACCTCGAGGTGCTTTCCGACACGGTGGCCTCGGTCGGCGTGATTCTCGGCGCCATCGTGTTGGCGATCACCGGCTGGGAGTGGGTCGACGCGGTGGTCGGCGTGGCCATCGGGCTGTGGATCCTGCCCCGTGCGTGGAGCCTCGGTGGACGGGCGGTGCGCATCCTGGTGCAGGCGGCGCCGCCCGGTCTCGATCTCGACGCCCTCGAGGCCGACCTCGGCGGCGTGGCAGGGGTGGTCGAGGTGCACGACCTGCACGCCTGGACCCTGACTTCGGACATGGAGGTGGTGTCCGCCCACCTGGTGGTGACGGTCGACACCGACCACCACGCCGTGCTCGACCAGGCCCGCGACCTGCTGCGGGCCGACCACGGCATCGACCACGCCACCCTGCAGGTCGAGCCCGAGTCCCACGAGGGCTGCGAAGAGGTCGCCTGGTAGCGCACCCCAGCCACCGTTCTGGCCGCGGCCCTCTGTTGTCACGCAAGAGAATCCGCGGCCAGAACCGAAGCCCGGTTGTTCTGGCCGCGGCCCTGTGTTGTCACGCAAGAGAATCCGCGGCCAGAACGATCGGTCCGGCGGGCGGTGGCGGCCGCTGACGTAACGCATTGGCCGCGCCCGCCTCCGGCAGGGTTTGATGGCGTGGTGCCAGGTATCCGGAAATCGCTCCAAGTCGCGCTGGGGGGCGCGCTCGTCGAGCTGGGGGTCGAGCCCCCGCCGTCGGGCATCGGGCTGGAGCGGCCTGCTCGCCGCGAGCACGGCGATTGGTCCAGCAACATCGCTATGGCCACGGCCAAGGCCGCCGGCCGCAACCCGCGTGAGCTCGCCGGCGAGCTCGTCGACCGGCTGAACGCGGCGCCGCCGCCGCACGTGGCGTCGGTCGAGATCGCCGGGCCGGGCTTCGTCAACTTCCGGCTGCAAGACACCTGGCTGCACGAGGTGCTGGTCGACGTCGTCACCGCCGGCGCCGACGGCTTCGCCCGCCCCGATCTGGGCGGCGGCACCAAGGTGAACGTCGAGTTCGTCAGCGCCAACCCCACGGGCCCGGTGCACGCCGGCCACGGTCGCGGCGCGGCCTACGGCGATTCGGTGGCGCGCCTGCTCGATCGGTGCGGCTACGCGGTGCACCGCGAGTTCTACATCAACGACCGGGGCGTCCAGATGCAGCTGTTCGGCGCCTCGCTGGCGGCGCGGAAGGCCGGGCAGGAGCCTCCGGAAGAGGGGTATCAGGGCCAGTACATCAAGGACTGGGCCGTCGACCTACCCGACGACGTCGACCCGGTCGAGTGGGGCGAGCAGCGGGCCATCGCCGACCAGCGCGAGACGTTGGCGCGGATGAATGTCGAGTTCGACCTGTGGTTCAGCGAGAAGTCCATGGTCGACTCGGGCGCCATCGACATAACACTGGCCGACCTGCGCGCGCGAGGGGTGGTGTTCGACGAGGACGGCGCCGTCTGGTTGCGCAGCACTGAGTTCGGCGACGACAAGGACCGCGTCCTGGTCAAGTCCGACGGGCAGTTCACCTACCTGCTGCCCGACATCGCGTACCACCGGGACAAGCTGGCCCGGGGGTTCGAGTTGCTCGTCGACGTGTGGGGTGCCGACCACCACGGTTACGTGCCCCGGATGAAGGCTGCGCTGCAGGCCCTGGGCCACGATCCCGACCGGTTCGAGGTGCCCATCACCCAGATGGTCAACCTGATGCGCGACGGCGAGCTGGTGAAGCTGTCGAAGCGCTCGGGCGACCTGATCACCCTCGCCGAGGTGCTCGACGAGGTCGGCCCCGACGCCGCTCGCCTCACCTTCCTGCTGCAGTCGGTGGACACCCGCCAGACCTTCGACCTCGACGTGGTGTCCAGCGAGGCCATGGAGAACCCGGTGCTCTATGTGCGGTACGCCCACGCCCGGATCCACTCGATCGGGCGGGTCGCCGCCGAGCGGGGCGTCACCAGGGCGCCGCTGGCCGACGCCGACCTGGCGCTGCTCGTCCATGCGCGCGAGCTCGACGTGCTGCGCAGCCTGTCCGAGCTGCCCGACGTGGTGGCCACGGCCTGCGCCGCCCGGGCGCCTCACCAGATCGCCACGTGGGTGCGCGAGCTGGCCGGCCGGTTCCACGGCTTCTACCACGACTGTTACGTGATGGGCGACGGCGTCGCCCCCGAGCTCACCCAGGCCCGGCTGTGGCTGGTCGACGCGGCCTCGACGGGCCTGGCCATCGGCCTCGACCTGCTCGGTGTCTCCGCCCCGGAGTCGATGTGAGCGCCGCAATCCCAACCCAAAACCCAACCCCAACCCCAGATCGCCCGTTCTGGGACCACGCTGCTGTTGCCACGCGCGGCAGGCTGGTCCCAGAACGATCGGTGGAGGCGGCGAGATGACGGCGCTGCCGCGGGACCTGTTGCCCGACAACGCCGAGGTCGACGCCACCGGGCGGCTGTCGATCGGCGGGTGCGACGTGCTCGACCTGGCCGAGGAGTACGGCACCCCGCTGTTCGTCTACGACGAGGACCATCTGCGGGCGCGTTGTCGCGAGGCGGTGGCGGCGTTCGGTGACGGCGTGGCCTACGCCGGGAAGGCCTTCCTGTGCAAGGCCATGGCGCGCCTGGCCCACGAGGAGGGACTGCACATCGATGTGGCCAGCGGGGGCGAGCTGCACGTGGTGCTGGCCGCCGCCGTGCCCGCCGAGCGCATCGTGTTGCACGGCAACAACAAGTCCACCGACGAGCTGCGCATGGCCTTCGAGGCCGGTGTGGGACGCATCGTGGTCGACTCGTTCGACGAGATGGACCGCATCGAGGCGTTGGTCGCCGAGGGCTGGACCGCCCCCAAGGTGCTGGTACGGGTGACGCCCGGCGTCGAGGCCCACACCCACGAGTACGTGCGCACCGGCCAGCAGGACTCGAAGTTCGGGTTCGGCCTGGCGTCGGGCGACGCCGCTGCCGCCGTCATCCGCGCCGACGGATCGCCGGCCTTCGAGCTGGTGGGCGTGCACGCCCACATCGGCAGCCAGGTGTTCGTGGCCGACTTCTTCGCCGAGGCGGTCGAGGTGCTGGCCCCCTTCGTGACCCCACTCGGGCTGCCCGAGCTGTCGCTCGGCGGAGGGCTCGGCGTCGCCTACGTGGTGGGTGAGGCGGCGCCCACCATCACCGACTGGGCCAAGGCCGTGCAACAGGCGTGCGACACGGTGGGCATCGAGGCCCGGCCCGTCGCCGAGCCGGGCCGGGCCATCGTCGCCCAGGCCGCGGTCACGCTCTACCGGGTGGG
>Ga0105046_10016901_pt1 | contig 11188 bp, 10 predicted proteins | sample MAT03_FD_78385 | JGI IMG/M metagenome (GOLD analysis project Ga0105046, IMG submission 78385) | Freshwater microbial communities from Lake Fryxell liftoff mats and glacier meltwater in Antarctica - MAT-03 (megahit assembly) | ecosystem: Environmental > Aquatic > Freshwater > Ice > Liftoff...
CCACCAAGCGCCACCACTACGCGCGGCGGCGAGCGGTGCAATTCACGCAGGCAACCCCAGGCCTGGAACAGCGACGCAAGGATCCACCGCGGATCGTACGGACGCGGACGCGACAGGCCGAAGGGTAACAGATTGATGCCGGCCTTGGGCACCAGCGTCGCTTCGATGCGCGCCGGATCACCGATCCACCGGAACGTGCGTTCGCCACGGGCACGCAGTGCCTCTGCCACGGCCAAGCCGGGCAGCACATGGCCGCCGGTGCCGCCACCGCAGAAGAGGATGCCGGTGGCTTTAGGCATGTGCCACCTCGTCCGATGTCCGATGTCCGATGTCGGATGTCGGACAACCACCGTTCATCGTGGAGGCAGCAACATTGATGGCCAAAACCATCCACTGTCGATCGCTATCAAGCAGACTGATTTCCACGCCGCGAACATCCGCCGCGAAGGACATCGGACGTCGGACATCGGACATCGGACAATTATTCGACATCAGACGTTCGCTCATGTCGCCCCCCCGGTTTCGCTTTGCCAACGCCACGCCTTGTCGCTGTCAGCACGAACCGCGGCACCGATGCGGTTGTTGCTGGTACGATTGGTCGCACGCACGTTGGCCTGTGCCACCGCGTCGAGCACTCCGATGAGCGCCAAGCACACCACCACGCTCGATCCACCATAGCTGATGAACGGCAAGGTCAGTCCCTTGGTCGGCACGGCGCCAACCACCACCAGCATGTTCCAGAACGCCTGCATCCCGAGCACGAAGGTCGCGCCGATGGCGAGCAGACGCAGGTGACGATCCTTGGACTGGGCGGCGATCAGCAGACCGGTGTAGACCAGCAGCAGGAACATCCCGGCGACGCCCAGCGCGCCGATCAGGCCGAGTTCCTCGCAGATCACCGCGTAAATGAAGTCGGTGTGCTTTTCCGGCAGGAACGACAGCTTGGCGGTGCTCTGGCCCAGACCGACACCGAACAGGCCACCGCTGCCGATGGCGATGAAACTCTGACGCAGGTGGTAAGCCGCCGGGCCATCCGAATTCCACGGATCGATGAAGGCGAGCAGACGATCGCGGCGATACGAGACCTGAAAGACCGTGTAGTAAAGCAATGCCGGAGTCGAGAGCACACTGACAATGGCAAGGTACCACCACGGCGCGCCGGCGAAGATGATCATCGCGGCGAGCACCACGCCCATCACCACCACCGAGCCGAGGTCCTTGGTCAGGTAGACCAGGCCGGCGATCAAAGCGAAGCCGATCAGCGGCACCACCACTCCGTACCACGACGAGCGCACCCGCTCGGCCACACGCGAAAGATGCCACGCAGCGGCGATGACGAGGGCGAACTTGGCCAGCTCCGCCGGCTGAAGATTAATCGGTCCCAGATCGATCCAGCGCTTGGCGCCGTTGATCTCACGGCCGATCACATGCACCAAGCAGAGCGAGCCGATGGCACCGACCACCACCAGGGCGACGACCCAACCCTGACGCAGACGTTCGGCACCCATGCCACCGATGATCATCGCGACCACCGCACCCGCAGCCATGGCGATGGCCTGCTTGATGAGGAAGGCGTAGGTGATGCCGCTCTCGGTCCCTGCCGCGACGGTGTTGGTGCCCATGGCGGTGGTTGAGGTGATCATCACCAGACCAAAGCAGCACAACACCACCACCAGAAACCATAGTTGGATACGCAGCCAGCGGGCGGTCATGGGCTCACCTGACCTTCAGACTTGCGAGGGCGACGAGTGCCATCAATGCCGCAACGATCCAGAAACGCAGAACGATCTTCGATTCCGGCCAACCCTTGTATTGGAAGTGGTGATGGATCGGCGCGCACAGGAACACGCGTTTGCCACCACGCAGGCGGTAACTGGCGATCTGGATGGCCACCGATGCCGCTTCGATGACGAAGATGAACCCAACCAACAGGATGAGGAACTCCTGCTTGATGCTCAGCGCGATCAGGCCGAGTGCTCCGCCGAGCGCTTGTGAACCGGTGTCGCCCATGAAGACCTCGGCCGGGGCGCAGTTGTACCACAGGAAGCCCAGGCACGCGCCAACGATGGCGGCGCAGAAAATCGCCACCTCCTGACCGCCGCTGATGTAGAGCACTTTGAGGTAATCGGCCGCGTCGACGCGGCTGGTAAGGTAGGCGATAACCATGAACGCCAACGCCGCGATCAGCATGGTGCCGCCCGCGAGCCCATCCATGCCGTCAGTGAAGTTCACGCCGTTGGCACAGGCACTGGTGACGAACACCACCCACAGGATCGACCAGAGGCCGAGGTTGAGTGCGTACTCCACCGGGACGAAGGGGAACGACAGTTGGTGTACGCCCAGACGTACGATGTAGCCCTCACCGCCGAGCGATTTCTTGTACCAGTCCTCGGGGAATCCCGCCGGGCGATCGGCACCGGTCAGCAACTGATTGGCGATGTCCTGGTTGATGAGGTAGAGGCCGAGGCCACAGACCGCCGCAGCACCCAGCTGAATGCCAAGTTTGACAAACAGCGAGGTGCCTTTCGCGCCTTTGAAAATCTTGGTGCGGTCGTCGAGGTAACCCACCAGTGCGAACGACAGCAGGCCGAACACCAGCACCCACGTGCGCAGGCTGCCAGGATCACACCACAACACGGTCGCAGCCGTGATGCAGGCAACTAGGCCAAGACCGCCCATGGTCGGCGTGCCTTTTTTCCCTTCGCGCATCGCGTCGACCACCACCGCGCCATCGCCTTTGGCGCCGGACTCGCCGAACTTCTTGTGCTTCAACCAGCGGATCAGCCGCGGCATGAACACGATCATCAACACAAAAGCAGTGAAGGCCGCGCCGACGACTCGGGTCGACACGTAGTCGAACAGACGCAACGGACCCCAGTGCAGGCCCCAGCTCATCAGCAGATCATTCAACAGCGTCATCATGACTGGACACCGTCGAACAGACCACGGACCACCTGATCGAGTGCCGCCGAACGACTGGCTTTGACCAACACCGTGCTGGGGCCCTGGGCCAGGATGCCGCGCACCAGGGCCACTGCCTTAGCGCGATCCGTTGCGTGGTTCCAGGCATTGCCACCAGCGGCGCGATACCCTTCGCCAATGCGCTGTGCCGCGTCACCGACGGTGATAAGCGGCAGTCCGTGACCCGCAGCGAGCGCACCGACGCGCAGGTGTGCCGCATCACTCGCATCGCCGAGTTCGCCCATCGCACCGAGCACCGCCACGCGCCGGCCCTGGTGTTCCGCCAATACCGCGAGGCCAGCGGCCATGCTCGCGGGGTTGGCGTTATAGGTGTCGTCAAGAATGAGGTGCGCGCCCAGGTGACGCGCTACCAAGCGACCGGCAACGGGACGGACACGCCGCATACCATCCCGCGCAATCGCTGGCGCGACGCCCGCCGCCACCGCCGCACGGTAGGCGAGCGTGGCATTGGCGAGGTTGTGCTGGCCGAGCAACGGCATCTGCACCGGCACGCCGTCGAGCTGCGCTTCGATCGCTTCGGCTTTGAGGGTGCCGTTCACTGGCACATGGCTGTCACCATCACCACCGATGAGGACCAGCGCACGACCGCTGGCCGCAGCGCGGATGATCTCCAGCAACGCAGCGACGCTGGTACCGTGCGCTGCGACGTGTTCTGCCATGCCGGTTAAACCAATGAGCGCTGGTGCCTGCGCCGGCAACGCGGCGAACAGCTCACATTCGGCGCGCGCGACCCCGACAAGATCGCCGAAACCTTCGAGGTGTTCCGGACCGATCGACACCACCACGCCGACCTGCGGTTTGACTACCGCCGCCAGCGCGGCGACTTCGCCGGGATGGTTGGCGCCGAGTTCAATGACGCAGTAACGCATGCCCGGCGGCGTCGCGAGCACCGTCAGCGGCACGCCCAGGTGGTTGTTAAGGTTGCCGCGCGTGGCGTGCACGCGTTCAGGCGTCGCAGCGTTGCACGCGGCAGCGATCAGTTCCTTGGTGGTGGTCTTGCCGTTGGCGCCACCGACGCCGATCCAGGTGCAGGCGGGATCGTAACGCCGACGGAACTCTCCAGCGATGGCCGCCAATGCGGCAGCGACATCACTGACCAGCACCACCGGCACCGGCACATTCACCAGACGGCTGGCGAGAACGAGGGCCGCACCATCGCCTACCGCGGTTTCAGCGAAGTCGTGGCCATCGACCCGCGCGCCAGACAGACAGGCGAACAAGCAGCCATGCGAAACCGCACGGCTGTCGATCGCCGCACCACGAATCACCACCTGCTGGTCGGAACCGATCCACGTGCCGCCGGTCAGGCGTTCGATGGTGCGCGCATCAAGCGTCATATCCGCCGCTTGAGGCAGGGTCATCACTGGCAGACGCCCGCTGCTCTTTTGCACGGGGACTGCGCCCCCGCACCGCGCCTCTGGTGCTCCCCCATTCGTAACTTTGTTACTCATGGGCGCACCCCAAGGCTGCGTACGAACGCACGATCATCCCACGGCAACGTCACGCCTTGGATGAGTTGGTCGGTCTCATGGCCTTTGCCCGCCACTACCACCACACCGTCGTCACCCGCCAGTGCGCGTGCCAGGCGGATCGCGATGCCGCGATCGAGTTCGATCAACACCGAACGCGGCGCATCATTGACGCGGGATACGCGTGCTGTGCTAGTGGCATAGGTCGGACGGACTTCTTCGATCCAACGACCACTCGCCAGATCATCGCCCTTGGCCCAGTAGACATCGGTGCCCGAGGGCAACCCGGCGATGACTTCTTCAGCGATGGCTTTGGGATCTTCGCTGCGGCTGTTGTCGGTGGTCAACACCACCTGATCAGCGATCAGCGCAGCACAACCCATCGGGCCGCGCTTGGTGCGATCACGATCACCGCCGCAGCCGAACACACACACCAGGCGACGACCTGGGAACTCCTTGCGCACTGCCGTGAGCATGAACTTCAACTCATCCGGCGTGTGGGCATAGTCGACGTAGGTATCGGGATGATGGGCCAACAGTTCGAGCCGACCGGGCACCGCCGGCATGTTGCCGAGGCGTTCGAGCCCATTCAGCAGCGGCACGCCAGCAGCGGTCGCGAGCAACGCGCCGGCAGCGGCGTTCCAAGCATTGAAATCGCCGGGCAGCCGCACTGGCACACGGTAATCGACCGCTTCATGACGCATGCGCCAACCGCCGGTGGTGCGCACCAAACGCGAGTCGCCTCGTTTGAAGCCGAGCATCACCACGCGTGCATCAGCACCGTTGGCCGCGTGTGCGAATGCATGCGCATCGGTGGCGTCAGCGTTGATGATGCACAGTCCACCGGTGCGCAGCAGGCGCAGCGCACGCAGCTTGGCAGTCAGGTAGGCACCGGTGGTGCGGTGGTAGTCGAGGTGATCGTGCCCCAGGCCGGTGAAGGCGAACGCCGCGAACTGCAGGCCCGCAAGGCGATGCTGATCCCCCGCATGCGAACTAACTTCCATCGCCACGCCGCCACAACTGGTCGGCAGGCCAGAGAGAAAGGTGTGCAGCTGTTCCGGCGGCGGGGTGGTCTGGGCGTTGGCGCGTTCTTTCACGCCGTCGTGCCAGCCAATGGTGCCGATCCGCGCGGCGCCTTCGCCCATCGCCCACCACGCGCAGTGCGTCGTAGTGGATTTGCCGGCGGTACCAGTGACACCAACCAACGGCAACGTGCGACGTGGCAGGCCGTGAGCAGCAGCACTCGCACGTGCGAAGCTCCAACGCGCGTGCGAGGTACGCAGCAAAGGCACGGCTGATTCGAGCACAGATTCGAGCACCAGCCCTTGCTCGGCGAGGATCGCACACGCTCCGCGCGCAATGGCTTCGCGCGCATGTGCCGCTTGTTCGACAACCGGACCCATGGCGACGTAGACTTCGCCTGGGCGCACGTGACGGCTGTCCCGCGCGATGCCTGCCACCTGCGCCGACATATGGCCGCTGACACGGCTCAGGCTTTGACCAGTGAAAAGAGCTTCGGCAGTGATCATCGACGAATCCTGGGAGTCGTCCCCGTTGGGGTTGCAGCGGGACGCGGGGTCGTGCGCGCAGCCGCGTTGGTTGGGGCACGGACTGGGGTCGTCGCTTCCGGCACGGGATGTTTGGGTACGCGCAGGTATTCGAGCGATTTCTGCAGCACCTGCTGCACCACCGGCGCAGCGACGATTGAACCGAAGCCCTTGCCGACGGACGGATCGTCGACCACCACGAGGCACAACAGTTCAGGGCGCATCTGTGGTTCGGCTGGTGCCCAACAAACAAAGCTGCCGATGTTGTCGCCGTTGCTGTAACGACCGTTGACGACCTTCTCGGAGGTACCGGTCTTGCCGGCAGCGGTGTAGCCGTCGAGCTCGGCGGCCTTCGCCGTGCCTTCGGTGAGCGTGTGGGTCATCGCCACCTGCAAGGCGGCGGCGACCTCCGGGGTGTAGATCCGGTGCGGTTCCGGCAACACCGGCAGTGGCAGATCGCGTTCACGTTCACCCTCGACGATCCACACGCGTTTGATGATGCGTGGCGGCAACCACACACCGCCATTGGCAACTGCGGCATGCGCCATCGCCAGCTGCAGCGGGGTGACCATGAAGCCGTGACCGATCGGCAGCGACATGCCTTCGTTGACCCGTGTCCAGGGATTGGCACGCGGCAACAAGCCCGGTTCTTCGCCGGGCAAGGTGAAGCCGAGCGTGCGCCCGAAACCGAACAAGCGCATCCACTCCTGCATCCGCTCCGGCTGCATGCGCACGCCGAGTTTGGCCATCAGGATATTGTCGGAATACGCGATGCCGTCGGTAACGCTCAGGATGCCGTGACCGCCAGTTTTTTCGCGGATGGTCCGTTTCGCCCGGCCTTCGCCGTAGGTCCAGGCGCCTTTTTCGCAGTTGATCATCTCACTGAAGGTCGTCAGGCGATCAGCCACCGCCGCACCAGCGAACAAAGGCTTCATGGTCGAACCGGGTTCGTAGGGGAAGGTTAGCACGTTGTTGCGCAGCGCGCTGATCTGCAGCTTGGTCAGATCAGTTGGATCAAAGGTCGGCCAGCTCGCCATAGCCACCACCTCACCAGTGGACGGCCTGACCACCAACGCAGCAGCGGACAACGGTTTGCACGCGGCGACCTGCGCCATCAACGCTTCTTCAAGAAAACGTTGGATCGGTGCGCTGATGGTCAGCTGCACATGCGCGCCCGGTTGGGCAGGGATACTTTCCGCATCAGTGAGCGACGGCTTGCCCAGCGCGTCGACGGTGACGATCTCTTTGCCCGGCGTGCCAGAGAGGTCGCCGTCGAACACCTGCTCGATGCCAGCGCCACCCTTGCCGTCGCGCAGCACAAAACCGAGCGTATGAGCAGCGAGCGGACCTTCGGGATATCGACGACTGAACTCACGACGCACAAACACGCCGCCGAGTTTGAGTTTTTTCACCTCGTTGGCCTGATCGTCAGTGATGCCACGCGCGATGGTGCGACCGTTCCTGGGCAGTTCGAATTCCTTGCGCAGATCCTCACGCGGCAGATCAAGGATGCGCGACAACTCGACCGTCGCACGCAGGCGATCGTCCATGTAGACCGGATCGGCGGTGATGTTCCAGGTGCCGTCGCTGACCGCGAGCGGACTGCCGTCGGAATCGTAGAGTCCACCGCGTGGCGCCTGGATGGTCCAGGTGCGGGTGCGCTGACGTTCACCGAGTTCAACCAACTTCTTTGATTGGTCGATCTGGAGGAACTGCAGGCGGAATGCCACGTAGCCGAACAGCCCCGCGAACACCAGCATGGTCAAGCTGGTGCGCCAGGGCTGGGCCGTGATGGGAACGTGGCTGTCGGTTGCAGGCATGTCAGCGCGAGCGGTTCACCGCGGCGGTAACCACCGGCGGGTGCAACGGGAGATCGAGGGTGCGCACGAGTTGGTCGAGCGCCGGGACACAGGCTTCCTGGTCGAATACCGCCCGCAGGCGATCCTGCTGGTAGACCAATTCGGTGCGCGCCTTGAAGTCGGCGCCACGCTGTTTGCCAGCGGCAGCCTCTTCATTGCCGAGCAGTGCGATCTTAATGCCGATGCCGAAGCAGCAGCTGACCCAGGCAAGCGCGACGACACCGTGCACGTAGAGGTCTGGACGTTTCATGGCGCGTCCTCCTCGTTGTCGTGTTCAGTTTCAGCGGCTTCAGCGGCTTCAGCGGCTTCGTCTGCCTTGTGGTAGTCAGGACGATCGTCGGTCTTGAGTGCCCAGCGCAGTTTGGCAGATGAGGCACGCGGGTTGGCGTCGAGTTCGGCCTGCGTGGCGATGACCACGCGATTGGCGACGCGACCCAGGCGCCCAGCGGATGCGTGCGCACGCAGCGCCTGCTTCACCAAGCGATCTTCCAAACTGTGGAAACTGATGATCGCGGCGCGTCCGGCGGGCGTCAGCAGTTCGGGCAGAATGGCGAGCAGGCGTTCGAGCTGGCCGAGTTCATCGTTCACCGCGATACGCAGCGCTTGGAATGTGCGGCCAGCGGGATGACGCGGCTGGTGACCGGGCACAACCTTGCGGATGACCAAGGCGAGTTCTTCGCCGGTGCTCACACCTTCGGCGCGAGCAGCCTTGAGCGCGCGGGCGATGCGGCGGCTGAGGCGTTCTTCGCCGTATTTATAGATCACGTCGGCAAGATCAGACTCATCAAGCCGGTCGATCAGGCCGAGCGCGGTTTCGCCATGCTCGCGGTCCATGCGCATATCCGCAGTGACAGTAGACTTCAGCGAGAACCCGCGCTCACGGTCATCCAGCTGCAAGCTGGAGACACCGAGGTCGGCAAGCACCGCATCAAAATGTTCACCGGCTTTCACAGCTGCCTCGGCGACATCGGCAAAGGTGCCTGCGCGAAGTTCGAAAGTTCCGGCAAAACCTGCCAAGCGACCGGTTGCGAGCGCGCGGGCCGCGCCGTCGCGATCGACGCCGACCACGGCGGCACCTCGGGCGAGTAAAGCAGCGCTGTGACCACCCATCCCGAGCGTGCAGTCGAGCACGCGCAGGCCGGCCTGCGGCCGGAGGTGCTCGACGACGGCGTCGAGCAATACCGGCACGTGCAGGTCGGCTGCGGGGTGGTCATGGTCATTCATCAGGCAGAGATGGCCACCGCATGGGTGGACTGATGCGCACGGGTGGTGCGGCGCAGGAAAGCGAGGTACGGGCTCTCTTCCGCTACCGACCCCAAGCGCGAGGTCAGGCAGCGCAGCCGCAGGGCCGCGTGGTCGAGACTGGCGCAGAGCGCCGAGCGTTCAGCTATGCCGATGGCGCCAGCCGGCGATGACTCCACCGCAGCGTCAAGGGCGCGAACCAGGTGGCTCAGGTGGTCATCATTCATGGCGGGCCTTTCGGGAACGGGGTTCAGATCATCAGGTAAGCATTGAGCGCAGGGTTGTGGCTGGGGCCTGATCCGTGGCCGGTCCAACGCAGGTAGTGATCTGGATTCCACACCTGGATGGTGGTATTGGTGCAGACAAAAAAGATGTCGCGCTCGAGGCCGAGGTACGACACGAAATGCGCGGGCAACACCACGCGGTGCTGGGCGTCGATGGCCATCATGGACATCTCGCCATTGAGCGCGGTCACTAGGTGCAGGCGTTGCTCAGGTGCGAGCGCCGGATCATCGAGGATCCGTTGTTCACGCCGTTGCAGCTCTTTTTCCGTCAGCAGCAGCAGGATGGGAAAGACCTCGCCGTCCTTGGCCTTCGACATGGCATGCTTCATCCCTCGCAGGTGGTCCACGTCGCCTGCAGTCAGCAGGGCGCGGGCCTCTCGCGGGATCGTCACCTGATTTTTTGGCGACAAACGTTGGGTGGGGAGCACGACTGCCTCGGGCGGGATAATGCGAATCTGCTCTACTTTATGCAACTCAAATCTACTATGTGCAACTGATGCCTAGTTGGCCAACCCTACAGGCCACAGGCGGTTAGTGCGTCGGTTTGGACACCATACTAGGAGACTTAGAACGAAATGGTGGGAGCCTTGCTCCGAAGGAGCCCCCTCAGAGGCCCTCAGAACTGGGTCCGCTCTTCGCACGAAATGACAGGTGACCTTGCAACTCCGAGGGGACAGGAATTGTCGACCGAGGCGGTCAGCCCTTACTCATCCATATCAATGAACGACCGCCGCCACGTATGAAACGTCACCCGAAACTGGTCGCGGCCGCCTACGCGCGTTATCTAGTTGGCTACTCGACTGCCAAGCATTCGATAATCATTTCTGTCTTGGTCATCCTTTCCACCTTCCCATTCATGTACCTATACCTGTACTTGGTCGATTTCACCTCTCTGTCAAAAGCAGAATCGTGGATCTGGTCGATCACAGGTCCAACAATGATCTGGATCTTCCTGCTATTTTTCATCGGTCTTTCCCTGCGCTTGGCATCAGCAAAGCGAGACGAAGAGCGGTATGTGAAAGCATTCCAGTACAGCTTTTCCCTCATCGCCCTTTTCATCTTCCTCGTCTGCCTGGATGTCTCCCAGGAAAAGGGGGTCACCGTCTTGATTCTCATCTTTGAGATACTGGCGCTGATATTCGTGGCATCCCATGCAACCCTTAGCGTCATAACGGGGCAGAATCTCGGGGTGGTTTCGTGGCTCTCCCTGATGCTGACCACAACTATGGTTTCTCTCAGTCTCCTGAAAGTATACTGACCTGACCTTCTGCGAAGATGATCGCAGAATCTTCTCTCTATTTTCCGTGCCTCCCTTTCTCCCAGTAGATCTCAAACGAGAATTTCGGACTGTTCTCCGCATCGTGACAAGCCACACACGTCGCCGCCCCAACCGGTCGTAACGGGCTATCCTTCCCCCCTGCCGCGACATGCGCCTGTCCCGGCCCATGGCATGCTTCGCACGACACGCTCATCTGCGAATCGCGTTTCACTGCATCAGGCCGGCGATAACCGCCGTCCTGCGCGAACGCCGTGACATGGCAACGCAGGCATTCCGGATCGGCGTGGTAGTTCTTCTTTTCCAGGCTGGCGAACGACTGCGCATGCCGACTCGCCGATTGCACGGCATGCGCGCTTGCATGACACGACGCACACGTCGCGTCGCCGACGTAGCCGCCACTGCGTTCACCGTGATCGATCGGCAGGTCGGTGGCGGCGAGCGTGCGCTGGTAATCACCGATCAGAGCCCGCACTCCCGGCATATCCGGCAATGAATCCGGAATCAGATCAAAGCGGCAGGACTCCGC
>Ga0105046_10016903_pt1 | contig 11188 bp, 7 predicted proteins | sample MAT03_FD_78385 | JGI IMG/M metagenome (GOLD analysis project Ga0105046, IMG submission 78385) | Freshwater microbial communities from Lake Fryxell liftoff mats and glacier meltwater in Antarctica - MAT-03 (megahit assembly) | ecosystem: Environmental > Aquatic > Freshwater > Ice > Liftoff...
GACAGGTCCGGCAGACGGATGTCGAGGATGACCGCGTCAAGATTCAATTCAGGGATGAGCGAAAGCCCCTGCCGCCCACTGCTGGCGGTGTGAATTCGCCAATCGTCGGTTTGCAGACCGACTTCCAGCGAGTAGCGGATGCTCTGCTCGTCATCAATGACCAAAACGTTCGGCACGGTCGCATCTCCCAGAACTAGAGATCACGCATGGGCAATCAATACGGGCGCCTCGACCAACGGCAAGCGGACACTGAAGACCGCGCCGCCCTGCTGGCGATTCTCGGCCCGAATCGACCCGCGATGGGCTTCGACAATGCGTTTGCAGATCGATAGGCCCAGCCCCAGGCCCGATTCCTTGGAACTGATGAACGGTTCGAAGACCCGGTCCCCTAGATGATCGGGCAACCCCGGTCCCTCGTCCTTCACCTGGATCACGGCCTGGTTCGAAGCCACGTCGGCAAAAAGATCGACGACGATCTGGCCGCCCGTGGGTTGGGAATCGAGCGCGTTGAGGAGCAGATTGTAGATGACTTGCTGGAACTGCCCACTATCGACATCAACTAACAGCGGTTCAAACGGCGCGTTGCATTGCATTTCGACGTGCTGAAGTTCGGCACGAGCGGTAAGGCGATCAATCGCTCGCTCGAGAAGAGGGCGCGCTTCCAAGACATGTTTCTCGATGCGCGGCGGCCGGGCAAAATCAAGAAAGTCGCTGACGATCTGTTCGACGCGATCGATCTCGTCTTCGAGGACTTCGAGATCGCGAGGCAGGAACGGCCGATTGCCGCTACGCTCGCCCGCTTTCTGAACGAGAATTTTGATGGCCATCAGCGGGTTGCGAACTTCGTGAGCGATGCCGGCGGCCATCTGCCCCACATAGGCGAGTTGCTCCGCCCGGAGGGCGTCCCGTTGGCTGCGATCAAGACGCTCGATCACGGCCGCGGCGGAAGCGGAGACGCTCTGAACGGCGGCATCAAGTTGGTCCGTGTGGGGTTGTGGAACCGGAAATGTCGCTGAATCGCCCGCGACCCGATTTAGTTGCTCAGCCGTGGAGCGTAGTTTTACTTCGGTACGGTGGATCGAACGGCGGATCGATGATGCGATGAGCACCCCGACCAGAATGCCGCCGACGGCGCCGCAAACTCCAACACCCACAAGACCCGTGATCAATCGGCCGGCCAATTTCCGATTCGCCTGCGTGCCTTCCGCCAGGATCGCTTCATTGATCTTCTGGAACTTATCAACGGGCTCGTAGATTTCCTGTACCAAGCTGCTTTCGATTGATTGGGTCGCTTGATCAAAATCAGTCGGCCCGACTAACTTTCCTTCGTAGGGAGGATACTTCGCGAAGAACGTCTCACACCCCTTGCGGACCTTGACCAGCAAGACAACTTCTTCGTCGGTATCAGCCACGGACTCGGTTTGCTCGAGCCAGTGAACGACACGCTTTTGCAGTACAGGTAATTCATCAAAGTCCGACTTCTTGCCGTATAGCAGAAAGCGGAAGAAATGACGCCGCATGTCCCGAACGCTCAATTCGAGCTCGTAACCTGCGCGAACACTTATCATGTGGTTGTCAACCATGACGGAGGACTGATGCTGCAGGTTATGGACGTACCACGCGGCGCCAACGCCGAGTCCCAGCAACAAGACGCTGACTGCGATCAAGGGGATGGTCAATCGCGTATAGACTCGGTCGGTCATCGGATCCCTTTCAAGTATGGTTCCATCAGAGTACTCATGTTCAGAATCCGTCCAAACGACCAGCCGCTGTACACCGCGGAGCGATCGAACCGTAATCCCAACGACAATCGACACCAGGCGGAACCAGCTTACGTTCTCGTTAATTCTTTGATGAGGCGCAAGCTATAAGTATCTGATAAATCAATAGATACGACACGTCTCACAAATACAAAATAGTCGATCCATCCCGTCAAATCGCACCATCATGCATGCCACGGCATACTCTTTGCATTCTTCGTGCCGTCCCGTGGACTCTCCCCTTTCCACTCGCGAATGGATCGGCCACATGATCAAGCATCACGCTTCCGGGCGGCGCTATCGCCGACTTTTCATTCTAATGGTTCTCACCGCCGCTCTCAACACGACGCCCCGCGCGTCCGGCCAGACAGGGACGTTTAACGTCGCGACTGTCGGCCCACACAACTGGGGGACGGCGACAAATTGGTCTGGCAGCATCTTTCCCGGCGGAGCCGCGGGGGGAAGCAACTCCGCGATCGCGCTGTTGACCAACAACATCACCGCCGCCCAGACAATTGAACTGGAAGACAGCGTGAACGCAGCGCTGAACGTCGCACTCACTCAACTCAACTTCGGCGGCACGGGCGCGTTCACGCGTGCAATCACAACCGGCGCGGGAGGCTCTCTGACTTTCGACGGGGCGGCAGCCGCCCTCAACGTTAACTCCGGCACCGGCGGGGCCGTGAGCATCTCCGCTCCGATGACATTCGCTAGCACCATCAGCAGTGCGGCCGGGATGACTTTTTCGAACTCCTCCGCTCGGGGGCTCACCTTGGGCGGCGCGTCCGGCGCCATCACCAGCAACATCGGTCAGTGGACTTTTACGTCGACGGGAACGGGAACGACGACCTTTGCCGCCGCAACCGCGATTGACTTCAGCGGTCATTCCGCCGCGGCAACGACGATGCTCTTCAACACATCTTCGACGGGAACTCAGGTCGTATTCAACAACGGCATCACGATCGACCTCGGCGGAAAAGATCTCAATCTGACGGGTATCACCAACAATCAACGGGCGCGTTTCGGCGATGCCACTGGAGGGGTAACCTTCACGAACGCCGCCAACATCAACGTCACCGCATCGTCATTATTCTTCCAGAATAACAGCACCGTGACCCCGACTACGACGACTACGGTCAATATCGATTCCGCCTCCCGGCTCATTTTGGGCGCGGGCGTGGCTACCGCCCTTCCGGTGGGAATCACCACTTTGAATCTGGGCGGCGCTCTCTGGGAAGGCAACAGCGGCACGGCCGTGGCTCTGAGCATTGCCGACACAACGACGCTCAATCTGACGCAGTCTCGTGTTTACTTCCTGCCCGAGAACGCAGTGAGTGTCTTCACCATCAACACAGCCATTGGCGAGACGGGCGGGGTTCGAGCATTCATCCATTCGGGCGCGGGCCGAACCGACCTCGCTGCCGCCGGCACGTACACGGGCAACACCGAGATTCTTCAGGGAACCATGCGAGCCGACTTCGCCGCCAGTGGCGCACCGGCGAGTAACATTCTCCCGAGCGGCACGACGGTTATTTTCGGGAAGACCGGAACAGGCCCCACGGTCAACAACTTCACGGGTGCCGCCGATGCGGCCAGCGCCGCTGGTCTGGTTAGTTCCGTTTTGAACATTCGAACTCCCGGCGGCGCAACACCGATTGGCCAATCGTTCGCGGGAGTAACCATCAACGCGTTAAGCAACGCCATCCTGTCACTCTCGCCCGTGATCGCGCCGGCGGCGGGCGGCACGCTGACCGTGAATCTCGGCACGCTCGCTCGCAGTGTCGGCGGCGGAACACTAACAATCACCCAAGGCGCCACTGCATACACGCTGGGGGTCGCTTCCGGCAACGCCACCATCACGGCCACGGGGACGACCGCGAGCTCGCTGCTGACCGATTCCTTCGGCAACGCGTTCGTGATCATCAACGCCAATGGAGGCTATAGTTGGGCCGCGATGAATGCTACCAATGACGCGATCGTCGCGGCGACCCTCATCAATGACAATTACACGACCGCCACCGACAACGTAAGTAGTACAACGAACTCGAGTCCCGCGGCATTCACAATCAATAGTTTGCGCGTCACCAACGGCGGCACCGCACGAACCTTGACGCTGACTAGCATCAATACGATCACCAGCGGCGGGATCGTCAGCACCAGCGGCGACACAACGGCCTACCTCATCACCGGCGGCACTCTGCGCTCAGGGGTCTCTTCCGGCGGCGACCTGATCATCAGCCAGAACGCTGGCAATGTCGCGGCAACATTAACGATCAACTCCGTCATCGCGGACTCGCCCAACGGCGCGACGGGCCTAATACGCACCGGCCAGCAAACACTGGCGCAAGTGCTTATTTTGAATGGAGCAAACACCTACACGGGTCCGACACGTTCGATCGGCGGCATCTTACGCATCAGCAACATTGCCGATGGCGGCATTGCCAGCCCGCTTGGTCAATCAACGAACGCCGCGGGGAATCTCGTGTTGTCCAGCAACACGATTCTCGACTATCTCACGCTTGCCAATGTCGCCAATCCCCTGCAATCCACCGATCGTCTTTTCACGCTAGGAACGACCAGCGGCGCGACGGGCGTGACCATCCGCAACAACTCGGCTATCGCTGCATCAGGCACGAATGTGGGCGGCTTGCAGTTCTCCAACACCGGCTTCATCGCATACGACGCCAGTGCGAACAACACCGTGGTGAATCTGACTCTGGATGGAACTAACGCGGGAGCGAACTCGTTTGCGACGACGCTCGCCAATCCGACCGGTGGGATTCTGCAACTTCAGAAAGCCGGGACCGGCACCTGGAACCTGACCGGCACATCGAGCTATGGGGGTACGTTGCCGACGAATACGGCCTCAGTGGCCGTCACGATCGCGGCCGGCACTTTGGGTGTGGAGATTCTCTCCCCGATCGGCACGAATAGCTCCGTCGGCAACAGCGGCGAGACCATCTTCGTCGCCATTAACTCCGTTCTGAATTACACGGGAGCGACGACCTCATTCGATCGGCGACTAGCGGGGACCGGCGCGGCCGACGGCGCGAATCCCATCACGATCGCCGTCTCGAATTCGGCCGCCAACCTGACCTATACGGGTTTGGGCTGGTCGAATACCGCCGTCATCAACGGCGTGACGTCGGCTTCGGATTCGATCATCAAGATGGGCGCGGGCACGTTCACGCTGGCGCCGACATCCGACAGCGACGGCTCGATTTTCTACGTGCTGGAAGGCCAACTCAACATCGCTGGAACGGGGCAGGTCAACAACGTCCTCTCGATCCGGCCGGGCGCTACGGTGCGTCTGACCGGCACGAGCGGCGATCTACTTGAGAACAACAACGAACTTCGAATCACGGGTGGAACATTCGCTCTTGACGGCGGCAACGAGACCTTGGGCGCACTTAATGGCTTCGGCACGATCACGAATTTAGGAACCGCCGCCCGCACTCTGACCGCGTTCAACAACAACACGAACGGACGATTTTTCGGCAGCATTACCGACGGCACGGCCGCCTTGAGTTTCTCGAAGGGCAGCGGCGGCGTTGGTTTCTTGCTCACCGGCATCTTCACGGACGGCAGCAACACCCACAGTTACACGGGAAACTTCGCGATGGGCGGCGGAGCCGTTGTGATTAACCAACTTACCAACGCGGGTACCGCAAGCGGCATCGGCGCCGGCGGTGCGGCGGCCACCACCTGGACGATCAATAGCACCTTTCGCTATCTGGGCGAAACGACTTCGAGCAATCGAGCGTTCACGCTCGCTGCCGGTTCGTTTTTCGAAGTCACCAAACCGAATACGACGGTCATGCTCAATCCGACCGGCGCCGGTTCCGTCACGGCCAACGCTCTAACCATTCAGGGCGGCGGCAATCTCATCTTGCGTCCCGGCGCCGCATCCTCGATCAACGGGATAACCTTCGGGGGCGGCACAACAACTTTCGACTTCTCGGGCTTCGCGGGGGCCGCCACCAATCTGATCGCTTTCACCGCTGATCCGGTCTTCCGCGGCGGCAAGTTGATCTTGATCGGCCAACCTTCCGCCGCGACCCTTCAGACAGTAGACGACATCACATTTGATCGCGGAGCGGCAACGATCTCACTCAACCTGAATACCGCGACGTCGCTCACGTTCACTTCCGATCTGTGGCTCCGGGTCACATCCGCCACTCACGCCCGCTATTCGACATTGCACGTCGATAAGAGCCTGGACGGCACGCTCAATGCCAACAACAGCAACCTGACCAGTGTCGGCGCCAACGGCATCTTACCCTGGGCGATCGTGACCGACACGGCTTTCAACGGCACAACAAACGCCGCGAGCTTCTTGACGATCGCCGCGGGAACGGGCGCGCAACCGGTCAGCGGTCTGGCTGGGACTCTTTACACCACGTTGACCGGCGACCAGAATTCAGCGGCGACCCAATTTGCGCTGACCAATAGCGTCACCCTCACCGCTGCCAACCCGTCCTATCATGCGCTGCGGATCGACACCACCTCGGCGGGCCACTCCCTGAACTTAAACGGGCAAAACGTTACTTTCGGAGCCAATAGCGGCATCCTCTTCGTCGGAGCCCATAACTACTCGATCACCGGCGGCACGGCTCAAATTCAGGCGAGCACGACGAACGACCTGATCATTCATCAATACGGCACAGGGACACTGACGCTGGATGCCACGGTCGGCAGCTCGGCCACCGCGACCGGCGCACTTGTGAAGACAGGTACGGGCACGCTGGTTCTGAGCAACATGAGCGGAGGCAGTTTCAATCAGCTTTACACCGTCATCAATGAGGGTGTTCTGGAGATTTCGGACGATCTGCAACTCGGTTCCTCGCGGACACCGGCTGCCGGACTAACTGCTACGATCGGCGACAACACGACTTCGATAACTTCCATCAATGGCACGGGCACATCCACGATTTATCTCGGCGCGATTATGATCGCCAGCACGGGCGGCAGTTCAACGAGCCAGGTGCAAAACCCCACCGCCGTGGCCGACATCCTCTCGCCCACGGCGATGACCTCTTCTCGCACTCACGTCAACGGGGCCGCGACGACGACTGGGGCCACGCTCAACTTTGTCTCGAACGTCGGCGCCGCTGTGCTATTGAATGGCGGCACACTCCGCTTCACCGCCGACGTCGACTTGAGCCGTGTTCTGATGATTCAATCCGCCGGCGGAGTGATCGACACCGGAGCCCATACGGTGCGAAGCCGGACCGACATTGCGTTGTATGGCAATGCGACAAACAACCATCCAGGCACCTTGGTTAAGACCGGTTCCGGAACATTGGAAATCCGCGGCCGACAGGATGGCTATAACGGCACGATCTTGATTTCCCAGGGAACCGTGCTGATGAGCGGCGCGACAACAGGGGTTCTCAACTACAACACGGAAAGCCAGATCATCCTCAACGATAGCAATACGGGTTCCACCAACACGGCCCTGTTATGGAATTTCACCGGCGTCACCGCGGACGCCATCATCACCAAGCTAATCATCGTTGACAATTTCGGAACGGGAACCGTGACGATTGGGTCAACGGCTGGCACCCAGAATCTGCTGTTCGACGGCGGACTCATTGTCAATAGGGACACGATCTTGCAGACCGGCCATACCGGCGAGGCCGTAATCTTCCGGGCTGGCATCATGGGCTTGGGCAATCTGACGGTTCAAAGCTCCGGCGGCGGCGGCACGTTCCGCATGACCTTCCAACCGATCGACAACCCCAGCAGCTATTCGAACGCCCTTTCCGTCAATTCAAACGCGACGACCGCACGACTCAGCCGTTATGAGTACGGCAACCTCACGCTGGTCGATCCGGGAGTAGGCAGCAGTCTCTTCTTACGGTTCAACGATACCGGGCTGATCGCGGCCACCAGCAGCGTCACACTGGGCAATCGCACCACGTGGGAATTGGGGGCCGATAACACCATCAATGCACTCAACGGCGTGGCGGGAAGCTCAGTGACCGTAGCCGGCGGGGACGATCAGTTTGTCGTGCTCACCCTGGGGGCCAACGGCGCCAGCGGCGACCATCAAGGGACGATCATCAACGCTCGTACTTTTGGAATCGTTAAGACGGGCGCCGGCACGCAGACATTTGGCGGGGCCAACACCTACAACGGCGGCACCGAAATCAACATGGGACGGTTGAATGTCAACAACACGACCGCATCCGCTACAGGGACGGGCTATGTGAGGGTCAATTCCGGCGGCACTCTGGGCGGCACCGGCATCATCGCCCCGACGACCCGAGCGACGGTGAACAGTCTTTCGGGCACTGTTTCGACGGACGCGGGGGTCTACATCAATAGCGGGGGCACACTCGCGCCCGGTATTTCCCTCGGCAAGTTAACGATTGCCACTGCGGGGATCGCTCCCATCTCTTTCCAGAACGGCTCGAACTTCAATGTAGATCTCACTTCACCGACAACCCCCGGCACGACCTATGACCAACTCGACCTGACGGGCGTGGTCGGCACACCGTTGCTAAATCTCGGAAACGCCACGTTGAATGTGACGTTTGACGTCGGCTATGTACCCCTCAACGGCGACAAGTTCTACATCATCACGCAAAGCGGCACGGCATCCGTGAACGGTACATTCAACGGCCTGAATCAAGACGCCCAAGTCGTCACGAATTTCAACGGTTCCGGGCTCAACGTCTACATCAGCTACACCGGTGACTTCTCATTGGGTACAATCATTGGCGGTAATGACGTGGTCCTCTACTTGGCCGTTCCTGAACCGCGGAACATTCTCTTCATCGGTCTCATTTTATTGACACTCGCGCACTACGCTCGGCGCCGTTTTCCGCGACTTGTTTATCGAACAGGGCTAAATTTGAATTAACTTATACCCGAGACAGGTTTCGCCATGCCCCGAGGGGAAGACGACCTTGGCGGCAACTTGGCCCATCACCCGTTGTCTTTTTTCTTCTGCTCATGACGGACTTTTGCTTCGTCGATTGAATGGGATGCCGTCAACACGACTTCATCTTTGGTGAGATCCGCGAGCTTCTGATAGTGTTTGAGCAGAGCGTTCACTTCGTCTTCGCTCAAATCTTCAACATTGATCAGCCGGTTGCTCGCCCCCTTCAGAGCGGCCACGAGTTAATTCAGCTTCAAGTTCAAGGAAGCGATTTCCTTATTCTGAGAACGCTGAATGAGAAACACCATCAGAAACGTCACGATCGTGGTGGCAGTGTTGATGACGAGTTGCCACGTATCGGAGTAGCTGAAAATCGGCCCCAGAATCAACCACACGATGATGGCCGTACACGCAACAGAAATGCCGCAGACGACCCAGCCCATCTCGTGACGGCCTGGGCAACGCGTTCATTAAGGTGCCGGCCTTTGACCATGTTTCGACCATCCAGTTTTCTGACACTCAGTGGATAACGAGCAATTATCGGGCCGGAATTCGCTCAATCGCTTGATTTGGCTTGGCTGGAACAGAATTCGGCATTCCAATTCCGATGGAAAAGAAGCCTCTTGCTGATTTCAGAAAAACGCCCCATTCACACCACTCCCGTACCACTCACTAGTTATCGGCACACAATATGCGTCGATGGTCCCATCTTCGCAAAAGCCAGGAACAACGTCGAATACTAAGTTCGGGAGTCGATCATGAAGAAAACCGTTGCCGACGTACTCGTTGAGCGTCTGATTAATTGGGGAGTCACGACAATCTTCGGATTGCCCGGCGATGGCATTAACGGCATTTTCGAAAGTCTGCGAACCCGCCAGGACAAAATCCGTTTCATCCAGGTTCGACATGAAGAAGCAGCGGCATTCGCGGCATGCGCTTATGCCAGTCTGTCCCCAAGGATATTCAGGAATGGGACCAGTCGGACGATACGCCTTCCCCAGCGAACATTCCGAAGCACAGCAATAAACTTTTCGCCGGAACATCCCCTTACCTCCGACCAACCTGGTGAAGGAAGCCTTCTCGGTGATCAATGCCGGGCGGAAGGTTGTGATCTTGGCAGGACATAGCATCGCCTATCCCGATCGCCAGCATATCTGCCTGTGTGGAGACGGCGGCTTCACCATGATGATGGGCGAATTGGCCACCATGGTCAAATACAACCTGCCGATCAAGATCATCATTTTTAAGAACAACGTGCTGGGAATGATCAAGTGGGAGCAAATCGCTTTCGAAGGCAACCCGAACGTCGGCGTCGAATTGCAGCCGATCGACTTCGCGCTCTATGCCGAAGCGTGCGGGGCGAAGGGCTTCACGATCACCGATCCCGAACAAGCGGAATCGACCTTGGGAACCGCGTTAGAAACTCCTGGCCCCGTGGTCGTTCAGGCGGTCGTGGACCCCAACGAACCGCCCATGCCGGGCAATGCCACGCTTAAGCAGGCAATTCACTTCGCTCAATCCTTGCTTCGCGGGCAAAAAGATGGTTGGGAGATTTTAAAGACGGTGATCTCCGACAAGATCCGCGAGGTCATCTGACGAAGAACTGCGCGGGCGAACTTATGCAACGGCCTTGGGATCAACGGCAACCGCGTTTTCCTTGGGCTGAATCCGCGACCCGTAGCGAAACGCGAACGCTCGGGTCAGTTCCGCGCCATACAAGAAAATCTGTGACGTGTAATAGAGCCAAATCAACAATGCGGCCAGCGACCCGGCAGCCCCATAAGCCGACGCCGCGCCGCTCTTACCGAGGTAGAGTCCGATCAAGTGCTTGCCCAACGTGAACAGCAAGGCGGTAACAACCGAACTGAACATCACATCGTGCCAAGAAATTTGAACGTCGGGCAAGTAGCGATAAATCATGGCGAACAACATGGTGATGACAACCAGACTCACGCAAAAATTGACGATCTCGCCAAAATAGGTTGGTTCGCCCAGCAATCCCCCAATTGCCGCCAGCACCGAATTCACCACAAGCGAGATCAACAACAAAAGTGCGGTTCCAAGGACCATGGTCAATGACAGCCAGCGTTCTCGAACGAACCCGATTACTCCAAGTCCCGGCTTCTGCTCCACTTTCCAAATCGTGTTGAGGGCATCTTGAAGCTGGCCGAAAAGGCCCAGCGATCCGACCAAGAGCATGCCAACTCCCACGACTGCCGCGAAGATGCTGGGCATGGGCTTTGAGGCACTCACAATCATTGCCTGCACGGCTTTGGCGCCATCCGCGCCCACAAGATCCTCGATCTGCCCGGAAATCTGGCCCATCGCCGCTTCTCGACCAAAGACCAACCCCGTAATGGCGATGACGATGACAAATAAGGGCGCTAACGAGAACGCACTGTAGTAGGCGAGGGCCGCTCCCAGACGCGGGGCCTTATCGTCATTCCATTGGATACCGGCATCTCGAAAGAGACGCCAGACATCGTGCATTTTTGGTATGGCTTTCATTGGACCTATCCTTGACAAAAGATCGACTCTAACA
>Ga0105046_10016904_pt1 | contig 11188 bp, 4 predicted proteins | sample MAT03_FD_78385 | JGI IMG/M metagenome (GOLD analysis project Ga0105046, IMG submission 78385) | Freshwater microbial communities from Lake Fryxell liftoff mats and glacier meltwater in Antarctica - MAT-03 (megahit assembly) | ecosystem: Environmental > Aquatic > Freshwater > Ice > Liftoff...
ATCTCGTCGCGCACCCGCGCGGCCTTTTCGAACTCCAGGTTCTCGGCGGCCTTGCGCATGTCCTGCCGCAACCCGTCCAGCACGGCGGCCAGGTTCGCCCCGGCCACCACGCGGTCGATCCGGGCCGTCACCCGCGCCATGTCGGTGTCGCCTTTGTACAGGCCGGCCAGCACATCCTCGACGTTCTTTTTCACCGTCTGCGGCGTGATGCCGTGTTCCAGGTTGTAGGCGACCTGTTTTACCCGGCGCCGGTCGGTTTCGCGCATCGCGCGTTCCATGCTGCCGGTAATGCGGTCAGCATACATGATGACCCGGCCATCGACATTGCGCGCCGCCCGGCCGATCGTCTGCACCAGCGAGGTTTCCGAACGCAGGAACCCCTCCTTGTCCGCATCCAGAATCGCCACCAACCCGCATTCGGGAATGTCCAGCCCTTCGCGCAGCAGGTTGATGCCGATCAGCACATCGAACGCGCCCAGACGCAAATCGCGCAGAATTTCAATGCGTTCGATGGTGTCGATATCGCTGTGCATATAGCGCACGCGAATGCCCTGTTCGTGCATGTATTCGGTCAGATCCTCGGACATCCGCTTGGTCAGCGTGGTCACCAGCGTCCGGTAGCCGCGCAGGGCCACCTTGCGCACCTCGTCCAGCAGGTCGTCGACCTGCATCGACACCGGGCGGATCTCGATCATCGGATCGACCAGGCCGGTCGGACGGATCACCTGTTCGGTGAATACGCCGCCCGTTTGTTCCAGTTCCCATGCCGCCGGCGTGGCGGATACGAAGACCGATTGCGGGCGCATGGCATCCCATTCCTCGAACTTCAGGGGCCGGTTGTCCATGCAGGACGGCAGGCGGAACCCGTGTTCGGCCAGGGTGAACTTGCGCCGATAGTCGCCTTTGTACATGCCGCCGATCTGGGGCACGCTGACATGGGATTCATCGGCAAAGACGATGGCATTGTCGGGGATGAACTCGAACAGCGTCGGCGGCGGCTCGCCCGGTGCGCGGCCGGTCAGATAGCGGCTGTAATTCTCGATCCCGCTGCAACTGCCGGTCGCTTCCAGCATCTCGACGTCGAAATTGCAGCGCTGCTCCAGCCGCTGCGCCTCCAGCAGTTTGCCTTCGTTCACCAACTGATCCAGCCGCTGGCGCAGTTCACGCTTGATCGAATGCACCGCCTGCTGCAGGGTCGGGCGCGGCGTCACGTAATGCGAATTGGCATAGACGCGAATGCGGTCAAAGGTATCGGTCTTGACTCCGGTCAGCGGGTCGAACTCGGTAATCGATTCGATGTCCTCGCCAAAGAATGACAGTTTCCAGGCGCGATCCTCCAGATGGGCGGGCCAGATTTCCAGCGAATCGCCGCGCACCCGGAACGATCCGCGCTGAAATGCCTGATCGTTGCGGCGGTATTGCTGGGCGATCAGGTCCGCCATGATCTTGCGCTGGTCATAAGCACGGCCCTTGTGCAGATCCAGCGTCATCGCGCCATAGGTTTCGACGCTGCCGATGCCGTAAATGCACGATACCGATGCCACGATGATCACATCGTCGCGTTCCAGCAATGCCCGTGTCGCCGAATGGCGCATCCGGTCGATCTGTTCGTTGATCTGGGATTCCTTCTCGATATAGGTATCGGACCGGGCGACATAGGCCTCGGGCTGGTAATAGTCGTAATAGCTGACAAAGTATTCCACGGCATTGTCGGGGAAGAACCCCTTGAATTCGCCATAGAGCTGGGCAGCCAATGTCTTGTTCGGGGCGAGGATGATCGCCGGGCGCTGGGTCGTCTCGATGATCTTGGCCATGGTGAATGTCTTGCCGGTGCCGGTGGCCCCCAGCAGCACCTGATCCCGTTCGCCCGCGATCAGGCCGGCCGACAACTCGGCGATGGCGGTCGGCTGGTCGCCCGCCGCCAGAAAGTCGGTTTTCATGACAAAGCGCCGCCCGCCCTCCAGCTTTTCGCGCGGGGCCTTGGCGCCGAACAGCATCGGCATGGCATCGGCGGTGTTGTTGTGCATGGCAGCGACTCCCCCTGGGGCGAAGGCTTACATTTGATCTGTTTTTGTTCTGGTGCAAGGGATGCCGTTGCGCTGACAGCTTGCGGGCCACGCGGCATTGGCGGATAAAGGCTGCCAAACGGAGGTTGCCATGTCCGCACGCATCTACAGACCTGCAAGATCCGCTATGCAATCGGGGCAGGCCAAGACAGATGACTGGGTGCTGGAATACCCCGCCGCCAGCGCGCGTGAAGTCGATCCGCTGATGGGCTGGACCAGTTCGGACGACACCCAGGCCCAGGTGCGGCTGCGCTTTGCCAGCGAACAGGCCGCGCTCGACTATGCGGCCGCCAACGGGATCGAGGCCCAGGTGCAAGAGCCCCAGACCCGCAAGCCCAATATCCGTCCGGGCGGCTATGGCGAAAACTTCGCCACGGCGCGCAAGGGGGCCTGGACGCATTGACCGGCCGCGATGCGGCCCCGGATGCGGCCCCGATGCGGCCCCCGATGCGGCCCCGGATGCGGCCCCGGACGCGGCCCCGGATGCGGCCCCGAACCTCGTCCAAAGCCGCGCCGTTGCCGGCATGCACGGGATCAGTTATGTCCAATTTTACGGTCCCGTAGCTCAACTGGATAGAGCACCTGACTTCTAATCAGGATGTTGGGCGTTCGAGTCGTCCCGGGATCGCCAGCCCCATCACCCTCCACACCCGCATACCGCACCGCCGACCGGTCACCGCGTGGGCAACATCCCGTCCCAATTGGGCCACGATCCAGTTTTACGACCATGCCCAAAGGAGTCTTGCCCGCAGTCTGACTGTTGGGCCAAGCGGGGAATGCGGACAGATGGCAACGATCAACGGCACCACCGGCAATGATACTGTCACCAGTCTGACGAACCCGGACGAGCTGAACGGGCTGGCCGGGAATGACACGCTGTTTGGCGGCGGCGGCAATGACACCTTGTTCGCAGGCGATGGCAACGACACGCTGGACGGCGGCACCGGATCGGATACGCTGAACGGTGGGAACGGCATCGACATCGCCGACTATACCACGTCGAACGCGGGGGTGAATGTCAGCCTGCTGTCGGGTGTCGGCACCGGCGGCCATGCCCAGGGCGACCTGCTGTCGCTGATCGAAAACCTGATCGGCTCGACCTTCAACGACCTGCTGACCGGCGATGCCGGGACCAACGTGCTGTTCGGTGGCACCGGATTTGACAGCCTGTTCGGCGGTGACGGCACAGACAGCCTGTTCGGCGGCGACGGCGACGACACCTTGGCAGGTGGTATCGGCATCGACAGCCTGAACGGCGGCATCGGCAACGATACGGCCAGCTATACGGCGTCCTCGGCGGGTGTCACGGTCAGCCTGCTGACCAACACCGGCACCGGCGGCGACGCGCAGGGCGACACGCTGACATTGGTCGAGAACCTGACGGGGTCTGGTCTGGCCGATGTACTGACCGGAAACACCTTGACCAACGTGCTGGACGGCGGGCTGGGCAATGACACCCTGTTTGGCGGCGATGGCAATGACACGCTGCTGGGCGGCGACGGGAATGACACCCTGACCGGCGGCGTCCGCGTCGACAGCCTGAATGGCGGGATCGGCATCGATACCGCCGACTACGCAACATCGGTGGCGGGGGTCACGGTCAGCCTGCTGGCCGGTACCGGCACGGGCGGCGATGCGCAGGGCGACACGCTGACCGGGGTCGAAAACCTGATCGGGTCTGGCCAGAATGACGTGCTGACCGGCGGTACGACCACCAACGTGATCGACGCGGGTCTTGGCAATGACACGCTGGCGGGCGGCGATGGCAACGATACGCTGACCGGCGGCGTCGGGGGCGACAGCCTGAACGGCGGGATCGGGATCGATACGGCCATTTACAGTGCCTCGGCCGCCGGGGTCACGGTGAACCTGACCAGCGGCACCGGCACCGGCGGCGATGCGCAGGGCGATACGCTGACCGGGGTCGAGAACCTGATCGGCTCTGGCCAGAATGACGTTCTGACCGGCGACACCGCGAACAACGTGATCGACGCGGGCCTGGGCGATGATGCGCTGAGCGGCGGCGATGGCAATGACACGCTGCTGGCCGGGGATGGCAACGACACGGTAACCGGCGGCGTCGGCGTGGACAGCCTGAATGGCGGGATCGGCATCGATACAGCCAGCTATGCGGCCTCGGCCGCCGGCGTGACGGTCAGCCTGACCACCAACACCGGCACCGGCGGCGATGCGCAGGGCGATACGCTGACGGCGGTCGAGAACCTGATCGGCTCGGTCCAGGCCGACAGTCTGACCGGCGATGCGGCGGCGAATGTGCTGGACGGCGGTGTTGGCAATGACACGCTGGTCGGTGGCAGTGACAACGACACGCTGCTGGGCGGCGACGGCGCTGATACGCTGACCGGCGGCATCGGTGTCGACAGCCTGAACGGCGGCATCGGCACCGACATCGCGAGCTACACGGCCTCGGCCAGCGGCGTGACGGTGAACTTGGCGACAGGAACGGCAACGGGCGGCGACGCGCAGGGCGACACGCTGATCGGGATCGAAACCATCATCGGGACCGGCGTGGCCGACAACCTGACCGGGGATGCGGCGGCCAACGTGCTGGATGGCGGCCTGGGCGCAGATACGCTGACGGGCGGCGATGGCAATGACACGCTGCTGGCGGGGGATGGCAATGACAACCTGACCGGCGGCGTCGGGGTCGACAGCCTGAATGGTGGCATCGGTACCGATACGGCCAGCTATGCGGCCTCGACGGCGGGGGTGACGGTCAGCCTGCTGACCAACACCGGCATCGGCGGCGATGCGCAGGGAGATACGCTGACCGGGGTCGAGAACCTGACCGGGTCTGGTCTGGCCGATAACCTGACCGGCGACACGGCGACCAACGTGATCGACGCGGGCCTTGGCAATGACACGCTGACCGGCGGCGATGGCAATGACACGCTGCTGGGCAATGACGGCAACGATACGTTGACGGGCGGCCTTGGGGTCGACAGCCTGAATGGCGGCAATGGCGATGACGTGATCAGCTATGCCGGGGGCACGCTGGGCGTGCGGGTCGATCTGACGCTGGGCACCGGCGAAGCCGGCGAAGCGTTGAACGACACCTTTACCCTGGTCGAAGGTGTCATCGGCACTGATTTCGTCGATACGCTGCTGGGCAACGGCTTCAGCAACGGGCTGTATGGCGGGGTCAGCAATGACGCTCTGTTCGGCTTTGGCGGCACTGACAGCCTGTTCGGCGGTGCCAATGCGGACTCGCTGACCGGCGGGGCCGGGGCGGATGCGCTGGATGGTGGCACTGGCGATGACGTGGCCGACTATGCCCTGTCGGCGTTGGGGGTCACGGTGAACCTGACCACCGGCACGGCCACCGGCGGCGATGCCCAAGGCGATGTGCTGACCGCGATCGAGAACCTGATCGGCAGTGGCGGCAATGACAATCTGACCGGCGACGGCAATATCAATACCCTGTCCGGCGAGGTCGGCAATGACACGCTGTCCGGTGCGGGCGGGGATGATGCGCTGTTCGGCCTTGCCGGGGCGGATACCATCATCGGCGGCACCGGTGCGGACTATCTGGATGGCGGTGCGGACAACGATGCCGTCAGCTATGCCACTGCTGGCGCGGGCGTCACGGTAAACCTGACGACCGGCGCAGCCTCGGGCAGCGATGCGGCCGGCGATGTCCTGGTCGATTTCGAGGCCGTCATCGGCAGCGGCTTTGCCGATACATTGACCGGGGCCGATGATGCGTCGACCCTGTTCGGCGGGATTGGTGCGGATGCGTTGATCGCGGGCCTTGGCGGCGGCGCGCTGTATGGCGGGGCCGATAATGATATCTTGACCGCAGGGTTGGAGATCGACACGATCGACGGCGGCACCGGCGCCGACACTCTGGACTTTTCGCTGTCTTTCTCGGGCGTTGTCATCGATCTGCTTGCCGGCACCGGTTCGGGCGGCGATGCGAACGGCGACACCTTTCTGAACATCGAGAACCTGAGCGGGTCGCAAGCCGATGACACCCTGACCGGCAACGCTTCGGCCAATACCCTGACCGGCGGTGATGGCAGCGACATACTGTACGGCGGCGTGGGCAATGACCTGCTGTCAGGCGGCGCGGGTGACGACCGGCTGTTCAGTGGGACCGGGGCCGACAGTCTGGTTGGCGGCACGGGTCTTGACTGGGCTGATTATGCGGGCTCGACCGTGGCTCTGACCGTCAATCTGACCACCAGCACTGCGATCGGCGGCGATGCGCAGGGCGACACCTTCAACGAAATCGAAAACGTCGCAGGCTCGGGCCTGAACGACACGCTGACCGGGTCAAGCGGGGACAACCTGATCTGGGGCAATGGTGGCAATGACACGCTGGACGGTGGCGGTGGCAACGACGATCTGGTCGGCGGCAACGGCGACGATATCCTGCTGGGCAGTCTGGGCGGCGATCTGATGGACGGCTCGGCCGGCAACGACACGGCCAGCTATGCCACCTCGACCGCTGCTGTCACCATCGGGCTGAACAGCGCCCCGGGTGTCGGTGGCGATGCCGCAGGCGATGTGCTGGTCGAGGTCGAACGGCTGATCGGCTCGGCCTTCAACGACGTGCTGAGCGGCAATTCGGCGGGCAACAGCCTGTTCGGCGGCAATGGCGATGACAGTCTGAACGGGCTGACCGGTGCTGACGTGATGACCGGCGGCATCGGCAATGACAGCTATACCGTCGACACGCTGAACGACACCGTGACCGAGGCGGCAAGTGGCGGGACCGATACCGTGTTTGCGGGCCTGAACTGGACGCTGGGGGCCGAGGTCGAGAACCTGACCCTGACCGGCGCAGCGGCGATCAACGCCACCGGCAACGGGCTGAACAACATCCTGACCGGCAATACCGGCACCGGCGGCCTGCTGGGCATCAGCGGGGCCAACATCCTGCTGGGGATGGCGGGCAATGACACCCTGTTCGGCGGGGGCGGCAACGATACGCTGGACGGCGGCACCGGCAATGACAGCATGGCGGGGGGCTTGGGCGACGATATCTTCTACGTCGCCAATGCTGCCGATATCGTCACCGAGGCCGCGGCCCAGGGCAACGATCTGGTATTCAGCACCATCAGCTATACCCTGACGGCCGAGGTCGAGCGTCTGACCCTGACCGGCACGGCCGTCAGCGGCACGGGCAATGCAAGTGCCAACCTGATCACCGGCACGAACCTGGCCAATACCCTGACCGGGGCCGGGGGCAACGACACGCTGTATGGCGGCGATGGCAATGACCTGCTGGATGGTGGCATCGGCAACGATACCGCGTCGGGCGGGCTGGGCAATGACACCTTCGATGTCGACAGCCTGACCGATCAGGTCTTTGAATCCATGGGCCAGGGCACCGATACCGTGATTGCGTCGCTGACCTGGGTTCTGGGTGCCAACCTTGAAAACCTGACCCTTGGCGGCAGCGGCCTGATCAATGCCACCGGCAATGGCGACGCCAACATCCTGACCGGCAACGCGGCCAACAACACGCTGATGGGGATGTCGGGCAACGATACCCTGTTTGGCGGCACCGGTGGCGACGACCGTCTGGATGGCGGCATCGGCAATGACAGCATGTCCGGCGGCGCGGGCAACGACACCTACATCGTCGACAGCATCGCCGACACGATCGCCGAATCCGGCATCGGCATTGATCTGGTGCTGTCCGCAGTCAGCTTTACCCTGGCCGATCAGGTCGACAATCTGACCCTGACCGGCACCGGGGCCAACAATGCCACCGGCAACGCGCAGGCCAACATCCTGATCGGCAATATCGCCAACAACACCCTGCTGGGCGGCGGGGCCAACGACACCCTGTTCGGCGGCGACGGGGCCGACCGGCTGGACGGCGGGGCCGGCAATGACCGGATGGAGGGCGGTGCGGGGTCAGATACCTATGTGGTCGATCACGCAGCCGATGTGATCGTCGAATTCGCGCTGGGCGGGACCGATCTGGTGTTGTCGGCGATCACCCTGACGCTGGGCACGGAACTTGAAAACCTGACCCTGACCGGCACCGCGTCGTGGAATGGCACCGGCAATGGCGTCGCCAACACGCTGACCGGCAATATCGGCAACAACCAGTTGTTCGGGCTGGCCGGCAACGACACGCTGTTCGGTGGCGACGGCAACGACACGCTGGATGGCGGCACCGGCAATGACAGCATGATGGGCGGTCTGGGCAATGACGTCTATCTGCTCGACTCGGCCAACGACAAGGTCACCGAATCGGCGAATGGCGGCACCGACACCGTGCAAAGTTCGCTGACCCATGTGCTGGGCGCCGATGTGGAAAACCTGGTCCTGACCGGTGCGGTGGCGACCAACGGCACCGGCACCGGGGGGAACAACAGTCTGACCGGCAACAATGCGGACAACACCCTGTCGGGCAACGCCGGCAATGACGTGCTGACGGGCAACGGCGGCAACGACCGCCTGGACGGCGGCAGCGGCAATGACGTGATGACCGGCGGGCTGGGCAATGACACCTACGTGGTCGACGCGCTGACCGACACCGTGACCGAGGCACTGAGCCAGGGCACCGACACCGTGCTGTCCGCGATCAGCCTGACCCTGGGTGCCAATGTCGAGGGGTTGACCCTGACCGGCCTGTTGTCCCTGAACGCCACCGGCAACGATCTGGCCAACATCCTGACCGGGAACGAGGCCGCCAACACCATCCTTGGCCTTGGCGGCGCAGATTCGCTGGTCGGGATGGGGGGCGCGGATCGGCTGACCGGCGGACTGGCGGCGGACAATTTCGTGTTCAACGCCCGGACGGGATCCATCGACGTGGTGACCGACTTCAACGCCGTCGATGGCGGCGCGGCCGAGGGCGACAAGCTGGTGTTCGACAACCTGCTGGTCGGGGCCTTTGTCTATCTGGGCGCTGCGGCCTTTACCGGCGGCTTCAACAACTCCGAGGCGCGGGTCGTGGGCAGTCAACTGCTGGTCGACAGCGACGGCAGCGGCGCCGCCGACATCACCATCGCACTGACCGGGCTGACCAGCGCGGCGCAACTGCTGCAGTCGGATTTCGTCTGGATCTGACAGCCGAAAGCATCGATTGCCCCGGCCAGGCCCGCAGCACCCTGCGGGCCGGGTTGGTTGGGGCATGTCGGGGCCGGTTCGGGCCGATTGGGGCATATTGGGGCCAGACGGGGCCAGACCGGGCCAGACTCGGGCCAGACCGGGCCAGATCGGGCCAGACGGGGCCAGACGGGGCCAGACGGGGCCAGACTCGGGCCAGATCGGGCTATTCGATGCTATTTGATGCCAAACGGGGCCAGACGGGGCCAGACGGGGCCAGACGGGGCCAGTCGGGGCTTGTCGGAGCCAGATGGCCCTAGCTGGGGCCAGATGGGCCTAGCTGGGGCCAGTCCAAGTCAGTCCGGTGCCCGGCCGATACAATCGGAAGTGATTGCCAGACAAAAATAGTCGACAATTAGATTGTCGAAGCGAATCATGGCGATCCGCCCCGGCAACCTGGCGATCCCACCCCCCCCCCAAGGCTGCGATGTCATCGCAACCACTCACCCCGCGCCATCCCCCTTGCTGTCCCTGGACAAGTGGCAACGGTCTGACGCCATTGCCGACAAAGGCGCTGCCAATGCTCCGTTCCGGCTTGACTGCCGCAGCGTTGGGCTGCGCCACGATTCCCGCCGCTTTGGCCCAGACACCGGATGCCGCAGCGGTGGCGCAGACCTATGCGGCTATCGCCCAGGCCACCTTTGCCGATATGCTGACCGCCGGGCTGGCGCTGCAGGTGGCGGCGAATGCGCTTTTGGCCGGTCCGTCCGACGCGACGCTGGCCGCCGCCCGCGATGCCTGGCGTGCCGCCCGGGTGCCCTATGCGCAGACCGAGATGTTCCGCTTTGGCAACCCGGTGGTCGACGCATGGGAACCCCGCGTGAACTCCTGGCCGCTGGACGCGGGGCTGATCGACTGTGGCGATCTGGGCTATGGCGGGGCCACCGACGAAAACCCAGCCGCCGTGCTGAACGTGATCGCCGACCCGGTGCTGCGGCTGGCGGCGGGCGATGTCGATGCCGGTACGATCACGCCGGCGCTGCTGGCCAAGGCGCTGCACGGGCTGGACGGTGTCGATGCCAATGTCGCCACCGGCTGTCACGCGATCGAGTTTCTGTCGTGGGGGCAGGATCTGAACGGCACCGGGGCCGGCGCGGCCCAGCGCCCGTTCACCGACTATGGTCAGGGCGATGGCTGCACCGGCGGCAATTGCGACCGCAGGGCCGCCTATCTGACCGCCCCCACCGATCTGCTGGTGGCCGATCTGCGGCAGATCAGCGCCGCCTGGGCCCCGGGGCGGCAATGCCGGTGCCGCCGTCACCACCGACACCACAGACACCCGCACAAGGCTGACCGCAATGCTGACCGGCATGGGCAGCCTGTCCTATGGCGAGTTGGCGGGGGAACCGATGCGCCTTGGCCTGCTGCTGAACGATCCCGGGGAGGAGCAGGATTGCTTTTCCGACAACACCCAAAACAGTCACTATAGTGATGGTCTCGGCATCCAGAACCTGTATCTGGGCCGCCAGGTCCGGCGGGATGGATCTGTGGTCACCGGGCCGTCGTTGTCCGCGCTGGTCGTGGCCAGCGACCCGGCGCTGGACGCCCGGATGCAGGCCCGGCTCAGCGTCACCCTGACCGCGCTTGACGCGATCAGGGCTGCGGCCCAGGGCGGCATGGCCGATGACCAGATGCTGGCGATGGGCAATGCGCAGGGCGAGGCGTTGGTGATGGCCGGCGCAAGCGGCCTGATCGACCAGACCCACAGCATCGAGCGGACCGCCGCCGCGCCTGGCCTGCAGGCGGCAGGGTTGGCGGGGTCCGACAGTCTGGACAACCCCGGCGCGGTGTTTCCATGAGCCGATGGCGCTGCGACAATCAAGCAGGCGGGCTGCTTGGGCGTGCGGTGAGTTCGAGGCGTTCTGCCGGTACAGCCAGGCTGTCACATCCCGGAAGGTGATAGAGCTGTTTTCTGAACAACTCCGGCTTGAGTTTGTGCCAGTCCTTCATCGCCTGCAAGGGCGTCTTGCTGCCCAAGGCTGACTGGGGAAGTTGCTGGTTGTAGAGCAGCACATAGCGGTGCAGCGTGG
>Ga0105046_10016906_pt1 | contig 11188 bp, 6 predicted proteins | sample MAT03_FD_78385 | JGI IMG/M metagenome (GOLD analysis project Ga0105046, IMG submission 78385) | Freshwater microbial communities from Lake Fryxell liftoff mats and glacier meltwater in Antarctica - MAT-03 (megahit assembly) | ecosystem: Environmental > Aquatic > Freshwater > Ice > Liftoff...
CGTGCCAGAAACCGAGAACTGACGCTTGCGAGCGGCACTCCGCTTCGGCGGAACAAGATTCGTGAAGGGCGTTTCATTCGACGCAGCGAATTCCCCTCATCCACACTTTAGGGAGGGGATCAACACGCGGCTTCGTCGACCTCTCCGGCCACCCAGAACGTGTGCGAACCGGCGACGGCCTGCGGGGCGAGACGAGCGCCCATGGAGTAAACTCGGGCTGCAGCTTGGATCGTCGTGTTGATGGGGCTTTTGACTTCACAGACCGTCCGCAGCATGTGCTTGCCGATACCGCCGGTGGTGATGTTTTTGAGGCCCGCGCCGGTGGCAAGTTCCCGCAACGCCTCTTCGCTCATCACTGCTGTGTTGTGTGAGCGCCAGCCCTCGGGATCGAGTCGCTCCATGCAGAATCGCTGAAGCGATCCCGAGTAGTTGGGAACTGTGATAACAACTTTTCCGCCAGGCTTGCACAGGCGGACATGGTCCCGCAGTGTGGAAAGAGGATCAGTGAAATGCTCAATCAAACCGCACGAGTAGACATAGTCATATCGCTGATCGGGATGAAACTCCCGGACGTCCGCATGATGCACCTCCGGACGGCACTCGCGGAGGTCAAAGCGGGCCAACGTGTCCTTGATCCCATCGAGAGAAAAATCGACGCCCGAGAAATCGTGCTGCGGGCTGCGCTGCATCAACCCATCGAGAATCGTCCCGGGAGCGCAGCCCACTTCCAAGACTCGCAATCGAATTCCCGCTCGGCGTTGCGCCAACTCAGCGAGCTGTGAGTGGAGGAAGTCATAAAGTGGCGAGAATCTTTCGCCGACAAGTGATTTGACGATCGAGCGCAGAGACAGAGGAGCGGGTTCGTTCTGACTGGACCCACCCCATTGGCGATCCCAATACTTGGCGGATGTCAGATCGACCGCATCGGTCTCGGTCTGCGAAATCGGCGAGGACTCACTCATGGTCACATCCCTGTATCGAACCGCTGGCGCACAAGTTGCGTGTTGATCGAGCGACGCAGCTCATTCAGTCATGAAATTCACCGGGAGTCGTTCCTACCGGCTTCGACCGCGAATCCTCAAAGTTCATGCGAAATCCGTCAACCCCAATCGGGGCGCGGCGGAGCGGTAGGGGGCGAGACACCCGTTGCAGCGTAGGTCGTATCACAGCCCGAAGTCGCTTGTTGGCCTCCTTGTGCCGGCAGAGACACCCGATCATAGCCGACCGATTCATCGGTGGGAGTGAGGCTCTGGAGAGTTCTCAGCCCCAGCGGGGCGACAGACGCTGCGGGAGATCGCGGTGTGTGTGGGCGAGTTTTTGTCGCCCCTGTCGGGACCGGGCTGGTTGAGATCTGGCCGCCCACCGTTGAAGCGTCGGGCGATGATCAATCGTCCCTGCGGGGACGAAGAAAGGCATAGCGCACAAGGCCACTCGCTAATGACGAAGTGCGTCTCGCGCCCCACCAGGCCAGTTGCTTCCTGGAGCAGATTCAGAATCTGTCTTCGGTCGGGACAGACCAGAATGTCTTTCCGACTTCAGTCGAGCAGACATTCCTGTCTGCTTTTCTGATTGAAGACGATTTCTGAATCTGCTCTCATGAGTGACCATCCCGCCAGGCGACGAGGTACACGATCAGCGGATTCGGGCCGCCCAATAAAATGGAGGAGGCAGCGATTGACTTACGGGTTATGTGCATTACAGTAGTAATACAGACATGCAAAAGCCATCCCTCACATTCTCTGTTCATCCCTCCTCGGGCGTTCCGATCTACCGGCAGCTGATGGACCAGGTCCAGGCGTTGGTGGCGGGGGGCAAGCTCGTGACGGGGGACACACTTCCTAGCGTGCGGCAAATGGCAGCCGACTTGGGCGTGAACATGATGACTGTCTCCAAGGCGTACGCGAAGCTGGAAGCGGTGGGCGTGTTGGAACGCTCGCGAGGCAAGGGGATGGTCGTGGCGGCTCGGAACACCGAGGGATCGGTCGCTGAGCGGCAGGAGCAAATGCGACCTCTCGCAGATCAAGCCGCCGTGCGCGGGTTACAGCTCGGGCTGAAGCCGCCGCAGATCATGGACGTGTTCAAAGCCTCGTTGGATGAGAACCGACCGTAGCGGAACGGCACAAGTTGCCAGTCCTCGGAAACGATGTCCTGTTCGAAGAACCGGCGGCTAGTGCCTTGCCGCTCACCCGAAAGCCGATCATGAATGAACTCGCGATTGATGTCACCGGGCTGCATAAACAGTTCGGCCCTAAGGCGGTTTTGAATGGGGTCGATCTCCAGATCCCGCGCGGGCGAGTGATCGGATTGCTCGGCCTGAACGGGTCGGGGAAGAGCACGCTCATCAAACACTTACTCGGTCTGCTGAAGCCCACCAGCGGATCGGTCACGGTGCTGGGCCGCGATGCGTGGCATCTCGATGACGAGCAAAAAATCCACATCGGCTACGTGCCGCAAGAGATCTCGCTCTACCCGTGGATGACGGTGCGGCAGACGGTCGACTATGTGTCGGCGTTCTATAAGACGTGGGACACTCGCTGGTCGGACGAGCTATTGCGGCGGTGGGACCTGCCACTGCATGACCGGTTCGGGCCGCTCTCGGTGGGGCAGAAGCAGAAGTTGGCGCTGGTCTTGGCCTTGGGGCATCGACCGGAACTACTCATCCTTGATGAACCGGTGGCGAGCCTCGATCCGGTCGCGCGGCGGTGGTTCCTCGAATCGATTCTGGAGATGGCCGCTGATGAGCAGCACACCGTGTTGTTCTCCACGCACATCACGTCCGACCTGGAGCGGGTCGCCTCGCATGTGGCGTTGATGAAAGACGGCCGGGTCGTCTTCCATGACGAGATCGATGTTCTCAAAGACCAAGTCAAACGTCTGCGGCTGACCTCCGCAGCTGACCTTCCCGCTTCGTTCGCCGTACGCGGTGCATTGCGAACGGAAGTGATCGGTCGCCAGGCAGTGGTCACCGTGCCGCTGGTCAGCCAGGAACTCGTCAGCGAGATTCGCCAGCGCTGGGACGCCGAAGTGTCGATCGAGGATCTCAATCTCGAAGAGATCTTTTTGGAGTTGCATGAGAAGTCGGGGGAAGCGCTCCGCGGCGCAGAGCCTTTGCGTCACGGCTAAACGGTCATTTCACGAATTGCGAACTCTCATGCAAAAACTCTGGGTCGTGCTGAAAGTCTCCCTGACCCGTCCGTGGGTCTGGTTGATGTTGTTCGCTGGGTTGTGCCAGTCCCTGCCTTTCTTCGTTCTCACTCGCAGGAGTGAGCACAACATGCACCGGGAGACGAGCCCGAGCTTCGATCAACCGGATCAGGTTCTCGCCGATTTTCGAGAGCTGCTTTCGTTCAACCGGGACAATCGGCTCAGCACTGTCGAAGGGTTGAATGTTCAATACATCCCGGACGGGCCGCTCGGGGATGACAATCAAGAATCTCGTGTTGCCACTCTCGCGATCAGCGGTGACCCGCGTGTCCACCAGTTTGGAGAATGGAGACTCTTCGACAAACTCACACAGTTGAAATCACTCGCGATGCAGCCACCGAACACCCTCAGTCCCGCTGGCTGGAAGCGAATCGGGCAGTTATCTCAATTGGAGGTGTTGTCGCTGGAGAACGTGGGAGCTGTCGATCAGGCAGCTCTGAAGACGGCATCGTCCGATCTGGAAGCGGCACTCTCCCGGCTCCCCAAACTGCGACAACTCAATCTGCGGAATATCAGGGCCTCGAACTGGACGCTTCCCCCGCTGCCGAATCTGGAGTACGTCGTCCTCAGCTGGAATCTGAAATTAGAGAACACGCTAGAGGCACTGGCGAAGCATTCGCCGAAGCTGCATACGGTGGCGTTGAGCACGTATCCGGACTTCGTCTACACCGAACGCATGCTGGTCGCTCTGCGTCAGATGCCAAACCTGCGGCAGGTCTATGTGGCGAGTACGAGCCACGTTGAGCATGTCAATGAGACGCAGCGGCAGGTCGAATTCCTCCGCACCCGTCTGCCGAAGATCGCAATCCATCGCGGGGGGTATTCGCTCAACCGCATCATGATCTGTGGGTACCTGCTGCTGCTCGCCGGATTTCTCCCGTTTGTGGCATGGTTCCAATCGGGACTCACGCTGTCTCAGCCGCTGGCAGCTGTCATGCCGGGGCATCGCAGGCCGCATCTGTTCTGGCCGGTGGGCATCTCGCTGTTGGCGACCATGGGCTATGTCGTGGTGGCGATGTACGTCGGAGTGAAGCTGCCACCGGCGCTGGCGATTGCGTGTCTGATCTCCACGCTGGTCGCGACTGTTTTGCCGGGACATGACATCCGACCGGAGTGGCGACGGATCACGAGACTGGTGTCGATGGTTGACGCCCTCAGTCTGTTCACCCTGCTCGGACTTGGGTTAGGGGCCACAGCTAAGGTCGACGGATTTTTGATGGGGGATTACCCCGCGCTGGCGAATTTGCTGATGGTTTGGTTTCTATTCGCAGCGGGTTGGAAGTTCGTGCGGGCGACCCGTCTCCACCGCATCCTGGCCGAGAGCGGGATGCCGGGGATTCCGGGTCTGAACCTCGGAATGCAGCAAATGTACGATCAACCCTTTAAGCCGGCTCCCGGTTGGTCGCTGGCGGGTTGGCAATTGAAGTGGATGGAGAACTTCATCGACCGCCGGATTTCCGGGATGGACCGCACCAGCTGGACCGACATGCTCCGCGCTGGATCACCGGCGACCCCGGGGGTGTGGTACGGAGTCATGATGGTGGTCGTCATGGTTCTGGTCCATCGATTGATGTCTGGGATGCAGCTCTCTGGGTCTCCCCTGGAAGGCATGCTGTACGCCCTGGGCATTATCCAAGGATCAATCCTGATCCTGACGACGAATGCGAGGAGCTGGATTGGTCGTCGAGGGAGTATCGCAGCCGATTTTCTCCTCCCCGTCAGCCGCGAGAAGTTCTGGGTCTCCCTGCGCATGGCGATTTTTCACGACCTCAAGTCAGGGATCCTATTTGGATGGGTTGGCGGGCTGTTCGCGGTCTATCAGGGAAACCAGGGGGCGATCTCCGCGTTCAGCATGGCCGTCACCATCGTCAGCGTGATCGGGTACTTCGCGTTCCATCATGCTTGGGTGACACGGATGGTGATCAGCAAGCGTTTGTGGCTCGATGCGACACTGGCCGTCGCGACTTCGATAGTGATTACCGGGATGGCGATCGGGTCGGTGACGCTGACCTTCGGAGAGCATGCCTTCCCGCCGGTCGCGATCTTGTTGGCCGCGGGGGTGTTGATCTCCGGCGGCATCATGCAGTGGGATCTGGCCCGAAAGCTCCCGGATTGGGAGTTGGGGTAGGGGGCCGGTGAGCGGCACGGCGCTAGCCGCCGGCTCTTCGATCGCACCCCGAGAAGAGCCAGCGGCTAGCGCCGTGCCGCTCTCAAAGAGTACCCGCCACTCCGCTTGTCGGGGCAGTTCCTGCGATTCTACGCTACCTGGGCACACCAGCGCGGGAACCACCGGGTCAAGCCGAAGGCGAGGGCCGGGCGGGACTTCCGAAGTCTGGTGACTGGTGGAACGAAGTTTTTCGATGGGCGAGACTTCGGAAGTCTTCGACTCGCTGAACGACCCGCTGCTCGCAATCGGTATTCAAGAGTTGCATCAAGGGTTACTATTGCATACGCGAGATGCGGCATGACCTCGGCTGATGTGAACTACGAGGTGTGCCGCTCGCTCTCAGGCCCAATAACGCATGCGCATTCACTGTCCAATGAGTAGCACCTTCCCGCTCGGGTGGCAGCTGATCGCTGTCGTGGCCGGGTGGTTGTTGAGCGGGGCGGGGAGTGCGCTCGCTCAAGACGACACTGAATTCTTCGAGCAGAAAATCCGCCCGGTATTGGTGGCCCATTGCTACGAGTGTCACTCGGCGGATGCGAAGAAGCTCGGGGGGAAACTGCTGCTCGATAGTCGCGACGGGGTGCAGCTGGGCGGGGACTCCGGGCCAGCTATCGAGTCCGGAAGTCCAGACACCAGCTTGCTGATTAAAGCGGTGCGATACAAGGACGATGCGTCGAACATGCCGCCGCAGGGGAAGCTGCCGGACCAGGCGATTGCGGACTTAGAGGAGTGGGTACGCCGCGGCGCCCCCGATCCGCGCGACAAGCCGGTGACGCGGGCGGCGGGGGCGAGTTGGGAGGAGCAATTCCGCGAGCGGTCGGCGTGGTGGAGCCTGCAACCGGTGCAGTCGCCCTCTGTGCCGACTCCGAAACATGCGGACTGGTCGGGCGATGCGATTGATCGATTTATACTCGCGAAGTTAGAAGAGCAGGGACTCCAGCCGGTGGAGCCCGCCGACCCGCATACATTGATTCGCCGCTTGAGTCTGGTGCTGACCGGGTTGCCGCCGACGCCGGAACACGTGGCGGGGGTGTTGCGGGAGATCGAACGCGAGCGAGCGGCCGCGAGTCAATTGGTAGGCGAGGCAGACAGGCATGTCTGCCCTCCTGTTGAAACACCTGAAGCGAGTATCTCGCGGTACGTCGACACACTGCTCGTCTCGCCGCATTTCGGCGAGCGTTGGGCGCGACACTGGATGGATGTTGTGCGGTTCACCGAGACGCACGGGAACGAGTGGAACTACGAGGTCCACCACGCCTGGCGGTATCGCGACTATCTGATTCGGGCGTTCAACTCGGATGTGCCCTATGACCGGTTCGTTCGCGAACATATCGCCGGCGACTTGCTCGCACAGCCGCGTTGGAATGCAGCCGAGCGAATCAACGAGTCGCTCATCGGCACCAGCTTTTATCGCTTTGGTGAGGTGAATCATGACGACTGCATCGCGCTGCGAGAACTCGGTTACGACATCCTCGATAACCAGATCGACACCGCCACTAAGGCCTTCCAGGGGATGACTGTGGCGTGTGCCCGCTGCCACGATCACAAGTTCGACGCCATCTCGACGAAGGATTACTACGCGCTGCTGGGCGTCCTGCGTAGCTCGCGTTTCGTCGCTCAGACGATCGATTCCCCAGTTGTGAACGCGGAGCCGATTGAGCGGTTGAAGGGGATCAAGCAGACGCTGCGCGGGGAGTTGGCGGCGCTGTGGTCGACGCAATCTCAAGAGGCGGGGCGCTACCTCTCCGCCGCGATCTCGAAACAGATCGCCGGGCTCGACGCGGAGTCATCGGCTGAAGGACTCGACCCGGCCCGCGTCGACAAATGGGTCGCCGCACTCGCCGCTGAGAAGCAGCCATTCGAAGAGGCGTTCGAACCGCTCCGGGCCGCTCTGCGGGCCATCCATCCGGCAGCTCCCGTGGCCGCTGCCGATGGCACCACGCCACCCGCGACCGAACCGCAGACAGCTGCCAACGCCTGGTCCGCCGTCGTCCAGCAATACACTGCGGATGACAAATCGCGAACCGAGTTCAACCAGTCGCAATTCGAAACCTATGCCGATTTCCGGATAGGACTGCCCACGGGCTGGGATGCGGGCGGGCACGGACTGCGGGAACCGATGACTCCCTCTGGCGAGCTCGTCATCGCCGCCGAAGGCGACCGCATCGTGCGATCGATCTTGCCCGCGGGGTGCTTCACGTTCACGACTTCGGATCGGCTCAACGGCACGCTGCGATCGCGAGTGATCCCGAATGGAAAGCAGCGGATCAGCTTCGGTCTGGTTGGAGAACGCAGCAGCGCGGTGCGTCTGGTCTCGAACAACTGCCAGCTCAACTATCAGAACTACCGGGCGCTGACGAACCCCCAATTCTCGTGGGTGACCTTCACGCTCCCCGATGACCGCGAGCAGCTGCGGACCTATGCCGAGCTGATGACGATGTGGGACAACCCGAAGTTTCCGGACCAGCTTTCGGCACTCGGTGGAGACCCCGCGAACTACAAAGTCCCGTGGGAGAAAGCGATCGAGAACCCTCGGTCGTACTTTGGAATCACGCAGGTTGTGCTGCATGACTGCGGCGAGTCGCCGAAGTTGGAGTTGGGGCACCTGCGTCCGTTGCTGGCTTCCGAGCCTGTCACGACGGTGTCTGAATTGGCTCTTCGATACGAGCGGGCGATCTGCGATTCTGTGCAGCGTTGGGTGGAGAAACAGCCGACCGCCGAGGATGTCGTCTGGATGAATACGCTGCTGAAGTATGGGCTCATTGGCAACGAGTTGGGAGCCACACCACAGGCGGCGACGCTCTCTGCCGAGTTCCGCCGGATCGAGGCGACACTGGCCGCGCCGCGAATCGTTCCGGGTTTGGCCGATGTCGATGCCGGGGCAGACCAGGCGGTCTTCATCCGAGGTGACTGCCGCATTCCCGGACCTGTGGCACCGCGTCAGTTTTTAGTGTCGCTCGCAGCCTTCAACCCGCCCGAGCTGGCGGCTTTGCCACCCGGCAGTGGTCGCCTGGCTGTCGCGGAGCAACTGGCCAGTTCGCGGAATCCGCTGACCGCGCGCGTCATGGTGAACCGCGTCTGGCACCACCTGTTCGGCACGGGGCTCGTGCGGACGGTCGATGATTTTGGGCATGTGGGCGAACTACCATCGCATCCCGAATTGCTCGATCACCTGGCCAGCGAGTTCATGGCTGACGGGTGGTCGGTCAAGCGGCTGATTCGCAGGATCGTCCTCTCGCGGACATTCCAGTTGGCGAGTCACGCGGGGCCGTCGGCCACCGAGGTCGACCCGCAGAACCGGTGGCTCAGCCACTTTCCGGCTCGACGGCTCGAAGCTGAGGCGATCCGCGATGCGACCCTCGCCTGCTCCGGGCGGCTCGATCCCCAGTTGTACGGACTCAGCATCCAGCCGTTTCGCGAGAAAGAATACGCCGATCGACGACTCTTCCCCGGACCACTGGACGGGAACGGACGCCGGAGCGTGTACATCAAGAACAATCTCATGGAAGGGCCGAAGTTCCTCGAAGCTTTCAATTTCCCCGGCGGCAAGGTGACGCAGGGGAGACGCGATGTTTCGAACACTCCGGCCCAGGCCCTCGCGCTGCTCAATGATCCGTTCGTCCTGCAACAGGCCGATGTCTGGGCCAGTCGCTTGGTCACCCGGACCAGTGATACACTTGATTCCAGGATCGACTTCATGCTGGAGACGGCGCTGAGTCGTCACCCATCAGCGGAGGAGCGGGTGGCCTTTGCGCAAGTCGCGGTCCAGCTGGCTGAACTGCATCAATTGCCAACCGGCGAGTTGCTCTTGAGCCACGCAGTCTGGAAGGACATTGCTCACGCGGTGTTCAATCAGCAGGAGTTCATCTACGTGCCGTAGTCCGTCGAAGGACGGGCTTTCCAGCCCGTCCCTCCCGCGGCGTACTGTTCGTAGAAACCGAGTCCACATGGGCCAGGGCAACTCATTCCTGTGTTTCGTTCTTCTGCCGTTCGGGCACACATCGGGCACGGGCAAGAACGCCCATCCTGCTGAGTTGCCCCTCTTTTTCGGAGTCCCTGATGTTCGAGTCGCACTGCCCCGGTCGCCGACCCGCATTCACTCGGCGGGAGACGCTGCTCGCTTCAGCGAATGGATTCGGTGCGATCGCGCTGGCGGGGATGCTGGCCGAGGACGGGTTGCGCGCGGATGATTCGCTCCCAAAGTTCGCTTCGAGAACCCACCATCCCGGTCGTGCCAAGAACGTGATCTTCTGCTTCATGGATGGCGGGGTGTCGCATGTCGACTCATTCGACCCCAAGCCGAAGCTGGCGGAACTCGATGGGAAGCCGTTCACCGAATCGAAGAACCCGACCGCGAATGGAAATCGCCAGTGGCTCCAAAGCCCCTGGAAGTTCCAGCAGCACGGCGAATGCGGCATGCCCGTCAGCAGCCTCTTCCCCCACATCGCGGGCTGCGTCGACGACATCGCGGTCATCCGCTCGATGACCGCTGCGCTGCCGATTCACGCGACGGGAGTGTTGTACTTGCATACCGGGTCGAATCAGGCCGGTCGTCCGAGTATCGGTTCGTGGGTAAACTATGGTTTGGGGAACGAGAGCCGGAACTTGCCGGGGTTTGTGGTGCTGAGCTTTGGCGTTGTCCCCTGCGGCGGGATGGAGAACTACTCAGCCGGATTCCTCCCCGCCAGTCAGCAGGCAACGCTCTTCGCAGCCGATGGGGTTCCGATCGACAATATCAAACCCGCCGACAGCAACAGCCGCATCCAGCAGCTAAAGCTCTCGCTGCTGAAGAACCGCGACACCGCCTTTGCGGCTCAGTCGGGAGCAGCCGACGCCATCGAATCGGCGATCCGCAATTATGAGATGGCCTATCGGATGCAATCGCTGGTGCCGGACGTCCTCGATCTCTCGCAAGAGACCTCGGCCACTCAGTCAATGTATGGGATCGATTCCAAGGTCGATTCGCAGCGGCTGTACGGCATTCAATGTTTGCGGGCTCGTCGATTGGTGGAGTCGGGGGTGCGGTTCGTGGAGATCACCTGTCCCCCGGGCGCGTCGAACGGGACGTGGGATCAGCATGGAGACTTGAAGAACGGGCACCAGAAGAACGCTCTCGACACTGATCAGGCGATCGCCGGTTTAATTCGCGATCTGAAGCAGCGTGGACTGCTGGACGAGACGCTCGTCGTGTGGGCCGGGGAGTTCGGTCGAACGCCGCACTCCGCTGGTCGAGACGGCCGAGATCACCACCCGGAAGGTTTTTCCATATTCCTCGCGGGCGGGGGAGTGCAGGGCGGTGTGGTGTATGGGGCGACCGATGAGCTGGGGATCCACGCGGTCGAAAATGTCTCCACGATGCACGACTTCCACGCCACGATCTTGCACCTGCTGGGCCTCGATCATGAACGCCTGACCTTCCGCTTCGCCGGTCGCGATTTTCGCCTGACCGATGTGCATGGGCATGTGATTGAAGCCGTACTGGCGTGAGCAGGTTTATTGTTTATGGTTGATCGACTCGACATGTAGGACGGGCACATTTGTCCGTTCTGAGTGACGTGACTTGGTGAGTCTGGTAATGATGTCAGAGGGGTTGGGAAAACAAATCTTCACGAGAGCGGTTTGACGCTCTGTCTTTCCAGTTTCACGAATCCAGTGCGGAGCGAGCAAGAGCGATTTACCAACCCGTAGCGTCAGCGAGGGCGACCGGAGTGGGAACCTGAAACAGCCATTCTGGCTGAAGCGCACGAGTGCTTCCGATCAAGGGTGGTCCGCGAAACATCGTCGCCCTGCGCTCGCCCTCGCTGACGCTGCGGGTTA
>Ga0105046_10016909_pt1 | contig 11187 bp, 10 predicted proteins | sample MAT03_FD_78385 | JGI IMG/M metagenome (GOLD analysis project Ga0105046, IMG submission 78385) | Freshwater microbial communities from Lake Fryxell liftoff mats and glacier meltwater in Antarctica - MAT-03 (megahit assembly) | ecosystem: Environmental > Aquatic > Freshwater > Ice > Liftoff...
GCTGCAAGTCGAAAAATCCAGGCTGGCCCATCTCGAAATCCCCGGGTTCGCGCGCGCTCTGCGCGCAAAACCATGAATCCGATTTCAACCGATCAGGGAAGAGCCATCTTTCGAGGTGCCCTTGTTATCGACCAGCTTTTGCGCAGGACGATCTGGTGCTCAATTCCCGGAAAATCGGTGATCCGGGTCTTGAACGGCATGGCGGTCGATCCTCTCGTGGCAATCTCCTTGCACTTATATAACCAGGTGATACAAATCGACCCGGTGAAGGAGAGAGCAGCGTTCCCCAGGCGTGACGGGCCAGCGCACCTACCGTGTGATCGACGCGGCGGTAAACAACCGCGACTTGAGCTCGGCCTTCTGCACCTTGCCACTGAGTGTGCGAGGGAACTCGGAGACGATCTCGACCCGTTCCGGAGTCTTCTGGCGCGCGACGCCGAGGTCGCGGAATGCTGCGTCGATGCTGGCGAGCGCTGGCGGTTCGCCGTCCACAATCAGCACTGCACAGACACGCTCGCCGAGGCACTGGTCGGGCCAGCCGATCGCCGCCGCCTCGCGCACGCCCGGCAGCGTCATCAGCAAATCCTCGACCTCACGCGAGGAGATGTTCTCGCCACCGCGGATGATGATGTCCTTCTTGCGGTCGGTGATCGTGACAAATCCGTCAGGATCGATGCGGCCGATATCGCCCGTCAGGAACCAGCCGCCTGCAAGCAAGCTGTTCGTGTTAAGGATCTTGTCGGTATAGCCGATGAAGCGCTCGGGCCCACGTACTGCCAGCTCTCCTTCGTGACCGGGAGCAACGTCCAATCCCTCGTCATCGACGAAGCGAACCTCGCAGCCGGGGTTGAGCCGCCCGTCCGTGTTAAGGCGTTTGTCGAGCGCGTCGTCGGGCGCGCACTGCGTCAGAGTCGGCAGCTCCGTCGAGCCGTAACACCGGGTACAGCGGATACCTGCGTTCTCGCTCGCGGATACCACCGCGGGCGGCACAGTGGTTGCGCCGATCAGGAACTGGCGCAGACTGGACAGATCGCGGTCGTCACGCTCGGCGGCTTCCAGCAGCCCGGCGAGATGGAACGGGGTTCCCGAAGTCTGCTCGACCGAGAAGCGCTCGATCAATTGGGCGGCCGCGGCCGGTTCCCAGCTTTCCATCATCACGAGCGAGCGGCCGAGCAAGGCGTGGCCGAGGATGCCCAGAGTTCCAGCGATATGGCCCGAAGGCCAAGGGGCGAACCAGCGGCCCTCGCCCTGGCGACCACGCTTCTGCGCCTCAAGCTCGGCGAACAGCGAGCGCGAGCTATGCTTTACGCCTTTTGGCGCGGCGGTCGTCCCCGAGGTGTAGAGCAACAGCGCGACATCGCCTGCATCGACCGTCACCTCGGGCAGCGTACCGTTGGGAAGTTCGCTCCAAGCGAGACAGTCGGGTGGTGCCTGGCCGCCCAGCACGATCCGGTGCGCCAACGCCGGGAGCGCCGGCAGGCGGGCGAGCCGCTCGAGGTAGTCGATGTTGCGCCAGCGGTCAGGGACGAACAGCGCCTTGGCGGAGCTATCGCGCAGGATGTGGGCCAGCTCTGCAGGGCCGTAGATGTGGATGATCGGCAGCGCCACGCAGCCGAGTGCCGCCGCGGCCTGGATGACGACGGCATTCTCGATGCGGTTGGGCAGCTGCATGGCGAGCGTATCGCCGGGGCGCAGTCCGAGCGCGTAGAGCGAGCCAGCAAGTCGCCGCCCCGCCGCATGGATCTCGCCCAGCGGCGCTTCGGTCGCGCCGCTCGCAGCATGGACGTACAAGGACGCGTCGGGATGCAACCGCGCCGTCTCCGCCATCGCCGCGCCGAGCGAGACGTCGCGCCACAGCCCGAGCGCGCGCCACTTGTTTTCCACGTCTGGGGGCACCGCACCAACCTCGACGGCCATACCTCACTCCTCGCGCTCTCGAACCGGGGCAAGCGTGACCCGCTTGTCCGAGTAACGTCAAGAAGGGACCGCTGAGCCGTGGACATCGCCTTCTCGCCCGATGATCAGCGGTTCCGCGGCGAGTGCCGCGAATGGCTGCAGCACAATGTGCCCAAGGAACGCCGGCCGCTCGATGCCGCCGATGCGCTGCCGTTCGACAAAGCGTGGCAGCGTCAGCTGTTCGAAGCCGGGTGGGCAGGAATCAACTGGCCAAAGGCATACGGCGGACGCGGACTGACGATCGTCCAGCAGGTCATCTGGTTGGAAGAGTACGCCACCGCGCACGCGCCGTGGATCGGCGCCAATTTCGTGGGCGTCAACCATGGCGGACCGACGCTCATCGTCAACGCCAGCGACGCACAAAAGGCGTTCCACTTGCCGCGTATCCTGCGCGGCGAAGGGATCTGGTGCCAGGGCTTCTCGGAACCCGGCGCCGGCTCCGACCTCGCCGGGATCAAGACCCGCGGCCGGATCGAAGGCGACGAATTGGTGGTCAACGGCACCAAAATATGGACCAGCTTCGCACACGTCGCGGACTGGCAGGAGCTGGTCATTCGAACCGGTGAAGGTTCGCGCCGCCACGCCGGACTGTCCTGGGTGATCTGCGATATGCGCGCGCCCGGGATCACCGTCCGCCCCATCCGCAAGATGAGCGGGCAGACCGAGTTCGCCCAGGTGTTTTATGACGACGTTCGCATGCCGCTCGCCCATGTCGTCGGCGGCCTCGGTAATGGCTGGAAAGTAGCGATGTCGACGCTGGGGTTCGAGCGCGGCACGGGATTTATCGCCGATCAGGTCAAGGCAACGCACGAAATCGACGCGCTGATCGCCAGGGCGCGCAGCCGCGGCCTTCTGCGAGACAGCGCTATCGCAGGGCAACTCGCCCAGCTCCGCGCCGAAGTCGCAGCGCTGCGTGCGATGACTTATCGCAACATTTCCGAAGTGTTGCGTACCGGCCAACCCGGTCCGGAAGCCTCGGTGATCCGCCTGTTCGCGTCCGAGCTCGGGCAGCGCCTCCAGCGCGTGGCGGTGGTGTTGCTGGACGAGGAGGTGCTCGATTTCTCCTACGGGAACGACGACGCGGTGGCTGCGTACTTGCGCGGCTTTGCGGCGACGATCGCTGGCGGATCGAGCCAGATCCAGCGTGATATAATCGGCGAGCGTCTGCTCGGTCTGCCGAAATCGAGGTGAGCCTGTGGACCTGACCCCCAGCCCGGACCAGGAAGCGCTGCTCGCCGCCACGGTCGAATGGTGCCGCGCAGCCATGCCGCTCGAACATGCGCGTGACCGGCCGCAGGGCCTGTGGCGCGAGCTCGATGCGATGGGCTGGCTCGGGATGACGGCACCCTCGATGGGCCTCGATCATGCAACCGAAGCACTGGTGTTTGCCGAGCTGGGCCGCCATGTCGCGCCTGTCGCGATGATATCGACCGCAGTGGCGCGCCGCTGGACTACCAGCGAAGACAAGGTGGCGCTTTGCTTGATCTCAGGAAGGGTGGCTCGAGTGTTCGATGCCGAAGGCGCCCAGACAGCGCTCGCCTGGCAGGAAGGCGCCGCGGTAAGCCTTGCTTGGAAAGGAGCGGCAAAGGCGTCCCCCGGACTCGACCCTTCTGCATCGCTCTCGCGCTTTGACCCGGCCCCAGAGACGATCACTCTCGACGACTCGCGCGCCGGTCTCCATCTGCAGCTTCTCACCGCAGCATTTGCGCTCGGGTGTGCCGACGCCGCCACGGACATGGCAGTCGATTATGCCAAGCTGCGCGAGCAATTCGAGCGGCCGATCGGGTGGTTCCAGGCGCTCAAGCACTTGTGCGCCGATATGGCGGTGCGTTGTGCGGTAGCGCGCTCGCAGCTGTATTACGCGGCCTGCGCGCTCGATGCTGACGAGCCCGACGCGACCTTTCACATCGCGGCTGCAAAGCGCCTTGCCGACCAGGCCGCGCTCGACAACGGGCGCGGCAACATCCAGGTTCACGGAGGCATCGGCATGACCGACGAAGCGTACCCGCACTTGTGCCTCAAGCGCGCCCATCTGCTCAGTTTCATTGCACCGGTGGCGAACACCGCTTTGTTGGGAGAATCCGCATGAGCGAAACCGTGCTGTTCGAGATGGACGGCTCCGTCGGCATCGTTACGCTGAACCGGCCTGAGCGCCACAACGCGATCGACGATGCCACAGGCGACCAGTTGCGTCGCTTGTTCGACGCGGCGATCGGGGACGACGGCGTCCGGGCGATCCTGATCCGCGGCGCGGGGAAGTCGTTTTGTTCGGGCCGGGACACCGCAGTTCTCGGTCACCGTGCCCGTGACGAAAGCGACTACCATTTCATCCGCCGCCACCAGCAGTTCCGGCTTCGCATCCTCGATTGTCCCAAGCCGATTGTTGCCGCGGTGAAAGGTGCGGCGATCGGCGGCGGGTGCGAGATGGCCCTGGCTTGCGACATTCGCGTCGCAGGCAGCGATCTCAAGCTGGGACTGCCCGAAATCAACTACGGGTTGCTGCCTGACACGGGCGGTACGCAGTACCTCGCCAATCTCGTCGGGCCATCGCGCGCCAAATATATGATTATGAGCGGGACCCGGATCGATGCTCCGACCGCGTTGGCGTGGGGGGCAGTGGACTTCGTCGTCGCGCCCCACGAAGTCGATGCCAAGGCACTAGAGATTGCCACAACACTGGCGGGCAAGCCGCCAATCGCGCTTGCGATGGCCAAGACGATGATCGACCAAGGATTGGCCGGCGCGGTTCGCAACGGGATCGCACAAGAGCTGCTGGCCCAGACCGCGCTCTTCAAGACGCAGGACTACGCCGAAGCGCGAGCCGCGATCCGCGAAGGGCGCCAGCCCGTCTACACGGGGAAATGATGATGGCGCATGATGCCCACGGAACGCGCGCCGCGCCACCAGCGGGTACGCGAATGTTGCCCGAAGGAACTTTTGCGAACGAGGTTGCGATCGTCACTGGTGGCGGCTCCGGCCTTGGCAAGGCGATAGCGGCCGAGTTCGGTCGGTTGGGTGGGGCCGTCGCCATCGCCAGCCGCGATGCGGCCAAGCGCGCACGGGGAGTTGCTGCGGTCGAAGACGCTGGTGGGCGGGCAATCGGTATTGAAGTCGATGTTCGCGATGCTGTAGCGGTTGCCGCATCGTTCGATGCAGTGGAGGCCGAGTTTGGGCCAGTCACCCAGCTCGTCAACAATGCCGCGGGCAATCTGGCGGCTGCCTCGGAGGATCTCAGCCTCAACGCGTGGCGGGCGGTGACCGGAATCGTCCTCGACGGAACTTGGCTGTGCTCGACCGAGTTCGCCCGCCGTCGGATCGCCGACGGACTGGGCGGCGCGATCCTCAACATCGGCGCGACTTACGCCTGGACCGGCGGGCCGGGAACCAGTCCCTCGGCCGCTGCCAAGGCGGCAGTAGCCAACCTCACCCAAAGCCTCGCGGTCGAATGGGCGCCTTACGACATCCGCGTAAACTGCTTGGCCCCAGGGCTCTTTCCGCACCGCGACCGCGCCGAGCACCTGCGTTTCGTGGATGCACAAAAGGACGACCTCGACCGCCGCCAGCCAGCGCTGCGGGTGGGCGAAGTGCACGAGCTTGGCTGGGCAGCCTCATATCTCTGCTCGGACTACGCGGCGTTCTGTTCGGGCCACACCTTCGTGTTGGATGGCGCAAACTGGCTGCGGCGCAGCTTGCGGATGCCGGTGTTCGAGCCGGTCCGGACATGGCTTCCGCCCAAGCGGGAAAAATGACTGGGCGATGATCCTGGCCATACGGAACTTCGCGATTTCCCCGCCCGGATAGCCGATTTCGCGCATGATTTCGTCAGTATGGTCGCCGATCGCCGGGCAGGCACGGCGGAAGTTGGGAGGAATCTCCCCGAAGCTCCAGAACGCGCCTGGCAGCTCGGCCACGCCGTAGAGCGGCGGTTCCAGAGCGGAGACCAGATTGAGCGCCCGGTTTTGCGGATCGTCGAAAAAACGGTTCATCGCGTTTTCGAACGTCACCGCGTCGCATGGTACGCCCGCCCATTCCAGCTCGGCGAGGAGATCCGCGGTCGAGCGGCGGGCGGCGGCATGGGGGAAGTCTTCCCCAAGGGGCGCCGGACGCTTGTGCTTTCGGTGGTGCTCGCCGCCAGCGCGGCCGGAACTGGCGGAGGCGGGGCGATCGGCAAGTGGCTGTCGCAATGGCTCGACTGGCGCGGCAGCCTGATCGCGGTCTGACCGACAGCCAAGCATAGTGACAAACCTACCCAACGATCTGGCACAACAATCGGGCGGCATCAGATCGGAATAGGTGCGCGACATCGTCGGAATCCGCAAAATTGAGCGGTGGCGAGCCTGGAAGCTCGACAGCCGTTGACATCGGAGGGCATTCTCGCTACACATACCTGTGCAACTAAGTCATATATCTAAGGAGGATGCGCCCGTGCGAATGGAGAACCTGATCCTGGTCAGTGTCGATGACCACCTGGTGGAGCCGCCCGGAATGTTCGACGGGCGCCTGCTGTCCAAGCATAAGGAAGACGGCCCGCGGTTCATCACCCGCCCCAACGGTACCAACGCCTGGGTTTTCGAGGGCGCTGAACGCTCGAACATCGCGCTCAACTCCGTCGCCGGCCGCCGGCGGGAGGAATACGGCGCCGAGCCGACGCGCATCGAGGACATCCGCAAAGGCACCTACGACGTCCATGCCCGCATCGAGGACATGAACGCCAACGGCCAGCTGGCCGGGCTCAATTTCGGCTCGTTCTGCGGCGGCGCCGGGGCCACCTTCTTCGCGGCAAAGGACAAGGAACTCGCGCTGGCGGTCATCCAAGCCTACAACGACTGGCATATCGAGGACTGGTGCGGCGCCTATCCGGGACGGTTCATTCCACTGGCGATCCTGCCCCTTTGGGACCCCAACCTCGCCGCGGCGGAGATCCGCCGCGTCAAGGACAAGGGCTGCAACGCCATTGCCTTCCCGCCCAACCCGTCGAAGGCAGGGTTCGGCAGCCTGCACGATTCCAGCTGGGATCCGGTCTGGCAGGCCTGCGACGAACTGGGCGTTTCCGTCTGCATGCACATCACCGACGCCACCATGGCGGTGCCTTCGATGGATTCGCCGGTAGACGTGTTCATCACCAACATGCCGGTGACCCTCTACGCCACGGCGTCGGACCTGACGTTCTCGCCGATCCTGCGCAAGTACAAGAACATCCGCTTCGCCCTATCCGAGGGTGGCTCAGGCTGGATCCCCCACTTCCTCGAGCGCATCGACTACGTCTATTCCCACCACCGCGCCTGGACCCATCAAGACTTCGGCGGCCGGCTGCCCAGCGAGGTGTTCACCGAGCACGTCTACAACTGCTTCATCACCGACCGAGTGGGCGTGGAGTTGCGCCAAAAGATCGGCGTCAATCGCATGACCTGGGAGTGCGACTACCCCCACTCCGACTCCACCTGGCCGGAGTCGCCGGAGTCGCTCTGGGAACAGGTGCGCGACATCCCCGACGCGGACATCGAGGCGATCTCCTGGCGCAACGCCTGCACCCTGTTCGGCTTCGATCCGTTCCAGCATCGAACAATGGCCGAAAGCACTGTTGGCGCGCTTCGCGCCCAGGCAGCCCACGTGGACCTTAGCTTTCTGCAGACCGAAGGCCGCGGCATGCCGGAGGGCCACACCAAGGGCAAGGTGGTCCCCTGGGCGACGGTGCTGGCCCAGATGAACGACGCCGGCGTCGGTCGCGGTGCCGTTGAAGGTGCGCTGGAGGCGGCCTTGCCGACGGACGGTGGAGGGAGCACTACGTGACGGTTCACTATAACCCCATCGTCGGCGAAAAACGCGACGATCCGTTTCAACTGGCCGCCCGCGATCGGGAAGAGCACCCTGTGGTCTATGTCGCCGAGGGCGACTACTTTCAGGTCACCTCCTACGAAGGGGTCCGGTCGATCGCGGCGAACCCTAAGGCGTTCTCTAGCGCCCTCGGCGGCGTTACGGCGCAGACAAGCCGCGCCAGCCGCATTCTGCCGATGATCGATCCGCCCGAGCACAAGCTGAGGCGAAGTATATTCGCCGAGGCGTTCAAACGCCGGGGCATCCTGTCCTACGGGCCGGTGATGCAGCAGCTCGCCCATGAACTGTTGGAAGGCCTGCCCGAGAGTGGCGCCTTCGACCTGATCGGCAACGTCGCCTCCCATCTGCCGGTTCTGATGATCGCGCGTATACTCGGCGTGCCCGGAGAGAATCTCGACGACTTCCGGCGGTGGAGCGTCGCCAGCGAAATGGCCGCGTCGGGCATCGACGTCGAAAAGAATGCCGTTCTCACGGCGCAGTTCCATTCATATCTCGCGGACCAGCTTCGCGAACGCCGTCGCTCGGCCAATCCTCCGAACGACCTTCTCACCCACATGATAGAGGCCGAGTGGGAGGGCGAGACATTCACGGACGAGGATATCGTCGATATGGCGGCGTTCCTGATTATCGCCGGCAACAGCACCACCACCGACGGGCTCGGCAATACGGTCATGGCGCTGGAGCGGAACCCGGCGCAAAAGGCGCTCTTCCTGTCCGATATTCCCAAATACCTGTCCGCGGTCATCGAGGAAGGCCTGCGCTTCGACGCGCCGGTGCATGCGCTGTTCCGTACGGCGACGCAGGATGTCGTCGTCGAGGGCGCGACGATTCCCAAGGGCGCGCGGGTCTTGCTGCTTTGGGGCGCGGGCAATCGCGATGGAAAGATCTACGAGCGCCCTGACGAATTCGACTTCGCGCGTCCCCGACCGGCGCCGCACCTCACCTTCGGCTGGGGCATCCACCTTTGCTTGGGCGCACAACTGGCGCGGCTTGAACTGCGGGTTGCGCTGGCGACGCTCTACACCAGGCTGCCGGGCCTGGAGCTGGAGTCTGGCTTTCAGCCCCGGCAGAAGCCCGGATTCATTCTGCGCGGCTGGTCTTCGGCGCCGATGCGTTTCGAGGGCCCCATAGCCCCGCGCAGCGTCACGCCCGTCGTTCATGACGTTATCTGAGGGGAGGCTGGACGTGGCGAAACCGCGGATCGACGCCTACGAAGCAGCGGGATCGCCCGTCCGCCTCGGCGTCCTGATGGACATGCCGGACTGGGTGCGGCTCGGCGCGCTGAAAGCCTACGACTTCATCGTCGCCAGGGCCCGCCGCGATCCCCGTTTCGAACGCGGCGTGGAATTGGTGGAGGAGGTCGTGGTGGGCGCGCCGTCGGGCCCGATCCGCAACGCGCTCAAGGGCTACGAGGCGCTGGTCGATGCCGGCGTCCTGGCGGTGATCGGCCCGAACCATTCCGACCACAACAAGGCCCTGACAGAACTGGCGGAGGCCCGCCGGGTGCCGCTCGTCACCTTGGGCGCGACCGCCGCCCACGTCGGCGCATATGTGTTCAACGTCCAGTGGGGCAGCATTCCGGAAGACGCTTACATCGTCGCCAACTGGCTGGCGAAGAACGGCCACGCCCGCGTCACTGTCACCTGGGACACCGCCTGGCACTCCGCCGAGTACCTCTACCATTTCCGCCACGCCGTCCGGCGCCTGGGCCTGCGAATTCTGACCGACGAGCGCCTGTCCCAGCTTCCAGGCCCCGACCTCGACGCCCAGGTCGCCCACACCGTGATCGAGCATCGGGCGCTGGCGCCGGACGCCATCGTCCACTTCGCCACCTCGCGCAGCGGGCTGGCCTGGGCCCGCGGCGTGCAGGCGGCTGGCTGGTCGCCGCCCCGGATCATGAATGGCGGCTTCTATGGCGCCACCAGCCCGGCCACCGTCGACGCCTACGAAGGCTGGGTCGGCACGGGCCTGTGGGACGACGAGAACCTGACGTTGCGGGGCCTGCTCGACGAATTCGCCGCCTGGGCCGGCGAACCCTTCCCCGCACCGGCGGAGCTGGCGGCGCTCTATTTCGACGGCATGCGCACCCTGCTGGAGGGCCTGGCTCTGGCACCGATCCTTACGCCCGAAGGCGTCAAGAGCGGCCTTGAGGATGTGAAGATGCTGCCGGCGGCTATTGGCGGCCCGCGCACCGTCATCGGCTTCGGGCCATGGGACCGACGCGGGGTTAAGGGAATGGATGTCATGGTCTTGCGGCGCATGACGGGCGGAAAACTGGTGATGGAGGGGCGGTACGACGCAATGGCGACCCTGCGGGAGATGCGGCCATGAAGTTCGACGGCAAGGTGGTCGCGATCACCGGCGGTGGCCAAGGGATCGGCTTGGGCTTCGCCCTCGCCCTGATCGGCGAGGAAGCCGCCGTTGCCATCCTCGACATCGACGAAGCGAGAGCCGCCGAGGCCGCGCGCACGCTGCAGGCGGCGGGCGGCAAGGCCATGTCGGCGGCCTGCGACGTCGCCGACGAGGCTCAGGTGCAGGCTGCGATCGACGCCGTCGTCGCGGACATGGGCGGGGTGGACATCCTGATCAACTGCGCGGCCAAGCACCTCATGGAATTCAACGCCCCGCCGCTCAGCCTGCCCCGGGAGAAGTGGCGACAGATGCTCGACGTCAACGTCACCGGCATCGTCAACTGCGCAGCGGCCGCCCGCGCCTCGATGCGCGAGCGCGGCGGCGGGGTGATCCTCAACATCGCCTCCATCGCGGGATTCGTGGCCACCAGCTCCTACGGCATCTCCAAGCTCGCCGTGCGGGGCCTCACCGTGGCGCTGGCCAACGAGCTCGCCGGCGACAATATCCGCGTCTGTTGCATCGCGCCCGGCATCGTCGACTCCGACGCGGCAATGACCGACGTGCCGCAAGCGATCATCGACGAGTTCATCCAGCAGCGGCAGCTCATCAAACGCCAGGGCCGGGTCGAGGATCTGGTCAAGGCCATGCTCTACCTCTGCTCTGACGACGCCAGCTTCGTCACCGGCGAGACGCTGATCGTCGGCGGCGGCTTCCCGCTGCGCGTCTAGGGCAGTTGGCGATGCAGGTGGGGTTCATCGGTCTCGGGAGCCAAGGCGGGCCCATGGCGCGGATGATAGCCGCGGGCGGCTATCCCCTGCTGCTCTGGGCGCGGCGCGCGGCGTCGCTGGAGTCCTTGGCCGACGTCGGCGCGCGCATCGCCGCCTCCCCGTCCGCCCTAGGCGCGGCCTGCGATTTGGTGGGCCTTTGCGTCGTCAGCGACGACGACGTGCGCGATGTGGCCCTGACCGGCGGCCTGCTTGCAGCCATGGGACCGGGGTCGATTCTCGCCATCCATAGCACCGTCCGTCCCGAAACCTGCCAGCA
>Ga0105046_10016910_pt1 | contig 11187 bp, 14 predicted proteins | sample MAT03_FD_78385 | JGI IMG/M metagenome (GOLD analysis project Ga0105046, IMG submission 78385) | Freshwater microbial communities from Lake Fryxell liftoff mats and glacier meltwater in Antarctica - MAT-03 (megahit assembly) | ecosystem: Environmental > Aquatic > Freshwater > Ice > Liftoff...
CAAGGAATGGCTGCACCAATAAACGATTTGTCCAGAGGTTGTTCTGTGAGTGATATTGTGAATTTGATTTCCATTACTGTATTGCAGGCTGCCGGAATAAATAAATAATATAATTAAGATGTCGGAAGTATTAGAAGATTATGCTCTTAACGAAAAATTAAGGAAAAAAGAGAGCCTTCGTAAAGTTGGAATAGTCGGGTGCGGATCTGTAGGCCAGGAAATTGCCCGAATTATTAGTCAGTCGGGTATTGATGTTGTATTTGTTGATGTTAGCGAAGAAAGAGTAAACGAAATTTTTATTGCAATCAACCAGCAGTTAGACATGATTATTGACCGGTGGGGACTTACTGAAAGTGAAAAACGAGCCATATTGTCAAGAATTCATGGAACTACCAGGTATGAAGATCTGTCGGAATGTAACCTGGTAATGGAAACTATAAGCTCTACACGTCCAGGAACTTCACTTGATTTAAGAAAAGAAGTTTTCAAAAAAATTGAAGAGCATGTTTCCGGAGATACTGTAATCACCTCCAATATTTCAACCCTCATGATTTCGGATCTTTCTTCTTCACTTAAATATCCTGAAAGAGCTGTAGGCTTGCATTTTATGATCCCTCCCACTGTTAAAGTTGTTGAAGTAGTTAAAGGACTAAGAACCAGCGAAGAAGCATACGATTTTGTTTGTCGCTTTGCAAAAATGATTGGTAAAAAAGTTGTAACGGTAAACGAATCACCTGGAAATATAAGTAACCGGTTGATTGTCACCTTGATCAACGAAGCATGTGAAGTATTGATGGAAGGAGTAGCATCTATCGAAAACATCGACGACACTATGAAACTCGGTTATGGTTTACAATTTGGTCCTTTCGAACTTGCCGATCGCATTGGTTTGGATAAGATTTTAAAATACATGGACAATCTTTATCAGGAATTTGGATTGCAGAAATTTAAAGCATCACCGATAATCAAAAGGCTTGTCCGTGCTAATAATTTGGGAAGGAAATCAGGAAAAGGGTTTTATAAATATGATAACGAGACCAAAATTACTCAAAATATAACCTGCACTGAGATAAAATGATTAATGTTTAAAAGAATATAAATGAGAATAATAGTTCTTAATTGCGGGAGTTCATCCATTAAATACCAGCTCTTTGAAATGACAACCAAAGAGGTTTTGGCCAAAGGGGTTGTTGAAAAAATAGGTTTACATGGTTCTTTTATTAAAAATGAAAGAAATGACGGCGATAAACTGCTTCTGGAAGGCGATATCTACGATCATCAATCGGGTATTGAATACGTTTTAGGAATCCTTACTTCAATAAAGCATGGAAGTATTACCAATTTTGAAGAGATTGATGCTGTGGGTCATCGGATAGTGCACGGTGGGGAGAAATTTAATTCAAGTGCATTAATTACTGACGAAGTAATTCGCATGATGGAACAATGCATTGATCTTGCCCCGCTGCATAACCCTCCTAACTTAAAGGGTATTTTTGCCATGCAGGCGTTATTGCCCAATGTTCCACAGGTGGGAGTTTTCGATACTGCGTTTCATCAAACAATGCCCGATTTTGCATATATGTATGCCATACCATTCCCGCTTTATAAAAAATATGCGATCAGGCGTTATGGTTTCCATGGAACCAGTCATCGCTATGTTTCCCAGCGAGGGGCCGAAATAATTGGTACAGATATAAAAAGCTTAAAAATAATCACCTGCCATTTAGGAAACGGAGCATCTGTTGCCGCTATCAAAGATGGTGTTTCAGTTGATACTTCTATGGGATTAACGCCGGTAGAAGGTTTAATTATGGGTACTCGAAGTGGCGACCTCGATTTAGGAGTCCTTACCTATTTAATGATGAAAGAAGAACTTGACATAAACACCGCTAATACATTAATAAACAAGCATAGTGGTATGTTAGGTATAACAGGAGTTTCATCTGACATGCGCGAAATTATGAATGCAGCCGAGAATGGCAATGAAAGAGCCAAATTAGGACTAAATATGTATCATTACCGTATCAGAAAATATATTGGATCGTATGCAGCCGCAATGGGAGGTTTAGATATGCTTATATTTACCGGAGGCATTGGCGAGAATTCAGATTATACACGTGCTGAAGTAGTCAAAGATCTTCAATTTTTGGGAATTGATTTCGATTTTGAGAAAAATGAAGGTGTTCGCGGCGAAGAAATGATACTGACAAAAGATTCTTCAAGAGTAAAAGTGCTTGTTATACCAACAAACGAAGAACTCATTATTGCAGAAGATACCATGAATTGTCTCGATGATATAAGAGCTCAGGGTGGATATAAAATAGACTATTAAAATTTATATTATGATTCACGATTTTAGCAGTTTAATTGAAGAGTCGAAAAAACGACAACGCCATATTATTGCTGTTGCTGCAGCTGAAGACGAAGCTGTATTAACGGCCATTCAAAATGCTGTTAAAGAAAACATTATAGAACCTATATTTGTTGGAAATAAATCGAAAATAGAAGAATACAGTAAAAAGTTAAATTTTGATATTTCAAAGTTTACAATCATTTCAGAAAACGATCCGCTTATTTCAGCCCAAATAGCTGTAAAACTTGTGAAAGAAAATAAAGCCGGCCTGCTCATGAAAGGTTTTGTATCTACGGCAGGATTGTTAAAAGCTATACTTGATAAAGAAAAAGGGATTAAAAAAAATTCAGTAATGAGCCATGTTGCCCTTTTTGAAACCCAATATTATCATAAAATGTTGGGAATTACTGATGCTGCAATGAATATATCTCCTACATTAGAAGAAAAAGTAAATTTAATATCAAACGCAACTGAAGTTCTTCATAAACTGGGTTGTGAGTTTCCTAAAATTGCTGTTATATGTCCTTTAGAAACAGTTAACAACAAAATTGAATCAACACAACATGCAGCATTATTAACCATTATGAGCAAAAGAGGACAGATTAAAGGATGTATTGTTGACGGCCCACTGGCTTTGGATAATGCAGTATCGAAAGATGCAGCCATTCATAAAGGAATAGTAAGTGAAGTTGCAGGAGATGCCGATATCTTATTGGTAAATGATTTAGATACGGGGAATGTTTTATATAAATCGCTGTTATTTTTAGGAGGTGCAAAAGTAGCTGCAGTTATTGTAGGAGCTTCTGTTCCGGTGGTATTGACTTCAAGAGCCGATACTGAAGAAAGTAAATTATACTCCATTGCCTTAGCAACATTATTAACATAATACAATGGAAAACAGGCTAATATTAGCTATCAACCCAGGTTCTACTTCAACAAAAATTGCTGTATTCGATAATTTAAAATCGGTATTTGTTAAAAGTATAAAACACCCTCTTGAAGAATTAAAACAATTCGAAACTACCACTGATCAGTTTTCTTTCCGAAAAAATATTATTCTTCAAGAATTAAAGGACGCCTCAATTTCCATCGACAGAATTGAAATTGTAATAGGAAGAGGCGGCATGTTAAAGCCCATCCCATCAGGCGTTTATGTTGTTAATGAAAGAATGAAAGAAGACCTTATTGCAGGTGTTCAGGGAGATCATGCCAGTAACTTAGGTGGTTTAATTGCTGATGATATTGCTAAGAACCTTCCAAATGCAAAAGCATATATTGCCGATCCGGTTGTTGTTGACGAGTTACAGGATGAAGCCAGACTGACCGGACTCCCTCAGTTTAAAAGAAGATCCATATTTCATGCCCTCAATCAAAAAGCGATGGCCAGGGTTCATGCAAAAAGTACAGGAAAAAGATACGAAGAGTTAAATATGATTGTAGCCCATATGGGAGGTGGTATTTCGATAGGCGCACATAAGAAGGGTAAAGTAATTGATGTAAACCAGGGTTTAGACGGCGAAGGCCCTTTATCACCCGAAAGGAGCGGAACTCTACCTTCAGGCGATCTGGTAAGAGCTTGTTTTAGTGGCGAATACACCTATACTGAATTAAAAAAGATGATTACAGGAGAAGGTGGATTTGTGGCTTACTTTGGAACCAACGATGCCTATAAAGTGGAATTAATGGCACGCGATGGCGATGAAAAGGCTATTTTGCTTCAGAAAACTTTAGGATACCAGGTATCAAAATATATCGGTGCCATGGCTACAGTTCTTGAAGGGAATGTTGATTATATAATAATTACGGGTGGACTGGCAAATAATAAAACTTTGATGGAATATATCACGCGCAGAACTAATTTTATAGCTCCGGTTTTTATTTATCCCGGAGAAGACGAAATGAGGGCTCTGGCATTAAATGCTTACAGAGTGCTTATTAATGAAGAAGATGTTAAAGAATATAAATAATATCTAAGGCGTAGAAAGAGAGATAGGTAAAATTTTCCCATTAAAATATTTTTTTCCGTTAATAGCAAAATCGGCAATAAAAGTAGCGGCATCTTCAACATTCAGCGGAGCTGAAACACCCGGAAAAGCTTCTTCGAACATTTCTGTTTGAACCGATCCTAATGCCAACGCATTAAAAGAAACGCCATCATTTTTATATTCTTCGGCCAGGCATTCGGTAAGACTTGACAATGCCGCTTTACTGGCGCTGTAATGAGTTAATCCGCTAAATTTAACACTTCCCTGAAATCCTCCCATGCTCGTAATATTAACCACATGGCCATGAGTAGCTTTCAGAAGTGGCATAAGATTTTTTGTAAGCAAAGCAGGACCGAAATAATTTACACTGAAAACACGCATAATATCGTCGGCCGATGAACTATCGAAAGATTTTTGATTGAGTAATCCGGCGTTATTTATAAGAATATCAATGGAATCCAGATTTTGTTTTATCAAACCTGCCAATTGTGGTTCATTTTGCATTATTCCCTGAAGATCATATGCCACAGCTATAAAATTTATTTTAGGAAACTTTTCGTGACAAATCTCCTTTAAAAGACAAAGTTGTTTATAGTTTCTTGAAATTCCTATTATTTTCGAAGCACCTCTTTTTGCAAACTCCTGTACAAGTTGAAATCCTATTCCCCTGCTAGCTCCTGTTATTACCACATTCATAATAAAAAATATTTTTTATAAATATATACGAAATGAAAAACGGGGCTTTAATGCAGCCAAGGTTTTGGTTATTAACCTAAATTTATGACCAAAACAGAAGTTATTTAAAAGTTGTTTTTCATTACTTTTGCTAAATGAAAAATACGAAATTTTGTGATATAATTTTCTTTTAGAAAACAATATTAGATCAATATGAATTATAAATATAACAATATGAAATATAAGCATTTATTCCTATCAGTAATTTTTTGCCTTTTTTATTCCCAATTAAATTTTGCCCAACTTAATCCAAAACCTAAACCAAAACCTAAGTTATGGGATAAAATGTATGTAGGCGGGAATTTAGGATTACAATTTGGTACCATTACCGATATTGAAGTTTCACCACATGTTGGTTATTATATTTATCCGCGTTGGAGTGCAGGAGTTGGCATTTCATATAAATATCGAAATCAAAAAGCATTTTCAAATTATTCGTTTTATTATCCAAGTTACAAAACCAATATTTATGGATATAATATTTTTACAACTTTGACTTTAATTAAAGATCTTGGTAAAACATTAGGGGTAGGAAACGGCATTTCGATTATCGGACATGTACAATATGAAAGTCTGAGCCTTGAGAAAAAATACTTTAAAGTCTCCTCTACAGATACAGAAGGTAGATTTTGGGTAAATAGCTTTTTAGTTGGAGGGGGAATCAGGCAAATGATGGGTCAAAGATCAAGTACATATATTTTGGTTTTATGGGATTTAAATGAGACCATTGAATCGCTGTATGCCAGTCCCATTTTTAAGTTCGGATTTGATTTTTAAGCAGAAATGCCCGATTAAGGGCATTTCGTGAGTCACAAAGGTTACGGGGCAATATTGTGTTTTGCACTTAGTCAACTACCTTAACTTTTGTTGCCTGGGGTCCTCTTTTACCATCAGCAATTTGAAAACTTACTTCCTGGCCTTGCTGTAAAGCTTTAAAACCATCTCTTTCAATACCGGTGTAATGGACAAAAACATCTTTGCCCTCGTCTGATTGAATGAATCCATACCCTTTAGCGGAGTCAAACCATTTAACTTTGCCTTTCATAAAAGATAAAAAATTAATAGGATTAATGAATAATCTAAATACGTTCGTTAATGCAAACAATCTATTATTAAAAAGGTTTCCAAGCTATTTATATGGGATTTAGAACGAAAGACGATTTAAAACTTTTAATGCCTGTTTTTATTTAAATTATATTTAAATTCAAATAATTTGGCCAGCTCAATAGAAACAGCTTAATTTGTGTTTTTAAAAAAATTATAAAATGGAAGTAGCAAAAAACAGAGTAGTATCGCTTGTTTATGAATTACGTGTTGATAGTAAAGAAGGTGAAATTGTTGAACAACTTAACGATTCCAATCCATTAACTTTTATATACGGAGTTGGTAATCTGCTCCCGAAATTTGAATCGAATATCAGTGGGTTAAAAATTGGAGATGGTTTTGATTTTGTCCTAAAAACTGATGAAGCATATGGAGCTTCTTCAGAAGATGCTTTAGTTGAAGTTCCTAAAGAAGTATTTATGGTGGATGGTAAATTCGATGCCGAAATGGTTAAAGAAGGAAATGCTATTCCAATGCTTGATGGAGAAGGCAACCGTTTAAATGGTATCGTCCTTGAGGTATCCGACAGCGCTGTAAAGATGGATTTCAACCATCCTTTGTCTGATGAAGATTTATATTTTGCCGGAAAAGTTGTTGACGTTCGTGAAGCAACTGAAGAAGAACTACACCATGGCCATATTCACAATTCAGGTGGATGCGGCGGTTGTGGTTGTGGCGACGAGCAGGATAGCGCTGGTTGCGGCTGTGGCGAAGGTGGAGGAAGCTGCGGTCATTAATCCAGTTTAAAATTATCTGCATCTTTCCATGCAGGAAATTTATTTCTGAATCCTATTAATTCCATATAGTCAAGTGAAATGCTTTCTGCTATTTCTTCCTCAGGAAGAGGTTCCAGAAGGCATTTTCCTTTTGGATCTGCTACGAGCGAACCACCCGAATATTGTATATTATTACCATCAATTCCAATTCTGTTCAATCCAACTGAATAACATAGGTTTTCAATAGCCCTGGCTTTGATTAATATTTCGAATGCTTCTTTTCGTGCCGCTGGCCAATTGGCTACATTGATCATAACATCGTAATCGTTATTAATGTTGCGGGACCAAACTGGGAAACGAAGGTCGTAACAAATAAAAGGCCTTATTTTCCAACCATGATACACAATTGTAGTTAAACTTTCGCCTGCAGTAAAATTTTCATGCTCTTCTCCCATTCTGAATAAATGGCGCTTATTGTAGGTTATAATTTCACCTTGTGGACTACACCATACAAAACGATTATAAAATTTTCCATTCTCCCGGATAGAAACAGATCCTCCAATGGCGGATTTTAGTGATACCGACATTTGTTTCATCCATTTTACTGTATCTCCATCCATCGGTTCTGCTAATTCTAAATTCATTGTAAATCCTGTTGGAAACATTTCAGGAAACAAAATAACATCCGCTTGTGCAGGATTGTCAGATAATAATTTTTCAATTTTATTGCGATTGTCCAGGGGATTTTCCCACGCCAGGTCTAGTTGAAGTAATTTTATATTTAGCCGTTCCTTTACCATAAGATTGGAATTAGATTGAACTAAACCTTGTTTCGATTAAGGTATTTTTCGATAGTAGATAATAACAACTTGTGATTTATAGGCTTGGTAAGATAATCGTCACATCCGGCGTTTAAACATTTTGTTTTATCTTCCGACATGGCATAAGCCGTTTGTGCAATTATAGGAACAGTACTATTTGTAAGTCGAATTTGACGAGTAGCTGTAATGCCATCCATTTCAGGCATTTTAATATCCATTAATATTAAATCAATATCTCCTTGTGTATTGAAAATATCTACAGCATCGCATCCATTTTTTGCCCATAAAAGCTCTGCTTTCGTATCTTCAAGAATAGCTTCAATAAAAAGATAATTTGTTTCTTCATCTTCAGCAATCAAAATCTTTTTATTTTCCCAACTAACGCTCATTGTTATAGCCTCTTATATTAACTTAAATAAACTTATAATCTAATCATGCTGAAAAATATTAAAGTTATTGATCCTGAAATCAAAACATTAATAAATATATTGAATTTTTCCCGATTAAAAGAAAAAGAAGTAAGCATATCTTATTTTTTAAATATAAAATAAACGGCTAAAATTAGAAATGTAAATCCAACTAAATGGTTCCAGCGAAAGGATTCGTTTTTAAAAAATACAAGTGAAAATGCAGTAAATACAGTTAGTGTAATTACTTCCTGTATTACTTTTAATTCTATCAACGAAAAAGGACCGCCATTTCCTTTAAAGCCGATCCTGTTTCCAGGAACCTGAAAACAATACTAAAAAAATGCCATTCCCCAACTTAAAAGAATAATTGTGAATAATCCCACTGGTTTAAACCAGTTATACTCCTTAAATTTCAAGTGCCCATACCAAGCAAACGTCATAAATACATTTGAGATTACTAAAAAAATAATCGCATAAAATCCACGCATATCAAAAAATTAGAGTTTGCAAAAATAATTATATAAACCTATTTATAAGCCACGCATTTGTAAATTATGTGTTTTATAACCTATTTATTTTATGTACAAAACCATGAAACAAAAAATTAGATAGCTTGTTTTTTAAGTTATACTTACGATTACGGAGGGTATGATGGAAAAAGGTGAAAATATCGTAACCGAAAATTTTGAAATCCAATCTGAAAAAAGTCAATTAATAAATGTAATTCCTGTTATTGAGGAAGAAGTTATAATTGGTAAAAAAGTAGTTGAAACTGGTCGGATCCTTGTAAAGAAGACAGTGAGTACTGAAGATGTCACAGTAGAAGTGCCAGTATTGACTGAACACTTTGATATTGAAAGGGTTTCAATAAATCAGTACTTGGATAATCCCCCTGCGCCATTGCGTTATGAAGGAGACACTATCGTGATTCCAGTTCTCAAAGAAGTTGTAGTAAAAAGAATTTTATTGGTCGAAGAGATCCATTTAATTAAAAAAGTAGAAACTTCGAATAAAACAGAGAATATATCGGTACGAAAAGAAGAAGTAACAATTGAAAGAAATGAAAAATAATTCTTGAAATGTCATCGGTAGTCGATGATATCTCACTTTTTTAACAATTAAAAACAGTAAATTAAAATAGGAGGTGATTATGGCACATACAGTTATCGGTTTTTTTAAAAATTCATCCGACGCCTATAATGCAGTTGAAGTATTACAGAGCAGGGGTTTTGAGGATAGCAATATTGATGTTTCGTCGAGCTATGAAAATGCTGATTATCAAAAAGAACGTTCAAGTAAAATAGGGAATTTTTTCAAATCCCTATTCAGTGACGATGACAAAGACGTAAACAGGTATTCTGAAGCCGCTAAAAATAATACAATGGTAACAGTTCATACCTTTAGTGACGATGAAGCAGAACGTGTGGCTGATATTCTTGATGAATACGGTTCAATTGACGTAGATGAAAAAGGATATACAGATACAACTTCTGACTATGCTCAGAGAGAAACCAGTTGGACATCAGATGATGTTACCGACACCGATTACACTCAAAGAGAAACAAGTGTATCGGATAGTTTTTCAGATAGAGGATACACTGAAAGATCCACTAATTTGTCGGACGACAGAGATTTTGATAGCACAAATGAAACTTTGATTCCAATTATTGAAGAACATGTAAATGTTGGAAAAAGAGAAGTTCGCCAGGGTGGTGTAAGGATTAAGAGCAGAATTATCGAAAAACCTGTAGAAGAAACACTGCGCTTACGCGAGGAACGTGTGCATGTTGAAAGAACTCCTGTCGACAGGCCAACTACTGATTCTGAACTGGAAAACTTCAGGGAAGAAACCATTGAGGTACATGAAACTAGTGAAGTACCTATCGTTTCAAAACAATCTAGGGTAGTTGAAGAAGTAAGAGTTGGAAAAGAAGTAGTTGAAAGAGAAGAAACTATTCGTGAAACAGAAAGAAGAACGGAAGTAGATGTGGAAGAATTTGAGAAATCGCATCACGAAAGAGATTAAAAAAGACTGTAAAGTAGAAAATTTAAACACGAAGACAGAAAGTCGCGAAAAATATATATCTGAATTTTAATGTTTTGTGCCTCTGTGTCTTCGTGTCTTCGTGTTCTAATTGTATTTTTTGATTTTTTACACAACCTTATTTTCAACTTCTCATGAAACCTTTTATATTATCAATTAATTTTTCGACAAGTAAATATCGGGCTTCTATACTGGTCCAAGCAATATGAGGAGTAAGAAGCACATTTCTATGATTTTTCATATTTAAAAAAGGACTTAGGGAATCCATAGGTTCTTTTTCGTAAACATCAGTACCAAAACCTGCTATAATATTTTGATTTAGAGCACTTACCATATCCAATTCGTTTACAATTCCTCCCCTTGCCATATTTATCAATATAGCCGGGGGTTTCATTAATCGAATATTTGTACTGTTAATTAAATTCATGGTTTGTGTGTTTAAGGGACAATGAATTGTAACAATGTCGGAATTAGACAAAAGATTTTCTAAATTGTGATGATCATATTTTGTTGAAATATTTTTCCCTGAGACAGAATGATAAATAATATGCATCCCAAACGCCGTGAATATTTCGGCAACTCTGCTCCCAATATTTCCTAATCCGATTATGCCCAAAGTCTTTCCCTTTAATTCAAAAAACCCAGGACCATAATGGGTAAACATATCACTTCGTGAATAATTTCCTGATTTTACAAAATTATCATAATATCCAATTTTGTTTACCAGTGACAAAGCTATTCCTACCGTTAACTGCGCTACACTTTCGCTGGAATAGCCGGCTACATTTTTCACCTCAATACCTTTTGAACGGGCATATTCCACATCTACATTATTCATTCCTGTGGCAGCCACACAAATTAATTTCAGCGAAGTACACCTATCGATAATTTCTTTGTCGACAACAGCTTTGCAAGTAATTAAAATGTCAGCATTGGCTGATCGTACTTTTCTTTCCTGAGGCAAAGTAACAGGATAGGCCGTATAATCCCCAAGGGTAGCAAGGTTTTTTAAATTAGGC
>Ga0105046_10016916_pt1 | contig 11183 bp, 15 predicted proteins | sample MAT03_FD_78385 | JGI IMG/M metagenome (GOLD analysis project Ga0105046, IMG submission 78385) | Freshwater microbial communities from Lake Fryxell liftoff mats and glacier meltwater in Antarctica - MAT-03 (megahit assembly) | ecosystem: Environmental > Aquatic > Freshwater > Ice > Liftoff...
CCTAAAACGCCTCCGGCTATACTTCCTAAGCCCAATGCTACAAATATACCACCGTTTTTATTGATACGTGCATTTCTTACTAAGTGCTCTGCAGTTATTAGAGGTAGTACTAATTGACTTTGTGCTATTTCTTTGCATGCCACTATCAATTCACTTTTTACAGCTGAGTTTGACAGACCATATATTTTTTCTACTAAACTTGCATTTAATTTTGTTAGATAATTTGGATCTAAATATACAACTGCTTTAAAGATTAGACTTAAATTTAGTTTTTTTAAACAAAGCCGTAGCAATAGTGAGGTTTTCTTCTTAACCATTAATTACCATTTTGATCTGCGATGTTGGGTTAACACTCAATAAGTTATTAAAGATGTTAAAATCCTCTCTTAAGTCTTTTAATGTGATAGCATGGGCTGCTACTGGAATTTTGATGATCGCTTCATTATTACCTGCATTCACAAAACTCACAATGCTAAACAAAACTGCGCAAATCAATTTATTTGTCATATAAATCCTTTTAACAGTATTAATAATAAATGCTGCGATAAGTGTAATAACATCCTCACGTTATTCAATAATAAAAGCACTAAATAAGATTCGGGGCTTTTATTATTTTTGGTAAATAAATAGTTTTTATAACTGTATTGCTTGCAATTTTTGTATTCCATTATTTGCGCACTGAATATCATGTGACAATCCATACTGCGAATAAAATGCATGTGCAACGCTTTCAAATAATTGCGCGTCTAGCTTGCAATCAATCATATATCGTGTATGAGTTGAATGACTTAATTCTAATAAATATACATGCTCGTGACCAGCATTATGCACTGCATACGCTAATCCTCGTGTTGCATTTATTGGAACTACCTCGTCTTTTAAACTTGTTACAAATAACAATGGAACATCTTGTGGAAATAACGACGCAACTTCTATAGGTGCAATCGCATCTTTATTATAGGCTGGCAACGTGAGACCAAGCAACTGATGCATTACATTACTGCTTCGAGGTATTAGTTTTAACAATGGCATTTGATGAACAAATAAATGAGCCATTGCATCAAAACACCCTTCTAAAACTACTGCTTTAACATTTTTACAATCTTTATGCGTATATTTAGTGGCCATAAAATTAAATACCGTTGCAGCTCCGCGCGAGAACCCAAAGAGCACAATGGGGGTATCAGGATGTTGCATTACTAATTGATCGTATCGTTCATCTAACAATGCAATGTCTTCTTGTTGACCAATGTTAATTTTATCAACTGCTATGCCAAATGAATCAACCGTTAGATTATTTGTAGACTCACCGGTTACTGATATTTTGTCAGTTCCATTTCGGAGCTTTAAAATATACATCAAGCTTTTGCTCGCTGCGTATGAAACAAGCTTCCACGGATGTTTCAGCATTGCAAGATCAAGATGAGCAGATTCTAACTCAATTTCTGCAAAATTACAGGAATTACAATTGTTACTATCAATCACTTGAAAATTGTGCTCACAGGTTACTAATTGCCCGGTAGAGGCACTGTATGATTTACAATAACGAGCAACTGCACGTTCACACTCTAATATGCCGGGCGCATATATAAATTGCGTGGAACCAGTAGAAGGATGATGCCATGTTGTTGCTGTAAGAGACGTAGCACATACAAGAAAAATAAGTAATAATTTATTCACTAAAATCACCATTAACAATGTATATAAACACAAACGCCCTGACATACATCAGGGCGTTTATAGTTTCTAAGAAGCGCAGTAATTACGCTTCATCCTCTTCGCACTCAGATTCACATGAATCGTCGTTGTCATGTTCATGACCTTCAGGTAATTCTTTATCAGCCATTAGAATGCCAAATACTGACATAAGGACCAATGCCGGACGCATGTTGTCTAATTGTTCTAGTGTTGCAGTACCATCTTCTAATGATTCTTCAAACTCTTCAATATCTTCCATACGTTCACGAGCACCATCAACAATATTATTACGTTGTAAAACATCACGTAATAAATCTTCTAATGCTTTTCCTGTTTTGATAAATGATTGCACATGCTTTTCATCATTACCAAAATAGCTTAATTGCGCTTGTAATACTGTTAACTTGCCCAAAAGGGTCAATTTTGCATCTTCAGGCATGCCCGGTAATAATGCAAGATTATGCAATATACGAGTAATGTCTTGCTCAACAAATTCTTTACGATCTTCATCAGCAGCTATAATTTGCCAATCTATTGAAGCTTGTTTTTGAATAAAACCTTGTATTAAAGGTAATATTGATTCTTGAAACAATTCCATGCAACCCCTTTCAGGTTTATAACTAGAGTATCTATAGTATCATATGCTAGTGTAGCAGATTACCAGGTAAGTAGAAGCCTAAACCCTCGTTAAATAGCTATTTTACTGCTATTCTGGGTGTTGGTTACCACATAACTCTTTTTTAAGTATCTTTATGACCGCAAACACCATTAGCCGCATTATTCTGACCCCGCCTTGTATTACCGGTAATACTGTTAAACAACGAGTTTCGTGTATTCGAGCACATCGAGAACGTATTTTTAGGGTTGATTATGAGTATGCACACAATAAGCATATCTTTCATACGTATGGCCATGGCGGTGCCGGGTGGACCTTTTTATTTGGCAGCGTTCGACAATCCTTACGACTTTTTGATGAACATACTTTTACCAAAAACCAACCTATCACAGTTATAGGCGCCGGGTGCTATGGGTTATTAACTGCAATCTTACTCGCCCGACAAGGGTATTCAGTAACTATCTATGCCCAAGAAACAGCTAACATACCCTCTTATAATGCCGCAGGGTTCTTTTTCCCCCGTCATCGTAAATCATCTACTCCAGCAGAAATTGCTGCATTTGCTCTAACGGGTTTAGAATCATATCAAGAATATTTGCGCATCATACAAGGCCAACATCCGTTTATTTCAACCGGAGCGCTGGTATTACCCACGTATTATGGGCTTGATATCAACCCAGGCCTTGAACCATATATTGCTCAGCAACTTATGCCACAACCGGAAAAAGTAATTATAGACTTTAACAACAATAAGTATTACTCGGCTATGATGTATCAGACCTTGTTTATTAATGCGCCCATTATTATGAAAGAAATGGAACAAGAACAACAACGCTTGATTATTCCGATAGTAGTAACAACCGTAAAACAATTTTCTGAGATTAATGCATCTATCATCTTTAATTGCGCGGGCCTGGGCGCAAAAGAATTAGCCCACGACCCTGGAATGGTACCCGTTCAAGGTCATTTAATTAGTTTAACTAATCAACCGCCTATCGAACAATTGCAATACATGATCAACTTTAAAGTTACTCAAGATAGTCCGTATGGGTATGTGCGTGATGAACTCATTTATTTTGCTCCTAAAGAATCGGGAATTTTAGGGATTACCTTCAAACGTGGTGTTGCCGATTCAACAGCCCATGAATATGAATTCGATCGATTATTACAACGTTCAGCTGATTTTTTTGGCACTTAAAATTATTGCTTAATTACCACATCTCTTATTACACTTATTAAAAAAACATATAACAAGAGCGTGAGTATGAAGCATGATGTGGTGTTAAAAAATGGCATCATTATTCCTGAACATGAATTAGAATTTTCAACCAGTAGATCTGGTGGCGCTGGCGGACAACACGTCAACAAAACTGATTCACGCATTACTGTGCGTTGGAATGTTACTAACAGCCCAGTGCTTTCTGATGAACAAAAACTACGCATATCACAAAACCTCAGTTCACGCATAACTCATGAAGGCGACATCATTGTTCATAACAGTGAATCACGCAGCCAACATCATAATAAAGAAGCCGCTATTTCTAATTTAGCTCAACTGATAAACAAAGCGCTCCATGTTCCTAAAAAGCGTATGAAGACAAAAATTTCAAAAGGTGCAAAAGAAGCTCGTTTGCATCAAAAAGGTAAACGTAGTGACGTGAAAAAATTACGAAGAATATCGTTTGATTAAAAAAGGAAATGGAATGGTAATTCAATTAACTCCGCAAATAAGTAAGCAAACTGATAAACGATTAATTATAAAAGCGTATGCGTCATGGTGCGGGCATTGCAAAGTTATGAAGCCGCTCTTTGAACAACTTGAAAAAGAAGTCGGCTCACAATACACATTCGCAGAATTTGATATTGATCAATCACCTGAATTAGCTGAGCAATTAGGCATTAATTCAATCCCGGTTTTTATTGTTATGAAAAACGGTAAAGAGACAGGTAGAGAACTGGGCGAAATAAGTTATGACAAATTAAAAGAATTTGCACAAAACGCTGTTAAATAATTGTTATCTAATTACTTACGATTAAAACTCAATTTTTGGAATAATTTTTTTAACAATTCAATTTCATTTTTGGTTAATACTTTAAAGAATTGCATATCTGCGCCTTCTACAGCAGGCAAAGTAGTAACCAATACATTCGACCCTTTGGTTGTTAGCAAAGGATGCTTAGAGCGAGCATCGAATGAAGCAATTCGCTTAATGAATTTTTTTGCTTCTAAGCCACGCAATATTTGTGAGGTTGTATTAGGATCAAGCCCAATCATCTTGCCAATTGAAACTTGATTTACTTTTTCATCATCGCGCGTTAACCAGCCTAGCGCTGCAAGTACTACAAATTGTGGATGTGTTAGATTATATTTTTTTAACACGGCTTCAATTGCACTACGCCATGAAGTACTGATATACCACAATAAAAAACCGGGGCTTTGCTCTGGTTGTTCATGCTCACTAACTTGTTTAAAATCAACTTTATTTTTCATGTACTCTAACCTTCATACCTTGTGCAATTAAACAAAAATCTTGCTCATTAATCTCAAAGAACCCTCGTCGAAAAATAAATTCCCAACGAGTTGGGTCACTTATAAACGAGAGTTTATCTAATAATGGTTTTATTGCTACCTGGTTACCGGTAACAAACTGCACATTTGTTCTCATATCAATATCGAGGCATCATATTTTCCTTTATTTATTATGCTTAAATATTAGCTCTTATTTTTAAAATACGTATACGTAGCATAGTGGCCAAACTATTGATTAAAAAGCAGATAACAAAGACATATAAAAATTAAAAGAATTCGTTATACTCATGCATAATATAAAGAAAAGGAACCACATGACACATACAAAAAATCGTTGTTTTGGTAATGGAATCGGTAAAGAGTTTTACGCTGAATATCATGACAACGAATGGGCAATTCCCGCACATGATGACCGACATTTATTTGAGATGCTCATTTTAGAAGGAGCACAAGCAGGTTTGAGTTGGGAAACTATACTCAAAAAACGTGCAAATTATAAAAAAGCATTTCATAATTTTGATCCTAAAAAAGTTTCTCAAATGACTGATGCTCAGCTAGAGGCATTGCGCTCTGATGAAGGCATTATTAGAAACCGATTAAAAATTTATAGCACTCGCAAAAACGCTTTAGTATTTTTAGCAATTCAAAAGGAATGTGGATCATTTGATAAGTATCTGTGGGCATTTGTACATAATAAACCAACAATTAATCGCGCTGCCAAATTACAAGACCTGCCTGCTAAAAATGTAATCAGCGATAAACTTTCAAAAGACCTCAAAAAACGCGGAATGTCATTTGTGGGTTCGACTATAATGTATGCATTTATGCAAGCAATAGGCATGGTTGATGATCATGTGATCGATTGCTGGAAAGCAGCTTGGAAATAGCTATTAATAGCCCCTGAAGCATTAATGTTGTGCTAGAAAATTGCTTTAATCTTAACAACCCACCCTTTTATTATACATTGTATTAAAATTGTAATATTAAAAGTCATTTAAATACACAATTCAGCGACACAAACATGCTTAAAAAATTGATTAAATACGCTTACAGCAACGCGCTGGTATTAGATAGAGCGATCTTGGAACTATTGAATATTGAAGAAGGTTCTATGATTAAAATCAAAACCGATGGCAAGTCGATCATTATTACTCCACATGTTCAAAGTAATCCTGAAAAAATCACTTCGGACTAGACCCACATGCAAGCAGTCAAGAAGTAGCTGTTAAAAAATCTTTGGAAAAATATAACATTACCGATGCCACACGGTATAAAGAGCTCGAAAAGGATCTTTCAGATATTTTATCACGTCAAGCAAAAGCATGGCATGCATTACAAATGAATAAAGAATATACTTCACAAATACTTGCATTGCCGAGCAAAAATCTTGCACAAACAGAAATGCTTGCTCAGTTTAAAACAATTCGTGGTGCTTATGCTCCTGAGCTGCAAAGCATTGAACAAGAAGTGGCAGATTTGGAAAAGAAGCATAATTTATCTGCCACTGAATCAGCGTTTACTTCAGTTGAATGCAACCAAATGCATCAAAAATTTCTTGAACTTTTTACCCAAAATCAAGATACTTTGGCTTCTTGTGGATCTTTACTAAACGATTCCGACTTTCTACATGAATTACAATTATTGGCCGAGAAATTTAATACAGATAAAAATGTTGATGTATACCTAAGAGCTCGTGACGCATTGTTTAACAAGCTTGTTCCTGGTAATACCAAGATGCTGCAAAAAGTAAAAGCAATCGCTCAAGAATTTTCTGAAAAGAAAAAGAAGTAAAAAATAAAAAAAGCCTGATAACTCATTCAAAGTTATCAGGCTTTTTTTAACTTAGCAATATAGCTATATTCAGCCAGGCGTAGCTTGCCAAGCCTGAAGGTCTGGATAAGCAAAGATTGGTGTGCCCGTAGCTCAGTTGGACAGAGCAACGGGCACATATGTGATCTTAAATATATATATAAGTATAATTGAACTGATTGGGATTATCATCTATACTAGGAGTGTCTTAAATTTAACAGGGTTCTAAAACCCATTTAAATATGTGCCCCCTATAAACTCCATTCTGGAGCTGGGGCAGATATAATTAAGTAGATTAATACTCTACCTTGAAATATTGTTATTAAGATGTGCCCGTAGCTCAGTTGGATAGAGCAACGGATTTCTAATCCGTAGGTCGAAGGTTCGAATCCTTCCGGGCACACCAGTCTTCGCTTATCCGGGCCTTCAGGCTCGGCAAGCTACGCCTGGCTTGCGCCATATTTTCCAATGATTTATGTAAATTAATTTCCAAGCTGACTAGCAGCTACCTTGCTATGTCCATAATCGGTCTTTGCTAATCTGGGCCTTCAGGATCGGCAAGCTACGCCTGGTGTCAAACCCAAGACAGTCACATGTAACGGCGGGCTGTCGCCATTACTAATGGAGAAAAAGATAACTTTAAATAGACCTAATGCCTAATCATTGATACTATTATTTTTTCATAATATTTTGTATAGTAAAAAAAAATTCTTGAACAAATCCCATTGCTAAATTCGATCTAGGAAAAAAATGATTCTTGAACAAGTCCCATTACTAAATTCTATCTATGTAATAATACTTACGTTAAGTGGTTTAGGCTTTCTTTTTTTACGAAAAACATGGGGAAAGATAGTCCCGGATATTTTTTTTTGGATTCACTTTTTTATCGTATGCTGGTCGGCAATGATGTATATGAATTTGGTCTTTCAAACGCCCCTTGCACCCTATGCTTACTATTGCGATTGGATTGTTTCTACTCCGCTTATCATGTTGGCTTTAGGTCTTACAGCAATGTACCCTTTTACTAAAATCAATTGGAGTGTTCTTTTTGCAATAATGATGACCCAAGGCATGATTATAGTAACTGGTTTTTTAGCCCAAATAAGCGGTAATAATAGCGCTATGCTTTCTTTTTTTATAGCAGGAAACGCATTAATGCTTTTGATATTCTATTTAGTTTTTGGGCCATTAATGAATTTTGCTCAAAGCAATAAAAAGCTTGCAGAAAAATATAGAACTCTAGCTAGTCTATTAGTGTTGTTTTGGATATCTTATCCGCTAGTCTGGATAATTGGTACCCCTGGATATGCAATCATATCTCCCTACGCAACTAGTATATTGTTTATTATTTTACCAATATTATGCAAACCTGTGTTTGGTATAATAGATCTTTATTTGGTTAAAACTATGGACAATTGATCTTACATCAATTGTTTTAATGCAATGCGGTATTTGAGGGTGATTGGTTCTAATATTGCCAACTTTTCTAAGCAGATTAGTATCTTTTGAATATTAGGTTCAGAAATATAAACTTTACAAGTTGTCTCTTTTTTTCAACTTCACAACTTTCAAATATGTTATTTTTTGAATTGAGCAGGTGGTACAAACAGCTTACTAAACTCTTTTGCTATATCCCGCAATTTATCTAATACATCATCCCAGACATCTTGGGTACGATAAATCGTATCATATACGTCTTTATATACCGATTGAACATAACTCACAAATTGTGAAATAAAGGTCTGAACTTGATCAAGCGGAATTGGGTTAAGATAATTTTCTTTTAATAAGAACAAGATAAGCGTTTGATCTACAAATGAATAGGTAACAAATTGCTGTTGCTTCATGATTTCGACCGCTAAAGCACCTCTGCTTAACCTGCGTTGTGAGATTTCATCTAACTCAGTACCAAACTGCGCAAATGCCAATAACTCATGGTATTGAGCCAATTCAAGGCGCAATGCCTTAGTCATTTTTTTAATAGCTTTAGTTTGAGCCGCTCCACCTACACGCGATACTGACAACTCAACGTTAACCGCCGGTCGAACACCTTGGTTAAATAATTTAGTATCTAAGAATATTTGACCATCGGTAATAGAGATAAGATTGGTAGGAATGTAGGCGGTAATATCATCACTCTGAATTTGCACTATAGGTAATGCGGTCAAAGATCCGCCACGTGCTAATTTACCCGCACGTTCAAGTAAGCGTGAGTGTAAGTAAAACACGTCACCCGGAAATGCTTCACGGCCAGGTGCACGACGAAGTAATAATGACATTTCACGGAATGCTATTGCATGATTCGTTAAATCATCATAAATGATTAATGCATCGTGACCATTATCTCTAAAATATTCACCAATAGTACAGCCTGCATAGGGCGCAATATATTGATTTAGCACCGCTTCAGAAGAATCGGCACTGACAATAACGGTGTATTCCATTGCACCGTTTTCTTCTAACAATTTTATAATACGCGCAAGATTAGCTTGGCGTTGACCAATAGAAACATAGATGCAATACACATTCTTGCCCTTCTGGTGCAAAATGGTATCCATAATCACCGCAGTTTTACCCGTACTTCTATTACCAATAATAAGTTCACGTTGGCCTTTACCAATTGGTACTAATGCATCAATTGCTAAAATGCCCGTTTCTAGTGGTTCATTAACCGGGCTGCGATCAATAATTTGTGGAATTGCTGCTTCAATAGGCTTCATGGTTTCAAATTTTAATTCGCCAAGAGCATCGATAGGTTTGCCTAAGGCATTAACCACACGACCTACTAATCCCATGCCCACAGGAACTTTGAATACTTGCCCAGTTCGGCGTGCTACTTCTAATTCAGCAACTGCAATGGTGTTATAGAGCAAAAAAATAGCAACAGAGTCTTCATCTAAATTAAAGATGATGCCCTTGTTGCCACCTTCAAATTCAATCAGTTCACCATATACGGCATTGGTTAAGCCGTATACTTTACAAATATTGTCACCAACCTGAATAACAATACCACTCTGATCTAATCGTTCTTCAGATACGTTCTTTAATGAACGTTCAAGTAACGAAACTAAGTCGGTACTTTTGATTTCCATAATATCCCTTGACTATGCAAGCAATGGTAAACTTACTCGGTGTAATTGTTGCGCTATTGAATATTCCCAAATATGCGTATCACTGAGCAGCCGGATGCCGGCAATTAATGTTTTATCAATCTTATATTCATATATAATATCTTTGCCCAAGCGATCTGCAAGATATCGTTTCATTTCTTCTAACTGAGCTTTGGTAAGTTCATGAGAACTAGTAAAAATGAATGCCTCAATATTGTGCTCTTTCATGTATAATTGAGCAATTTGATGCAGTATTTTTGCAATCAAAAATGATCGTTTATGATCCACCAATTGTTTAATTAATGGTTCAAATGATCCTGGCAATTTAAACTGCTCAACAAGTAACTCCGTTAAAATAGTTATTTTTTTATCAGAAGGAATGTGGGGTAATTGTAAAAAAAAGAGCGCTTTTCTATGAGTAAGCAAGAAAGAAACCAGTTCGCGTATTTTTTCAAATACTGACTCTATAATATCTTTACCATAAACATGCATAAACGCTTGAGCGTAACGACGTGAAAGTAATTGGGTTCCATTCATTTTTCGGCTCTCTTCATACCTAAGATAACATCTGCAATGTAGTTAACACCCGTATCTTCAGAACTAAATTGTTGCTCAAGTGTTTTTTGAGCATGATCAATAGCAATCGGTAATACTTTGTTCTGTACATACATCTGTTTAATCATCTGCTGTTGTGTAGCAATTTTCTTGTGAGCTGATTCAATCAATTCTTGATGCAGTTGTTCACGTTTAACTTTTTGCGCTTCAAATTGCGACTTCCATGCATGGATTTTACGTATTAGTTCATTGGTAAGATGTTCTTGCTTTTTAAACTGCTCATCTAATTGTTGGGCATGCGATTGTAAATCTTGAGTATGCTGCTCTATTTGTTCGATTGCTGATTCATGCTCATACATTGCATTGTTTAAAGTTGGCATAAGATATTTTTTTGCCAAGAATATAGTCAACCCTACCAGAGCACCGAAATTTATAATACGAAAAATAAATGCTACTACGCTAGCGGTGATTAACATGTGAAACTTTCTTAACCAAGCTATTTTCTACATCGCGAACCAATGAATAGATAGTCTCAGATTTTATGGGTTCAACATGCAATTGAGGAACAATATTTTTAAATACATACAGTTCTGATTGTTCAACAATAGGAGTATGTCTGGCAAAGTATTGTTGCGATTCTTGCCATGAAAGAATTGTTTTGCGCTCTTTTTGAGTTACTAATTGTCGTGCCTGCGCTAAATTATTTTCGCGTTCTTGTACCAGGATAGCATCATCTTTAATCTGAGCACATACCGGGTCAAAAAACAAAAATTTTATTATAACGTACGCAATCGCAAAATGAATTGCTTGAACAATAATAGTAGTATTGAGTTCAATACTCATATTTTCCCTCTAGGTATAAGTA
>Ga0105046_10016917_pt1 | contig 11182 bp, 10 predicted proteins | sample MAT03_FD_78385 | JGI IMG/M metagenome (GOLD analysis project Ga0105046, IMG submission 78385) | Freshwater microbial communities from Lake Fryxell liftoff mats and glacier meltwater in Antarctica - MAT-03 (megahit assembly) | ecosystem: Environmental > Aquatic > Freshwater > Ice > Liftoff...
CCATACAACATGCAAATGGAAAACAGAAAGTTGCCGAGAAACGATTCGAGAAACACCAGTTGCCGGGTCTGCCGCGTCAGCGGCGCTTCGCCTGCCGGTTTTTTCAGCCAGTGCAGCATGGCGGCACCGCCTATGCCGAAACGCAGCCAGGCCAGCAGGAACACCGGAAAGATCGCCACCAGCGGTTTGGACAACGCCACATAACTGCCAACCAGCGACATGCTGAGTGCGAGACAGGCGTAGGCCACAATGCGGTTCATTCAACAGGTCTCTTTCTGGAAGTGGGATGCGGTGGCCGCGCGGCGACTGCAACAATGTCCGGAAATCATGCCTGAGAACTGGTCCGCAAATAATTGGCGGCCCCCAATTACTCACGGACAAGTTCTGAATGCCATGCCTGAACCGATGCCTGCTTCCGCCCCACGCCACGTTTTTGTCTACGGCACATTGCGCCGCGGAGATGTGCGCGACATCACGCAGCTTCATCCTGCGCCACAGTTTTCGGGCATGGCCAGCGTGGCGGGGTTGTTGTACGACCTGGGCCCTTATCCGGGGCTGCTGCTGGGTGGCGAGGGCCGGGTGGTTGGCGAGGTCTATGCCATCAGTGCCGAACTGGAGCGGCTTCTCGACGAGATCGAGGAGGTCTGGCCGCAGCAGACCGGCGAGTACAGCAAGCGCGAGGTGAGGGTGCAACTGGACAGCGCATCGGCCGCGGCCGCCGGGCTTGCCTGTCTGGTCTATGAAATCAACCCCGCACGTCTGGCTGGCCGGCAGGTAATCACAGGTGGCGACTGGCGACGCCGCACGCCGACCCGCTGAGTATCCAGGCGCCGGCAGCAGGTCTGGCGAGCCCGTGTCTGCAGTTCATCCATGCAGCCCGATTACCGCCGACTTTTATGAAGTCCATATTTCATGATCCGGAAAAATCATCCCATATCGTGATATTGAAAAATGCTGCGCCGCGTCAAAATTTCTCAATACGAGAAAGTGATTTTCGTATCGTAAAAAATTATCTAAAGAGTGTTGATTTTGCTGAAAAAGATTTTTGTCTTATATAAGACATAAGAGATTCATAAAGTCTTGTACAAGACTTAAAGTGAAGGCCAGAACAAACAGCACAGCACAGCGCAAGACGTGCAGCGCCATTTGCCCCCTTTTTTCAACCTCCGGAGTGACCCGATGCCACAGACCCTCACCGAACAACTGAGCCGCGAACAGCAAATTGCCGCCCTCGAAAAAGACTGGGCGACCAACCCCCGCTGGAAAGGCATCAAGCGCGGCTACAGCGCCGCCGACGTCGTGCGCCTGCGCGGCTCCTTCCCCATCGAGCACACGCTGGCCCGCCGTGGCGCCGAAAAACTGTGGAACATCCTGCACAGCGAGCCCTACGTCAACTGCCTGGGGGCCCTGACCGGTGGCCAGGCCATGCAGCAGGTCAAGGCCGGCGTCAAAGCCATTTACCTGTCCGGCTGGCAAGTCGCTGCTGACAACAACAGCTACTCCTCGATGTACCCGGATCAGTCGCTGTACCCGGTCGACTCGGTTCCCAAGGTGGTCGAAACCATCAACAACACCTTCCGCCGTGCCGACGAGATCCAGCACTCCAAGGGCATCGACTCAGGCGACAAGGACTACATCGACTACTTCGCACCCATCGTGGCGGACGCTGAAGCCGGTTTCGGCGGCGTGCTCAATGCCTTTGAGCTGATGAAGGCCATGATCAAGTCCGGCGCCGGCGGTGTGCATTGGGAAGACCAGCTCTCATCCGTGAAGAAATGCGGCCACATGGGCGGCAAGGTGCTGCTGCCCACGCGTGAGTCCTGCCAGAAGCTGATCGCAGCCCGCATGGCGGCTGACGTTTGCGGCGTGCCCACGCTGGTGATTGCCCGCACCGACGCGGAAGCCGCCGACCTGCTGACCTCCGACTACGACGAGATCGACAAGCCTTTCCTGACCGGCGAACGCACGGCCGAAGGTTTTTACAAGACCCGCAAGGGCCTGGACCAGGCCGTGTCGCGCGCCAACGCCTATGCCGACTACGCCGACCTGGTGTGGTGCGAGACCGGTACGCCCGATCTCGACTTCGCGAAGAAATTCGCCGATGCCGTGCACAAGGTTCATCCGGGCAAGATGCTGGCCTACAACTGCTCGCCATCGTTCAACTGGAAGAAAAACCTGGACGACGCGACCATCGCCAAGTTCCAGCGCGAACTCGGCGCCATGGGTTACAAGTACCAGTTCATCACGCTCGCCGGCATCCACTCCATGTGGTACAACATGTACGACCTGTCGCAGGACTACGTCAAGCGCGGCATGACGGCGTACATCGAGAAGGTGCAGGAGCCCGAGTTCGCAGCACGCGACCGCGGCTACACCTTTGTGTCGCACCAGCAGGAAGTCGGCACCGGTTACTTCGACGAAGTGACCACCGCGATCCAGGGCGGCAAGTCCAGCGTGACTGCATTGACCGGCTCGACCGAAGAAGAGCAGTTTCACTGACCCGAAGTAAAGCGGCCGCCGCCAAGGCGGAACGCCCGGCCCGGCCGAAGCCAAAAGCTTCTCCGGGCTTTTTTGCGGGTCGGTTGCAAGCTGCCGTAAAATAGCGCATGCCATCAATCAAACTGGAAACAGGAAGGATCGCGCGGGTTATGACACCGCGAACGACGACCACGCCTCCAGTTTGGAGTCACCCAGGGCGATAGCCGCGTCCCCAGTTGATTTATAGCTACCGAATAGATAGCAAGCCTCCATCACTCACCTTTCTCAAGCGCGGCAGTTACCGCGCTTTTTTCATTTTCAGGACCCGACCACCATGATCAAAATTACACTGCCTGATGCCTCGATCCGTGAATTTCCCGAACCTGTGACCGTGGCCGAGGTCGCCGCCTCTATCGGTGCCGGCCTGGCCAAGGCCGCCCTCGGCGGCAAGGTGGGCGGCAAGGTGGTCGATACCAGCCATCTCATCAGCGCCGACAGTCCGCTGGCCATCATCACCGCCAAAGACCCGGAAGGCCTGGATGTGATCCGCCATTCAACGGCCCACCTGCTGGCCTACGCGGTCAAGGAGTTGTTCCCGGATGCGCAGGTGACCATCGGCCCGGTGATTGAAAACGGCTTTTTCTACGACTTTTCGTACAAGCGCCCCTTCACACCGGACGACCTGGTGGCCATTGAAAAAAAGATGACCGAGCTGGCGTCCCGAGATGAGCCGGTGACGCGCCGGGTGTTGCCGCGCGACGAGGCCGTTGCCCATTTCAAGCAGATCGGCGAGTTTTACAAAGCCGAGATCATCGCCAGCATCCCGGCCAACGAAGACGTGTCGCTGTACCGCGAAGGCAAGTTCGAGGACCTGTGCCGCGGCCCGCACGTTCCCAGCACTGGCAAACTGAAGTTTTTCAAGCTCATGAAGCTGGCCGGTGCCTACTGGCGCGGCGACCACAACAACGAGATGTTGCAGCGCATCTACGGCACGGCCTGGGCTACCAAAGACGAACTGCAGCAGTACCTGACCATGCTCGAGGAAGCCGAGAAGCGCGACCACCGCAAACTGGGCCGCGAGCTGGACCTGTTCCACATCGACGAGCACGCGCCCGGGCTGGTGTTCTGGCATCCCAAGGGCTGGACGGTGTGGCAGGGCGTGGAGCAATACATGCGCAAGGTCTACCAGGACAACGGCTACCAGGAGGTCAAGGGGCCGCAGATCATCGACAAGACGCTCTGGGAAAAAACCGGCCATTGGGACAAGTACCGCGAGAACATGTTCACGACCGAATCGGAAAAGCGTGAGTACGCACTCAAGCCGATGAACTGCCCGGGCCACATCCTGATCTTCAAACAGGGCATCAAGAGCTATCGCGACCTGCCGCTGCGCTACGGCGAGTTCGGCCAGTGCCACCGCAACGAACCCTCGGGCGGGCTGCACGGCATCATGCGCGTGCGCGGCTTCACGCAGGACGACGGCCACATCTTCTGTACCGAAGAGCAGATATTGAAGGAGTGCGTCGACTACACCACCCTGCTGCAGAAGGTCTACACCGACTTCGGCTTCAAGAACATCATCTACAAGGTGGCCACGCGGCCGGAGGCGCGCATCGGCTCTGACGAAAGCTGGGACAAGGCCGAACACGCGCTGATGCAAAGCCTGCGTGCCTCAGGCTGCGAATTCGAAATCACGCCCGGCGATGGCGCGTTTTACGGGCCAAAGATCGAATACACGCTGAAAGACGCGATTGGCCGGCAGTGGCAATGCGGCACCATGCAGGTCGATTTTTCGATGCCGGAGCGGCTGGATGCAGAGTATGTGGGCGAAGACGGTGCCCGGCATCGGCCCGTGATGCTGCACCGGGCCATCGTGGGCAGCCTGGAGCGATTCATCGGGATTTTGATTGAGCAATACGCCGGCGCACTGCCCACCTGGCTGGCACCGGTGCAGGTTTCGGTGCTCAATATCACCGACGCGCAGGCCGATTACTGTCGCGAAATAGCTAAAACGCTTCAAAATCAAGGGCTTAGGGTCAACCTGGACCTGCGCAACGAGAAAATTACGTATAAAATACGAGAGCACTCAATGCAAAAGCTGCCCTACATCCTTGTCGTGGGCGACAAGGAGAAGGAAGTCGGCGCGGTTGCAGTGCGCGCCCGGGGTAACAAAGACCTTGGCGTCATGTCGCTCGAAGCTTTTGCCCAAACGATTGCTTCTGACATTACCCAAAAAGCCTGATGATTGACTTTTTTGTGAGTCAAATCGGCTATTCGTCCTTGCAGGACGGGCGCAAGCCGCTATAGCTTTTATAGCAAGTTTTATAGGATCAAAACCATCGCTACTGAATTTCGTGACCGCCGTCACCGTGAAGAACGCAAGCACCGCTTGAACCGTGAAATCATGGCCCCTGAAGTACGCCTGTCAGGGCCGGACAATGAGCCTTTGGGCGTTGTCAGCATCATGGAGGCCCTGCGCCTTGCGGGTGAGGCGGACGTTGATCTTGTTGAAATCTCCCCCACGGCGGTGCCGCCCGTGTGCAGGTTGATGGATTACGGCAAGTTCAAGTACGCCGAGCAGAAAAAAGCGGCTGAAGCGAAGTCCAAGCAAAAGGTGATCGAGGTCAAGGAAATCAAGTTCCGGCCCGGTACCGACGATGGGGACTACAACATCAAATTGCGCAATATCAAGCGCTTTTTGGACGAGGGCGACAAGTGCAAGATTACCCTGCGCTTTCGCGGTCGCGAGATCACGCACCAGGAGCTGGGCCTGGCCCTGCTGGCGCGTATTCGTGACGAGTTGGCTGATTTGATTGTGGTGGAGCAGTTTCCCAAGCTCGAAGGCCGGCAGATGGTCATGATGATCGCGCCGGGCAAGAAGAAGGTGGCTGGCAAGCCGGCAGCGGCGCCGGCGGAAGCGGTGCCGGCTGCATCGGCAAGCGCCTGAGGGCGCTGTCGTCAGGAATGAATTGAACCTGCAGGTGTGGTTACCGGCAGGTTTTTCAGGGAAGTGCGCAAGCATTTCCCGTGAGAGCAGCTAACACTGCTTTCCAGAACGTGGTGATGTCAAAGTCGCCACGACAAGTGGCGAATTTAAAACTCGCCACAACAAGTGGTGAATTTAAAACTCGCCACAACAAGTGGCTCGGGGCCATCAAGTCTGCGGAAGGTTCGCAGCGCCTCACGAGCACAAATGAAAAGGAGCATTTCAATGCCCAAAATGAAGACCAAAAGCGGCGCTAAAAAGCGTTTCCGCGTTCGTCCTGGTGGCACCGTCAAGCGCGGCCAAGCCTTCAAACGTCACATCCTGACCAAGAAGACCACCAAAAACAAACGCCATCTGCGTGGTTCAGTCGCTGTTCATGAGACCAATATGGGTCACATGGCGCAGATGCTGCCCGGCATGGGCATTTAATTAACGACGAACAAGGAGTACTCACATGCCTCGCGTCAAACGTGGTGTAACGGCTCGCGCCCGCCACAAAAAAGTTCTCGCCCTTGCAAAAGGTTTCCGCGGCCGCCGCGGCAATGTCTTCCGGGTCGCCAAAGAAGCGGTGATGAAGGCCGGGCAGTATGCCTACCGTGACCGCCGCACCAAAAAGCGCGTGTTCCGCCGCCTCTGGATTGCGCGTATCAACGCTGCCAGCCGTTCGTTCGGTATGACCTACAGCCAGTTCGCCAACGGCCTGAAAAAAGCCGGTATCGAGATCGACCGCAAGGTGCTGTCGGACATGGCGATTCACGACAGCGCTGCTTTCGGCGCGATTGTGGAACAGGTCAAGGCCAAGCTTGCTGCTTGATTTTTGAGGGGTAGCCAGCTATTGAATTGATAGCTGGCTGCGCACAAAAGACGGGGGCTGGAGCTTGAAAAGGCTCTGGCCCTTTTTCTTTGTCCGGGTGGCGCACCGGTGTGGCACGCGGACTGACTGGCGAATGACAAGAAATTTATGAACGAACTCGATGCTCTGGTGGATTCGGCAAAAATCAGCTTTGCGCAGGCGCTCACGCCGGCCGATCTGGAAAATGTCAAGGCGCAGTTTCTGGGGAAGGCCGGGCGCATCACGGAGCTGATGAAAGGCCTGGCGGCCTTGCCGGTCGAAGAGAAAAAGTCGCGCGGTGGCGCGATCAATCTCGCCAAGCAGGGCGTTGAGGCGGCGTTGACCGCGCGCCGTCAGGCGCTGGCAGACGCCGAGTTGCAGATGCAGCTCAAGGCCGAGGCGCTGGATGTCACTCTGCCGGGGCGTGAGCGCGCCCCGGGCGGTTTGCATCCGGTGTCGCTGACCCTGGAGCGTATCGAGGCCATCTTTGCCTCCATGGGTTTTGATGTGGCCGAAGGACCGGAGATTGAAACCGACTGGTTCAACTTCACGGCGCTGAACACGCCGGAAGACCACCCCGCGCGGTCCATGCACGACACCTTTTATGTCGAGGGCGGCACCGAAACCGCCCCCAACCTGCTGCGCACACACACCAGCCCGATGCAAATCCGTTACGCGGTGCAGCATGTCAAGACACACCGCGCACTGATTGACGCTGGCGGCCTGATGCCCGAGATCCGCGTGATTGCGCCGGGCCGTACCTACCGCGTGGACAGCGATGCCACGCACTCGCCGATGTTCCACCAGTGTGAAGGCTTGTGGATAGGCGAGAACGTCAGCTTCAAGGACCTGAAGGTCGTTTTCACTGACTTCTGCCGCACCTTTTTCGAAAGCGATGACCTGGTGCTGCGCTTTCGCCCCAGTTTTTTCCCGTTCACCGAGCCCAGCGCCGAGATTGACATCCAGTTTCAGGCGGGACCGCTCGCGGGCCGCTGGCTGGAAGTCGCCGGGTCCGGCCAGGTGCACCCCAACGTGGTCCGCAACATGGGTCTGGACCCGGAAAAGTACATCGGCTTTGCCTTTGGCATGGGGCCGGACCGGCTGACGATGCTGCGTTACGGCGTCAGCGACTTGCGGCTGTTCTTCGACGGCGACCTGCGTTTTCTGTCGCAGTTCCAGTAACCCATCAGGCTTGATCAAAAAATGCAATTTCCCGAATCCTGGTTGCGCGAATTCTGCAACCCTCCCCTGAGCACCGAAGCCCTGGCCGAGACCCTGACCATGGCGGGGCTGGAGGTCGAAGAACTCAAGCCAGTGGCACCGCCATTCACCAAAATCGTTGTGGGTGAAATCAGGGAAGCCGTGCAGCACCCGGACGCCGACCGCCTGCGCGTCTGCCAGGTGGATGTGGGGCAGGGCACCCTGCTCAACATCGTCTGCGGCGCGCCCAATGCCCGCGTCGGCATCAAGGTGCCCTGCGCGCTGGTCGGCGCCGAGCTGCCGCCTGGCGAAGATGGCAAACCCTTCCTGATCAAGGTCGGCAAGCTGCGCGGCGTGGAAAGCCAGGGCATGCTCTGTTCGGCGCGCGAGCTCAAGCTGTCCGAAGACCACGGCGGCCTGCTGGAGCTGTCCTCCGATGCGGTGGTGGGCCAGGACATTCGCGCGCACCTTCAACTCGACGACACCCTGTTCACGCTCAAACTCACCCCCAACCTGGCGCATTGTCTGAGCGTGTATGGCGTGGCCCGCGAGGTCGCCGCGCTGACGGGCGCTCCCCTGAAAGCCCCCACCTTCCCGCCGGCAGCCGTGTCGGGCGCTGACAAGCTGCCTGTCACCATCAGCGCGCCTGATTTGTGCGGGCGTTTTTCGGGCCGCATTGTGCGCAAGGTCAACACGAAAGCCGCAACCCCCTCCTGGATGGTGGATCGCCTCGCACGTTGCGGTCAGCGCAGCGTGACCGCGCTGGTCGATATCTCCAACTACGTCATGTTCGAACTGGGTCGACCGTCGCATATTTTCGATCTCGACAAGATTCACGGCGGGCTGGACGTTCGCTGGGGCAAGGCCGGCGAGTCGCTCAAGCTGCTCAACGGCAACATGGTGACGGTCGATGAAAAGGTCGGCGTGATCGCCGACGCCCAACAGGTCGAATCGCTGGCCGGTATCATGGGCGGCGACGCGACGGCCGTGTCGGATGACACCCAAAACATCTATGTCGAGGCGGCCTTCTGGTGGCCCAAGGCGATTGCCGGGCGCTCGCGCCGCTACAACTTTTCCACCGATGCCAGCCACCGTTTTGAGCGTGGTGTCGATCCTGGTCAGACGGTCGAACACATCGAACGCATCACGCAGCTGATTCTCGACATTTGCGGAACACCGGACACCGCGTGTGGACCCATCGACGACATCCAGGCCCGCCTGCCTGAAGCCGTGACCGTCACCTTGCGTGTCGCGCGGGCAGCCAAGGTCATCGGGATGCCCCTGACGCAGGCGCAGTGCGCGCAGGCCCTGCGGCGCCTGGGCCTGCCCCTGGTGGAAGGTGAAGGCACGCTGACGGTGACGCCGCCCAGCTACCGCTTCGACCTGCAGATCGAGGAAGACCTGATCGAGGAAGTGGTGCGCATGGTGGGCTACCAGCAACTGCCGGCGACGCCGCCGCTGGCGTCCATCACCGCGCGGATACGACCCGAAGCCACACGCAGCCCATTTGCCGTCCGGCGTGCGCTGGCGACTCTGGGCTACCAGGAAACCATCAACTTCAGCTTTGTCGAAGAACGCTGGGAGCATGAACTTGCCGGCAACGCCAATCCGATCAAGCTGCTCAATCCGATTGCTAGCCAGATGAGCGTGATGCGTTCGTCCCTGCTGGGGTCGCTGCTGCAGGTGCTCAAGTTCAACCTGGACCGCAAGGCCGGCCGCGTCAATGTGTTTGAGCTGGGCCGCGTGTTTTTGCGCGACGCCACAAGCCGCAACACCGACACCACCGTGGCGGGTTTCGATCAGCCGATGCGGGTGGCAGGCCTGGCTTACGGCCCGCGTGAGGGCTTGCAGTGGAGTCTTTCCGACAGAGGCGTGGATTTTTTCGACGTCAAGGGCGACGTACAGGCTTTGCTGTCACCGCTGCAGGCGGTGTACACGCCGGCCAGCCACCCGGCCATGCACCCAGGTCGCTGCGCCAGTGTGGCCATCGACGGCAGGGTTGTCGGCTTCATCGGGGAGTTGCACCCGCAGTGGCGCCAGGGCTATGAGCTGCCTGGCGCGCCCATGCTGTTCGAACTCGAACTCGCCGCCTTGCTCAAGCGCCCGGTACCCGTGTTCGTCCCGGTCAGCAAACTGCAGCCGGTCGAGCGCGATATCGCCGTGATCGTCGCCGAAGGGGTGACGCATTCGGCCCTGATGGCAGGCATCCATGGCGCCGACACCGGTGGATTGTTGAAATCCGCCACGCTGTTCGATGTCTACAAACCACAACAAGGCAATGCCGCTCTGCAGGCGGGCGAAAAAAGCCTGGCGGTGCGCTTGGTGCTTGGCAGCGACGACGCTACACTGACCGACGACCAAATCGAAGCGGCCATTCAGGCGGTGCTTGGTAATCTCCAGACCCGGGTGCAGGCGCGTTTGCGTGCCTGAGCTTTCCAACAACAACAGTCATCAGCGAGGAGTGAAGCGTGGAATTTTCCGTTGAAAGTCTTGAAAGTCCCGCGCTCACCAAGGCCCACCTGGCCGAGTTGCTGTTTGAACAGATCGGATTGAACAAGCGCGAATCCAAGGACATGATTGACGCTTTTTTCGACCTGATTTCCGACAGTCTCGTCGATGGCAACGACGTGAAGATTTCCGGCTTCGGCAATTTCCAGATTCGTACCAAGGCCCCGCGCCCAGGGCGCAATCCGCGCACTGGGGAGTCCATCCCCATCCAGGCGCGGCGTGTGGTGACCTTTCATGCAAGCCACAAGCTCAAGGAGCATATTCAGGGCCAGACCACCAACGGGGCGGCCGAGCCCTTGTTTGTGCCAGGCGAGTAGCGGCTCGCTGCCCGGTTTTTTTTTGGAGGGGCTGTGGCCTGACAGCCGGCGAGTCAAGCCCCCGCATGTGAGCGAAACAACACATCTGCAATAACTGTTTGTAACTATTTGCACTAAGTTTGGACTTAGAGTAGATTTGTAGCTTTACCGCTTAGCGCATTGATTTAATTGGAGAAAACTCTCCCTTCCATTCCGGCCAAACGCTACTTCACCATCGGTGAGGTCAGCGATTTGTGCGGGGTCAAACCTCACGTGCTCCGTTATTGGGAGCAAGAGTTCACGCAGCTGCGCCCGATGAAGAGGCGCGGCAACCGCCGCTACTACCAGCACCATGAGGTGCTGATGATTCGCAGAATCCGCGATCTGCTCTATGACCAGGGCTTCACCATCAGCGGTGCCCGCAATAAATTGCAGGAAATCGTCCAGACCGAACGTGACAAGCGCCGCAACGGCGAAGTCATGCTCGAAGGAGTGGATGTGACGGACGCCGGTGACTCCAGTCTGGACGATTTTGGTGATTCCGCTGATTTTGACGACATTGCGATGGACAGCACGCTGGACCTGGCGCATCTGCCCGACCGCAGCGCGGCGCAACAGCGCTTGCAACTCGTGCGCCGCGAATTGTTTGAAATCCGCGATCTGCTCAGCTCCACCTACTGAGTGGCGCGGCGAAGCGCGTTATAATTTGGGGCTTGAGACGGTGTGTGGCGCAGCCTGGTAGCGCACTTGCATGGGGTGCAAGGGGTCGAAGGTTCGAATCCTTTCACACCGACCATTAAAATCAAGGACTTAGCGTCGTAATGGGCTAAGTCCTTTTATTTTTTCTGGGTCCGTGTCCGGCGCGTGTCCGGATTATCGGCA
>Ga0105046_10016919_pt1 | contig 11181 bp, 10 predicted proteins | sample MAT03_FD_78385 | JGI IMG/M metagenome (GOLD analysis project Ga0105046, IMG submission 78385) | Freshwater microbial communities from Lake Fryxell liftoff mats and glacier meltwater in Antarctica - MAT-03 (megahit assembly) | ecosystem: Environmental > Aquatic > Freshwater > Ice > Liftoff...
AGCAAGTCGTAGTCAGTACACGTTTTATTTTCATTCCGCCCTACTTATTATTACACGGCCTATTCGCCGTGTATTAAATCCTTCCGATTGGATGAACTATCTTGTTTTACGTTTGAAAATCAAGCGTTTACGCGCCTCGCAGGCGAGCGTATTGAAACCGATACAGGGGGCCTGACGGCTTCCGAGACTTTCAACTGCATGGTTCCGGCTCAGTGGATGGTGCCTTTGAGATAAGCCTGCCGGCGCGGCTCGGGCAACCGTTCAATGGCGTACCGCAACATCGTGCGCGGCATCGGCCGGTAGTTCTGGCGGAGAAACGTCTCGAGTGCCGGCCGGCTGCGGTTGCCGACTTCGCGCAGCATCCAGCCGGTCGCTTTGTGGATCAAATCCTCCTGATCACGCAGCAGTAAGCGGGCGATGCGGAGCGTCGGGATGAATTCACCGCGTTTGATGAAGTGAAAGGTGGCGAGGATGGCGATGCGACGTTCCCACAGGCTCGGCGACCGCGCCAATGGGAGCAGCGGCAACCGGCTGCGTTCGCGCAGGAACGCGCCGACGATCTGTTCCGCCGAACTGTCCACCAAGTCCCAGTTGTTGATGAATTTCGTGCTGCGCAGATAGCGGCGGTAGATATTCTCCTGCACATCCGCCGGCCCAGCCTGAAACGCCTGCACCAGCAGCAGCAACGCCAGCAACCGTTCCTCGTGGATGGGCGAGCGGAGCAACTGGTATGTCTCGCGAATGGAAAAGGCCCGGTATTGTTTGGCCAGCGTCCGCAATTGGGGAACGGTCAGCCCGAGAAACTGATCACCGGCGCCATACTCGCCCGGTCCCATTTTGAAGAAGCGTTGGGCGATGACTGCTCGCGCGGGGTCAGCCTGCCGGCGGAGTTCGCTTTGGAGTTGTTGCAGAATGGGGTCGCGCGTGGCGCTCATCCCGGCGAGCTTGCCGCATTCGCGCCCGGCAAACAAGGGTGCACCGTGAAAGTGCCATCGCTCCCAAGGTATCTTCGGCGAAGGCTTCCCGCCGTCACGTGGGTCTGCTATCTTCTCGCGCATGAAGCTCGAAGACCTGAAGGGAACGATTCAGTCCGATCCGGAGATTATGGGCGGCACACCGGTGTTTGCCGGTACGCGCGTCCCTCTCCAAAATCTGGTGGACTACCTTGAAGGCGGCGAATCCATTGAGGATTTTCTCGACGCGTTTCCGACCGTCCAGCGCCCGCAGGTGATCGCGGTCATCGAGGCCGGCAAGCTCGCGTTGCTGCAAACCGTTTGACGAATGCGCGTCCTGCTTGATGAATGTCTGAATTGGCGGCTCGCCCGGGCATTGACTGGTCATTATGCCGTCTCGGCGCAAAAGATGGGGTGGGGTGGAATCAAGAACGGCGCGCTGCTCATCAAGGCCGAGCACGAGTTTGACGTCTTCATTACCGGCGACCGCAACCTGAGCTTTCAGCAAGACACGACCAAGTTTGACATCGCGATTGTCGTCCTCCATGCCCCCAGCACGCAACTGCACCAGACGCTGCCGCTGATGGCGAAAGTGTTGGCCCTGCTCCCCGCACTCCGGCCCGGCCAAGTGGTGAATGTTTATCCGTAAAATCTCGCAGTCGGCCGCGCCCGCAATCCCGGCGCATCTTCCGGATTGGCTTCTGGGCGGTGACGGTGTACATGCTCGCTTCGAGGAGATTACCGGAGAACCCAACATCGTATGAGCGCCACCGCTACCAGTGCCGATACCGCCGCCGTGTTCGTGGGGCAGATTGCCACCGAACTGAAATTGTCGCCGCGCAGCGTCGCCGCCACCGCCCAATTGTTGGCCGAGGGCGGGACGGTGCCGTTCATCGCGCGGTATCGCAAGGAGGTCACCGGCTCGCTCGACGAGGTGGCGATCACCCACATTCGCGACCGGCTGGCGCAACTGGTGGATCTCGAGGCGCGCCGAGCCGCGATCATCAAGTCGCTCGACGAACGCCAACTGCTCACACCGGCATTGCAGCAGAAGATTGCCGGCGCGTTGACGATGACCGCGCTGGAAGATGCGTTCGCGCCGTACCGGCCCAAACGCCGGACCCGGGCGACGATGGCGCGGGAGAAAGGATTGGAACCGCTGGCGGAGTGGCTGCTGGCGAATCAGGCCGGGTCGGCTGATCCGACGACGGAGGCCGGCAAGTTCGTGGTGCCGAGCGCCGACAAGGAGAAGGCGGTGCCGACGGCGGACGATGCGTTGGCGGGTGCGCGGGATATTTTGGCGGAGAAATTTGCGGATGATGCGGAAGCGCGCCGGCAGTTGCGGGCGTTGTTTGAGAAGGAAGCGATCATCTCCACGAAGGTCATTACCGGGGCGGAGGCCAAACCGGAGGCGGCGAAGTTCCGCGATTATTTTGCGTGGTCGGAACCGTTGTCGAAAGTGCCGTCGCACCGGCTGCTGGCGATGCGGCGCGGGGAGGCGGAGGGCGCGTTGCTGATGCGGATCACGGTGCCGGAGGAACAGGCGATCCCGCTGGTGAAAGCGGTGTTCGTGAAGGGAACCGGGCCGGCGACGCAACAGGTGGCGTTGGCGTGTGAAGATGGCTACCGGCGGTTGTTGGCGGGCGCGATTGAAACCGATGCCCGGCTGGCATCGAAGAAACTCGCCGATACCGAGGCGATCCGGGTGTTCGTGGAGAACATGCGCGAATTGTTGATGGCGGCGCCGCTCGGTCAGAAGAAGGTGCTCGCCATTGATCCCGGGTTTCGGACCGGCTGCAAACTCGCGGTGCTGGATGCACAGGGGAAGTTGGTGTTCGACGATGTGATTTATCCGACGGCCGGCTCGGACGCGCAGTTGCGGCAGGCGGTCGAGAAAGTGACGAAGCTTGTGGCGCATTTTGGCATCGAAGCGGTCGCCATCGGCAATGGCACCGCCGGCCGCGAGACGGAAGCGTTTATTGGCACGTGCGGTCTGGCGAAAACGATCCCGGTGCTGATGGTGAACGAAAGCGGCGCCTCGATTTACTCGGCGAGCGACGTGGCCCGCGAGGAGTTTCCCGACAAGGATGTCACGGTGCGCGGCGCGGTTTCGATTGGCCGGCGGTTGATGGATCCGTTGGCGGAGTTGGTGAAGATTGATCCGAAAAGCATCGGCGTGGGCCAATACCAACACGACGTGGAGCCGGTCGCGCTCAAGCGCGGGTTGGACGATGTCGTGACCTCGTGCGTGAACCGGGTCGGCGTGGAAGTGAACACCGCGAGCAAACAACTGCTCAGTTACGTCGCCGGGCTGAACAGCACGATTGCCGAGAACATCGTCACGTGGCGCAACGCCAACGGCCCCTTCCTGTCGCGGGCGCAACTCAAGAAAGTGCCGCGGCTCGGGGAGAAGACGTTTGAGCAGGCCGCCGGCTTCCTCCGCATTGGCGGCGCGAAAAATCCGCTCGATGCGAGCGCGGTGCATCCGGAGAGTTACCCGGTCGTGGAACGCATGGCGCAGGATCTCGCTTGCAGCGTCGAGCAATTGACCCGCGATGCCGGTCTCCGCGCGAAAATCAAGCTGGAGCAGTACGCGACGGAAACGGTGGGGTTGCCGACCTTGAAAGACATCGTCACCGAACTCGCCAAGCCCGGCCGCGATCCGCGCGAGCAATTCGAGGTGTTCCGGTTTGCCGACGGCGTGACGAAACCCGCCGATCTCAAACCCGGGATGAAACTGCCCGGCTTGGTGACGAACGTGACCGCATTCGGCGCGTTCGTGGACGTGGGCGTGCATCAGGACGGGCTGGTACACATCAGCCAGCTCGCCGACAATTTCGTGAAAGATCCGAACGACGTGGTGAAAGTCGGCCAGAAAGTGCAGGTCACCGTGATGGAAGTGGATCTGGCCCGGAATCGCATCGGCCTTTCGATGAAAGCCAAACCGGAGCTGACCCCTCGTCAACCCGGTCAACCGCGGCCGGCGGCGAAAGACCCGCGCAGCAGCACCGCCCCGCGTAGCAGTGGCAGCGGCGGCGGATTCGGTCGCAACCCGTTTGCGGACGCGTTGAACAAACTTGAAAAATAATGCGCCTCCACTTTCCAGCACACCCGGTAATCCAGGGCAGCCGCATCTAATTTTCCGTTTGTAGCCGTGAAACTCTTTCGCGGCTGGGGGGTGGCAGGGCCGCGAAAGAGTTTCGCGGCTACAGGCCCGGTGGCAAACATCTGCGAGATGGTGGGGATTTTAGATGCGTCTGCCCTACCCGGTAATCCCGAGCGACTAGCCAAGCGGGCGGGAAACGGGTATGCATGAAGTATGTCGTTTCGTCTCGGAAACCTAACGCTGGCGACGCCGCTATTCCTGTCCCCACTGGCCGGGTACACGAATTTGCCGTTTCGGCTCATCATCCGCGAAATCGGCGGCGCCGGGCTGTGTACGACGGACTTGGTGAACGCCCGGTCGTTGTTGGATCGGAACAAGAAGGCGCACAAGTTGATTGAGACGACGGCGGCGGATACGCCGTTGGCGGTGCAGCTTTATGGGAACATCCCCGAGGAAATGCGCGACGCGGCGGTGCTCGTCGAATCCCTCGGCGTCGCGTCCGTGGACGTGAACATGGGATGTCCGATGCGAAAGATTTGCCGCACCGGCGGCGGGTCGGCGTTGATGACCGACGCGCAAAAGACGGCGCACATGGTCCAGACGATGGTGGCGGCGGTGAAAATCCCGGTCACCTGCAAAATGCGGCTCGGCTGGGACGACGAGAACCTGACCGCGCCGGACCTCGCGCGCGCGCTCGAAGACGTCGGCGCGGCGGCGATCACGATTCATGGGCGCACCCGGCAACAAGGTTTCAGCGGTCGCGTCAACCTCGCCGGCATTCGCGCGGTGGCGCAAGCGGTGCGGCGGGTGCCGGTGGTGGGGAACGGCGATGTGACGACGCCGGCGGCGGCGAAGCAGATGTTCGAGGAAACGGGCTGCGCGGCGGTCAGCATCGGCCGGGGCGCGTTTTATAATCCGTGGATTTTTCAACACACGCTGCATTTTCTGGCGACCGGTGAAACGCCGGCGGACCCGACGTTGGCGGATCGGTTGACGGTGATGCGCAAGCATCTCGATTGGATGGTGGAGATTTTTGGCGAGCTGATCGGGTGTTTGAAATTCCGCAAGGTGGCGTTGCAGTACGCGCGCCGGTTTGGGCCGGCGAAGGAGTTCGACAAACGGGTGGTGTTGTTGCGGACGCGGGCGGAATTCGAGGAGATCGTCGCGGACTATCTGGAATGGCGCCGGCAGTTCACGGACGAGCGGGGCGAATTGCGCCCGCATTACGCACCCCGCCCGTTGGACCTACTGCTTCCGGTGCCGGCGGGGCCGAACGAGTTGTGGTAGGGCCGTTTTTCTCGCGGGTGACTTGGTAGATGGGGCGGAGGAGTTTGGTGACGGTGTAACCGAAGAGGGAGCCGCGGGTGAAGGGTTTGCGAAATTCACCGATGGGCACCATGCCGCCAAGAATGACGACGAGCGCGCAGAGACTGACACCACGCAACCCGCCGGCGATCATGCCCCACCGGCGTTGGGTTTCTGCTGCGGGATAACGGTCGGTGGCCCATTGACGGATGCGGGCGCGGAAATGGCGGACGAGAAAAAGGGCGCCAATCACAATGCCGACCACCGTCACCGGGCCACTGGAAATGCCGGCGGTGAACGTGGCTTTTTCGAGGAGGCGTTCGGTCCACCGAAAGAGACCGCCGCCGGCCACGACGGCGAGGGTGACGCTGATGAGTTTGGGAAGTTCAACCGCGAACGTGCGTTTGCGTCCGCGCCAGACGCTGAAGGCGACGTAAGCGAGGACGGCAAGGTCAATCAGGTTGAACCGCATGGTGCGTCAGACTTCGATTTCAGCGACGCGGACGACAAGGTTCGTACCGTAGGGATACCCGGTGCAGTCAATGGCGGCGATTCCTTTGGCGAGATTTTGGGTGAAGGCGAGTGACTCGCCGTTGTCGAGCCACGTGACGGATTTGATGGGTTGTTGGAGGCCCTTGATCGCGCGGGGGCCGGCACCGCCGGTGCCGACGGTGACGTTGGCATGGCCGCGGATGGAGAGGTCGAAGGCAAAGTAGTAGAGCCGGCCGTCCACGGCGGTGACGAAGTCGCGGCCGGTGCAGGTGAAGGGTTGGGGGTGGCCGCCGTAGAGGGCGGCTTGATGCAGGTGGACCCATTGACCGACCCGGCGGAGGGCGGCGGCTTCGTATTCGGGGATGGCGCCGGTGGCGGTGGGGCCGACGTTGAGGAGGTAGTTGGCGCCGGCTTTGCGGCAGAGGACGAGTTTTTCGATGAGTTGCGTGGGCGACATGTAGTTGAAGTCGCGGTGGCCGATGCCCCAGTGGGAGGCGATGGTCTGGCACATTTCGCCGGAGATGTATTTGGGCCAGCCGGCGCGGTTGAGGGGCCGGGGGAGCGATTGTTCAAAGGTGACGCTGTCAATTTCGGGGTGGCCGAGTTTGCCTTCCGCGCCGATGCCGGTGTTGTTGATGATCATCGCTTCGGGTTGGTGTTGGCGGATGATCTGGTAGAGCCGGTCTTCTTTCCAGTCGGCGTGGGGGCGGGACCAGTTGCCGTCGAACCAGAGGCCGCCGATGGGGCCGTAGTGGCGGCAGAGGATTTCGACGGAGGCGTGGAGGTAGTCGAGGTACTCGTTGAATTTCTGGTCGTCGCATTTGTCGCTGTTCCAGCGCCAGTCGAGAGTGGTGTGGTAGAAAAAGGGGACGATGCCTTCGGCGCGGCAGCCTTCGACGAATTCAGCGATGAGGTCGCGTTTGGCCGGGGAGTGCGGGGCGTCGAAGTCGGAGAGGCCGCGCGTATCGTAGAGCGAGAAACCTTCGTGGTGGCGCGTGGTGAGGGTGATGTATTTCATGCCGGCTTCGCGGGCGAGGGCGGCGATGGCGCGGGCGTTGAAGTCGGCGGCGGTGAAGGTGTTGATGAGCGGGTGGTATTCGCTGGCGGGGATGTTGGCGAGGTGTTGAATCCATTCGCCTTTGCCGAGCTGGGAGTAGAGTCCCCAGTGGAGGAAGAGGCCGAAGGCGAGTTTTTCAAAACGGGCAATGCGCGGGGCGGGCGTGGGGATGTTCATGGGGTTACGGGAGGCGGGCGGTTTTTTTGAGTTCGTTCCATTTGGCTTCGGTAACACGTTCGACCCGGCCATCGAGGTATAAGATGCCCCGGGTGCCATTGGCGGCGGCGGCTTCGTAGAAGGCGATGGTCTGGCCGGGGTTGGCGATGTCGGCCGGTTTCTTGGCGGCGAGGGCGGGATTGGGGAGGACGTTGGCGAAGAGGTTTTGTCCTTGGGCGTAGGGTTGGAGCGCTTTGGCGGCAGCTTCGGTGGATTGCATCGGGGGGAGCGTCTTGTCGCCGTCGGTGACGTACAATTTGAGGGCGAGACCGATTTGGCGGAGGTGATTGAGGTTGGCGGAGCGGGCGGCTTTTTCGCGGGCTTCTTCACGCGCGGCGTCGGAGGTGTCGCCGCCGGCGAGTTCGGACTCGAGTTCGAAGGGGCGGATGTCGTTCAACGCGCCGAGCGAGCGGATGGACAGCAGGGCGAGAGCGAGCGGGGAGTCGGGCGTGGGTTTTTCGGGTTCCGGCATTTGACCGCCACGCGGACCGCCGCCGCGGATGAGCGCTTGAATATCAACGGGCTTGGATTCGAGCCGGTAGGCGATGAGGAAGATTTCGCCTTCGATGTTGAGTGTGTCGCCTTTGGTGAAATAGGCGTTGCGTCCCGCGCCGGCGGCACCGAGCAGGGCTAGATAGGCTGCGCTGGTCGCCGGTGCATCGGCACTGGCGCTGGTCGTGAACCGGCGCCAGTCGGAGTTGAGGTCGCTGAGTTTGCGGGTGAATGGGATGGATTGGCCGGCGAGGGCTTGGGCGAAGGTGGTCGGCTCAGCCGTCCACGCCGGGCTGGCGACCGCGAGGGCGAGGAAAAAGAGGGCGGTTTTCATGGCCGGGAGCTTAGCGTTTTTTGGACGGGTGGGAAGCGATTTTGTAGCGTTGAACTGGCACACGGGGTGCGGTAGTCTCCGCACTCATTCATGGCTCCCGTCTCTGGCAAACGCAGCGCAGCGTCCGCACACGAGCACGCCCCGAAGAAACCCTTGTTCGAGCGGGTGCAGGATTGGGTTGCGGAAATGGACGTGGGCGGTGGGGGCGGATTGTTCCGGGTGGGGATGTTCCTGATGTTGGTGTTGTTGGTGATCCTGCTCTACACCGGCACACAATTTTACGGGTTGCGCGATCCCGAGGCGATGGACATCGGCCAGCTCGCGCGCAACGTGAGCCGCGGCGAGGGCTATGTGACGCGCGTGGTGCGGCCCTTGGAAATGTGGTGGCTAAATCAGCGCGGGAAACCGCCGGTGAATCCAGCGACCGGCACGCAGCCCGAATTGTTCACCCCGCCGGTGTATCCGTATTTGGTCGCGGCCTTGATTAAAGTGGTGCGGCCCGATTTTCAAGCGGTGCCGGGAGGGCGGACGCTCAAGGCGGACCGGCTGTTGATGGTGTTTTCGTGGTGGTGGTTTTTGGTGGGGATGGTGTTGTTATATCTCTTGGCGCGGGAGTTGTTCGATCATCGGGTGGCGGTGTTGAGCGTGTTTCTCTATGTGTTCTGCGATTCGATCCTGGACTTTGCGGTGTCCGGGTTGCCGATGAATTTTCTGACGGTGATGTTTTTGCTGACGGTGTATGGGGTGGTGAAGGCTGACAAATGGGAAGCCGCCAGGCGTTCGACCGGGTGGGTGTATGGGGCGTTGGGGACGAGCGCGCTGATGGTGGGGATTGGGACGTTGACACAGTATTCGTTCGCGGCCGTGCTGCTGCCGTTGTTGATTTATGTCGGGGTGTCGTTCCCGAAACAATGGACGCGCCGGGTGGCGTTGTGTTTGGCGGTGTTTTGTTTGGTGCTGGCGCCGTGGGTGGTGCGCAATTGGCAGGTGGCGCGGACGGTGTTTGGGTTGTCGCATTATAAATTGTACGAGGGAACGGCGCTCGGGACGCCGAACGCGATTCAGGCCGGGCAGTTGCAGCGGACGCTGGAGCTGGATCCGTCTGCGTTGCGCGGTCGCTCGCTGATTCGGCAGGGAGTGCTCAACGCGCAGGAGGTTTATCGGGTGACGGTGAAGGAGGTGGGGGCCAATTATCTGATCGCGTTTTTCTTGGTGGGATTATTGCACCGGTGGCGGAGTGAAGAGGTGTTCCGGCTGCGGCGGTTTGTGTTTTGGGTGTTGCTGATCGCGGCGGGATGGTTGTCGGTGACGGGACCGGCGACGCGCAATGCGTTGACGATGATTATGCCGTTGGTGATCATGTATGCGGCGGCGTTTTTCTATGTGATGTTTGAGCGGTTGCAGTTGCGGACGCGGTTGTTGCGGGCGGCGGTGATCGGGGCGTTTGGGGTGTTGAACGGCGCGCCGGTGGTGTACACGCTGTTGCCGCCGGCGACGACGTTGGCGTATCCACCGTACGAAGGTGGCACCTGCGCCGCCATGGCCGGCTTGTTCAGTCAGGATGCGACATTTGCCAGCGACATTCCGTGGGCAATGGCTTGGTATGGGGATCGGGCAACGGTGTGGTTGCCGCGGACACAGGCTGAATATACCGCCATCAATGACGAGATTCGGTTCATCTCGGCGGTGTATATCACACAGGCGACGTTGCAGAATTTGAGTGCGTTGGAATTGTCGCAGAATTTGTCGGGCGGGAATCCGCAGCACTGGTTGCGATTCTTTCCGATTATGGCACCGCCGGCCGACTTCCCGCTGAAGTCGGTCGAATACATGACACCGGATCGGCAGCAGTTCTTGCTGAGCAATCGCCGGCTGCCGACTGGCCCGTAGGCCGGGTCGGTTGACCTTTGCACGGCATGTGCTTAAATAGGGGCATTGGACGGGTCTGATGAAGCCTTCTGACATTCTGAAATCCCTATTGCCGCCATTGGCCGGAGGGCCGGCTGGTGGCGCTTGGTGGAAGGATCCTGCTACGCGGAATCGGTTGATCGTGGCCGGCGTGGGGTTGGCCTTCTTTATCTATGCGTATTTTATTGCGCATACCTGCCTGCTCGGTACCACGGGTTCGCCTTCCACGTCCATGTTTGGGTGGTTGTGGGCGTTTTGGAAGTTGGGGGCGGATTATGCGCATGGGTATGTCGTCCCGTTCGTGAGCGTGGGCTTCGGCGTGTGGCTGTGGAAGCGCCACTTGCAATCAGAACCGATGGTGGCCGACACGCGCGGCATGTCGGTAGTGGCACTGGCGCTGGTGCTTTATTGGGTCGGCGCGAAGGCCACCAATCCGCGTATCCTGGCCATTTCCATGGTGCTGTTGGTCTTCGGCACAATCTGGTATCTCGCTGGTTGGAAGTGGGCCAAGACGTTGTGGTTTCCGTGCGCGTTCATGTTGTTCATGATCCCGCTGAATTTTCTCGAAGAACAGGTGGCGTTTCCGCTGCGGATGTTTGTGACGACGTTTTCGGTGAAAATCTTGAATCTGTTCGGCATGGACGTGGTGCAACAAGGTACGGCGATTTTTTCGGTCAACCGCCATTTTGAGCCGTTGGATGTGGCCGACCCCTGCAGCGGCATTCGGTCGCTGGTGGCGTTGATGGCGCTGACGGCGTTGTACGGATACATCACGATGGATCGGGGTTGGAAGAAGTGGCTGCTATTTGCCTCCAGCATTCCGCTGGCGGTGCTGGGAAATCTGGCGCGCATCACCACGATCGCTTTCGTGGCGCAAGGGTTTGGCCAAGACTTGGCGACGACGATCTACCACGATTACTCCGGCTACATCGTTTTTAGCTTGGCCATTCTCTGCATGTTGGCGCTGGGCACGACGCTGAACATTCACTACCGCGAGTTGATCTATCGTTGGACCCAGGAAGAAGTCGCGTTGCCCCGCCCGCCGTCTCGCCCTGCGAAGTAGCCGGTGGGGCGGATTTGTCTGTGCCGTGCTGGAATATAACTACTTTAGGATTTGAGTCTTGACCCACGGGAAAGTGGCCAGCATAATTCTCCGGCATGAATCTCCACGCCCTCCTCAAGTCATTCTTTTCGGTACAGGCCGGCTTGCTCGTGTTCTGTTTGTGGGGAACCACATTCAACGCACCGGCAAGTGACACGAACGTTTTCTTGGCTAAAAGCAGCCTTTCCGGCGATGCCTTGTCCAGCCAAGTGAGCA
>Ga0105046_10016920_pt1 | contig 11181 bp, 9 predicted proteins | sample MAT03_FD_78385 | JGI IMG/M metagenome (GOLD analysis project Ga0105046, IMG submission 78385) | Freshwater microbial communities from Lake Fryxell liftoff mats and glacier meltwater in Antarctica - MAT-03 (megahit assembly) | ecosystem: Environmental > Aquatic > Freshwater > Ice > Liftoff...
ACAAAGTCAGCACTTCCATTACCGTCATAGTCGCCCGGTGCCGGGAAATCTCCACCTACGCCCCACGGAACAAACGTAACAGGACCATTGGCAGCCGTTCGGAAATACCATGTGCTCTGAGCAGCAGCCGTGGCACCCGCACGATAGACCGCCAGATCAGCACTGCCGTCACCATTGTAGTCATCAACAATTGTCGGGTCGTCACCGGTTTGTCCGAAAGCTTCAACACGAACCGTACTGGTTGCACTGTTGAAAATGTAGAAGGCCGCTACAGTTGCTGCACCTGGACGCCAGACCGCGATGTCGTCTCTATTATCATTATCGAAATCTTCCGAAATGAAGAAATCCAATGCAAGGCCCCAAGCGAACGCGACGGTAGGGGCAGCCGAGTTGTTTAAGTTGTAAAACCAGTTGACCTGACCGTTTGCGCCGCCGCCGACGTTTCTGATCACTGCATAATCCGTGCGTCCGTCATTATTAAAATCAACCGGAGCGTCAGCGGGGCCCGCTGACCCAGTCAGCGTCAAACTCGCGGCCGAGACAGAACCAGTATCGCCGCTGCCGCCGTCGGTCAATCGTAACGTCCAGGTACCATTGGCATTTAGAACACTTAATAACGAAGTATTGATCGTCGTCGGCGGCATTGGGTTGACTGCCCCCGCTCCGCCTCTAGCGGTTGTTCTATAGTTGCCTGCGGCAAATGGCTGAGTCGCCGTTGCCAACGTGGCTGCTTGCCACCAACCACCAGAGGGTGGTGCAAGCGCCGCATCAAGAAAGTTATAAGGTCCTGCTAAATCTGAAGAATCGCCACAACCACCGGCTGTGGTTGAACCTGTGTAACCGTATAACGTATGTGTCGCACCATTAGGAGCAATCAACACTGCGGTGACATCAGCACCCCAAGTGTGAGCCGGACTAAACGTCATACCGACTACTATATCGGTCGGCGGTCCGGTAATCCCGGTTACGTTAAATGTAACGTTTAGGGGAGCACCGTCATTACCACACGCAGTCGGTGTTCCGGGACCATCAGGTATCGCGCCCACGCCTACTCCCGGAAATGTTGCCGCCGGTGCTAAATTCGGAAGGTTAGTAAATCCTTCCGTAGTTGCCTGTGAACGCGACTGCACAGAGCTGAGTATGGTAATAAACGCCACGAAAGCCAACATCGCGACTGTTGATCTAAACAGCCGACAATTTTCATTTTTTTTAAGTAAAACCATGGTAATTCTAATCCTCCGGAAAGTTCAGGAAAAATGAGTTATATATAAATACAGTCAAAACCTTTCGATTCATTACCGTATAAAACAAAAATCAATCTTCAAAATTCGTCTTGAAACTCATGTAGAATAAGCCTTACCGAGATGAGATGTCAATTTATCCTCACCGTACTTTGACCTTTTCTGCATATACCAATTGAGTTTGATCCTAAGAACCCCAAAAAGAGGCCGCGATCGCTCGCGGCCTCTAGTCCGTTTTAGTTTCTTATGAAACTAGTGAGTGTTATAGTTTGCCGGAACTCGGTCGCCCGCTCCACCTAGAGTGAAAAATGAAGGTGCTCCGTTGGTCGAATTCAAAACAAAGAAAACTCCATTGCGGAAAACAGCCGGATCGGCTCTTCCATCTCCATCGTAGTCCCCCGGTGCGATTGTGTCGGTTGCCGAAGTACCAAACGTTCGATATTGGATTGCTCCGCCGCTGCTAGGCTGCCATGCCCATTGGATTGCTCCGCTGACACCTCTGGCAGTTGCAAGGTCGGTTCTGGCATCGCCGTCAAAATCGGCAGTGATAACAACATCGGTAGATAATCCGAACGTTTGAACGGGTTGGATAACCCCGGTTGAAAGTCTGATCCAGAACTGACCTGCACCGGCGACACCACGCTGAATACCGAAATCAGCGATGCCGTCGCCGTTATAATCGCCCGGTGCAACAAAATCACCAGCCGCTCCCCAAATAACGCTATTCACTGGGCCGCCAGGGGTCGTACGCCAATACCATCTGGCATCCGTTGAACGCCAAACAGCAATATCGTCTGCCGCGGTGCCTCCGTAGTTGTTAACAACGGTTGGATTATCGCCCGTCTGCCCAAAGAGCTCAACGCGAGCGGTGCTGGTTGCACTGTTCAAAATGTAGAACGCCGCAACGCCTGCCGCACCGGGACGCCAAACAGCTATGTCGTCTCTGTTGTCATTATCATAGTCGGACGGGACCAAGATATCGTTATTTAATCCCCAATCGGAAGCTGCCGTTGCACCGCCGCCGTTGATGTTCCAGAACCAACGCAATTGTCCGTTCACGCCGCCGATGTTTCTGGCAACAACCCAATCGGTTCTGCCGTCGCCGTTAAAGTCGACTGGGGCATCGCCGGGAGCAAGCGGGACACCCGGTGTGTAACTGAAAGTATCGATTCCGATGAAGTTCGAGTTATCGCCCGCAGGACCGCCGTCTTCAACAAAATAACGGAAAGCAATACGTCCACTGGTCGGGGTAGGAACCTGAGCAGATGTTAGCGTTAGCGTAAATTCTGTCCACACTAATGGATATGCTGTACCATAAAATTCGTTGATATCAGCGATTTTCGTTGTGAAGTCACCAACTGCCGCATTGCCTGTACCGACATTTGTACTAGCTCCCGCCAGGGAAATACGAACCTGAAGGCGATCAGGGAAAGTTACGCTTGGTGTTCGTGTCCAAAATTTTATGACGTCACCAGCGCTCAATGTCCGCTGAGGCGTAACCAACCAATTGCTAATTGTATTGGTTCCGGTCGTGTTATTGAAGTTGGCTCCAATATACGAATTGGTAGCCCCGGTCTGTGCAGGAAAAGTAGCGGGGGTGCCCTGAAACCAATTAGTGGTACCAACCGGAACGCTGTTGTTCTGCGTGAACCAGCCAGCGACAGGTACGACATCGAACCCCTCTGAAAAAGCCTGCGCCTTCGCAACGCTGGCCCCCATAAATAAAACTAGACCTACAATCGCGATAGAGAACATTGCCGATCTCAATCCGATCCGAAGGCCGGACGTTGTGGTAATAACAAAAGACATAAAACTCTCTCCTCCTAAAGACATAAGTGTGAATTTAATAACGCGCCTGAATGTGTTGAACAATTCAATTATTAAATTTCAACTGAGTTTAACTCTAATTGCAACATCGGTCAAGGCATGAATAAATAGAATGCCAATTATCAGATAAAGTCAAAAAGGATTTTATGACTACAGTCCTTTGTCGGTCATTACTAACAAAAACGCGTGTAAAACACGGCGTGTTTCGCGATGGACAAATACTAATTTGTAATCTATCGTGAACGGTAGATTTTAGAAGTCGGGTAAGTGGTTCGTCCATGGAAATCAGCACACAGCAACCGGAAAAGAATAATCGAAAAGAGATATTTGGATGGCTGGCGTACGACTGGGCAAACTCCGCGTTTTACACAACCGTGGTCGCGGTTTTAATCGGACCATATCTGATCAGCCTCGCCGAGAAATCAGTCGGTACGAACGGCGTTATATTTGACCTCATTTTCTTCAAAGTCACACCAAAAGGACTACCGGCATTTTGCATCGCGCTGTCGGTCGTCGCGATGGTTCTGATGCTGCCAATTTTGGGAGCCATTGCCGACTATACAAATCTAAAGAAAACCCTTATGGCGGTATTTTGCTATTTGGGAGTTTTGGCCAGCGGCCTGCTTTTTTTTGTAACGGATTCATATCTGATCTGCGGTGCGCTGCTGGTCATCTCTAACATGTGTTTTGCCGCCACCAACGTCTTTTATAACGCATTCCTGATCGACATCACGACCGAGGACAAACGCGACCGAGTTTCAAGCTACGGCTATGCGGCAGGCTACATCGGCGGAGTCGTGATGCTCGTTCTGAATATTTTATTGATAGATAATGCCCCGAGTCTGGGAATTTCGACCGGCTTGGCAGTACGAATCTCATTCCTTTCGGCATCGCTTTGGTGGGGGGCTTTCGCAATTCTGACGTTTTACTTCGTCAGGCAACGCGGCGCAGAAAAGCAGATCGACGCGGGCAAGAGTCTGCTTACCATTGGTTTTCGCGAGCTCGGCGGAACGCTGAGGGAACTCTGGCGGTTGCGGCACACTCGACGGTTTCTGATCGCATATCTTTTTTACAACGACGGTATACAGACGGTGATCCTCCAGTCGTCGGTTTTTATTTCCTACGAACTTTTCACCTCAAAAGGCCTACCGGAAGACAGTTCGTTTCTGCTGATGATTTTTCTTGTGGCACAAATCTCGGCGCTTTTGGGTGCTATCTCGTTCGAGAGGCTGGCGCGCATTATCGGGTCGAAGAGAACGATCATTGCAGCCCTCATTATCTGGTGCGGTATCGTTATCTATGCTTATGCCTTTTTCGCCGAGAGTTGGCAGGCATGGCTTCTCGGTGCATTTATCGGGCTGGTACTTGGTGCCTCACAGGCTCTGTCACGTTCCATGTATTCGCAAATGATCCCCAAAGGACGCGAAGCATCTTTCTTCGGGCTTTACGAAATATCCGAAAAAGGTACGTCGTGGATGGGCCAACTTATGTTTACGATTATCGTAGGAGCGACCGGCTCGTTCCGCCAGGCGATACTCGGACTGATCATCTTTTTTGTCGTCGGCACCGTTGTGCTGCTTTTCACGGACACTACACGGGCGATCCACGAGTCGGGCAACCTGACACCGGAAGAGGCCGGAGAGCAAACAGGCTTAACATCGTAATAGAAAAGTCTCCTACTTGTTTACGAAGGGGAGTTTTTGAAACCTCCCTGATAGTTTTTGCGATCCTTTGGTCGTAAGATATAATTTCGTAGTTCAAGCAGGATGAAATTTTGAGATAGTCGAGGCCGCTGCGTGTCAGAATCCACAAACGAAAAAATTGTCACTATATTTGGCGGTTCAAAGTGTATCGAATCCTCGGCTGAATATAAGGAAGCGAGGGAACTCGGCTCACGCCTGGCCGAGGCCGGGTACACGATCTGCACCGGCGGTTATCTCGGTGTGATGGAGGCGGCATCCCGCGGTGCCAGGGAAAAAGGCGGGAGAGTTTACGGCATCGTAATGAATCAGTTCAAGTCTGAGCCGAATCGTTACCTGACCGATAAGGTAGCAAGCGATCACTTTTACGATCGCTTACAAAATTTGATAACCCGTTCCGTTGGCTTCGTAGCTTTTCGCGGCGGAATGGGAACCGTCACCGAGATCTCACTTGTTTGGAATAAACTACAAACAAAAGTGTTGGACAGCCGTCCGCTAATTCTGGTTGGCGATTGCTGGCCGCCGATCGTGGAGGCCTGGCAGAAGTCTCTTGCTGTGACCAATTCGGATGTATCGCTACTCGACTTTGCAGTGGATGCCGCCGAGGCCTGTGAAATTCTATTGAAAAAATCAAAGGAAGTGACCGTATGAATTGCCCAAAATGTGAAATGAACCTGATCGACGATGCGAAGTTCTGTGGCTCTTGTGGTTTTACCATCAGAACGGAAACGCCACAAGCTCCGCCGCCGGCGCCGACATTCCAGCCTCAACAGGCAACCCCTCCAGCAAACGGCGCTTTTAAATTCGATGTGGATGGCCGCGGGAAAGGCCGCGGTTATACATGGGAAATCAAGTTTCAAGGAGCGTTTGCCCTTGCCGTCATTAATCTTCAGCCCGAACAGGCAATCTCAGCCGAAGCAGGAGCAATGGTTTCGATGTCGGCCAACGTTCATCTTGATGCTCAAATGAAAGGCGGAGTTTTCGGCGCGTTGAAACGAGCGGTCGGGGGCGAATCTGCATTCGTCTCTACCTTTACGTCCAAAGGCGGGCCGGGAGAAGTTACATTTGCACCCGGAGCTCCCGGTGATGTAGCTGGACTAGAGATGAACAATCAGACGTTTATGGTCCAGTCAAGTTCCTATCTCGCGGGCGACACGAGTCTGGTCGTTGATACGAAATTCGGCGGAGCCAAGTCCTTCTTCGGCGGCGAAGGTCTTTTTGTTTTGCATGTTTCAGGAAACGGCCTTTTATTGGTTTCTTCTTTCGGCGCGATCCACCGGAAAGTTCTCAATCCGGGCGAAAGATACGTTGTTGACACCGGGCATCTGGTCGCATGGGAAGGTCACATGCAGTACCAACTCAGGAAAGCTGCGGCCGGGTTTTTTAAAAGCCTTCTCAGTGGTGAAGGCATGGTGGCCGAATTCACAGGTCCCGGCGAGATCCTTATCCAGACAAGAAATTTCGCGGCATTTGCAGGACTACTAAAGCCATTCTTGCCAAGCCAAAGCGGCAGCGGAGGCGGATTTAGTTTTGGTAAATAAATCGTGATAGCAAACTTGTTTGAATAATCAGGCCACATATCCGGTCTCGATAGAAGGCGGCGAAACGCGAATCGTCGCCAGCGTAGTATCCCGTGGAGTTGCGGTCGGACAAGCGGTTTGTCTTTACGGACGCAAACGCCAATTCTACCGGATAGCTCTCAATAGTGCTCAGATCGACCCTGAACTCGAAAGGCTTGATTTTGCAGTCAAGGCGGCAACCCAACAACTATCCAGTCTGGCTCAGCCAAATATCGAGGGTTTGCCTGATATCGTCTCGGACATTTTCGACGTTCATCTGCTCATAATTCAAGAATCCTCACTTGTTCACAGCTTAAAAGAAGCAATAAAGAAAGATAAGATCAATGCGGAGTGGGCGATCAAGACAGTTTCTGAAAACTATCTCGCACGTTACCGTGAAATTCCGGAAGGCCATCTCAAGGAAAATTCGGTGGATGTGGAAGACGTTACACAACGTATTCTGAACGCATTACACAATGAAGAGTCGGTGCCAAAACTTCCTGACAACGCGATTATTATTGCATCCGAGATCAGGCCGTCAACTTTGATGGAATTCTTTAACGATCGTCCTGCGGGCCTCGTAACCGAACATGGAGGTTGGACCTCGCATGCGTTCATCATGGCACGGGAGATGGGAATTCCTGCCGTTGCCGGAATAAAAAATGTCCTTCGTCAGGTTAGAACTGGCGAGTTGGTAGCAGTAGATGCACTTAACGGCAGCCTGATATTTCATCCAAATAATGCGACTCGGGAATCACTTCGATCACTTAATACGAACAAATCAGAGTTAAATAGTGAACCCACTTTGGTGTCTGGCATTGTCAAGACCATAGACAACAGGGAGATCACGATCGCGGCGAATGTCGACAAACCCGACCTTTGCCGTCGGGCCGTAGAAATCGGCTCTGGTGGTATCGGCCTATTGCGCACGGAATATCTATTCGACCTTCTTCACGGTTTACCCGATGAGCAAACGCAGTTCGAATTGTTTCAAGAGGTGGTAAAGGCGGCGGCAGGTAACCCGATCCGCATCCGGACCTTTGACCTTGGGATCGACCAGATCTCCACGAATACTGGCGAAGGTGAAAAGAATCCGGCCTTAGGATTGCGGGCGATCCGACTGAGTCTTTCCGATGAAGATAGCTTTCGCATTCAACTCCGCTCGATTCTTCGAGCATCTTTCGGGGCTGACGTTCAGATCGTATTGCCACTTATCTCTGATATCAATGAGATATTAAGAACAAAAGAGATAATTGAAAGCGAGTGCGAAAAACTCACGAAAAATTCAATTAAGTTTGGAAAGCCAAAGATCGGCGCGATGGTCGAGGTTCCGGCGGCGGTATTGTGTATTGATGAGATACTTCATCATGTCGAATTTGTTTGTCTTGGGACGAACGACCTGGTGCAATACCTTGTAGCGGTGGACCGAGACAACGAATCTATTGCCGACCGCTATCAGACCCTTCATCCGGCTGTGATCCGCTCGGTGAAGATCGTCCTCGATGCAGCACGCGCGGCGGGAATTCCGGCAGTAGTTTGCGGCGAGATGGCCGGTTGGCCCTTTTACACTCCTCTGCTGATTGGCCTCGGCGCTACAGACTTGAGCATGAACCTCCATTCGATAAACGACGTACAAAAAATCATATCGGGTATTGCGTACTCGGATACGCTTGAGCTCGTCGATAGTATTCGAGCCTCTGAAACCGCGTCCCAAACGGAAGAAAAGCTGTTGGTATTCTATCGCGAAAAGTGGCCTCATCACTTTCCTGCTGACCTTGTCTCAGCGAACACGATGAAAGTTCTTAAAAACATATCCAAAAACTAGAATCTTCAGTCCTTTGGACTTTTATACTGTCGTGCTTTAGGGAATATATTTAACTTGACTTAGTTTGAGGCGATTTTCTTGTAACAAGTATTTAATTGTTCAACAAATTTTGTTATACTTTTCAAGCCTTGCTATGAGGCTCGCTGGGCAATCGCTGTTTGCGTAAAGCGAAGAGAGGAAAGTCCGAACACCATAGGGCAGCGAGCCGGATAACGTCCGGGAACGTGGCGAAAGCCGCGTGACGACAAGTGCAACAGAGAGTAAACCAGCCCTGATTCGTCGGGGTGATGGGTGAAAGGGTGAGGTAAGAGCTCACCGGCGTGTGCTGGTAACAGTCGCGGCCAGGTAAACTCCTCGTGGTGCAAGATCAAATAGGGAATCGCGTAATTTGTGCGGCCCGTACAATGTTCCTTTTGGAACGGCAGATTCCGGGTAGATCGCTTGAGCCGTCGGGTAACTTACGGCCTAGATGAATGATTGCCATTTGCCGCAAGGCGAATACAAAATTCGGCTTACAGGCGTGTCTCATAGTATTTGGCATAATTTTATTTTCCGCAGATAGGAGAAATCCCATAATATGGCTAACCGTAAAGGTGTATTTATTGGAGCATATGTTCCGAACGAACTGAAAGAATCACTCCGCCGCAGAGCTGCGGGCGAGCATCGCACTCTTTCTCAGGAAATCACCCGTATACTCGTGGAGGCCGTTCACGGGAAAGGGTTGCCCGCAGGCAGCGTTGATCGACGCGACAATGTGGTTATTCCTCGACGGCGTGCGACCGATCCGCAGATCCGCCGCCGCGCGGAGGATCTGCCGTTCATCGCTCCGGGCGAGAAAAAATAGTCTTTTCTAAAATAAGCTTCGAGCGTCGTTCCATTTCGGCTGGGCGACGCTTTTCTGTTGGTCGATGATTTTTGCTAAACTGTGGGTAATGAAATCAAGAATACTAACCGTAAGCATTCTCGCAGCTCTCGTCGGATTGATCGGTGGCTTTCTACTTGCAAATGGTCTCAACCGATCAACACTGAACGCCCTAAAAATCCAGCTCGATAAGAGAAATGCAGATCCTGCAGCCAATGTCGGGACATCCGCTAATCCCAACGATCTTAACGTTAGCACAGAGGATATAAGGTCGAAGATTGCGGAGGCTGATGCGAACCCAACCGATCTTGCATTTCAAAAAAGTCTCGGACGCGGGCTTTATCGTTTCGCTACAATGAAAAAGGACGTCGAACTCGTTCAGGAATCTAAAAGATTGTTGATCCGGGCAAACTCGCTCGACCCAAAGGATTACGAGATCCTGGTAGATCTGGGCAATGCACATTTTGACATAGGTTATTTCAAGAAAGATTCGGCCAGTTTCAAATTAGCGCGTGAAACGTACGAGAGGGCAATGACCGCGAAGCCAACGGATGCAGATGTAGTTACGGACTATGCTTTGTCGTTTTATGTAGACGAGCCGACTGACTTAAAACGAGCGGTCGTAGAATTTCAAAAGGCTTTGAAGATCAACCCGAAACAAGAGCGTGCCCTTCAATTTTTAACTTCCACGTACATTCGCGAATCCGATTTCCCGACGGCTCAGAAAACGCTTGATCAGTTAAAAGAAGCGAATCCAAAAAATGGTGCGATCGCGGACCTGATGACTCAGATAGAAACTAAAACATACACTCCGCAGCCATGAGAGAAGCTTTGATCATTCTCATTGTCTTATTCATCGTAATCGTTCTAACTGCCTATAAATATCGAAGGCAGATAGGCAAGGTGATCAGCGTCGGAAAAATGATCCGAGACGCGGCCGCAGGAAATGCCGGGCGTCGCGAATCAATTGCCGAGGAACCTCTGAACTCGGGAAAGTTGGTTAGTTGCACCAAATGTGCGACATGGGTTCCTGAGGCGAAAGCGATCAAGTTTGGCGGGAATACCTTTTTCTGCACGGACGCTTGTTTGCAGCGGTCGATCAAGTCGGTGTAGTTAGAGAAACTTCGCGAGATACCAGGCGATCATTTGATCGCCGAATAACAACGCAACAATCGAACCGATCCCGAGGAAGATACCAAACGGTATCTTCGTCTGCATATCTTTGTCTTTTTGCCGCGCGATCAGAATGACGCCGGCAATCGCTCCGCTGAAGGCGCCGAGGAATATCGTTAGTATCGTTAGTCTCCACCCGAGCAACGCGCCGATGCCGAGCAGAAGTTTGACATCGCCAAGTCCCATCGCTTCGACTCCTCGCAAAGCCTTCCATATTGCTCCGATCAACCACAGCGAACCGCCGCCGACCAACGCGCCTAACAAAGCTCCCGCCAGTGACAAAACCCACGGCGGATTTCCGGCGAGCAAAGCGATCGGGCTGTATGTTGTGTCGGAAAAGTAATTGCCCGTAAACGCGATCGGATATACGACGCGAACTATGAGAGCAATGATAAACAGCGGATAGGTAATGACATTCGGCAATATCATGTGCTCGGCGTCGATAAAGATTAGGGCGATCATGGCCGACACGAATGCAAGGGCGACCGGCAAATACGGCGTCAGCCCGATCTCCATGAAGACGATGAGAAACACGAGTCCCGTCAGCGCCTCGACGACCGGATATCGAAATAGGATCGGCTCGCTGCAGTTTCGGCACTTACCGCCGAGGATCAGCCAACTAATGATCGGGATGTTATCGTACGGCTTGATCGCCGCCTTGCAATTCGGGCAGGCCGAATTCGGCATGACGATCGATAGTTCGTTCGGCACGCGATGAATAACAACATTCAAAAAGCTGCCGATACACGCACCCAGCACAAAAAATAACACCAGACCGACCCAGTCCGGAATCCCGAGAACCGCCTCAAGCGAAGCTGCAAGCATTAAATTCATTTTATCGATTAAAAAGTAGATTCAAACCAAAGACCGACCGCAAAGCAACCGGCCAAAACCATAATAAACGAAACACCCGCCAAAAGGGAAGAGTCCCCACCGACGATCTACCCCAAAACAAATAAAGCCCGCGACGTGCGAGGTGGGGGCAGTAGTGGAT
>Ga0105046_10016924_pt1 | contig 11180 bp, 10 predicted proteins | sample MAT03_FD_78385 | JGI IMG/M metagenome (GOLD analysis project Ga0105046, IMG submission 78385) | Freshwater microbial communities from Lake Fryxell liftoff mats and glacier meltwater in Antarctica - MAT-03 (megahit assembly) | ecosystem: Environmental > Aquatic > Freshwater > Ice > Liftoff...
ATCCGGCTGCGCTGCCCGATCCGGACCATGCCCAGGTGCGCGCTGCGCCATTGACGGTAAGGCCCGCTGGCAGGCCGCTGGCGATGATCGTCGAGCCGCTGGTCCCCCCGGTTACCGTGCCCGATGCCGGAGCGCCGATGGCAAAGCCGGTCGCCGACAGGGTCAGCGGGTTCAGGCTCGCCGCCTCGAACAGGTTGGTCACCGCCACGTTCAGCACGGTGTCGCGCGGAGTGTTGGTCGCGCCCGCCAAGATCTCGCGGATCGTGATCGCGTGGCTGGTCGCCGCCTCGAAGTTCGTCGCGGTCGGCCCGGTGATCAGGTTGGGCCCACCGATCGCAAAGCGCCCGCCGGCGTCCACGGGCAGGCTGAGCGTCGAGCCGCCGGTGCGCCCGAGGATCGCGCCGATCACGCCCCCCGGAGAGGTGTTCTCGGCAATTGTCGGCACCGCGAGGCTCAAGGCACCAAGCACCGCCGGCGGCGGCGGCACGATCGCGCCGCTGCGACGGCGGCGGCTCGCCTGGCGCGGTCCGAAGCCCGGCATCAGGCCAGCCCGACGATATCGCCGGCGGTGGTCCCGGTGGCGCGGACGAACCGTGCCCGCACATCGATGATCTGACCGCTGGCAACGTTCTTGAACACCGTGTCGGCGGTGGCATCGAGCCCCAGCAAGACGACGGTTCCGCCGGTGCCGACATAGAGCGCCTTGGGCGCAACGCTCAGTTCGACGGTGTCGCTGGGGACGATCGCGAACGGCGCGCGCGACGGTCCGCTCATTGTGTCGCTGAAATATTCGAAACGATCGATTCCGGGCATGCAGGCCTCCTCGGCGAACGGTGATCCACTGAAGTTCGCTTTTTGTTCCTCTTGCGCCGAATAGGAAAGTAAAAATTCACAGCCTGCCGGAGAGGGTTTGTTGGCGTTAGTTAAGATTGATTAAGCTGCTGCATTGACGCGAATTTAACGGCGGTCTGGGATTGTCAGGCAGATGGTCGGGGGTTCCGATCGGGGGCTTCAAGATGATCAGACGTTTCGCCGTGGCGGGTGCCAGCCTTGCTTTTGTGCCCTTGGCCTTCGCTCTCGCGCAGTCTGGCGGAGGGACGGTGCAACCTGCCAGCACCGGCCTGGTTCAGCTTCCTGCCACAACCGCAGTGACGCCCGCCCCGTCCCCGACACCGACGCCGAAACCCGCGTCGTCAGTGGTTGCAACCACCACGACTTCAGTCGTTACGGCACCGGTCACGCTGGCCAAGCTCGCGCCACTGAATCTGTCCGACATGCGGCTGTGGAACTGGGACGGGAAATGGCACGCGTCCGAATGGAACAATGGCTTCAGCACGATTCCGTGGCGCTACAACCGGGTCGCCCGCCAGACTAACGGCGACGTGAGGTTCCGGCTGGATTCGACCGGCGCACCGCAGCTCCAGGCGCAGGGCGGGACCCCCGCCTATCGCCGCGGGCTGTGGGAGGTCGACGCGACGATCCCGGCGCTGCGCGAAGGCATGGTGGTCGCGCCGCTATGGCTTTACGACTCGGCCAGCAAGGACGAGATCGACTTCGAATTCGTCGGCCGCCGCGGCCTCGACGTTTCGCTCCACACTTATCCGGGCGGAGTGCACAAGCAGAGCACCGTGCGCCTGTTTGCCGGCACCGACCTGTCCGGCAAGCGGATGCGCTTCGGCATCCGGCTCGACCAGACCGCCGGGACCGCCACCATGCTGGTCGACGGCAAGGCGGTCCACACCTTCGACAAGACCAAGCTCGGCTGGTTCGTGTCGGAGCCGGTCAAGCCGTTCATCGAGCTCTGGGCGGCCAATCCCAAGCTGACCTGGCTGACCGCGTGGACAGGAACCTGGGCCCCGCTGAAGAATGGGGAGCATCGAACCATGACGGTCCACGGCTATGGCTACACGCCGATCGCCTGATTCGATTCAGGAGCGCGGCAGCGGGCGGGCGAGGCCACGCAGGAAACCCAGTCCCCATGCGAGGTGCGCGATCATCGCGGGCACCCCGCACAGCAGTGCGCACCCGCCACCGCTGCGCGCGCCCACGACCAGGCCCGCGCCCAGTGCAAGCAAGGCCCACGCCAGCAACGGCAAGGCAAACACCGGGGCGAAGGGTGCCAGCAGCGCCATGAGTGCTGCCGCCGGTACCGCAAGCGGCGCGATCTGGCGCAGCTTCGGGCGACGCCGGTGCAGCATCAGGGTGCGCGCGCGGCCGCTGCCGTATCCCAGGTACTGCCGCCACAGCCCGGCCGCATCGGCGCGCGGGTAATAGGTGATCGCCAAGCCCGGCTCCAGCCAGATCCGCCCGCCCGCAGATGCCAGCCGGAGATCTAGCTCGGCATCCTCGTTGTGGCTCATATCCTCGCGGTATCCGCCCACACCCGAAAACAGGTCGAGCCGCATCAGCGCGTGGTGTCCGTGATCGACGAAGCGGCCCTGGCCGAGATGGCGATGCGGCGATCCCCCGGTGCCGAGCACCGAATTCTGCGCCGCTGCCGCCGCCCGTTGAAAGCAGCCCAGGCCGCGGCTGACCATCGGCACGACCACGCTGGTCGCACCGTGTTGACCGGCGGCGGCAAGCAGCCCCGCCGCATAGCCCGGCGGATAATCACAATGCGCGTCGATCCGCAGCAGCCATTCGCGCCCGCTGCCGTGCGCCACAACCGCTCGGTTGATCCCGGCGGACTGGATGCGATCCGGGTTGTCGAGCAGCACGACGTTTGGATCGTCGCGCGCAAACGAGCCGATTATCTCGCGGCTCCGATCGCGGCTGCCGCCATCGGCGACGACGATCAGCGCGTCGCGGTTCTCGCCGCGCAACTGGGTCAGCAGCCCGGGCAAGTGCCGCTCCTCGTCAAGGCACGGCACGACGATCAGCAGGTCTTTCGAGGCTGCGGTCATCCCGCCAGCGCTGCCGTAAGGGCCGCGCAATCGTCCGGACCGGCAACCAGATCGCGGCGGGGAATCGCTGCCACCGCCGCACTCAGCCGGTCATAGCCCGGCGCGTCGAGCGTTCGCAGGTGTTCGAGGACGGCCGCCACCGGGTCTTCGGGCCCGAGCAGCAGCCCGGCATCGTGCGCTGCCAGCCAGCGTCCGGTCTGGACCCCGCGCATTGCGATTGGCACGGTATGGAAAGCGGCGGCCTCGTAAAGCCGGTTGGGCAGCAGCCACGTAGAATTGAGCCCCTCCTCGAAATAGTCGATGGCCCAGGCGAAGTGGCACTGACGATAAAGCTCGGGCAGGTCCGATGCCGCATAGGGGCCGACGTAACGGATCCGCGGGTGAGCGACCTGTGCGGCGAAGTCCGGAAATTCGGCGGGACTGGCCTTGCCCGCGATCAGGATCTCGATTTCGCCCGCGCCGGCCTCGGCCAAAGCGATCAGGATCGCCAGCGTGCGGCGGCAGCGCAGGTTGCCGAACCAGCCGATCGTCCACGGCGGTCCCGGCGCGCGGATGCTGACTGGCGCGGCATCGCCATCGAGCCGCAGCAGCTTGTTCTCCACCAGCAGCGCGGGGATCGCAGCGTGCTGAACCGGCTCAAAGTAATGCTCGTGGAACGCGGGCGACGAATAGATCAGCAGGTCGGCGGAACGCATCAGCCGCCGCTCGACCGCGCGCAGCGCCCGGCTGGCAGTTCCGTCGCCCAGCAGGCTGCGATGGATGTCGAGGCTTTCATAGACCAGCCGGGGAATTCCGGCACGGCGCTGCGCCATGCGGGCCAGCGCGAGCATCTCGAGGTTGCGGGCGACGATCACATCAGCCCCGCGCGCCGCATCGACCATAGTGCCGGGCATCGCGAGATTGCGCACGACTTGCGCGGCGCGTTGCTTGAGCGCGGCGTCGTGAGTCCGCCCAAGCGCGACCGCCCGCGCCCCGGCGACAGCGGCCGGTGCGGTCTCGTTTCGGCAGAAACCCGCCACGGTCACCGTCGCACCCCCGGCGCGAAACATCGCGATCCGCCGCGCCACCGCCGCATCGGCCAGGTTATGGACGAAATAGGCGACCTTCAGGCCGGGCTGCCCGGGACGACCGGAAGCGGCCGACTGGCCGGGATTCGCCAGGGTCGTCCTATCGGAATGGGGCCCGGCAGTCATCGGGGCGGCGCATATCCGCAATCGGGTGCCAAGGCGATACTCCTCCCACCGATCGTGGGGGGATGATTTTCGCGCGGGTTTCGCCTAACAGCGCGCGCATGGCAGAATCCTCGAGCCTACCCCGCGCGCTCGCCGCGTTCGAACATCTGCGCGCGATGGGCGCTCGCCGCCGCGCACTGTTTGCGGCGGTCGTCCTGTTGATGGTCGCCCTCGGCATCGGTGCCGCGGTCCTCCCCGGCATCTACGAGCGGTCGCTGAAGGCCGATGGCGCAATCCGTATCGACCTGCCGCCGCCACCCCTGGTCGAGGTTCCGCGAGTTCGCGATCTTCCGCCCGAGACCGCGCGCGTAATCAACGCGAAGCTGGACTTCGTCGCCGACGGAGTGGCTCCGGCACGGCCGTTCGTCTTCGGCGGAGACGCCGCTTCGTTTTCCCGCGCGGTCGATTGCCTGGCCGCTGCCGCCTGGTACGAATCGGGCGACGATGCCAAGGGCCAGCGCGCGGTGATCCAGGTGGTACTCAACCGCGCCCGCAACCCGGCTTTCCCGCGCACCGTTTGCGGCGTGGTGTTTCAGGGATCGGAACGCATCACCGGGTGCCAGTTCAGCTTCACCTGCGACGGATCGCTGGCCCGAACCCCTTCGCCCGAGGCGTGGCAACGCGCCCGCGCGCTCGGCGCGGCGGCGCTGGCCGGGGCGGTCGATCCGACCGTTGGCCATGCGACGCATTACCATGCCGACTACGTCGTGCCCTACTGGGCCTCGTCGCTCGACAAGATCGCCCAGGTCGATCTGCACATCTTCTATCGCTGGCAGGGTTACTGGGGCCGGCCCGGTGCCTTTGCCAAAGGCACCGAGACGGTCGAGCCGCTCATCGTCAAGCTGTCGTACCGTTCGCTCGCTCACTTTCCGGCCGATGGAATCCCGCCCGAAGAACTGTTGGCGGGGAGCGAGCCGGCCGACTGGATGCCGGGCGCGGCAACCCCGGTGCCGCCTCCCCAGCTCGTCGTCGGCGTGACTCAGAAGGCGCTGCGCAAGGCTGTCGTGCGAGGACGCTCGGAGACCGACGACCGGTTTTTCATCGAAGTCGATGCCGCCACCTTTCCCGGCAGCTACGCCACCGCCGCCGTGGCCCTGTGCCGCGGCAAGCCTACCTGCCAAGTGTTCGGCTGGCGCGATGCGCAACGCATGGGCACCGCCCTCCCCCTCACCGAAACCGCGGCGCAGGCACTGAGCTTCTACTTCGAACATCGCAACGGGTCTGATCGGGCGCTATGGAACTGCGCCCAGATTCCGCGGGCCAATCAAGCCCAGTGCCTGCCCGCCACGCCAGCCGGGCTGGGCACATTGGTCGGCTAGGAGCGGAATCGAGCGTACCGAAATCGAGCAGGCAGTAGTACTTGGCGCGCAAATTGGTCGTGGCGAAGACGTGGCACCGTGGTAGGGGCGGCGCGCAATGCACCTGAAATGGTGCGACAATCACATCTGGGGAATACCTGCATGAATGCCGTTGATAAGCATGGCACCGGATCGGGATGGCGCAGCGCGGTTGCCTTGTCGGCGGTTGCCGCGCTGCTGGTTCTTGGCGGATGCGGCAAAAAGCCGGGCGGCCAGGTCGTCGCGGTGGCCGGCAGCGAGGAAATCACCCAGCAGGAGCTTCGCGCCGAGGCCATGACCGCCGCGCCGGGCACCGCGCAGGATTTCGAAGCGGCCGCGCCGGTGCTGTTGCAGCGCGTGATCGAGCGCAACTTGCTGGCAGAATACGCGCGCGACCAGGGTCTCGACCGTGGACCCGAATATGTCGCCCGCCGCCGCCAGCTCGAACAGACCCTGCTGGCCAGCCTGGCAGCGCGCAAGCTCGCGGGCGCCCCCAAGCCGCCCAGCGACGCTGAAGTGAGCAAGTTCATGGCCGATGCGCCCACCTGGTTTGCGGGGCGCGAGCGCCTGACCCTCGATCAGATAAGCTTTCCCACACCGGCCGATAAAAGCCAGATCAAGGCGCTGACCGAACTCGATTCGATCGACGCGATTTTCGCGAAACTGCGCGCTCAGGGCGTCAAGGCGAACCGCGGACGAACCGTACTCGACACCGGTTCGATTGATCCGTTCGTCGGCAAGCAGATCGCGGCGCTGCCGAACGGCGAGATCTTCGATCTTTCGACCAACGGCTCGACCTTCATCGGCACGATCGTTGCGCGCGCCCCCAGTCCCACGCCTTCAGCTCAGGCCGCCCAGGCCGCCAGGGACGCGCTGGTGCGGGGAAAGTCCGGCAAGACGGTCAGCGACAAGGTCGCCGAACTGCGCAAGGCCGCCAAGATTTCCTATGCTCCGGCCTACCAACCTATTGCCAAGTGATCCCCGGCGGCACGAAATTGCAAACCCGCAGCGCCTAGAATCGGCGCTCGAGGATGCGGATGGTGTCGCCGGCGCGGACGATCACCGGGGCGGTTCCGCGAATCGCGATCGGACGCTCCTGGGTTTCGTTCGAGCGCTTCAGGAACGCGCGCTTAGTGTTGGCGCGATAGGTGAAGCCGCCTGCGGAAGCGACCGCCTGTTCGAGCGTCAGCCCGGTCGATACCGGATACTCGCCCGGGCGATTGACTTCGCCGAGGATGTAGAACGGGCGGAACGACACCACCTGAATGCTGACCCGGGGGTTGTTGACGTAACCGTCGTTCAGGGCAGTCGCCACGGCGGCTTGCAGCTGCTCGACCGTCTTGTCGGTCGCGGAGAGGTTGCCGATCAGCGGGAAAGTGAGGTTGCCACCGCTGGTGATGACGTATTCGCCGGTCAGGGTCTCCTCGCCGAACACGATCACGCGCACCTTGTCGCCGGCCGAGAGACGGTACTCCGCATCGGGATCGCCGAGCGCCGCCGATTGGGCGCCCGACGGCACGGCTCCTCCGGCGCAGGCGGCAATCGCCAGCGCAGCCATCAGGGCCAGTATCATCCGCAAAAAACCGGTCATCTTCGTCACTTCTCCGCTCATGTTGCGGTGCGAATAGCTTTTGCCGGGCGGACCGGCAAGGCGCAGTGAGTCCCGATGACCGAAGCTGAAACGGACCGCGGCGAAACGATCGCCGTCTGCGTCTGCACATTTCGCCGCGAATCGCTCGCCGCGACCCTGTCCTCGCTCGCCACCCAGGTGCTCCCGGCTGGACTAAAGCTGAGCGTTGTCGTCGCCGACAATGACCATGACGATGGTGGCCGCGAGGGAATTGAGGTCCAGGCGCACGCGTTGGGGCTTGCCCTTCGCTATGTCCATGCGCCGGCCCGCAACATCTCGATTGCCCGCAATGCCTGCCTGAGCGCGGCGATCGAGAATTGGATCGCGTTCATCGACGACGACGAGGTGGCCCGCCCCGACTGGCTGGCGCAACTTGTCGCGGCGCGCGGCGGCCACGAGGTTGTGTTCGGCGTTTCGCAGGCCGGCTACCCCGATCCCGCTACGCCGAAATGGGTCGTTGACGGGGACTTCCACTCGAACCGGCTGACGGGAAACGACCCGCCGTGGAACGGCTACACCGCCAACGTGCTGATCGACCGGCGCTTTGCTGCGGCGCACGGCCTGCGTTTCGCCGAAGAGTTGGGGCAGACCGGCGGAGAGGACACGCGCTTCTTCTTCGACGCGAAGCGGGCGGGGGCGCGGTTCGGCTATGCCCCCCTGGCGATCGTTGATGAAGCCACCCCGCTGGCCCGCGCCAGCCTGCGCTGGCTGGCGCTGCGCCGCATTCGCGCGGGGCAGATCCACCACATGTTGCTGCGCGAGCAAGGCGACGCGGGGCGCGACTCGCTGGCCGCGGTCGCAAAGGCGGGAGCCTGCCTGATCGCCGCGCTGGTCGCCTTGCCTCGCCCGGCCCACTCCGCCGCTCATGCACTACGCGGCGCGTTGCATCTTGGGGTGGTCGCGGCAGCCCTGGGCTTCGCGCCTTACCGGGAATATGCCGAGCGCAAGAGCCGCTGACGGCCTTGTCAGCAAAGTCTCAGGCGCGCCGAGTGGTCGGTCCGGAGGCCCGCGCTTCCGGCAGGTGAGAGGATCGGTTCGAAGCCGGCCCGCTGCGCGGCGGCAGGGCGGTGGACGAGGCGGGCACATGGCGTGCGGGCGCGGTCCTCCCGGCTTCGCTGGCCGCATAGACCGCCCCCCCCAACCACAGCACGGTCAGGAAGCTGAACGGAGCGAGCAGGCCCACTTCGGAATAGCTGCGGATGTAGAATACCAGGTGCATCGTGACGATGAAGGCCATCGGCACCGAGGGCCGCCACACCTGCCGGACGATCCCGAGCAGCAGCACGGCGGCGCAAGTCAGGGCCAAGAGGACGAAGCCGACGAGGCCGAGATCGACACGTATCTCGACGAACGCGTTGTGAAAGTTGAACCCGCTCTTGTTCGCAATCCCACCCCAACGCCACAATGCCTCGGCATCGAGGTTGCCTTGGCGCCAGAACGCAGAATAACCGTGTCCCAGCCAGGGGCGTTCGGCGGAAACCTGCTCTGCGACGTCCCACAGATAGGTCCGTCCGGTCAGGGTTGCGTCCTTGTTGAGCACGGTGCCACGAAAGCTCTCGATCCCGGACGTGATGCTACTGACGAAAGGCAAAGCCGCGCCCATCGCGACGACCAGCAGCGCCACCGAACCGATCCGCACCGCCAGCGGCAGCCGCCCGAACAGCAGCAGCACCGGAAAGGCCACGGCGATGATCGCCGCGCAGACCTGCGCGGTGACAGATTGCGAGAGGACGAGCAGGAATACCGCCAGCAAGATCGCACCGATCCCCAGCCAGCGCAGCGCGGCCCTCCGTTCGCGATCGAGCGTAATCGCCAGCGCCAGGGCAAACAGCATCTGCGCCATCAGTCCAAGTTCGTTCTTGCTGCCGAAGAACGCGATCATGGGATATCCGGTGGAAAGCGCCAGGGGGACCGCGGTCAGTGTCGCCAAACAGACTGGCAGGAAGCCCAGGAACATCACGAGGACCAACATCCGTGGCGAAATACTGCGGCAAAGCAGGATCGCGGCGACGACGGTGAGGATCAGTGCGAGCCCGAGCTTGAGGCTTTGCGCCGGGGCGTCAGACCACAACGTCGAAGCGGCCGCCAGCAGCGGCAGCGCCAGCAGCGGCGAGAACCGGAGTAGCGTCCGCAACGAATCGGCTGGTTTTAGCGCGAGCAGCATCAGCGACGCGGCGATCAGCATCAGCGCCGCCCAGAAACCGACGACGTTGATAGCGACCAAGGCGAGGATCGCTACGACTGCCAGTACCCGTTCGAGAACGGCAGTGGGCGACTGTGTCGTGCCGATCCGATCCGCTGTGAAATCGACATCGACGCGCGTCGGCAAAGCCGCGCCCCGCGGATCGTCAAGCGCAAAAGTGCGGTCGCTCATCGTTGCTCCGACCTCACATCGTTGCCTTGGGCTTGCGAAATGTCGCGAGGCAGGCCTCTGCGAGCCAAGTCATGCCGAGACAGCCGCGTACCCACAGTCGCGGGGGCGACAGTCTCGCCGCCGCCCTACCAACAAACGCCGCATCGCAAAATGGTTCAAACACAGCCTCGTCCTCCATTTGTGCCATCTGGCCACGCCACGGCTGGCCGATGCGTGTGCTTGCCGCTATCGACCGCACGATACGGGGCTTTGCGGGGACACGATGTGATCGGATTTGCGGGTAAATTGGTCGTCACGACAATCGTCGTTGTTTTGGGCACTGGGGCGGCGCAGGCGCAGACGGTGGTCGCCGGTCAAAACGTGGCCGACCGGGCGCATCCCGAGTACGATCCGGTACCCATAGCCGTGGGCGCTTTCACGCTGTTGCCGACCGCCACCGTTCGCCTGGAGGCAACCGACAATTACCGCGCCAGCAACAACAATCGCCAGTCCGACGTCTATGTTACGGTCCGTCCCGCAGCGACGCTGCGCAGCAACTGGGCGCGGCACAAGCTCTCGGTCGACGGATTTTACGAGCAACGCATCCATTTCAAGCTCAGCGACGAAAACTCCAACTCGCTTGGAACCACGGTTCGCGGGCTCTACGATATCTCTCGCCAGACCCAGCTTTCCGCCGACTTCTCCGCGCGAAGCGAAGTTGAAAGCCGATCCGCATTGGGCAGCTTTCGCGGCAGCACGGAACCGGTGCGGTTCAGTTCGCTGCGCGCATCACTCGGCGTGGCCCAATCGTTCAACGACCTCCAGCTGACCGGTCGAGGAAGCATCGACAAGATCAATTTCAGCGATGCCAAGATCACTGGCGGCGAAATCGATCAGGATTTTCGCGACTTCGAACGGCTGACGGTGGGCGGCAACGCACGCTATTCGCTGCGCAACGGAATCGGGGTGATCGGCGGGTTGCAATACGACAAGACCCGGTACGACTTCGGCCGGGGTTCGCCCGGGTTCGTGTCCGGCACCACGCTCGATCGCGAGTCATCCGGCTTCTCGGCCCAGGCCGGTGTCTCGCTCGAGCTGACCCGGCTGATCTTCGGGACGATCCAGGCAGGCTACCTCAGCCGCCGCTACCAAGACCCTCTGCTGCGCGATTTCAACGGCTTGTCGTTTTCTGCCGACGTGCTGTGGAATCCCACTCCGCTCACTTCGGTGAGCCTGCGCGGCGCGCGATCGATCGAGGAAAGCGCGTCAACGACGTTCTCAGGCAACACCCGGACCGACTTCAACGTGCGGGTTGATCATGAACTGTATCGCTATGTGCTGATTTCGGGCGACCTGGACTACAGCCACTTTCGCGCCAATGGGCCCGGTCCGCGGGGCAATGAATACGGCGCAACAGCCGCCGCCCGCTACCTGATCGACCGGCGGTTCACCCTGACCGGCTCCTTGCGGCACGCGCGCCGCACCTCGAACCTGGCCGGGTTGCGTTTTAATGCGACCAGCGGTTCGATTGGACTGCGAATCGCCATCTGACGATCCAGCGGCTCAAGGTGCCGGGAGCTTATTGGGGACAGGTGACCGATTCGGGGAACCGGCACCGCTCGTCGGGCCGGGTGTAGGCGGCCCAGTCGATCTCGGCTGAAACTGGGCCGGCCGCCGGATCGAACTTGCCGAGCCAGCCATCGAGCGAGGGCGCGCCCGCCCACA
>Ga0105046_10016926_pt1 | contig 11179 bp, 9 predicted proteins | sample MAT03_FD_78385 | JGI IMG/M metagenome (GOLD analysis project Ga0105046, IMG submission 78385) | Freshwater microbial communities from Lake Fryxell liftoff mats and glacier meltwater in Antarctica - MAT-03 (megahit assembly) | ecosystem: Environmental > Aquatic > Freshwater > Ice > Liftoff...
AGGATCGGCACGCTGGGGCGGAAGCGCTCGGGGATGTTCTCGGCCAGCTTTGCCGCACCCTCGGCGACCAGCGGCAGCAGCCGGGCCTCGCGCACCGGCGGCGGCCAGCGTTCCGGTATCGCAAGCCAGCCGGCGCCGATATAAGCCGCCACCGTCAGCGCCGCCCCGCGGGCCACGCCAAAAACGATGCCCAGCGTGCGGTCTAGCGCGCCCAGGCCCAGGCTGTGGAAGATCTGCGCGATCAGGCTGGTCAGGATGGTCAGCAGCAGCAATGCGACAAGGAACAGCGCGGCGTGGCCGACGATCTCGGCCATCTCGGGATTGCTGATCAGGTCGCGCAACGGCAAGCGCACATAGTCGATGCCGATGTAGGAGACGTATCCCGCCCCGGCCCAGGCGGCGATGCCCAGGGTTTCACGCACGAATCCGCGCATGAACGCCAGTGCGGCCGAGATCGCCACGAGCACGAGAACGGTGAGGTCAACCCAGTTCAAGGGTGGGGTTCCAGCATGCGGGGCATCGTATATCGTCCGCAACCGGTGCCGCGCCACCCCCATGACAGATTTACTGGGGTGCGTTTCGGCCCGATCACGCCTCCGTTGTTCCGGCCGGCGCCTTGCCCGCTTTGCCCGCCTTGCCGGTGAAGCCGGCGATGAGGTCGCCGAGATGGCCGATCTCGTCCAGTACCAGGCCCTCGGGGGTCGCCAGCTTGCGGTTGCCGCCAGCCACGCGGCGCGGCAGCGAGGCGCGCGAGAAGCCGAGCTTCTGCGCCTCCTTCAGCCGCGCCTCGGCCTGGGCCACCTGGCGCACCTCGCCCGACAGCCCGACCTCGCCGAAGAACACGCAGGACGGGTCGGTCGGTTGGTCGGTGGCAGCCGAAGCCAGGGCGGCGGCCACGGCCAGGTCGGCCGCCGGCTCGCCGATACGCAAGCCCCCGGCAACGTTGAGATAGACGTCGGTGGCGCCCAGCTTCAGCCCGCAGCGGGTTTCCAGCACCGCCAGCAGCATCGACAGCCGGCCGGAATCCCAGCCGACCACCGAGCGCCGGGGCGAGCCGCCGGCATTGGCCGATAGCAGGCACTGGATTTCCACCAGCACCGGGCGGCTGCCCTCCATTCCGGCGAACACCGCACTGCCGGAAATGTTACCCCGGCGTTCGGCCAGGAACAGCGCCGAGGGGTTGGCGACCTCGGTCAATCCCTGCTCGCCCATTTCGAATACGCCGATCTCGTCGGTGGCGCCGAAGCGATTCTTCACCCCGCGCAGAATGCGGAACTGGTGGCCGCGGTCGCCCTCGAAATGCAGCACCGCGTCGACCATGTGCTCCAGCACGCGCGGCCCGGCGATGGTGCCCTCGCGGGTGACATGGCCGACCAGCACCAGGGCGGTGTTCTGCTGCTTGGCCACGCGGATCAGCTCGAAGGCGCTGGCCCGCACCTGGGCCACCGACCCAGGGGCGCTTTCGATGCCCTCCATCCACATGGTCTGGATGCTGTCGATCACCACCAGGGCGGCGTCCTTCGCGTCGGCCATGGCGGCGGCGATATCGCGTAGGTTGATCGAGGCGGCGAGTTCCAGCGGGTCGGTGTGCAGGCCGAGGCGACGGGCGCGCAGGCGCACCTGATCGACCGCCTCCTCGCCGGAGATATACAGCACGCGGCTGCCGGCGCGGGCCAGCCGGGCGGCGGCTTGCAGCAGCAGGGTGGATTTGCCGATGCCGGGGTCGCCGGCGAGCAGGATGGCCGAGCCCGCGACCAGCCCGCCACCGAGCACGCGGTCGAGCTCAGCGATGCCGGTGGGGGTGCGCGGGGGCGGGGCGGCGGTGCCGGCGAGGTCGACGAACTGGATGCGCCGGCCGGGGGCGGTGGCCTTGCCGCGGGCGAGCATGGGCGAGGTCGGTGCGGCTTCCTCGACAATGGTGTTCCACGCGCCGCAAGCCTCGCAACGGCCGGCCCATTTGGGGGTGACGGCGGCGCAGGCCTGGCAGACGTAGCGGGCGGCGGACTTGGCCATCAGGTGGGGATGGCCGGCGCGGCGGCGGGGAACATCGCGCGCTCGACCAGCGCGCAGACGATGTGGGCGGCGGTGATGTGGACCTGCTGGATGATCGGCGTCCAGCTGGAGGGGGCGCGCAGGATGTGGTCGCAGAGGGGGAGCATTTTGCCGCCGCCCTGCCCGGCGAAGCCCAGCGTGGTCAGCCCGTGGGCGCGGGCGGCTTCCAGCGCGCAGAGCACGCTGGGCGAGTTGCCGGAGGTGGAGATGGCCAGGAATACGTCGCCCGGCCTGCCCAGCGCGATCACCTGGCGTTCGAACACATGGTCGTAGCCGTAGTCGTTGGCGGTTGCGGTTATCGCCGAGCTGTCGGTGGTCAGCGCGATCGCCGGCAGTGGGGGGTGGTCGAACATCAGGCGGGAGATGAACTCGCCGGCGATGTGCTGGGCGTCGGCGGCACTGCCGCCATTGCCGGCGATCAGCAGTTTGTTGCCCGCGCGCATGCTGGCGGTGATGGCGCGGGCCATGGCACGCAGGCTGGCGGCGGCTTCGGCGTCGTTGGCGAACGCATCCAGCGCAGCGCGGCTGGCGGCGAGGTAGTGGGCGAGGTAGTGCTCGGCATCGGTTGGCATGCAGGTCTCCCGGAGCGGGTGATCACCCGCCGCTTTCTTCCGCCGCCGCCGTTGCCTCGTCAATCGCCTCCTCGCCCGGCTCGGGGGGGCCGATCAGTACCGCCGAGGCCGCCTGGTCCATCGCCTCGACCCCGCGCAGCTTGCGGTCGACGGCGCGGGTGCGCACGCGGGCCCGCTCGATGGTGTTGCTGAAGGCGCTCGCCTGCTTGCCCAGCGCGGTCAGCACGCGGTCCATCTGTTGCATCTCGCCGCGTGCCGCGCCGAGCAGCAGGCGCACCTCGTCGGCCTTTTGTTCCAGTGCCAGGGTGACGTGGCCGAGGTGGATGGTGCGCAGCAAGGCGGGGAACAGGGTGGGGCCGAGCACCAGCACGCGGTGCACGCGGCCGAGTTCGTCGATCAGCCCGTCGATGCGCGCGACCTCGGCGTAGAGCCCGTCGGTTGGCAGATACATCACCGCGAATTCGACGGTGGTTGGTGGCACGATGTATTTTTCCGCGATCTTACGCGCCTCGGTGCGCACCCTGGTGGCCAGGGCCTGGCGGGCGCTGCGTTCGGCGTCGGGGTCGGCGGCGTCTTGTGCGCTGAGCAGCCGCTCGTAGTCCTCGACCGGGAACTTGGCATCGACCGGCAGGCGGGGGCGGATCTCGCCGCGCATCGGCATGATGACGGCGAACTCGACGGCGTCGTCGCTGTCGGGCCGCGGCTTCCAGTTGGTGTCGTAGGCGCCGGGCGGCAGGATATCGTCGAGCATGGCACGCACCTGGGTCTCGCCCCAGCCGCCGCGCGTTTTGACGTTGCCGAACAGGCGCTTGATGTCGCCGATCTGGGCGCCGACGGCCTGCATCTCGCCCATCGCCTTTTGCACCTGGGCGAATTGTTCGGTGACGCGGGTGAAGCTGGCGGTCATCTGTTTTTCGACGGCGGCGTGCAGCTGTTCGTTCACGGTGGTCTGGATTTCGGCGAGTTTCTTGCTGTTCTCCTCGCGCAGGGTTGTTGCCTGCTGGGCCATTTCGGTGCGCATGGTGGTGACTTCGGTGCGCAGGGCGGTGGCGGCGGCGGCGGATTGCTCGACCAGCCGGCCGAGTTGTTCGGACAGGGCGACGCGGATGTCGCCCAGGCGTTGTTCGTTGCTGGCGCGCAGGTTCTCGATGGCGGTGGTGACCTCGCCGCGCAAGGCGCCGCCGCTGCTGGCCATGGCGGCGACGATTGCCCGTTCGGTTTCGGCCAGGGTGGCGCGCTGGGTGGCGGTGGCCGATTCCTGGCCGGCGCGGACCTGTTCGGCGAGCAGGCGCAGGCGGTCGATCGCCTGTCCCTGGCGCAGGATCAGGACCAGGCCGGCCAGGGCCAGCAGCGCGGTGCCGGCCAGCAGGGTGGTTGCCAATTCCATCGTCGTCCTCTCGCGTGCCGGCGTGACGCCGGTTAGGCCAAGTGCGGCACGCGGTGGACGCGCTCGACAACCAGCCACGACATGAGTCCGGCGCCGAGGAAGACCACCATGGTCAGTGCCACGGCGAGCGGCCCGAGCCAGGGATACAGGGCTGCCACCAGCACGCCGGACAGCGCCATGCAGAGCATTTGTCCGCAGCCCATCAGGGCGGCGGTGACCCCGGCATGCTCGGGCACCGGCTCCAACGCCGCGTGTGTAATGTTTGGGGTGGTGAGGCCGCGGCAGATACCCACCACCACGATGAAGGGAATGAACGTTTCGAGCCGCACCACGCCGGCCAGGAGGAAGGCCGTCGCGCCGAGCGCCGCCAGCGGTGCCAGCGACAGCCCGACGGCCAATGGCGTGCGCGCGGGAACGCCGCGGTGGGCCAGGATGTTGTTGATCGTCGATCCCACCAGGATGCCGGCGGAGGTGATGGCGAACAGCAGGCCGAAGGTTTGGATGCTGACCCCCATGGTGCCGATCAGCACCAGCGGCGAGCCTGAGATGAAGGCGAACAGCCCGCCGGATCCGAGCGTGTTCACCAGGATATAGCTCATGCTGCGGCGTTGGCGGAACACCGCGGCGTAGCGGGCGACCAGGTCGAGCCGGGCGCCGGGCTGCGGCGGGCGGCTTTCGGCCAGGCCGAAGGTGACGGCGAGCACCAGCAGGACCCCGGCCAGGGTGAGCACGAGGTAGATCAGCCGCCATTCGCCGGACAGCAGCAGCAGCCCGCCCAGGGTGGGGGCGATGATCGGGGCGATGGTGATGACCATGCTCACCTGGCTCATCTTGATGCGGCCGGCCTGGCCGTCGAAGCTGTCGCGCACGACGGCCATGGCCAGGGTGGTGCCGCCGGCGGCCCCGATGCCTTCCAGCAGGCGGAAGCCGAGCAGCACCTCGATGGTGGGCGCCAGGGTGCAGCCGAGGCCGGCCAGGGCATAGAGCGTCATGCCGGTGAGCATGACGGGCCGGCGGCCGTAGCGATCGGAGAGCGGGCCCATCACCAGTTGCGACAGGCCGAAGCCGACGAGGAACAGCGACAGGGTGAGCGCCGCCTGGGTTGCGGTGGCGCCCAGCGAATCCTGCAGGAGGGATAGCCCTGGCAGGCCGAGGTCGATCGACAGGGGCGGCAGCGCCGCGAGCGCACCGATCAGGAAGGTAAAACCCAGCGAGTGCGGGCGAAGCGCCATGATCCTCCTTAGGGCAGGGATGTAAGGTTGTCACCTTGCAACTAGATGTCACGATAAGATCATACGGGCGCGATCGAGAGGGTATGACGCGATTTGCTCTATTGGCGAGGCGGGCGGAACGAAATAAGTTTGTAGGCCGAACGGACTGAACACCAGAGTAAGACGGACTGCAAGGCCAGGGCTTGCCCGGAATGGCTGTGTTCTGGCGATTGAGATAACAGCGGGATGAGGCTATCACCGAGGGCGCAGGTTTAGTTACGATATCGTAACATTTTAGACGTGCGGAAGCTCGGATGTGGCGAGGGCCGAAAATCGCTGGGGGGCCGGTATGGCGGTGTACGGCATCGCAGGTAGCGATGCGAAAAGCGGCCGGGCGATGGCGCAAGGGTTGCAGCCGACCGGGCGCGTTCACGGTATGAGGGGATGGTTGGCGTGGACCTTCGACGATGGGCGTCGCGGTCACGGGCGCGCGCGCGGGCCTGCGGTGGCGGGTGGGTTGCGTGCCGGATTGGAGGGTTGACGGCGCGGCGGCGGGCCGCTGTAGCGGCTCCGGCGGGGTTGCCGCGTGGGGAGCGTGGGTGGGGACGGGGGGGAGCTGGCCGGACCGCCAGAGGGTGATGAGGTGTTCGAGCTGGTCCATGATGCGCAGGAGGCAGGCGCAGATCAGGGCGCGCAGGGCGGCCTGCACGCCGGCCGCCGGGGCGGCGTCCGCGCGCAGCTCCGCCGTGATGCCGGCGACCTTCTGGGCCAGGGTGGGTGAACTGGGTGCTTCCATTTGGAGGATTATATCTAACTAACGAAAATATTGCAAGGGGTTTTTTTGGCGATTTCAAGGCCCGGCGGGTGGGGCGGTTTTGCGATGGATTCGGCGGGCCAGCGGCCAGGATTGGGGCGCCACAGCCATGGTGCAATGCGAAGGGCATTGCACCCGACGGCATGAAGGCCACGCCGGTCATCCCCGTACTCCGTTGGCAGAATGATTGCGTCTCCAAAGGCCGAGGGCCTCTGGAGGCCCCACGATCTTCATAATATGAGGTCCAGGGGCTCGGCCCCTGGTGGGTGCAGGGCGAAGCCCTGGCCTTGCCTTACCCGCGACGCCCGAGCCTCACGCGCCGGCGTTGCGGAAGCCGCCCACGCCGCGTTCGATGTCGGTGACGTGTTCGGGTCCGAAGCCGCTGGCGTCGGTGAGGCCGCAGGAGTGGGCGATGATATCCACTTCGTCGCGCACGCGTTGGGCGTAGTGCATGACGCGGACTGCCTTGTCGGTGGGGTCGAGGCCGCGGATCAGCTTTGGATCGGCGGAGGTGACGCCGGTGGGGCAGTGGCCGGAGCCGCATTTCATTGCCTGGATGCAGCCCAGGGCGAACATGAAGCCGCGCGCCGAGGAGACGAAGTCGGCCCCCGTGCAGAGCGCCCAGGCGACCTTGTCGGGGGTGACGAGCTTGCCGGCGGCGACGATGCGGATGCGGCTTTTCAGCCCGTGGCGGTCGCGCGCGGCGACGACCATCGGCAGGGCCTGGGTGATCGGCAGGCCGACGTAATCGGCCAGGGGGGCGGGGGCGGCGCCGGTGCCGCCTTCGCCGCCATCGACCTGGACGTAGTCGGGGCAATGGGCGGGATTGGCGAGGCAATCGGCGAACCATTCGTCGAGGAATGCGGCGTGGCCGACGACGAATTTCACCCCCACCGGCTTGCCGGTGACGCGGCGGACGCGGGCGACGAAGGCGCCGAGTTCGGCGATGTTGGCGATGTCGGTGTGACGGTTGGGGCTGATGCTGTCCTGGCCGACCGGGATGCCGCGGATTGCGGCGATTTCGGCGGTGACCTTGGCGGCGGGCAGGATGCCGCCTTTGCCGGGCTTGGCGCCTTGGGCGAGCTTGACCTCGAACATGCGCATTTGCGGGTAGGCGGCGATTTCGCGCAGCCGGGATTCGCTGAGTTGGCCGTGTTCGTCGCGCACGCCGTATTTGGCGGTGCCGATTTGCATCACCAGGTCGCAGCCGCCCTCAAGATGGTATTTTGCCAGTCCGCCTTCGCCGGTGGCCATCCAGACGCCGGCCATTTTGGCGCCGCGCGACAGGGCGCTGACGGCGGCGTGGCTGAGTGCGCCGTAGCTCATGCCGGAGATGTTGAAGAAATTCGGCGCGTCGTAGGGTTCGCGGCAGGCGCCCGGCCCTTCGGTGATGCCGATGCGCAGGGCGGGCCAGGTGGCGCGTTCCTCGTCGAGGATGGGGAAGGCGGCGGGGCGGAAGGCGAAGGCCGGGGTGGTTGCGCTGCCGAAGCTGACGAGGTTCGAGATGCCTTTGGCGGTGCGGTAGATCCAGGCGCGTTCCAGGCGGTTGAACGGGCGTTCCACCCAGTCGGGCAGGTATTGGTATTGCCGCATGTATTCGCCGAAGCTTTCGGAGAAATAGCGGAAATGCCCGATCACCGGGTAGTTGCGCAGGATGGTGTGTTGGGTTTGGCGGGTGTCGTGCAGCCAGACCGCCAGGATGAAGGCCGCGGCGAGCAGCAGCAGCACGAGCACGATGGTCATGGGTGGGTTCCCGGAGGATGACGGACGGTTCCGGCGATACCCTATCAGGCCCAGGATTATCGGGGCGTTAAGTTTGCACTCCCTGGATTCGTACCCTGGGATGGTGTTGGGCTGGCGCCATCAGGCCAGTGCGGCTTGCAATCGCCGTTTGGGGCGGGGATCGGCGCCGTAGGCGATTTGCACGGCCCCGGCGATCAGCCCGATGGCGACGCCGAGTTGCCAGGCGCGATCGTAGCTGCCGAGGGTTTCCAGGATGAGCCCGCCGCCCCAGGCGCCGAGGAAGCTGCCGACCTGGTGGCTGAGGAAGGCCAGGCTGGTGACGGTGGCCATGTAGCGCAGGCCGAACATTTGCGCGACCAGGCCGGCGGTGAGCGGCGAGACGCCCATCCAGAGCAGGCCCATGGTGGCGGCGAAGGCCAGGGTGGTGACGGGGCTGGGCGGGAAGACGAAGAACAGCGCGATGGCGATGCTGCGCAGGATGTAGAGCAGGCCGAGCATGACGTGCTTGGGGTAGATGCCGCCGAGCCATCCCCACATGTAGGCGCCGATGATGTTGAACCCGCCGATGACCGCCAGCGATTGCGCCGATAGCATGGGGTCCATGCCGCACATTGCGAGGTAGCTCGGCAGGTGGGTGGTGAGGAACACGAGTTGCAGGCCGCACACCATGAAGGCCCCGGCCATTACCAGGAAGGCGCGGCGGTGCAGGGCTTCGCCGACCACTTGGCGCAGGCTGGTGGCCTCGCCGCGCCGGGTGGGCAGCGGCACGAGGTCGGCGCGGCCCATGACGAAGGCGGCGGGGACCATGAGCAAGGCGAGGCCGAACAGGGCCAGCATGCCGGTTTGCCAGCCAACCATGCCGAGGAAGCCGGGGCCGCTGATCAGCGCCTGTGCCATCGGGGCGGCGATGAGGGTGCCGAGGGAGCCGCCGGCGGAGACAACGCCGAGCGCCCAGCTGCGCTGCGCCTCTGGCACCGCGCGGGCGGCGGCGCTGAGGTTGAGGCTGGCGGCGGTGCAGGACAGGGCGATGCCGAGCAGCGGGCCGGTGCCCAGGCTGAGCCATAGCGGGCCGGTGGCGAAGACCGCGCAGAGGATGCCGGCGGCGTAGAGGAGGGCGCCGGAGATTGCCACGCGGCGCAAGCCCATCCGGTCGGCCAGGGCGCCGACGAAGGGTTGCGACAGGCCCCAGACGACGTTCTGCACCGCCACCGAGAAGGTGAAGTCGGCCACCGTGATGCCGGCGGCGGTCATTGGCTGCATGAACAGGCCGAGGCTTTGGCGGATGCCCATGGCCAGGGACAGCAGCAGGGCGGCGCCGACCAGGATCGGCCAGGCGCGAATGGTGGCAGGCATGGGTGGTCCTTCCCCGCGGCGGAAGGACGCTAGGGGGCGGGGCTGCGCCTGGGCAAGGAAAACGGCATGCGCGGCAAGCCGGGGAGGCATGCCGAGGGGCGGGAGGGCTGGCTTGGTGGGGGTGTGGCGTGCTTGAGCAGGGGGATGAGCGAAGATGACGCGCGGCCGGTGGCGCTGCTGTTGGCCGAAACCGCGGCCACGCTGGCCGAGGCTGGGGTGGCGGCGCCGGTGCGCGAGGCGCGGCTGTTGCTGCTGCATGCGCTCGGCCGGGTGACGGGGGCGTTGCTGGACCGGGCGGAGCGGGTGCGGGCGCCGGGGCTGGCGGCGCTGGTGGCGCGGCGGGCGGGGCGCGAGCCGATGGCGCTGATCCTGGGGCGGCAGGGGTTCTGGACGCTGGATCTGGCGGTGTCGCGCGATACGCTGATCCCGCGGGCGGATTCGGAGGCGGTGGTGGAGGCGGCGCTGGCGGCGCGGCCCGATGCGGCGCGGGTGCTCGATTTGGGCACCGGCACCGGATGCTTGCTGCTGGCGGTGCTGAGCGCGTGCCCGGCGGCGTGGGGGGTGGGCGTTGACCTGTCGCCCGGAGCCGCAGCGCTGGCCGCGCGCAATGCGGTGGCCAATGGGCTGGGTGGGCGGGCAGTGTTCCTGTGCGGGGACTGGGCGGCGGCGGTGGGCGGGCGGTTCGACCTGGTGCTGTGCAATCCGCCGTATATTCCGAGTGCCGAGCTGGCGGGGCTGATGCCCGAGGTGGCGGGGTATGAGCCGGCGCGGGCGCTGGATGGCGGGGCGGACGGGTTGGGGGCGTATCGGCGGATCGTGGCGGCACTGCCGGGGTTGCTGGCGCCCGGGGGGGTGGCGGTGCTGGAACTGGGCGTTGGCCAGGACGCGGCGGTGGCGGCGTTGGCGCGGGCGGCGGGGCTGGCGGTGCGGGGGGTGCGCGCCGATCTCGGCGGGATTGCGCGCGCGCTGGTGCTGGCGGCGGATGCTGGCGCATAGGAGGGGCGCAAAAAATCGTTTGGCAGGCGCGGGATGCTTCGCTAGCTTGCGGGGTGTGCGGCGGGGACCTGCGTTATGGTCGGTCCCTTGGCCCCCGGATTGTGCAGAGGCGCGCTGATGCCGCCGCTGCCGGGGAGGCTCCTTTCCGGGGGAAAGGGCTGCGCGGAAGCCCATCGCATGAGACGGTTCGGCATTCTTGGTTACGCCGGATCAACAGGTCGGCCAGATGGCTGGGCCGCTGCTAGTCTAAGTCCGCCGGTCGTCCAAGTCCGCCGTTCGTCCTAGCCCTGGGGATAGCCCTTGGGAGCGGGGCGCCGCCGGTCGCAACAGGAAAGCACTTCAGCAAGCCGATGAACATTAAACGTGCACGTGGACGTAACTTTCGCCCTGGCGGCGGCAACGGTGGCGGGGGCGGGGGCGGCGGCGGTAGCGGCGGTGGGAGTGCTCCGGTGCGCCAGCACGGCGGCAATATCCCGTTGAACCGCAACCATACCTTCGACAGCAGCGGGCCGGATTTGCGGGTGCGCGGCACCGCGCAGCAGTTGTTCGAGAAATACCTCCAGCTTGGTCGTGATGCTTCGAGCGTTGGCGACCGGGTGATGGCGGAAAGCTACTTCCAGCACGCCGAGCACTATTTCCGCATTGTGAACGCGATGAACCAGGCGACGCAGCAGCAGGGTGGGCCACAGGGCCAGCAGGGCGGCGGGCAGCGCTATCAGCGCGATGGCGAAGGCGGCGACGAGGGCGACGGGCAACCGGGCGGCTATGGCGACCAGCCGGGCGGGCAGGCGGAAGTGCGGGAAATTCCGATCTCGGCGTCGTCGTCGGAGGATTAGTACCAGTACCAATCAGCCTATTGATTGACCGATCCGGAAAGGCAAGGCCAGGGCTCTGCCCTGGACCCGCCAAAGGCCGACGGCCTTTGGAAACCCATTTATAAGAATGTGTTAAGATCCAGGGGCTTGGCCCGTCGCGCGAAGGCGCGCTCGGGACCTGGCGGGTTTGGGCAGAGCCCAGCCTCGCTTTCCCTGGTGTTGATTAGCAAGATTGG